>Ga0209698_10005568_pt1 | contig 13608 bp, 12 predicted proteins | sample LitLauG_LLR_2012_FD_187203 | JGI IMG/M metagenome (GOLD analysis project Ga0209698, IMG submission 187203) | Freshwater sediment microbial communities from Pennsylvania, USA - Little Laurel Run_MetaG_LLR_2012 (SPAdes) (version 2) | ecosystem: Environmental > Aquatic > Freshwater > Creek >... | reverse complement strand
TCGGTCAGCGAAAACGGCTTCAGCACGTAGTCGCTGGCTCCGGCTTTCATCGCCTCAACCGCGGTCTCGACCGTTCCGTACGCGGTCATCACCACGACCGGTAACGAGGCATTGTGGCGCTTCGCGGCTTGCAGGAACTCCAGGCCATTCATGCCCGGGAGCTTCAGATCGGTGACGACGAGATCGATGGAGTTTTCCCGCAGCAACTTCAGCCCGCTCTCGGCATCGCCTGCCGAGAAGGTCGTGAAGCCGTCCTCGCCGAGATTTAACTCGAGCAGTCGGCGCATCTTCGCCTCGTCCTCGACAATCAGAATCGCAGCCATTTCCTCTTCCCCAGCCCGAATGAGATCACGAAATCACCTCGTGCCTCGTCGCCTCGATTGCGTCGGGATCGCTCACGGCCGGAAAATACATGACAAAACATGCCCCCTTCGGCTGCGATCCCTCCCCCGGGCTCGACTCTTCCACTCGAATGAAGCCGCGATGGCCGTCGATTATTTTCGATACGATCGAAAGGCCCAGCCCCACGCCGGTTTTCTTGGTGGTCACGAACGGATTGAAAATCTGCTCCCGCAACTCGACGGGGATGCCCGGCCCCGTGTCCTCGATCCGCACCTCAACGCCGTCGCGGCCTTCGGCATGCAATTTCGCGGCCTTCACACGCAGCACGCCGCCGCTCGCGCCCATCGCATCGTAGCCGTTCTGCACGATATTGAGGAAGGCTTGCTCACACAGGTTTTCATCCAGCGCGACCGGCGGCAGATTCGGCTCGTATTCCTTTTCTACGCGGACCGTCTCGCCCTTCCATACCGTCGCCACGTCGGTGAGTGCGCGATCCAACACTGTGGTGATGTCCTGCGGCGTAAGATCCGCATGCAGCGGCCGCGCGAAATCCAGGAATCGAGTGACCAGCGAACTCAGGCGGTTGGTCTCACTGGAAATATATCCCGCCAGCTCCGTGGCCAGCGGATCCGTATCTTTGAGTTTCTGGCTCAGCATCTCCGCCGAGCCTTTGATCACGCCCAGCGGATTGCGAATCTCGTGCGCCAGCCCGGCGGAGAGCTGTCCCAGCGCCGCCAACCGTTCGGATCTCCGCGCCTCGGCCTGCGCCTGCTCCAGTCGCCGGTTCGTCTCGGCCAGAGTTTCGGCCAGTTCCTGATACCGCCTCGTCTGTCGCCGGTTCTGAACCACGTAGCGGTTCACGACCATGGCCGGCAGAAAGAGGAACAGAACGCGAATGGCGAGGACAAAGTAGCTCTCGGACGTAATCTCGTAATCCGCGATCGCGGGATTGAGGGTCGGACTCAGATACGAGCAATAGGCCGCCGATGCCAGCGAAGTCCACAGCAACGTAGCCCACGGGCCAAAATACTCTGCCGCCGTGACCACCGGCAGGAAATAGATCGGCCAGTAGCTGCTGTTGATACTCAATTCGCCGGTGTGATCGATGAGGAGCGTCGCCAGACCGATCTTGATCAGGACAACGTAAGTTGCGCCTCGCCCCGGCATTCGGGTCACAAGCCAGCCCTCGACCAACTGGATCACGCCGAAGGCGAGCAGAATGAGTTGCTTGTGCCATTCCGTAACTGGCGGCAAAAGCGCCAATCCGGCGAGAAACACCAGCCATAGCACATCCATCCAATCGATCGCCGGCCGTCTTGCCTCGTTCATGGTTTCGCCACAAAGGGCGACGCCGGGATTGTTTCCTCCCGGCGTCGTCTGCATTCGCTTATTGAGTTCGCATGCGCATCTGTTGCGAACCTACCACATCGTGTTGCATCCAGTCAGCGCTAATGACCTTTCTTCGGCGGACTCGACGGCTTGGGCTCGGCAGCCTTCGGCGCCGGCTTTGCAGCCGGTGCTGGAGGCGGAGGAGTCGGCCGCTGCTGCTGCCACTGGTTGAACTTCTGCTCCTGCTGCCGTTCCTGCTGATCGGTGCGCTCCTGCACCGGAGGAGTCGGCCTGACCAGCGGATGCGTCTCCTGCGGCGCAGGCCTCGGTTGCGGTTGTTGGAAGCCGCGATTCTCCGGCTGCGGAGGCCGATTTTGCGGCGGCGGTGGATTCCGATTCTCCGGCTGTGCGTTCCGATTTTCCGGCTGCGCGCTTCCCTGCTGCTCGTAGGTCTTCGGCTGCGCTTGCGGCAGTTGCCGGACCTGCGTGTTGCTGTTGGGATTGCTGTTGTTGTTATTATTCGCCGGGGTAAACGGCCGGAAACCCGGTTCCGTCGGCTTCGCTTGATTCATCGGCGCCGGTTGGGCTGGGCCCGCCGGACGCACCAGAGCCTGCTGGTTCAAGTGTCCACCCGCTTGCACCTGCCGTTGCTCGATCGGACGCGGCGGAGGCGGCGGCGTTCTCACCGCAACCACCGGCCGGGCAAGGACCGTCGCCGGGGGCCTTACCGTTACGGGATGGCCTGCGCCGACAACGCTGGTACGCACCGGCTCGGCCGCAACGACGTGGCTCACCGGAGCTGCCGCAAGCTCCCGCGGCTCTACTCTCATCGGGTTCTGTGCAACCGGGCGCGCATTCACAAACGTGTCGTGCGACACCACCGTCACGCCGTTATTCCCATGCTGGTTCACATACGTGATGTTGTTGACCACAGTCTTATTGACGATCACCGTGTTGTACACGTTCGTGACCTTCGTGACATTCACCGTCGTGTTGGTAATGTTCACGTTGTTGACATACGTGCGGCTCACGCGATATCCGGGGACATAAACTTCTCCCGGAGCCAGCGGGAACCATCCCACGCCGACGCCTGCCGAGAAGCGGAACCCCGGGCCACCGCCCACGAAGGCCACCAGCGCCGGAGCCCAGACCGGACGCACGACCACCGGTCCAGGAACCCAGAACCATCCGCTGTTCACGAATGCCCAGCGTCCGTAGTGGAACGGAGCAAAGCCCCAGGGCTCATCTTCCACCCAGGTCCATCCCCACGGGCCAACATAGGCCCAGTGTCCGTAGCGATACGGAGCCCATCCCACCACCACGGCACGCGGACGCCAGCACGGACCGTAGCCCGCAACGTAGGTCCAGTCGCCGTAATCGTCCAAGTCTTCGTATCCAGTCATCTCGCGCGAAACGTAGTTCGCGGAGTCGGCGCGGTCTTCATGGTCGTCGCGCCCGAAGGCCCAGTCGTCGAAGCGATCGCGGTCCGGAACCTGGCCCAAGTCGTAGTCGAGGTGATCGCTGCCATTGAAGGTAGCCGACTGTCCTGCGACCACGGTATAGGTGAATCCGCCACCAGTCACGCGGCCGCGGCCATGCCACACCGTCGTGACGCTCGAGTTTCCATCCTCGCTCACGTCAACCCGGTATTCACCGGGCTGCAGCAGCGTGAAGGCGATGTTAGGCGTGTCAATCTCGTAGTTATCGTCGTCGTCCACGTGACGCACACGCACAATCATCGATCCCTGCGCCAGCCGGATCTGCGTGGTGTTGTCATCCAGCGCCAGGAAGGTGATGCCGGTCCGCGCTGCCATGCGAATGGCCGCGGAGCCGATGTGAACTTCGGCGCGCGAATCTTCGTCCGTCCACAGGTCGTCGCCCGTCACCATCGGACGGTTCGGCACAGCCGTGACCCAGTCGTCCTCGCCCGCGGGCCGGAACGACACCGAGCCCTGCGAAAAATTCAGCCGCGCTACGCGGCCCGGAGGGTCTTGTCCCTGATCGTCATATTCGTCTTGCGCTTTGGCAACGGTCGAGATTTGCAGCAGAAACGCAAAGCTCGCCAGTAGAAGCAGCGACACCGATAACTTGCTTGTTTTCATAAATCGCCCCAATGCACCAATGGAGTGCATATCGATCTTACTCACGTCTGATGTAAACCCGGTAGAGACGGTTTAGTTTCCTCGGGCAGGAAGTGCCTCGGCGGGGCGCAGTTACGAATGGATCAAAAATGCAGTGTCATCCTGAGCGAAGCGAAGGACCCGTGTACCTGCTGGAGGCGCCGGCACTGCCACCCAGGATGACAATGCGGGCTTAGTTCTTCATCGGCGGCCGGGCGCAGGCATCCACGATCTTCTTTGGATCGATCGCGTCCCGGTCCACCTGCTCTTCCATGATCTTGCCGTCTTTGCCGATCAGGAAGTTCACGCGGCGCGGGGCCTGATATTCGTCTTTGTAGATTCCGTACTCGTGGGTTACTTTGCCGCCCCAATCGCTCAGCAGGGGGAACGTGACTCCAATTTGGTCGGCGAAGGCTTTGTTGGCGAAGGCGCTATCCATACTCACACCCAGGACCTGGGTGTCGGCTGCTTCCAGAGCTTTCAGATTCGCCTGGAAGTTTTTCATTTGCTGCGTTCAACCACCAGTGAAAGCGAAGATGTAAAACGCCAGCACGACATTCTTCTTGCCGCGATAGTCGCTGAGTTTCACATCCTTCAGGTCGCTACCGTCGAAATGTTTCAGCGTGAAATCTGGTGCCATGTCGCCGACTTTCGGCATGGACGAACCCTCCTTTTTGCTTTGTGCGGTTTTGTTTTGGGCGATCAGTCCGGACGTCATTGTCAGCAGCAACGCGGCCGCCAGAACCCCTGAGCGTCTTCCCTGCATGGAACCCTCCCCACGGAGATTTGTGATCCCAAGCATATCCTTGCCGAGGCTTGCCGGTAAACCCGGAAGTACCCAAGGCTGTGATCTTCGTCATTGCTCAAGCTCCTAAGAAAACAGTACATTTCTGTTCGGAGCCCTGACGGTGACCCGTGTGTCCGCCGGGGCCGGGCTCCCAGCAAGCCATGAGCATTGCAACCCTGAACGACATTTACTTCGCAGCGGTCGAACGCAATCTCGATCGCATGATGCTGTTCCGCGAGAACGGCCAGTGGCTACCGGTCTCTTCGTGCGAGTTCGGGAAACGCGTCTGTCGCGTCGCGCGCACGCTGCACGCCTGGGGCATACAGGCCGGAGATCGCGTCGCCATTCTCAGCGAGAACCGCCCTGAGTGGCCCATGGCCGACATGGCCAGCTTGCTGCTTGGCGCGGTCACAGTGCCGCTCTACTCGACTCTGACGCCCGAGCAGACGGCCTTCGCTCTAAACGATTCCGGGTGCCGCGCGATTTTCGTTTCCTCCGCAGGATTGCTGGAGAAGATCGTCTCCATCCTTCCACAAACGCAGCTCAGTTACATCGTGGTCATGGATCCGCTCGAACTCGGCGGCATCGCGCCGTCGGCCACCAAGTGCGTAACCATGAACCAAATCACGCTTCAGGGACCGGAAGACCTGGGGCCGGAGCTGGAGGCTCGCGCTCGCGACGTCGACCCCGACGACTTAGCAACCATCGTCTATACCTCGGGCACCACCGGCACATCAAAGGGAGCGATGTTGACCCACGGCAACATCGCCTCAAATATCACCTGCTCGCTTCTCGGCTTCAGCATGGAGCCGGGACAGATCAGCCTTTCTTTTCTGCCGCTGTGCCATATCACCGCGCGGCACGTCGATTTCTCCATGCTCTATCACGGCGTCACGCTGGCCTACTGCCCATTCATGGACCGCCTGCCGGCAGCGTTGCTTGAAGTGAAGCCGTCGCTGTTCGTGGCGGTTCCGCGCGTTTACGAAAAGATCTATGCGCAGACCGAGCAGAAAACCAAGGCCGGACTCAAGCGCACGATTTATAACTGGGCGCTGCGGGTCGGGCGCAGGTATAAGCCGGAAATCCTCGCCGGGCAGACTCCCCACTCGCAAAGTTGGAAACTCGCCAACCTGCTCGTATTTTCCAAGATCCGCGAAGGCCTGGGCGGGCATGTTCAGACCTTCATCTCCGGAGGCGCGCCTCTGGGCCGCGAACTCGCCGAATGGTTCGCCACAGTCGGCATTCGCATTCATGAGGGCTACGGACTGACCGAGACGTCTCCGGTGATCGCAGTCAACACACCGTTGGCGCACCGCATCGGCACAGTCGGCAAAATTCTGCCCAACCTCGAAGTGCACATTGCGGAAGATGGGGAAATTCTGGTGCGCGGCCCGTCAGTGTTCAAGGGATATTGGAATCGCCCCGACGAAACGAAAGCGGCGCTCTCGGATGGCTGGTTCAAAACGGGCGACATCGGTCAAATTGATATCGACGGCTATTTGTCCGTCACCGATCGCAAGAAGGATCTGATCAAGACATCTGGCGGAAAATTCGTCGCCCCGCAACCGATCGAGAATTCGCTCAAGCTCAGTCCGCTGGTCGGGGTCGCCGCGATCCTCGGTGAAAAACGGAAGTTCCCTGCTGTCATGATTTCGCCGAATTTTGCAGCGCTGGAAGAATGGGCGCGGACGAACGATGTTGCTTTCTCCTCACGGGAAGAACTGGTGGCAAATCCCAAGGTGCAGGCGCTTTACGAAGGCATCGTCGAAGGCATCAATCAGAACCTCGCCCGCTTCGAGAAGCTGAAGCGCGTGCTGGTAGTCGCCGACGAATTCACTCCCGACAGCGGCATCATGACGCCCACGCTCAAGCTCCGCCGCCGCGTAGTCGACGAACGCTACCGCCGCCAGATCGACGACCTCTACGCGCAAGCCGAAGCGGCTACGGTGCCGTAGCTTCGCGCATCGCCTTTTCTATCTCCTCCGCCGAATACGGCACGCCCGGCGTAAGTATCTCCGCCCCATCCTTCGTGATCAGATACATGTCTTCCAGAAAAAATCCCTGCCCATCCACTGATGCAATTGGCTCGAAGTTGATTGTGGTTCCAGCCCGCAGCGCCCCCGATACATAGCCTTCCGTCAGATTCGTTGTATGGATTTGCCAGAACGGAATCTTCTTGCGATCCGTCCACGAATCGATCGCATGTTGCGCCAGCGCACTCTTCGCCGACACTCGATGGCTAGCCAACTCCTTCTGCCACGCTTCAAACACCTGATCCTCAGTCACTCCCTCACGCAGCGCCTTCGCGCCAGCCTTATACGCGGCGACGAATATCGTCCACGTTTCCCGCTGCGCGTCGTCGTAATGACCCGAGACCGGCACCGTCCGCCCCAGATCTCCCTGATAATGTTCCCATTCGCAGCCCACATCCAGCCGCACTAGTTCGCCCGCAAGCATGGTGCGGTTCAGATGGTCATACCGCGCACCGGAGAAGAAGGGGTGAGGAAACACCGCATTCTCTCCTGCCATCGCCCACGGCCAGAAGTCCACTCCGTGCGTGCCCTGATTCCAACAGGCGCTGATGACCGCCACTTCGACACTGCGTTGCGACACGTTCGGACGAATGGTCTGTATCCCGGCCATCAGCGCGGAAACGGTTGCCTTCGCAGCTCTCCGCAGTGCACCAATCTCCTCCGCGTCCTGCACTTCCATCAGCGCTTCAATTCGACGCGTGGCCTCCTTGGCTTCAAACGTCGGCCATTTCTGCAGAACAATCTGCAACCACAGAGGCGCCTCAGGAGCCTTGGAGTTGAGCAATGGCTGGGGAAGTTCACGGGACCCGTCCTCGCCGGCGGCGAAATACAAAACCGTTCCCTGCGAGGTGCGACTCGACAGAAAGGCCGTCAAGTCACTCCAATCGACGACGTGTTCCACGCCCAATCGTTTCGCGTCCTCTGCCCCCGCGCGAACTTCGGGCTTCAATCCAGCTTTGAAGTAGGGCGGGGCGGATGGCAGGAACAGCCAGCTTTCCCTCGACTTGCCCTCAATGGCGAGGATCGCACCCACGGTATTTTCCAGACCTGTGAAGTAGTAGAAGTGAGGATCCTGGTGGAATCCATCGTCAAGTAGATCGACACGCGAACTGGCGTGCAGCAAAACTATCCCATCGTGAAATTCGGCAGCAGCCCGCTGCCGGCGCTCAGCAAAGCTCGTTTGCCCAGTTGAAATGTGAGCCAAGAGAACAGAAACAATGAACACTACGCAGGGTGCAGTACGCATAGCCGCATACGGTAGCACGCTCTCTGGTACTTTCCTAGATAGAGCCTCTCTCGGGGAATCCTTCAGGTTCAAGGTGCGACGATCGCGAGCGCGGGCGCTCCGCCAACTCTAAGGACGTGAGTTTGGCGCACCTTCTCTGTGTCTATTACTAGAATGCTGTGCTTCTGCGGAGCCATCGCGTAAAGCGTCTTGCCGTCATTCGCAGTCACCGCGCTCCAGAAAGCCATCTTGGTCTTGATCGTGCCGATCTTTTTCCAGGTGCGTGTGTCGAGCACATGGAATTGGTCCGCCATCGCATTATCGGGTCGAACATTCGGCGGCCGGCCGTAATCCAGGTAAAAGCGGTTGTCGGAGGAGCGGTCGTAACTGCTGTTGTATCCGAGATAGACCTTGTTGCCGTCGGGCGAAGTCGGCCAAGCAGCCGGAGGAATGCGGTTGGGTAGAATCCTACGTGCCGAGGTGTCGGCAAATCCCTGGGTGTCGAGAGCCATCTTAACAACGGCGCCGTCTCCGCGGATGATCGCGATGTCTTGAGCACCGGGAGCCTCAATCGCCTCGGCCACACCGGCTCGCCTCTCCCAGGGAAGTGTGATGTCCACGTTTTGGAGTTCGGCAGAGTTGGCGTCCACACGAATCAGCCGGACCCGGTTTGTTCTGGGACAGAGAACGTCGAAGTGATCCGCGGTTTCGTGAGAAATGAAGCGGCCGGGGCCGCAGTTCCCCAGGTGCACGCTCTTGGGCAAAAAGTCGCCGGTGCGGGTGTCGAGCGTGGCGAGGAGAAAAGAATCTGCGTCTGTCGATTTGGGCGCGTCGATCAGGATTCGCAGCGCCAATCCATCGCGGGAGACTGCCATGGTTGAAAATGGCGGAAGTCCGCCGGTGAGTGCGCGGTCCTGAACCGTGGTCGTTTCGACAACCGTGCCCGCGGCGGTATCGATCACCGCGAGTTCGCTCATATCTCCATCCGTTACCGATGCGATGTAAAGTCGGCTTCCATCCGGCGAGAGCGCCAAATCCGCGTGGTCGCCGGTGTGAATGCTTCCCATCAATTTGGCGGTTTCCGGATCGACGAGCCAGATGCGTCCTCCCGGTCCTCCCGCCTCGGGTTTGGGATCGAGAACATAGAGCCAACCGCGTTCGGGCTTGGTCCACTTCTCAATTTCGATATTGGAGCGCGGAGACGCATCGGCCTGCGCTGGTGCGCCGCCTGATTGCGCGCGAGATTGAGCGGGGCGAACCGCGAAAGGCAGTACGATGGACAAGCAAACGAGGAAAAACTCAGAGGCCCGGAGATTCGCTTTCATACATCACCTCAGAACTCCGATTCAGGCTCGTAGATTGTGCATTATACGACTCAGCTGATTACAATACTTCCATGTCGGACTCATTGATTATTGCCGGCCGTTCTTTCCGCTCCCGGCTGATTGTTGGCACGGGGAAATATAAATCGTTTCAGGAAACCGCACGTGCGCTCGAAGCCAGTGGCGCAGAGATGGTCACGGTCGCGGTGCGCCGCGTGAATCTCGATCGCAGCAAGGAATCGCTGCTCGACTACATCGATCCCAAGAAATATTTTCTGCTGCCCAACACCGCCGGCTGCTACACCGCCGACGAGGCCATCCGTGCGGCGCGCCTCGGCCGCGAAGTGGGACTGTCGGATTGGGTCAAACTGGAAGTTATCGGCGATCAGGCCACGCTGTATCCAGACGTACAAGCCACGCTCGAAGCCACGCGCATCCTGGTCAAGGAGGGCTTCACGGTTCTGCCTTACACCTCGGATGACATCGTGGTTGCGAAACGGCTGCTCGATGCCGGAGCCGCGACGATCATGCCGCTCGGCGCGCCCATCGGCAGCGGGCTGGGCATTCAGAACCAGGCCAACATTCGCATCCTGCGCGAGATGATCACTGGCGTGCCGTTGATCGTGGACGCAGGCGTGGGCACAGCTTCCGATGCAGCCATTGCCATGGAACTCGGCGCCGACGCAGTGCTGATGAATACCGGCATCGCCAACGCGCAAGATCCAGTACTGATGGCTGAGGCCATGAGAAACGCAGTGCTGGCAGGGCGGCAGGCTTATTTGTCCGGCCGCATGCCGAGGAAGTTGTATGCGACCGCGAGTTCGCCGTTAGAGGGCGTGGTTCGCTAGCGGAAATACTACGATCAAAAGTTAAGGGCGGCCAGCAGGCCGCCCTTTGAAGTTGTCCGCAGACGACACGCTCACATCATCTTGACGCTGGCCACCTTGATGGAGTCCTTCCCCATCGTGCCGGTCACGGTGACGTGGTGTCCTTCGTGGCCCTTGAGAGCGTCTGGATTCTCCACCGCCAACACCTTCTGATCACCGTCGGTGACGACGACCATCTTCTCCCCGGCGGCGAGGCATTTCTTGGTGCAGGCTTCGCCACCAGCGTTGGCGCCCTTCGCCCCGCACTTCGCGTCGGTCACCCATCCGTTGACGGTCGCGCTCTTTCCCATGTCATCGAACGCCATCGCCGACAGGGCGAGCACAAAGCACACTGCGAGACAGATCAGCAGCACTCTTTTCATGACTACTTCTCCTTTGAATTCAGATTTGCGGCCCCACCCGCAAACATACTCAGGCGAAGATGGGAACACACAACTCCCGCTTCGCGCTCGATTGGGAATCTGACGAACTATACCACAAGGATCAGCGCGGTTTGTCAGGGCAGGAAATAGGTTGGCCACTCGGAGGAAGCCACGGCCGCCGAAGAAAATGGAAGCCTTATTTTTTCGTGGAGCGATTGGCGGGCGGCGGCGCAGGTTTTGCCGCGGGAGTGGCCACGTAGACGAACTCGCCCGGCTTGGCATACCCGAGCTGTTCCCGCGCCTCTTTTTCGATGGATTTCTGATCGCTCTTCAGACCCTGAATCTGTTGCGTAAAGCGGTCGTTCTCCACCTGCACACGCTCGATCTGTTTCTTCAGGGCTTCGTATTCGTCACGTTTCTGCTTGTAAACGATCATCCCGTTGGCGCCCAACATGACATGCGCAAAGAGCGCAGCCGCCAGCACCACCACAAATCCAGTGGCAATACGGCGGCGCAGAGCGTAAATCCGCGTCGCCAGCGGACGCAAGCGCGCGATGCACGTAGCCGCCAGCGCTTCCGCCTGGGGCGCGTGTTCCGCCATCGCGCGCAAACCATCCTCGCGACGCGGGAACCTGACGATTTTGGAAAATTGTTTCACCGGGAAGCTTTACTCGAAAATCCAATTCTTCGCCGAAGTGCTCAACTTCTCCGAGCCCCGCTCGCTGCGGGCTTCGGTGTACACGCGCACCACTGGCTCTGTTCCTGACAGCCGGTAGCAAACCCACGATCCATCGTCGAACAACAGCTTCAACCCGTCGGTGCGCACGACCTTGCTCACCGAGTGGCCGAGGAAGTCCTTCGGATCCAGCCGTAACTTCTCAGTAAACTTCCCCTTCACCTCGGGGGTCAATCGGAAGTTCTCCCGCTTCGGATAGTAGGAACCAACCTGGTTACTGATCGCTTTCAACTGCTCGCCCAGTGACTTGCCTCGCCGCGCCACAGCTTCGCAGCATAAGAGTCCGGCGAGCAGGCCGTCTTTCTCTGGAACATGATGCCGGATGGAAAGCCCAGCACTCTCCTCGCCGCCGATGGCGATCTTATCCTGCATGATCAGTTCGCCGATGTATTTGAATCCCACGGGAGTTTCATGCAGTTCGACGCCGTGCTTTTCCGCCAGCGCATTAATCAGATTCGTGGTAGCTACCGACTTGGCCACACCGTTTTTCCAGCCGCGGCTTTCCACCAGATAGTCGAACAGCAGCGCGATCACGTAATTCGGCTGGAGGAAAGTTCCATCGGCGTCGACGATGCCGAAGCGATCGGCGTCTCCATCGGTGGCAATGCCGATCTGCGCCCCGGTCTCGCGCATTTTGATTCGCAAGTCTTCGAGCAGATGATCGTCCGGCTCGGGCGCATGCCCGCCGAACAAAACGTCGCGGTAATCGTGCACGGTTGCGACGTTGACGCCGGCGCTGCGCAACAGTTCGTCGGAATATTGGCGAGCTGCGCCCCACATGGGATCGAAAGCCACCCGCACGCCTGCCTTGCGAATCGCTTCGAGATCTACGATCTCTCCCAGGCGCTTCAGGTACATCGGCTTGGGATCGAGGGTGCCCTTCTCGGCCGAGGCTGCTGCAGTCGTGGGAGGCGCGCTGTCGCCGGCCACGATCTCGGCTTCGATCTTCTTGGTCACCTCAGGCAGCGCCGGACAGCCGTCGGGCGTGGAAAATTTAATCCCGTTGTATTCCGGCGGATTATGCGAGGCCGTGAAATTGATTACGCCGTCCGCCTTGCTCTGAATCACGGCATAGGCAAATGCAGGCGTGGGAGCAGGCTCCGCCACAACCAACGGAGTGATTCCCTGCGCGGCCAGAGTTTCCGCCGCCATCGCGCAGAACGTCTCGCCCAGGAACCGCGGATCGCGCCCCACGATCACCCGCGCGCCTTGCGGCTTTTGCGAAACCACATAGCGTGCGATGCCTCCCACCGCGCGCTGCACGTTGGCGAAGGTAAATTCCTCCGCCATCACCGCCCGCCAACCCGATGTGCCAAACTTGATTTGCGTTAGCATGAATCGTTCCCTTAGGCGCCGGGCTTTTCAGAATTCGCCAGCGCCTTCCGACCCGGATTTTATATGACTGGCAAACAAATCGTACTCTGCGCCGTTGGCAGTGAAGAAGAAGCCCGCAAAATCGGGCACAATCTGGTGGAACGCCGGCTAGCGGCCTGCGTCAACATCGTGCCGCAGATCACGTCGATTTACCAATGGCAGGGCAAGGTCGAGGAATGCGGTGAATGGTTGCTGCTGATCAAGACTAGCGCGGAAGTGTTTGGCAGCGTTCAGGCCGTGATCCGCGAATTGCACTCCTACGAACTGCCCGAATGCGTCGCGGTGGATATTACGGATGGAAGTCCGGAGTATCTGAAGTGGATCGAGAATTGGGTGGGCAAGTGAACGAAGGCATTTTTCGCGCAAATAACGTAGGGGCGGAAGCAGCCTGCCCTGAGGGAAGTCGAAGGGTCCGCCCCGCGAGCGCAGCGAGCCGCCCCAGACGAAGGCGTCCGGGGCTACGTGTAAAGCGAGAATCACGCCCCGAACAGCAGCTCGCCTTCGCTGACAACCTGCAATTCGATCCAGCCTTCGAGCGGCAACGAATCCACCGGCAGCCGATTCTGCCACAAGCTAAAACGGAGGCGCAGTCTGCTCGTAGTGGGAGCGCGGCTGGTATCTTGCTTGGGCGCCGCAGGTGCGCTCTCCGGGCCCGCCAGCAACCACATGAGCGGAAGCTTGAACTCAAAATTGCGCAGCAGCGCCAGCTTCGCGCTGTCGTCCGGCTTGGCTGAAGAAACCAGCACCTTCCCGTCGGCACTCTCGGCTCGCCATTCTTTGAGCACATGCCCCGACACCTTCGCATCCACGCGGACGGCACGCCGCGGCTTGGAGTCCGCCCAGGCCCACGATTCCAGGTTCACCACAATCTCGAAGTCTTCCTCCGGAACTTTGTCGCAGAAATCCAGCCGCCCATAAACGTGCGTCGAATCGATTCCTGCGTAGACCGAGTCCAGCAAGAACTGTTTGCCGTGCATCGCACCCGCGCGCTGATCCGCGGTATAAACCGCCGCGCCCATCCACTCGAAATAGCGCACTTTGTCCGCCGCCACCCGCGGATGAATGTATGCCGTCTGCGGCACGAATGACGG
>Ga0209698_10005565_pt1 | contig 13611 bp, 9 predicted proteins | sample LitLauG_LLR_2012_FD_187203 | JGI IMG/M metagenome (GOLD analysis project Ga0209698, IMG submission 187203) | Freshwater sediment microbial communities from Pennsylvania, USA - Little Laurel Run_MetaG_LLR_2012 (SPAdes) (version 2) | ecosystem: Environmental > Aquatic > Freshwater > Creek >... | reverse complement strand
GAGCTTGATCGGTGGACGTGAAGGACAGATCAAGAAACCAGCTGCAACTAAGCGAGCACCTAAAAAGCCGGTGAAGAAGCAGTAAACGGGATCGCTTTCGGGCAGAAATCAGGCGGAGGGCTTCATCGGCCCTCCGCCTTCTTTATTTCTCTTTGTCGAGGGATTCGAGGCTTTCTCAAGTCAAAAGAGTCGGTTAGCGGAAAAATCTACACGAGATATCCCAAGGAGATGCGTCCAAGTTATTGATTTAATGGGACTCCCTGTTGGTATTCGGCTTGCCACTTTCTGCGACGACAATTCCCAGCAGAATATGTCTCCAATGAGCCGGCTCGGCCAGTTCCGCCTCTTGATCGGTTCGATGCTTTTGCTGTTCCTTTCCGCCGCGGGGTGCTCTCGCCCCACACCCGGATTGCCTGCAGAAAATACCACTTCGACTGGGCAGACTCCGTTTGAGGATAGTGCTCGTGGCTCCGGTGAAGACGGCGCACCAACGACTGCTGTGTTGGAGAAAAACATTGTTGGGAACCTGCCGTTTGAGAACAGGCAGGTGCTTCCCGCAGGCAGTCTTCTTACTGTGCGGTTGAAATCTCCGCTTACGGCGGAAAACGAAGGCTCGAAAGGAACATTTGCCGCGACCGTTGACGAGCCAGTCATCGCCGAAGGGATGACCCTGATCCCGGAGGGCGCGCAAGTATCCGGACGGATTGGCCAGGTCCGCATCTCGAATATGAGACCGGACCGAGGATATGTTCGTCTGGAGCTGGAATCAGTAAGCCTCGATGGTTTCGATCTCCCCGTACAGACTGCGGACCTGTTCGCCCGGCAGATATCCGGGGACGTCCGACCGGGAACGATTCGTTTGGAAAAAGGCCGTCGACTAACCTTCCGGCTGACCGAACCGTTCTATCCGGGCGCTCAACACTCCTCTGCAGTTCGCTAAGACCCGTCCAAAACCCAGAAAAATGAGTTTTCCACAGGAAGATTTCCCGTTTTAGTGACATCTGCCCTTTCGCACACACCCGGTGGTCTCTCTATAGTGGCCCTGAAGAGGAAAACGAACCGCTCGGCATGATGTTTTCGATTCCCATTTTGGGAAAAACCAAGGTATGGAGCGGGCGGTTTCAGGCTCTTTTCGGGATCGTTCCCGCGCAGAGTAGTGGGTATGAGTATGAGTGCTGTTGCTGAGATCGTCGGAAAAGCGGGTCAGCGCGAGGCGCTTTTCCAGGAGTTCCTGCAGGACGCTCCAGTTCCCCTTGCGGTGATGCAAAGGCCAGGGCAAGTGACTGCTTTCAATTCGATATTCGAGCGGTTGGTGCAGTTGACTCCAGCCCGCAGACCGATCCAATTCGTCGATCTGCTGGCAGGGTCGATTCGTGGGGCGGGACAGCGTCTTCTCACAGAACTTTTCGATGGTGCGCGGGAACGCTTTCAGTTCGAGTCGCAAAGCGCCGGGCGCGATAATCGCATTTTGCGATGGACAGCCTGGTGCGCCACGCGTGATGACGAGGGCGATTGCGTGCTCCTGATGGTCGAGGACCTGTCGGACGTCGCCGCGGCCGAACAACGTCTTCGCCAAGCAGAGAAACTCGAGACAATCGGGCGGCTTGCGGGTGGAGTGGCACACGACTTTAACAACGTTTTGACTGGTGTGCTGCTGTGCTGCGATCTGTTGATATCGGTTCTGGAGCCTGGGCATCGGGGGAGAATCTACGCCGAAGAGATTCGCAAAGCAGGCTTGCAAGCGACGGGACTGGTGCAGCAGTTGTTGCGCGTGGCCCGTCCGACGAAGTCGTCGCCACACCCGATTTCGCTTAACCAGGTCGCCGAAGAAATGCGTACTCTGCTGACCCGCCTGATGCGAGAAAACATCGAATTGAGGGTCCACCTCGATCCCGCTTTGGGGCTGGTCAAGATGGATCCGACGCAAGCCCAGCAAGTCCTGCTCAACCTTGTCCTGAACGCGCGCGACGCCCTGCCTGCGGGTGGCCAGATCGCGGTAGAAACCGGGAACTGTCATGTTCAAGTACTTTCCGGCGGCCAAGCCGACAGGAGCGAAACTCCCACACTGCCATGCGCGCTTCTCACGGTGACCGATAACGGCCATGGTATGGACGAAACCGTACGCGCTCACCTGTTCGAGCCGTTCTTTACCACAAAAGCCGGCCGAGGCACCGGCATTGGCCTGGCGACAGTTCACGACATTGTGACCACGAATGGCGGTCTGATCCATGTCGAGAGCAAGCCCGGTTGCGGCACCCGGATCAGCCTGTTACTGCCGCTGGTGCAGCAGTCCAACGCGGAATTTCTCCGCCCCGAGAATTTTCATGCCGTCAATGACGGGTCTCTACTTTCATTCCAAGCAAAGGATTCAACCTTATGACGTCAGCCGCAGTCAGCCCGATCACCACCTCCACCCCACAAATGGAACCCGCCAACTTCTTGAATCTTCTGATCGTCGACGACGAACGATCGATCCGCGAGGCCTGCCGCGAAATCGCGCTTTCGCTGGGATTTTCGGCACACGTTGCCGATTCGGCCGAGCAGGCGTATCGCATGCTGGATTTGCAGTCGTTCGATGCGGTTCTGCTTGACCTGCGCCTTCCCGGCGCAGGCGGCCTGGACGCGCTGCGGCGCATTCGGGAGCGGCGTCCGGAGGCGGTGGTCATCGTTGTAACCGGCTATGGGACTGTGCAGTCCGCCGTGCAGGCTATGAAGAATGGCGCTTACGACTATGTAACCAAACCCTTCAGCGTAGATGAGCTCAAACTGTTGCTGGAGCGGGTGTCCAGCCATTTGAAGTTGAAATCGGAAAACCGGCTGCTGCGCGAGAAAGTGAAATCCAAGCAGGGATTCGGCGGGATTGTGGGGCGTGCTCCGGAGATGGAAAAGCTGTATCGCATCATTGCGAAGGCCGCGAACAGCGTGCATCCAGTGCTGATTTTGGGTGAGAGCGGCACGGGGAAAGAGATGGTGGCGCGATCGATTCACTATTCGGGACCGTTCCGCGACAAGCCGTTCATCCCGGTCGACTGCGGATCGCTGGACCCCACGCTGATTGAGAGCGAGTTGTTCGGCTATGTGAAGGGTGCATTCACGGGGGCGAACCAATCAAAAGATGGGCTGATGTCGATGGCCGAGGGAGGAACGATCTTTCTCGACGAAGTGGGCGAACTCCCGGTGGACCTGCAGGCGAAGATGTTGCGCGCCATTCAGGAGAAGGAGATACGCCCGGTGGGCAGCACGCGCCGGGTGCCCATCAACGTCAGGATCCTTGCGGCCACGAACCGCGATCTGGAACAGGCCGTCATGCAGGGAACGTTCCGGCGAGATCTTTATTTCCGACTGAACGTACTGAGCCTGCGCATTCCTCCCTTGCGCGAACGCAGGCAGGACATCCCGCTGCTGATCGCTCACTTCATGGAGCGTATGACGCGCAATTCAGGGCAAGAGAAGATCCTCAGCGATGAAGCGCTGAAGGCGATGCTGGCATACGATTGGCCGGGGAACGTTCGCGAATTGGAGAACTCTCTGGAACGCAGCCACGCCTTCACCAGCGGTCCAGCGATCCACATCATGGATCTGCCCCGTGAGATCGCGAACGTTCCGCTGCCGGAATCGTCGAATGGGAACGGGAATGGCCGGATTATTCCGATCGCCGAACTGGAAAAGCAGACAATTCTGAAGGCGATTATGGAATTGAATGGAGATAAATTACAGGCGGCGCGGTTGCTGGGCATCGGGAAAACCACTTTGTATCGCAAGTTGAAGGACTATGCCGCGCAGGAGTGCTGAGCGCGACCCGATTTGGACTAGCCATCAGACGACGCGTACCGCTATGGGAACGCTGCGCCACGCCCCCTCGTTAAGCATTTTGTTTTGAGCGCCAATGTTGTGGTGTTGTGCGTGCAATGGGAAAGGTCATGATCCTACTCATCACTCCACAATCGAGGGGCCCGGAGTTCGCCGCTTCCTTGTTGGCCGCCACCAGCCAGGAGACACACTGGGCCCAGACGCTGCAAGACGCCGCTACTCACCTGCGAGAACAAACCTACTCTGCCGCGGTCATTGACCAGTTCCTGCTCGAGACCGAGCCGGAGGAAAGCGATCAGATGCTGGAACATCTGGGCACCGCATTCCCGGTCTACATCAATTTTGCGTTGACAGGGATGGACCGGCTGCTGCGGGAGGTGCGTGCAGCCCTGCATCGTAGAAGGCGGGAAGAATCCGCTGCCCGGCGCGCGGTTGCCGCGCAAATGCATTGCGACATGTGCGAGACGCTGACGGTGATGCTGCTCTCCTGCGAACTGGCAATGGCGGTGCCGAACGTGCCCAGCCTGGCAGCGGAGAAGATTCGCGCTATTGATAATCTTGCGCGCGAGCTCAGACTGCGCCTTGAAGTCAACTGATCGATTGCATCGCGCTGCTAGTATTTTTTCGCTATTGTGCGCCTTTCCGCGATTCCTTTAACGTTTCGCTGGTCATTCATTCTTGCGTTCTGGTGGCTGTGGGGCCAGAAGAACGCTTACGGCCTTCCGACAATTCGAATCTCTGCGCTGCGGTGATGCTCTCGCCAATGGAGCGCGGTCGTGTGGTTGAATGAGCGGCTCTTGCTTGGGGGAATCGTGAATCGACACATGCTTTGCAGAGGTTTGGTCTGCGCCTTCCTGACGTTACTGGCTGGTCCTCCCGCCTTGGCTCAGCAGATAACTGGAAGTATTCGCGGAACGGTCTTGGATCCCGTGGGCGCGAGTGTGCCGGGAGCGTCGGTCAGCGCTACGCAGATTGAAACGGGGCTTGTCCGGGCCGCGGTCACTGATCGCTCGGGCGAATACGTTTTGCTTGAACTGCCGGTCGGTCATTATCGACTGCAAACATCGGCCAAGGGTTTCCAGACCTACATTCAGCAGGGCATCGTTCTCGAGGTGAACGAGACGGCCACGGTCCAGGTGCGCCTGACAGTTGGAACCGAGACCCAGAAGATCGAAGTGCAAGCCGACGCCCAGCTGATCCAGACGACGGTCACAGGAATGGGCGAAACCGTGAACGAGCGCGATGTTCTGGAACTGCCCTTGAACGGGCGCAACTTCTCGCAACTGGGATTACTCCAGCCCGGAGTTGCACCCATGACCCCGGGACTTGCCGAAGCTGGAGGCTCCTTGCGTGACGGGCAGGCCTACGCAGTGAACGGGCAGAGACCAGAGTCGAACAATTTTCTGATCGATGGCGCGAATAACTTCAACGGCGTGGACGGAGGCTTCGTTCTCAAACCGCCGCTCGATTCCATCATCGAGTTCAAGATTCTTACGCATAATGCCAATGCCGAGTTCGGCAACGCGCTGGGTTCGACCACCAACCTCGTAACGCGGTCGGGCACGAATCAGTTTCACGGATCATTATGGGAATTCCTGCGCAACGACGCCTTCGATGCCACCAACTACTTCGCCAGCCGAACCGAACCCCTGAAGCAGAACCAGTTCGGAGGTCGATTCGGCGGACCGGTCATCAAGGACAAGACATTCTTCTTCGGATATTACGAGGGATTCCGCAACCACCAAGGCGAGACCATCGGTTCCACAGTGCCTTCTCTCGCGGAACGAACCGGCGACTTTTCTGCCCTGTGCAGCGCTTTCGACCCCCAAAGTGGAATGTGCGAAGACAAAGATCCTGTTACAGGCATGCAGATTCACCAACTCTTCAATGTCTTCCTGAACAAGCCTTATCCTCACAATCAGTTGCCTCTAACGCCCCCCGACACCAGTCCGCTCTCGCTCGGGCTGCTAAGTCTGTTCCCACTCCCGAACAGCGGGACCAACGTGTACACCTCGACGCAAATCTTCACCCAGAGCACAGATCAAGTCGGACTGCGGCTGGATCATCAGCTTTCCAGCGCGGATGCCCTGAACTTCCGCTACGCCTTTGCCAACGGTTCGCAGTTCAATCCCATTCCGACGTCCGGTGCGAGCGTACCCGGATTCCCCGTGGGACAGGGCCAGCGCGCGCAGAATTTTGTCGCTACTGAGACGCACACGTTTTCTCCCACGATGATCGGAGTGCTGCGCTTTTCGTTCCTGCGCAACAAATTTCTCTATGGCCAGAGGACGAATCACACCACGCCTGAGAGCCTGGGATTCCAGTACCAGCCGAGCCTGGATCTCGCCGTTGGCCCCCCGTTCATTCAGGTGAATGGATACACGACAATTGGTGATCCGATCACGGGGCCTCGCAACACGTTCGAAAATGCCTACGACTCCAACGGATCCTTGAGTTGGGTCCGCGGACGTCACGAACTGAAATTCGGCGGCGGACTCGATCATATCCACGTGAACATGCTGCAGGGCATTGCCACGAATGGCTTCTTCGTATTTGTGCCTTTCCCGGATATTGCGGACGCGTTCGCCAGCTTCATGTTCGGACAACCGGTCTTCTTCCTGCAGGGGCGCGGCGATTTCGCGCGCGCTATCAACGGCCATTCTTTCAACGCTTATGCGCAGGATACGTACAAAGTCAGTTCACGGGTGACGCTGAATCTTGGTCTGCGTTACGAGATGCCGTCTCCCTATACCGAAATTCACAATCGCCAAACCCTCTTCATTCCCGGCCGGCAATCGACAGTCATGCCTGCCTCGCCCAGGGGATTGTTATATCCCGGCGACCCCGGCGTTCCCGGCGGCCTGATCCCAACCTTCCGCAAGGGTTTTGCGCCTCGCGTCGGTGTGGCCGTGGATCCAACCGGAACGGGGAAGTGGCTGGTCACGTCGAGCTACGGGATCTTCTACGAGCCTTACTACACCGGACAGGGAGGACCGCTGCAATCGCCCATCAGTGCGCCGCCGTATCTGCAGACCGAGCAGATCAGTTCCCCTCCGCCGAATTTCGCTGATCCATACAACGGAAATCCGCCGCCGCTTGGAACCTTCGCAACGCCTCTCACGAACCTGACTTTGACACCCAATCTGCCGCTGCCGTACTCGCAGGACTGGGACCTGAACATCCAGAGATCGTTTGGAACGGATCTGCTGCTGGAGGTCGGATACGTGGGGACGAAGGGAACCAAACTCCCGCGGTTCATCGAGGGAAACCCTGCCGTCTACGTACCGGGGATTGATCCGAATACAAACACTCCGTATTCGACTCCGAACAACGCGGATCAGCGGCGGCTGTATTCCGGATGCACGCTCGCGGACTCGCCCAGCAGTTGTATCTTCTCTTCGACTGGCCTCATTGCGGGCATTGCCAATTCTTCCTACAACGCGTTGGAGGCGAGCCTGCGCAAGCGGTTCAGTCACGGAATGGCGTTTTTGGCGTCATACACGTTTTCAAAGTCGATTGATGATGCTTCGTCGTTCAACATGACGGGTTCGGCGGCAAAGCCGGTGGCCGGCGAGAACGACCTGGCCCAGAATCCGTTCGATCTGGCGGCGGAGCGCGGACGGTCATTGTTCGACTCACGGCAGCGCCTCGTGCTCAGCTATCAATGGGCGATTCCCTTGTGGCAGAGGCCGCATGGCTGGTATCAACACGTCCTTGGGGGCTGGCAGGTGAACGGCATTGCGACTGTCATGACAGGCACGCCGTTTACGGTATTCGACTCGAATGATGTCTCCGAACAGGGAGGAGCGCCCGAGATTACCGGCTTCTCGGCGAACCGGCCGAATCTGGTTTCCGGTCAGAATCCCAACAGCGGCCCGAAGACGACGACCGCATGGCTGAACGCCAGCGCGTTTCAGCGCATCACGCCTGATCCGAATTCTCCGGTGCAGCAGTTCGGCACCGCCGGCCGCAATATCGTCCAAGGGCCGGGATATGCGAACTGGGATTTCTCGGCGTTCAAGAATATTCCAGTAACCGAAGGCAAAGAATTTCAGTTCCGGGCTGAGTTTTTTAACGTACTGAACCATACCAACTTCCGCCTGCCTGACAGCGATATCAGTTCGCCGACGTTTAACCAGATCCTTGCGGCGCTGCCGCCGCGGTTGATTCAGTTGGCGCTGAAGTTCCAATTCTGAGGGGTGCCAGCCCTTGAGAAACGGCCCGCGGCGCTTGGGCGGCGTTGCGGGCCGGCAAAACCGAGGGTGCCCCCGGTCTCGCTGGTCTCTACCCGCGCGAAAATCACTTTTCCGCCAAGCCCCATTGCCGCTAGAATGGTTCCACTGCAGGCGGAAACCCGCTTCTCTCACGGGTTTCGCTTCGGAGGTTCTGTGCACGTTCTGATCACGGCCGACTCCCTGTCGGGCTCGTGGACGTATGCGCGCGAACTTGTGACCGGATTGGTCACCCGCGGCATCCGCGTCACGCTCGTGAGTTTTGGCGAGATTCCTCTTCCCGATCAGACTTCCTGGATGGACCATCTTCATGGTCTCGATTACCGTCCGACAGCGTTCCGCCTGGAATGGATGCAGGAAGCCGAACAGGACTTGCCAGAATCGTCGGACTTCCTGATGTCGCTGGTTCGCGAACTACACCCGGACGTTCTGCACCTCAATCATTTCTGTTATGGAAACCTGCCGGTGGATGTGCCGAAAGTCGTCATGGCCCAGGGCGATCTGATTACCTGGACGCAAGCCGTGCACGAACGCCGGCCGCGTGGACTGAATTGGTATCGGCGAACCGTGCTGAATGGTCTGATGGGTGCGGACGCGGTTGTGGCGCCTTCGGAGTGGATGCTCGACCGGATTTCCGAATGCTACATGTGTCCGCAGCGGGCAGAAGTGATCTATCCGGGCCGCAACCCGATCTTCTTCAATCCCTACGTCAGCAAAGACGACTGCGTGCTCTCGGTGGGCCGCTTGGTGGACGCCAGCAAACAGGTATTCCTGCTGACCCAGCAGCAGCATCCTCTGCCCGTCTGCATTGTCGGTGCAGAGCACACGGTCCCTCTCCCGCGCGTTCCCATTCGTGCCGACGTGAAAGTCACCATCGAGGAGACCTCGGTAGCGATTCGCGGACCGCAGACCGATGCGCAACTTCGTGCGCTGTACAGCCGGGCTGCGATCTATGCGGCGACTTCCCGGTATGAACCGCTTGGCATGCCCGTGCTCGAAGCCGCTTTTTCCCGTTGCGCGATTGTGGCCAACGATATTCCCAGTCACCGCGAAATCTGGGGTGATGCTGCTCTCTACTTCCGGACCAACGATGCTGCCAGCCTGGCGGAAAACATTCGCCGCCTGAACGAAGACCGGCCCATGCGCCGGGCGTATGCCGAACTGGCTTATTCCCGCGCCCGCGAGCGCTTCACCACCAAGCGCATGATCGATCAGTATCTGGCGCTGTATCGCAGCTTGCGTTCGGCTCGCGTCGAAGCTGCTTGAGTTTCACTGATATCCATAATCCCGATCCCTTGCAAACGGCTTCGACCGTGCTGGAGACTTCTGCCCGAAAATAGTGATATCTTCTTAAGGCTTACTAAAAACCCGTAAGGTTGGAGGATGGTGGTATGGCGCAGGTAAAGATTACAGTTCGTCCGAATGGCCCGTTTCGCGTGGAGTGCCCGGAGGGCTCGGTGGAACTGGTGGATATCAACGGGAATCAATTCGACCTCACAGGCAAGACCGCGTTCTCGCTTTGCCGCTGCGGTGGATCGGTCAACAAGCCATTTTGCGACGGAACTCACAGCAAAATCGGTTTTCAGGGAGCGGAACTGGCAGTGAAGAAGGCGGAAGGGCAGGTGTAATCGCAACGGCATTCGGCTCTCGAAGTTCGGCTCCGTAATAAAGCCGAAAGCCGGGTGGAGGAGAGTGTGGGGGATTCACGGGACAGAGAACTGGGAATGCATCGCCGGATCACCCGCCGCGATTTCATCAATGGCGTGGCAGTAACTGCAAGCGCGGCCATGATGCCGTGGCAACTGTTGGGTGAAACTCCGAATGAGCAGAAGCAGGGAAGCTATTATCCGCCTGCTCTGACCGGATTGCGGGGAAGCCATCCCGGATCGTTTGAGACTGCGCACAGCCTTCGCGACGGCACATTTTGGGATTCTGCCGGCAAGCCCGAAGATACCGGCGAAACCTACGACCTCATTATTGTGGGAGGCGGCATTAGCGGCCTGGCCGCGGCGCACTTCTACCGGAAAACTAACCCGGGCGCGCGGATCCTCATTCTCGACAACCACGACGACTTTGGCGGCCATGCCAAGCGCAACGAGTTTCGCGTGGGCAATGCCTTTCGCCTTGGTTTCGGCGGAACTTTCTCCATCGAAAGCCCCGCTCCCTACAGCGCGGTAGCCAAGGCTCTAATTGAAGAACTCGGGATCGACGTTCCGTCCTACTCGAAGTACTTTGATAAGAACCTCTACCGTTCTCAGGGATTGCAGCCCAAAGTCTTCTTCGACAAGGAAACTTTCGGTGTCGACAAATTAGCGGTGAACTTCACCTTAAGAGGCAGCGGCGAGAGCGAAGATGCCGGTCCGCGTTCCCCCGAGGCACTCAAGGGTTTCTTGCGTGAGGCTCCGATCGCCGATCAAGCCAAGCGCGATCTGCAGAGCCTATTCGAAGACCCCAAGGACTACTTCCCGGGGTTAACTTCGGGTGAGAAGAAAGCGAAGCTGGCTCGAATCAGCTACGCCAATTATCTGAAAGACGTCGCGCGTGTCCACGAGGACGTTGTCAAGTTCTACCAGGCTCAACCGCATGGCTGGTTCGGGCTAGGTATTGACGCTGTGTCCGCACAGGATGCCTGGGGACTCGATCTCCCGGGTTTCAAGGGCCTGAAGCTGGATCCGGCTCCTGGCAAGGGCATGAACCGCGATGCCATCCCGAATGACGAGGCGGAAAAGTATTTCTTCCATTTCCCCGATGGGAACGCGACCATCGCGCGCTTGCTCGTGCGCCGGCTCATCCCGGACGCGGTACCGGGAAATTCCGTGGCCGACATAATTCTCGCCAAAGCCGACTATGCCAGGCTGGATCAAACTACTTCGCCTGTGCGGATCCGTCTGAATAGCACTGCGGTCCGCGTCAAGCATCTCGGAGATGCAAACGCCGCGAAAGAAGTGGAGATCTCCTACGCCCGGGCAGACAAGGTCTACACCGCGAAGGCGAAGAACGCAATCCTGGCATGTTGGCACGTGGTCATTCCGTACATTTGCGAAGAGTTACCTGACAAGCAGAAAGAGGCTTTGTCATCCGCCCAAAAGGTGCCGCTCCTCTATACGAACGTCGCTGTGCGCAACTGGAAAGCATTTGAGAAGGTGGAAGCGAGTTCGATTTATGCTCCGGGGATGTACCACAGCCATGTGAATCTTGATCTGCCGGTGAGGATTGGGGGCTACGAATGCGCTCGCAAGCCCGACGAGCCGATCGTTGTTCACATGATGAGGGCTGCGTGCCATCCGGGCCTGCCCGCGCGTCAACAGCACAGTGCAGGCCGGATGGAGCTTTATACAACCGACTTTGAGACCATCGAGCAAAAGGTCCGCGACCAGTTGGGTCGCATCGCCGGCCCGGGGGGATTCGATCCGGCACGGGACATCGCCGCGATCACGGTGAATCGCTGGCCGCACGGCTACTCCTACGAATACAACTCGTTGTTTGATTCATTTTGGCTCGAGGGTGGAGAGACGCCGTGCGAAGTCGCGCGCAAGCCGTTTGGCAGGATCGCCATCGCCAACTCCGATGCAGGCGCATACGCTTACACCGACGAGGCCATCAATCAGGCTCATCGCGCGGTGAACGAGATCGGGAGAGCCTAGTGCGCGCTTTGTCCGCGCAGCTGCAGCGCTCGATCGCGCGCGTCCTGGGATTCCTTTGTCATACCCTTTGCCTGGTATGCATCGGCCAACGCGTTCTCCAAATCAGGATCGTCACCGGATTTATCTCTTTCTTTCTGATAAGCCGTGATGGCGTCATCGTAGTTCTTGAGCTTCGCATACGAATTCCCCATCTCGTAATAGACGCCTGACAGACGGCGACCTGATGTTGCTTGCTGGTACTCGTCGATGGCCGCGGAATAGTTCTGCTGATCTTCGAGCACGAGTCCCAGCCCGTAGTGGCCTTCCGTGCTGCTCGCATCCTGGGTGAGAATCTGCTGGAAGGTGGACTTTGCCAGGTCGGCCCGCTTTTCGCTCAAGTAGACCAGCCCGAGATCGAACTGGGCTTCGAGGTTTTTCGGTTGTAGCGCGATGACCCGCTTAAACTCCGCTTCGGCCTCGGGATATTGTCCGCGCGTGAGATAGGCCTGGGCCAGGGCAAAGTGTGCTTCTACGAGGTTCGGCTGTTGCTTGATGATTGTTTGCAACTTCGCGACCGGATCGCCATTGGCATCGTGAAATGCGCGGGCAATCAGCCAAGGCCCGCCGCGCCATTGCCTGACCCCAAACCCCACCGCAACGGCTGCTAGCACAACCGCTCCAATGACACTCGCGCGCCGCAGCCGAGCGGTTGCATCGGGCGCCAGCCGCGCAATCAGCGCGCCGAGAACAAGACCGGTGACCAATCCACCTATATGACACGCGTTATCGACCCCGCCCAGGATCTGCCCAAAACCCAGATTGAAGACGGCAAAGACCACCAGGCTTCTCAGGGTTCCGCTGATGGCCACACGTGGAAGAGAAAACTCTCCAAGATAGAATGATGCAATCAGCGCACCCGCAAGTCCGAAGATTGCTCCAGACGCGCCTACACTGGGCACTCTTGGATCCCAAATAAGCCTCGCCAGCCCCCCTCCGACTCCGGTGATCAGGTATATGGCCCCGAGCGTCCAGCGCCCGTACAGAGACTCGCAAAGCCTGCCGAGGTCCCACAGGCACCACATGTTGAATGCGATGTGAATCAGCCCGGCGTGAACGAACATGTAGGTCAGCAAACGCCACCAGTCTCCCGACAGCGTCAGTGGGCCATAGTTTGCACCTACAGCCCGTGGATCAAGATTGGAAAAATCAAGAATGCCTCCGCTGGCCCGTGCCATCGCCAGAAAGACCGCGACGTTAACGCCAAAGATTACCTGCGTCAGGCTGATGGCAGGTGCGTGCTGCGTCCAAGGGCGCGTGATAACCGGCTGATAGTCGTCGTCTTCGCCATGCTGCGCGGCTTCGTGCCGCACGCACCACTGACAGATCTTCTTGAATGTCAGCGGAGGCAATTGCCGCCCGCATCGAACACAGTTCGCCATGTCTTATATAGAAAGCCTATCAGCAGTCGAGCGAGTTGTGGGAGGTAAGAAACATGTAGCCCCGGACGCATTCGTCCGGAGGCCGCTCGGTTTGCTGCGCGGGGGCGGACGAATGCGTCGGCCCCTACACCAGACTTAGTGGATTGTCTTGGTCTTCCGCGACATGTAATCCATCAGGAGATACTGTCCGAGGGTGTACGGAGTAGTGAAATAGGCCTTTCCGCGACACATTTCCGTGACCTTCTGCACAAACTGCACGAGTCCGTAGTCGGACGCCAGCATGAACGTGTTGATCAGTACTCCGGCGCGCTTGCACTTCGAGACTTCTTCGAGCGTCTGGCTGACGACCAGCGGATCGAGTCCGAACGCGTTCTTGTAGATGCGCCCGTCTTCGAGCGTGAGTGCGGATGGTTTGCCGTCGGTGATCATCACGATCTGCTTCATGTCCTTGCGCTGCCTCTGCAGAATGCGCTGTGCCATCCGCAGTCCTTCGCGCGTATTGGTGTA
>Ga0209698_10005564_pt1 | contig 13611 bp, 9 predicted proteins | sample LitLauG_LLR_2012_FD_187203 | JGI IMG/M metagenome (GOLD analysis project Ga0209698, IMG submission 187203) | Freshwater sediment microbial communities from Pennsylvania, USA - Little Laurel Run_MetaG_LLR_2012 (SPAdes) (version 2) | ecosystem: Environmental > Aquatic > Freshwater > Creek >... | reverse complement strand
GGCCGCGTCCTCGATCGAATATCGCTTTACTCGAAGTTGATTGATGTATTCCAGCATGATGACTCCGGTCTGCACCGACACTCCAAACAGTGCCAGGAAGCCCACGCCGGAGGAAACGCTAAAATTGGTTCCGGTGACCACGAGAGCCAGCAGTCCGCCGAAACGGGCCATGGCAACGTTGGCAAGGATCAGCAATGCCCACTTGAAAGACTTGAACATCGTATAGAGCAGAACGAAAATGACCAGGATCGTGATCGGCAGCACGATGAGCAGTCGCTCGTCCGCGCGCTTCTGGCTCTCGTATTCTCCGGCCCAATCAATGTGATATCCGGGTGGCAGTTTCACTTGTTCGTCCACTTTCTTGATCGCCTCTTCGACGGCGCCGCCCAAGTCACGCCCCCGCACGCTGTACTTGATGGCCACATAGCGCTGATTGCCTTCGCGATAGATTTCAGAACCGCCCTCGGCGATCTTGATCTTGCAAAGCTGTGCAAGCGACACCCGCTCACCAGAGGGCGACAGCAGACGAATGTTCTCGATCGCTTCCTGCGTGCTCCGATATTGCGGCAAATAGCGCAATGTGAGGTCGTAGCGGGCTTCGTCCTTTAGAACTTGGGTGAGCGCGTTCCCTCCCACCGCAGTCTGAACTGCATCTTGCACGTCGGCCACGTTGATCTGATAACGCGCGGCCGCATCGCGATCCACTGTCACGTTCAGATTGGGCTGGCCCAGCACATGAAACACTCCAAGATCTTCGACTCCCCTCACCGTCCCCATAATGCTGGCGATCTGGGCGCTCTTTTCTTCCAGCGTTTTCAAAGCATCGCCGTAGACCTTGATGGCCAGCTCGCCTTTCACTCCACTCACTGCTTCCTCCATGTTGTCTTCGATGGGCTGGGAAAAGCCCCAGATGACGCCTGGAATTTTGTTACTGAGCTCGCGATTCATGGCGGCGATCAGCTCTTCTTTGTTCTCGTGGAATATCGGACGCCATTCTTCTTTCGGTTTCAGGTCCACGAAGTATTCCGTGTTGAAGAAACTGGTTGTATCCGTTCCATCATCGGGCCGACCAGTCTGGCTGGTGCATTGTGGAACCTCGGGGAAAGAACAAAGGATGATCCGCGCCTGATTCGAAACGCGAATCCCTTCATCCGGTCCCGCGCTGGGCGCAAGCGTGCCGCGCACCCAAAGCGCTCCTTCATCCAGATGCGGTAGAAATTCGGAACCGATCACGCCGCCGAAGGCGAGGAAAAGGGTCATGCAAAGTCCGAATGCGCCCACACCAATGGTGAGCGCACGCCGCCGGACTGCCCATCGAACCGCCGTGCGATAGCGCTCCGTCAGGTAGAGCATCACGGGGTTGTCCCATTCCTTGGCGCCATTCCGGAAGGCAAAGCTGGCTAACACCGGCGCGATTAGAATCGAGAACAGCAGGGCCCCCAGCAGCGCAAAAGCTACCGTCCATGCCATGGGATGAAACAGCCGTCCTTCCACCCGCTGCAGCGTAAAGATTGGCAGATAAGAAGTAATAATGATCGCAATCGCGTAGAAAACCGGCCGCTGCACCTCATGGGAGGCTTCACTGATCTGGTCGCGTGCCGTTTTCGTCCCATGCGTGTGCCCTAAGTGGCGAATGATGTTTTCCACCATCACCACCGCTCCGTCCACGACCATGCCAAAATCCAGCGCGCCCAGCGACAGCAGGTTCGCTGGAATGTGCCGCAAGTCCAGACAGATCGACGCAAACAACAAAGAAAACGGAATCGTCGCGGCGACGATCAGTGCACCCCTCACATTGCCCAGAAATATGAAAAGAATGATCGAAACCAGGATCATCCCTTCCGTCAGGTTGTACAGCACCGTGTGACTGGTGAAGTGCACCAGCGTGCTGCGGTCGATGAATGGAACAATCTTCACACCCGGTGGCAGGATGTGGTCGTTTAATTCCGCCACTTTCATGTGAATGCCTTGCAGCGCCGTGTCTGCCGCCGCATTCTTCCGCAACAAAACGATGCCCGACACCACGTCATCGTTATCAACGATCTTTCCGTCGTCGCGTTGGATTCCACCGTGGGCACCATAGGGACAAGCACTGCAAGCCCTGGCAAACTGGCCCAGCCGAATCTTCGGCCCCTGCGAAACCACCGCAATGTCCCTCACCCGCAACGGCGTCCCATTCTTGGTCAGAATCACCGTTTGTTCAATGTCCTGTGCACGGCCCACCAGACCAACCGCACTCACGTTGATCTGTTGCAGACCCTCCTGAATAAAGCTCCCCCCAGCATTCACGTTGTTGTTGGTGAGTTGTTGCTCGATTTGCGCCAGGCTCAGCCCGTAAGCGACCAGCTTGTTGGGGTCTACCCGGACCTGATATTCGCGCGTGGGCCCGCCAAAGCTGGAAACGTCCACAATATCGGGCACAGACTTGAAATTCTTTTCAACCACCCAGTCTTCAAGAGACTTCAACTCCATCGGGTCGTAAGCCGGATTCGTGCTGTGCAGTGTGAAGAAATAGATTTGCCCAACCGGGCTCCAGTCCGTCCCCATCTGCGGCACCACACCCGCAGGCAGAGTCACCTGGCTCAGCCGCTCCAGCACCCGTTCCCGGTTCCAGTCATTGTCCGATTCATCGTCGAAAATCAGCTTCAAGTCCGACAATCCAAACAGCGAGAACGAGCGCAAGTGCACCACGTGCGGGATTCCATTCATCACCACTTCCAGCGGAATCGTGACCTGCTGCTCGACTTGTTCCGCCGAAATTCCCGGCCACTGGGTGATGATCTCCACGTAGTTGTCGGCCACATCGGGATAAGCCTCAATCGGCAGCCGCTTGAACGACACAATACCGCCGACGAAAAGAATGATCGCCAGCCCCAGCACCAGCAACCGGTTGTTCAGAGCGAAATCAACGACCTTTCTGATCATAGAAATCCCAAGTTCAAAGCTTCAAAGTTTCAGCGTCTTATGTGTCCCAGCATCCGCTTCCCGCCGGGGTTGCACGGCGAAACCTTGAAACCTTGAAACTTCGAAACCTGCCTTCATTGCTCCACTGTGTTTTGCAGTGCTAATGCGTTGGTGACCACCTGATCTCCAGCCTTGATCCCCGACATCACTTCCTGCTGATTGTCCGGAAGCATGTTGCCCGACACTATTTCGAGTCGCTTGAAATGCCCTGAACCCAGCGGCTTGTACACCCAATCGCGATCATGCAGGTGCAGAATCGCGCTCGCCGGAATCGCTGCCCGCTTTTCTCCCTGCTTGCCGTAAAACGTCGCCGTTGCAAACATCCCAATGCGCATCATCTGGCCCGGATTGGCCACCTCGAGCCGCACCTTCGCCGTCCGGATGTTGGGATCCAAAACCGGAAGGATGTTGTCAATGCGCCCCTTCAAGACTTTGTTCGGATAAGCATTCAGGCGGATGTCCGCATACTGCCCGACTTTCACCGCGTCCAGGTCATTCTCGTAAACATCGCAGATGATCCACACATACGACAGGTCAGAAATGGTGAATGGGTTTGGTCCAGACAGCCCCTGTACCCCCGCTGCGTTCGTGACTTGCTGGTCCGTAATCACACCCGAGATGGGCGCAGTGATGTCAACAATGCCCGATGGATGGTCTTTATCAATGCCCAGAACCTTCAATTGCTCGAGCGCGGCATTCAGGTCCGCCTTGTTGTCGCCTTCTGTATCCTCTGCTTGCTCAAGCGCGCTTTTCGCGATCGCGCCTTTGTCGAAGAGAATCTGTGCCCGCTCCAACTGCTGGCGCGCCAGCCGCTCATCGTTCTCGGCCTTCAGATATGTGTCGTACGCGCCGGAGACATCGGCGCTTCGAACCCTCAGCAACAGCTGGCCCTTCGTCACCGTATCGCCCAGCCTCGCCTTGATCTCCACCACGCGCCCCGTGGCCAGCGAGATCACGGGCACTGCGCGCTCAATATCAGGCTGCACCACCCCCGTCACATTCAGAGCAGGTTCCGCCTGGTGCTCAGCTGCCGTCGCCAGCGGAAACTGTTCCGGATGGTCCACTTTGAAATTGTTGGCGTCCAGGTCAGGCTCGACCGTCGCCGGCGGGGGCGCCTCCGCCTTCGGATCTGTCTTGGTGTCATTGCAACCAGCCAGGGCTAGACAAAGTGCGAGACACAGCGCGGCCCCCAGGGAACACTCCAACCATCGTCGTTTCATTGAATCACCTCCCGCCCGACCGCCATATTCAATTGGGCTGCGGCCGTCAGGTACGAGCCGACCAGGCCTATGTAGTTCAATTCCGTGCTGCGGTATTCTGCCTGTGCGTTCAGAAAATCCAGCAGCGACGCGCCGCCATGCTGGTACGAAAAAGTAATGGTGTCGCGCACCCGCACCGCCAGCTGTAGATACTTATCGCGGTAGGGGCGCAGCAGGGTCACATTGCTTTCCACTGTGGCATAGCTGGAATCCACATCGCTATACACTTGCGCCTCGGCGGCGTCGCGCAACTTCTGATTGCGCGTAATGTCCAGCTGTGTCCGCAGCTTCTCCCCCTGGTTGCGGTCGAAAATTCGCAACGGGAAGCTGACACCGACGCCCGCTGTATTTATTCCAAAGGGATTATTGTTGGATGAGTTGTGCGTGTACCAGACGCTCCAGGTCGGATCGGTCGAGCCGTTCGCGACTGCCAGCTTGTGATCGGTCTCAGCCTTGTCCACGGCTTGCGCCGCTGCCTTCAAGTCCGGCCGTGTGTCCAGAGCGATCTTGCGAAAAGCGTCGCGCGCCATCAGTTGGTCGCTGAAGTCAAACACCCCGGACACATCGACTTGGTCCAGCGGGGCCCGCGAGTTCAACATCGTCAGCAACTGGATCTTCGCGGTTTCCAGGTTCTCTTCTGCGGTCTGTTGGTCCGATTCGTACTGCGCCCGCTGTAGTTCCAGTCGGTCGAGATCAATCTGTGCGATGTCCCCGGCATTGAAGCGGGCCCGGCTGATGTCCAGCACGTGGTCGTAGTACTCGAGATTGTCTTTCGCCAGTTGCACCACTGCCTTCGCCTGCAGCGTCGACACGAACGCGCTGCGCAGGTTGAACAGCATGGTTCGCTCCAGGTCGGCGTGGGTTGACTCGGCAATCAGCGTAGCTTTCCTGGCGCTCTCCCGCCGCAACTCCCGCTTATGCCGCCGTTCGTGTAGATAGCTGATGGCTGGCGTCTCATAGGTGCCGGCGAATGGTTTCCACACTCCGTGTTGTGGCGCGATTTGCGTCCCGTCGGCGGTCAGCGAAAGATCCGGGTTCGGCCGAAGAAACGCGGTGATCTCCTCCGCCCTCGATTCGTCAATATTCACTTTGTCTGCCAGCAGCGTCGGGTTGCTCCGTTCAAAACGATCTTTTACCTTCTCCCAGGTCAGGACCTCGCGCGTTTGTCCGAAAGCGGCTGCGGCCAGGGCCAGCGTGCCGACCGCCAGCAGTGGACGCGTCCATAAACGTGCAGTGCTCACTTCAAATTCCCCCAAAGTGTTGATGTTTCGCGAGACCTTGGATGAGAGGGGCCGCGAACATGCGCTTTCGATTGAGTTGGTAAATCTGAGCCTTCGCAGTCTCAGTCGAGAAAGGTTAAACGATGTGCGAAGGCGGTGCGCGGCCGCCGTGCTCGATGCGCGGCGACACCAGTCGGGAGTCGGAGTAGAAATCTGGTTCACGCCATCGGCTTGGCCCTGCGGTGAACACAGGCCCGGTGCTGGCGACTGCCGCAGCTTGCTGCCCCTTCAGTGCTGGAGTGGACTTCCCGGCCTCCGCTGCACGCACCGATGCGGCGCCAGGCCCGCTCTCTTCCATCTCCGTCCGCACCGCGCTCAAATCGTCGCTGGCCGAGATCACGGGGAAGAGAAGAACTACCAGGCACGTCAGCGCCCATAGGCACTGATATCTGCTGAACCCAGGGGTCTGCTTCTTCGCGTGCTGCCGCCATAGCCACCATGCAGGCAGCGCCATTAACATCCACACTAGGTTGAGCAAAAGCTCCATGCGTCGTCAGTCGGGAAGGGTGGATTCTTCCGGGCACTAGTGTTTCAGAATCTTCGAAACCAAGTCAACGTGACCGCAGTACCCTGGGCTGTCTGGTGGCTGAACTTGAAAATCTTCAACTATTTCTCTTCGGAGTCATCCCGAAGTCCCGCGTCTTCACCAGCGGGACGAGGGATCTCCCGTGCACACACCGCCAGCCCTTGCCGTGGAAGAGCGGCGCTTCAGCGGGGTGTCAAGCGTCCACAATCGCGATGGGCTTTAGCCCCGGAGGGTTCCTACGGCCCCACCAGCACCTGCAGCGCCTTATCCGTCTGCAACTGCCGCCGGTAGATCGCGTTGCGGGCTGCCACTTCACCCACTGCATCCAAGTGGACCACATAATCCCCATGGGGCAGCGTCTCTCCAAACGGAATCCGCTGGGCGACGGTCGCGCGCCGCAACACAAAATGCTGGTACCCGATCGCGGTTGCCCTGCCGTTTTCCGCAACCGCCAACACGATGAAGGTCAGGTCCATGTCGTCTGAAGTCGTGTTGGAAACCTCTACGCTGCCTTCAATCCGGTTTCCCGAAACATGCGCTGGCGTCGTCCACACCAGGCTCATCGCCTCCACTACCGCGAGCACAAACTCTTTCTGCACCTGCTGTTGAGGCTTGCCGCTGTCAGTCAGAGAGATCGTGAAATGGTATTCGCCAGCCCGCATCGGTTCGCCGTACAGCACTCCTCGATCATCAAAGGTAATTCCGGGCGGCAGCGCGCCGCTCTCAACCTTCCAATGCAGTGGCGGCACATAATCCCCCCGAACCTCCAGGCGAACGTTGTACACCGCATGAGGATAGGTTTTCGGCAGAGCTGAGTCAGTCCAGATGATCGGCCCTCCCGATTTTGATGCGGGCCGGGACTGTACCGGAGGCTTTTGCTGCACCGCCTGCTGCGCGCCGAGAGGGCCAATGGACAGCCAGCCCTGCGCGCAGACCACGGCAATGAAGGAGGACTTTAGAGCCCACGGTTTCATCTCGCCTCAATTGTCTCGCAAAAAGGAGTTAAGAGTTGGGAACAGGTGCAAAGTTCTATCATCCCGATCGGAGCGGACCCTGAACACGGTCGAAGGGGAGCGGAGTGGAGAGACCTGCTCTTGGTTCAGGGCACGGCTTCACCCCTAACATTCAAACCCTAGAAAAAATGCGGGGATTTAGCCCCTGTCATGAAACAAGCCAAGTGGAGGAACCTGCTACTCGCGAGTCCCTCCCTTAGAAATAACGACAAACTGCTTCTAAAACGCTCCCGGCGGATCGAGCACCGGCTGCGACTGCAGCGCCATGCCACCAAAAACTTCAGTCCCGCCATCGGCTTGCAGAATGTAAGCCTGATTCGAATTCACCATGTAAAAAACCAGGTTGCTCGACAAACTGGTAATGCTGGCCGCAACCCGCCCGTTCGCCGCCACGGTATAAGTCCCTGTCAGGCAACCCGGAGCCGACACCACGCCCGTACGGTTCAGCACATAAGAGGTGTTTATGTTCCCGTTGCCATCCGCTTGTACCACGCCGGTGCGGTCGAGAACATCCGTTGGATCGTAGCCGCCCATCACCATCGCGTACTGTCCACTCAGGTTGGACGCGGCAAACGACGAACTCGATTGCAAGTCCATCGTCCCGTCCTCGACCTTAGTTGAGTCGTCGATCAGAAAGAAAGCCCGGCCTGCGGTAGCTGGCGCGTTGACCACGTATCCGATCACTGTCACCGCACTTGCCCCCGCGCCATTGATGGTCATGGTGAAGCGCCCGTTGGATGCCACACTGTAAGCACTTCCAGCCGAGATGCTTGTCACGGAAATGACGTTCCCATCTTGCACTCCGTCGTAGCTCCCGCTCACCAAACTGCCGCTGCCGTCCGCGGTGATCTGACCCACCGTATTGGTCGAGCCATAAGTCGACGTGTCTCCGAAACTGCCGAATGCATACGGTCCGCTGAACGACCCATTCGTGAACGACCCCGCTCCCGTTTGCGCTTCCATCCTTCCCAGTGCCAGGCTGCCGTCTGTCTCAAAGAATTCCACCGTGTTCTGGTCGATCACGTAGTAGGCAAACGTTGCGGCGGCGTTGCCACCATACGCAATGCTCGCTGTTCCACGTCCCGTGCTGTCCGGCGCCGCGAACGAACCGCTCACTCCCAGCGTCGACAACACCCCGCCATTCAAATAATCCACGTTTCCGCCCGTTATGGTTCCGGCCGAAACCGTCATCTCGCCCACCGCAGCAGAAAGTCCGCTGGAACTTCCGAGCGCGTGGATTCTGAAAGCAAACGTCCCGTTGGGTGCCGCGAACGGGCTGGTCTGCATGTGCGCCTCCCCGTGAGCGGTGGCAAAGGTGTCCGTTTCCATGATGTAGAAAGAATTTCCCTGCATGGTGATGGCCCAATTCTCCGGCCCGTTGGGAAACTGCAGCGTAATCGTCCCGGTTCCATTTGACGTGATGCTGTAAGTGCCGGTAAGCCCCGTGGTCATCGAATAGCAGGGCGGCGTACTGCAGGCCGATCCCTGTTGGTAGAAATCATCGGTGGCGGCTGTGATGTGCCCATTTCCGTCCACTGTCATCACTCCCGCTTCCCGGTAGGGCGACACTCCAGACGCGCTATTGCTATTCCCTTGCCAGCCGGAAAGTTCGAAAGCCCATTGCGAGTTCGCCGCTAGGCTCGAATTGCTGAAACTGCCGGTGTTCCCTGGGCAGCCCACGCCCGAAATATTCGCATTTGTGTTGCACGCCGCCAGCAGGATCAGCATCGCGGCCGAAATCCCTAGGCCGGCAATTCTCGCCTTCATCTTATGATTGCCACGGCACACTTTGCTCAGGAACGATGCAACGAAAGACACACGGGATGATCCAAGAGAATTCTTAGCGGACACGACGGCCTCCACTGGCACAGATATGCCTTCCACCCTTCTAACACGGAAGTCTGCCGGAAGTTTCTGTGGTCATCTTGCTGGTTAACCGGGCCAGTTGTCCCTGGCCGGTTGGCCAGGCGAACTTCTAACCTCAGGATCTATGTCTTGCCTCACTGAGGAGGACGCGAAAAAAGATTGATCACCCTCTGGTTGAACTTGTCCAGATCGAGGTCCGTTTGGACGTGCACGATTTGCTCCCCCAGTCCCGGCTGATTTCCCGGCAGCCAGACCAGCGTATTGCCATAGCCGGCACCGTGGGAAATGTCTATGTCCATATAGACGGACTCCTCCTTCGTGATGATGCTGGGATCCATCCATGCGACGGCGGCCAATTCATCCCAAAGAAACTCCTCATCGGCCCACTTGCCGATGTACTGTGCTGCGGGCGTTCCAGCCTTGGCTATCTGTGCGATCATCGCTTGCGTCATGTGGGTTTTCACCGAAATATCGACTGTCGTGATGGTGATCTTCTTCCAAGGCGAGCGCAGAACAATATGGACCGCCTCCGGGTCCCACCAAAAATTGAACTCCCGGCGGTTCGCCTGCGCCCAAGTCATCGGCACCACCGGCGCTATGCTGCCTCCCATCACCACTAACTCCTCTGCCAGCTCCGAAAACTTTGGATCCAGACTGATCGCCTGCGCCAGATTGGTCAGCGGTCCTCCAGCATAGATCGTGACTTCATGCGGATACTGATGAACCATGCGAATCATGAAGTGTGCGGCGTCTTCACTCTCCGGCTTCAGAGTCGGATTGCCTTCCGGCAAAGGATCGGGCACATCGAAAGGCCCGCGATAAACCCCAGAATTCCACGCCCCCGCAGGTGTCGTTCCGTTGGGCGCGTGAATCTTGTGATCGTTCCAGGCGCCCTGATAGCTCACTTTGCCATAGAGAGTCTCCCAGCGCTTAATTTCCTCCCGGCTGTTGATGAGCGGGAACACCGCCCCCGGATACACCTTCACGCCGGCATGACCGGTGAGCTCCAGCATGCGCAGCGTATGCGCTACCTCCTCATCGCGCCATTGATCTCCGCTGACGACCGTAATCCCTAGCGTTTCGATCTCCGGCGACTGCAACACCAGCAGCATGGACTGCTGATCGGTCGTCGCCGGACCGCGGGCGTCCTGATCAAGAATCACTTTGCGGCGGGTTTCGGACTGCGCGAGAACGGAAACAAGAACCACAACTGCCACTACCACCAAGCTTGAGCGCCTCATGGGTCATGCTCCTGAGTTTTCTGGGAATCGCAGCGATTGTATACCGGAAGAATTTTCTCAACGCGCGTCTATGGCCCGGAAACAGGGGCCTGCATCAGTCGCGGAATTTCACGATGGAGAAAGCTTTGACAAGGTTAGAACGCTGCGCCCGATGTGATCCCGGCTAACTCTCCAGAACTTCCCGTACCTTGCCCGCCAGGGCCTGCAGCGTGAACGGCTTTTGCAGAAAGCACTTTTCCGATTCTTCCTGGTCCAGAAGCTGATCGCCGGTGTACCCGGATAGGAACAAAACCTTGATCCCCGGCCGTTGCGCCAGCAGCTTGTTCGCCATTTCCCGCCCGCCCATGCCCGGCATCACAACGTCAGTGATCAGCAGGTCTATGTTCTCCGGGAAATCGCAAGCCTGCTGGATCCCCTCTAGCCCATTCTCCGCCAGCAGCAGCCGGTACCCCTTGCTCTCCAGAGTTTCCTTCACCAGTTCCCGTACCGACTCCTCGTCTTCCACCAGCAGAACGGTCTCATGGCCGTAGGAGGTTCCGGCAAAGGGTTTCGCGGGCTTTCTCGCCTCTGGCGGGTTCTCGATCCAGGGCAAGTAGATCGTAAACTCCGCGCCTCTGCCTGGCTCGCTTTCCACGAAAATGTAGCCGCCGCTTTGCTTCACGATCCCGTACACCGTCGAAAGCCCCAGTCCCGTGCCCTTGCTCTTGTCTTTGGTGGTGAAAAACGGTTCAAATACCCGCGACAACGTCTCCTTGCTCATGCCTGCGCCACTGTCTTTCACTGAGAGCGTGATGTAACGGCCGGGCTGCATGATGGACTGCTCCCCGGTCCGGGGCTGGTCCAGCGTTAAGTCGCCTGTCTCAATGGTCAGCCTGCCGCCGCTCGGCATGGCATCGCGTGCGTTCACCACTAGATTCATCAGCACCTGTTCCAGCTGTCCTGCATCGGCCCGCGCGCAGCCATTTTCCGCGTTCAGCAGCGTGACCAGCTCAATGTCTTCTCCAATCAGCGGCCGCAGCAGTTGTTCCATGTCGCTGACAATGGCGTTGACATCCACGATCTTCAGGTCCAACACCTGCTTGCGGCTGAACGCCAGTAGCTGCCGTGTCAGTGTCGTCGCACGGTCCGTGGCTTGTTGAATCGCTTCTGCTTTCCCCAGCAACGCGTGGCTGGGACCGAGCTCCTCCTTCAACGTCTCGCTGTATCCGCTGATGACCATCAGCAGATTGTTGAAATCGTGCGCGATTCCGCCCGCCAACCTTCCTACCGCCTCCATCTTTTGTGCCTGGCGGAATTGCTCCTCCAGCACCCGCCACTCGGTCACGTCCTCGGCAATGGCCTCCACCACCTGCTTCCCATCGTCGCCTCGCGCCACCGCTCGCCCGCTGATCCGCACCGTGATGCTGTCGCCACCCTTCCGCTTCCACTGCACCTCCGCTCGTGCGATGCGTCCAGTCTGGCGGAGCTTCTCCCGCAGTTGCTCCCACTCCCGCTGCGACGCGAACACATCCCGCGCATCCAGGGCCAGCACTTCGACCGAACCCACATACCCCAGCATTGCCACCAGCGCCGGATTCACGTCCAGGAATTTGCCATCCAGTTCTGCACGATAGATCCCGTGCGCCGCGCTTTGCACCAGCGAGCGGTATCGCGCTTCCGATTCCCGCAGCGCCTGTTCATACGGGAAACTCACCAGCTGGTCTTCCGGATCGAAGATGGCGATCCGAAAATTCGGCGCCTCCATCATGAGGTTTACGATTGCATGAACACTGTCGAACAGCTGCGGCAAGTCCCGCGCAGAAGCGGTCTTCTGCGCCAGATCGGCGAGTGCTTGTGTCAGCCTGGCGGCATCCTCGGCCGGCGCCTTTGATCCGGACGCGGCATCATCTCTCAGCATGAGTTGCTTGACGCCGCTGTCGCGTGCGTTTTGCAACGCCTCGGCGTGGGCGATCTCCTGCGGCTTCTTGCCCGACGCTACACCGTCGCTCATCGCGCAGACTCCTCCCGCCGTGGACGCCAGAAAGACAATCGTAGTCAGCGCCCCCCCGCAGTCGAAAGTTACTGGGGTAATTTTCAATTTCGGAAAAGTGCCGCGCCGGCACTCGCGTCCGCCGCCGGGTGCCCCGTCCTAGCCCCGTTTTTTGCGGCTAGCGGCTGCCGTGAGCTAAGTCGAAGAGGTGGGATTCCACAAACGCCGCAATCTGATGCGGCTCGCTCTTAGCGACGCAATAATCGCGCGTTTGGCTTGCTTCCTTATTGCAGGTGACCGGCCCCTACTGCCCTTTGGACAAGTACTCGCAAACCCGCCGTATCATTTCCCGTTGGTTCTGGGTCACCGCCAGAAACTCAAATCCATAGCGCAGGCCGTTGCGAAAGCGCACGATGGCGCGCGTTTTCAACGCCTGCGTGCTCAAGGGAAGCGGTATCTCCAGGGAAACGATCTCTCCGATTTGCAGCTCTCCGGTCAGTGTGGCCCCGATGCCGTCAAATCCCAGCTCGGTTGACCGGCCCCAGCAGCTCCCATAGATCCCGTTCTGCAACATCCGCGCCTTGATGCGCACGTCCAGAGCGTAGCGCGGATACCGTCGTGTGAAAACATATGACTTTGCCGACTCCGCCTTCGCGCCCATGTACCCGTCTCTCAGTTCGGGGGGATCAATTCCCGTGCAGAGCGTATCCGGGTTCCAGCGGCAGGTGCCCGCCGACCTTCAGTACCGACACGCTGCTGTTGATCGAATACACATCTACAAATCCCACCGCTCCCGGCGTGCTCGCCACTTGGTTGAGCACATCCTGGTCGGTGTCCACGACCACCACCGCCGGATGATTGGCCCGTGCATGGTTCGCTGCGGCAATCATCTGCATGGTCTCGCTCTCACTCGCCCCGTAAACTTTCTCGAGTACCAGCTTCATCTCCGCCAGCGATGGCTTCCGCATCACCACCCGCACCGGTTTGCCGTCCTGCCAGCGTGCCGTCTCGCCTTTGCACATCTTCGTCAATTCCGCCATCGCCAGCCCGTTGATCGCGTTGCTCTTGTTCGACACCAGCGCCACATCGCGCGCCCACACGCATCCGCTCATCGTCAATCCCATCAACATTGCGAGAACAACACTTCTGCCTCTCACCACGGCTTCTCCTGCGTAAAATTCTGGTGCGCTCCCATTGTCCGCCCTTGTCGTAGTAACCCTCAACGGCACCAAAGTCACTTCTTTCTCGTCTTGAGCGAGAGGGCGCCCCTCCCGGTGTCCTTTGCAAGAAGTGGGGGATTTTCCGCCGGATCCACGACCCACGTTTGGACCGCCGCCCCGGCTGGCCGTTAGCCTGAGCTCGAAGCCTCCACGAAACTTGCCCCGGCACCACCGTGGAAGAGCGGACGATTCAGCGCAGCGTATAAGACGCCCAAACGAGTCCTCGGCTTTAGCCGCTGTGCATCCCATGTGTACAACCGATCTTTCCCGGCG
>Ga0209698_10005563_pt1 | contig 13612 bp, 8 predicted proteins | sample LitLauG_LLR_2012_FD_187203 | JGI IMG/M metagenome (GOLD analysis project Ga0209698, IMG submission 187203) | Freshwater sediment microbial communities from Pennsylvania, USA - Little Laurel Run_MetaG_LLR_2012 (SPAdes) (version 2) | ecosystem: Environmental > Aquatic > Freshwater > Creek >... | reverse complement strand
TGGGCGCCGTTGTCACATCCTGAGCACGACTTTGCGAACGTGGACTATATCAAGAACAACCCCTACGCGGAATGGTACTTGAACGTCATGCGCATTCCGGGGTCGGCGACGCAGGCTTATCACAACGAACACTACGGAGCAGATTTCAGTTACTACGAATTTGCGCCCGTCTTCAACCGCGAGTCGAAGAAATGGAATCCCAACCAGTGGGCAGAGACCTTCCGCGACGCTGGGGCGCGCTGCGTGGTGCTGACGACGATGCATCACGAGGGCTTCACGCTATGGCCGAGCGCGACGGTAAATCAGAATCCTTCGATTCCGCAGAACGAGCGGCACGCCGAGCGTGACATAGTGGGCGACTTGTCAACGGCAGTACGCAAACAGGGAATGAAGATGGGGCTCTATTACTCCGGTGGGTACGACTGGACATTTAACACTGGTCCCATCGAGACGCCCACGGATTATGAGAGCGTGAAGCCGGAAACGAAGGCCTATGGGGACTACGCATTCGCACAGATTCATGAGTTGATCGATCGTTATCACCCGGCAGTTCTGTGGAACGACATGGACTGGCCGAAGTCGGGCCGGCCCATGCAGGTTGAGGCGGACTATTACAACGCTGTGCCGGATGGAGTGGTGGACGATCGGCTTGGAATCAAGCACGCCGAATTCACTTCGCCGGAGTATCAAAACGTCGAGAAGATCAGTGAGAAAAAGTGGGAGGAGTGCCGCGGTCTGGGGCGGTCGTTTGGCTACAACCGCGCCGAGGGCGAGGCGGAGACCATTGCTCCCGCAGATCTGATTGCCTTGTTGGTAGACATTGTGAGTAAGAATGGTAACCTGCTGCTGGACGTGGGGCCAGAGGCCGATGGAACTATCGCTCCGGTGCAGATGGAGCGGTTGAAGGAGCTAGGTACTTGGCTCAAGCAGAACGGCGAGGCTATCTACGACACCGTGCCGTGGGAGCGCGCCGTCGGCAAGACGGCTGAAGGCGACGATCTGCGCTTCACTCGCAAGGGAGCCGACCTGTACGCGGCGATTCTGGGGACTCCGAAGCTTCGGACGGCGACGATTAACGGTATGGCCGTGCGGCCGGGCATGCGGGTTATGATGCTGGGCGATGCCAAACGACTGGACACAAAGGCAGCGGGCAGTGATCTGCAGGTGACGCTGCCGGAGCATCTTCCTGGAAACTACGTTTATGTGCTGAAGCTTGCCGGTTACGCGGAGTGAACTTCGTAACGTGCTGGAACAGGCTGCGTTCGTATACGGCGGCGGCTTCATCACAAGACGGACTTCGAAGTCGAGACCTTTTCGGTTAGGATCTTGCTCGAGGATCGCAGCCGCAACCTTAACGCTCCATGAATTGGAAAAGCAATACATCCGGCTGGCGCTTGAATCAGAAGGAACCCAATCGGTCTGGATTGCTCAAAAAGTAGGATTCCGAGCCTGGTTGCTTACTCCACAAGTTGAAGATTCAGGGCAATTCTCACGCCATTCACCAGGACGACACTCTGGTTGATCAGATCTTGACTTGTAATCTTGTTCCCGACAAACGCATCTAAGGAACTCTGAGGACAAATGTAATCAATGGTCTCATTGGAGGGCTGATCTGCTCCGGACCGATTGAGCACAGAAAACTCGAGCGCATATTCGCGACTGGCAGGCAGCTTTCTCGAGATGCTCCTCAGTTCAGGTGCAAGAAAGAGATCGAAGGTCTGCGCGGCCCGCTTATAAATTGAAGTTGTACCTCTATCGAAGAACGTCGTGTTTTGCATGGTGAAATGCAGAAGCGTCTGGTCGCCGGCTACCTCGAATGAGGGCGCGGCTCTCGACGACAGGTGAAGAGTTGCCCCATCATCTTTCGCGATAGAGTCCAATTGAGGCTCAAATTGAGTCTGCAACCGCATAGCGTCCGCGAATGATGGGGCAGATGAGGGCACAGTCGTTGGTTGAGTAACTGACACAGCTGGGGAAACCGTGGCTCCCACAACCTGATCGACCTGAGCGTTACTCGACGATATCGCGGCAGATGCCTCATCGGCTTGCCGGGGAGAAAGGCGGTTGAGGGCCTCCACGACCAGTGGGTCGCGCTGCCCGAGTGCAAGGCCAAAATCTTCCCCGTTGACAAATACATCTGAGCGATTCAGGATTCTCTGCCTGTCCGCAATCGCGACGGTGCTTGCGTACTTGAACGCGTCCTCTCGATTGAAAATTACCGTCAGCGCCTCCTTTCCTTGGAGGTCAAAGTTATCGCTGTTTTCACGCGTGCCGTAGGTGATTTCAAGCCCAATGCAGTCAAAATCAGAAGTGTTCGGCATCTGCTGCGCTATTAGTCGCAGAATAGGAACAATCGCCTCTTGGAACGCCCGACCGGCACGCTGGTTTCTGGACAGTTGGCCGACATTGAATGTTGCGCCATAACTCCCCGATATCTTCAACACGGTCAGGCCTTGAAAACTAACAAACTCCAAGCCGGAGGAATCCGACGCTTCTCGCTGACCAGGCTTGGCATTCAAATATCGAGCAAGGCGGAAAGGAAATGCAAACTTTCCCGTGCCAATCGATCGGTGAAGCGATTGAAGCTGCGAAATGTACTTGGCCTCGGCAGCCTTGGCACGTGGATTCTGTATCTCACTAGGGCTCACCTGTCCTAGTACCGAGTTCACCAATGAAAGCAGAATGGCGCCCGAAACAAGCCCGAGCGGGACACTGAAGGTTCGTCCTCTGAATCTCATCACTGTTTACTCCTCCAATTCCAGCTCCACTTACTGGACGGCTTTTGGTATGCTGGGACGGCTATAACTCTCATATACGCGATCAGGCTCTCGATCTGATCATCAGTAAGGGTCATTCCATATGGCGGCATCATTGCAGACTTTCCCACAGCGGCTCCTCCAAGGGCAATGGTCCTGTGAAGCGATGCGTCGCTCACCTTGTTGAGAATTGCTCCATCGTTCATGAGTGGCGGATCCGGAGAGACGTTTGAGCGATTCGATGGTCCTGCAGGAGTAGAATCCGCATGACACCATACACATTGTTCATAGAAGATCCGCTTCCCTTGCGACTGCCGGTAATCCAGCGGAATCTGGTGTTGCGGGTCGTTCCAGTCAGTATCGGATCCATAGGAGCCATAGGAAACATATTCTTGGCCTGGACTATGTTGTTTTACCCTTGTGAATATGTGCTGATCGTGCGGCCAACACCAGCAAGGTGTAACTGGCAGGTTGTTATGCACCAGGATGACCAGGGCGAGGCATCCCAACAAGGCGGAAGCGAAGATAGTGATAAGTTTCACTCATGTCCTCCCGGTGCAGCCGCAGCTGATAAACTCGTGCCGCTAGAGGCTTGCCGAAGTGTCATCAGGTAGGCGGTTAGCTCTTTCCTTTCATCTACGGTGAAGGACTGGCGGGGCTCGATTGTGCCAGGGACCATTGCCTGCGGATTATCCAGCCACGCTTCAATCCAGGCAGGCGTCAGCCAGTTACCGGCATTATTCAAACTAGGACCGACATATCCACCTGAAGAGCCTATGGTGTGGCACGACTGGCACTTGAATTTGACCTCAAAAAGCTGCTTGCCGTGTTCTGCCATTTCCGGCGTAAATTCTCGCTCGTCTAATACCCCAGGATGCACTTTCGGGTGCTGAAGCCTGGTCGACAGGTAATCGGCAATCGTAGTTGCCTCCTTCTCTGTCATGTTGAAGTGGGGCATTCGCGCAGTGAGTGTCGGACGAAGTGTTTGCGGGTTCCTAAGAAAGTCAATGAGCCATTGGCGCTGTGACCGGCTGCCTTCATAAGATAGATCCGGGGCAAGGGTGCCGCCATCGCCGTTGAACATGTGACACTGATAACACTTGAAGCGATGGTACAACTCGCCCATTTCGCCCTCAGGCTGAAACTTATTGTGAGAGCGTTCGATAATGAGATGATGCTGGCTGTCGTCGGATATTGGTGGACCACTCATGCTTAGCAGCGCGGTAATTACGTCGTCCAGGTCTGACTGGCTCAGGTGAAACTGAGGCATGTGCGTTTCGGGAGTGACTGATGATGGATCAGTGATCTTAGCCTGCAGGTAAGCAATCATTGACCGAGGGATCTGCGAGGTGCCGATTTCAAGGTGCTTAACGTCACTGCTGACAAAGTGCAATTTGGTGGATAAACTGCTCGGCGACTTTACCTCAACGAGGAAGGGGCCGGCGGCCATCCCAAGTGCCGAAAGATCGGGGCCAAAGTTGCTGCGCGGACTAACTCCCTGGATTACATGACACTCCGCACATCCCTTTTCGACAAACAGGCGCTTACCAAATTGAACCTCTACGGCGGTGGGTGATTCAAGCTTGGGCACATCTTTCAAGAGGTCCGGATCTGTAAGTCGTGTGAGTATGAATTGAGATACCTGGGACAAGTCCTTGTCAGTCCATTCAAATTGCGACATTCCCGTGTGTTCCAGATAGCTCTGCGGATTGCGCAACCAGGCGATTAGCCAATCGGGTTTTACCTTGCTGCCTACTTTGGTGAGTTCTGGCCCGATATCTCCCCCGATAAGTGCGGTTTCACCGCCGCGGTCGACGGCAAGAGCATGGCAGGTGACGCAAAACAATTGGTTAAATGTAATCTGCCCTTGGTCCGCAGCGGGACCGCCGGCCGATACGGAAATATGGCTGAGATTTGGCCTTTGCGGTCCGAGAGGTCTTGCATGTTGAGTGCTGAGGTAGGCCGATAGCGCCCTTAGCTCCAGGTCGCTAAGCTTAAACTTTGGCATCCGCGGTTCCATGGCTACGCCATCGACGGTCACGTTACCGTCTGCATCGGTTATTGTTCGCGGGTCCTTGAGCCACTTATAAATCCATTCGCGGCTTACTTTGTTACCGACATTGGTCAGGTCCGGCCCGAGCATGGCCGGCCGTTCGATATTCTGAAGCTGATGACACGCGACGCAATTCAATCTGGCGATCAACTTCCGGCCATGGTTCAACCGCGGTGTTTCCGGTAAATCTGCACGATGGCAGGCTCCGCAACTGCCTTGAGCATATTGTTCGGGCAGGATCGGCTGTTTCCAAGCGAGCGTTTCGAGTTGCTTTTCTGAAAAGCCTACAGGAACTCGCGTTGACGGTTTCCATGGCCGCAAATTTGATTTAGGCAACCAGAAAATCAGAGCCAGAACAAGGGTGCTGCCGATGGCCAGCGCATGAGGGAGCCAGCTCGCAGCTTTTAGTAGTTGCTTTGCCAGCATTCTTCCTCCAAAGCCGAATATATCGATGGTCTGCAGCCCTGGCCCACTTATATCCCTCGAAACACGAGTGCCTCGATAAATGCAGACTGACACCTGGGGAAAGCGGGGGCCTTTCCGGAAATGTGGAAGGCCCCTACTCGAAGCGGATCAACTTCTCAGTCGGTGTCACCGATGTTCTTTCTCCGACGTTCAGCAGGGAAACTCATCAATGCCGGGTTACCGATCGAGATATGCGGGTGGGCTGTCCAAGCCCAAATCCCATGATTGTCTTGACACCAATAAATATCTCCGTAGACAAGCTTTGCGGTAGGTCGTGCTACTTTGTGACCATCAGACTGACATTGATCGGGCCCGGCCCGACATTCACTGCCTGCTCGGTCGGCTTGGCAGATTCGCTTACGGTCTTAATCGTGTACTGGCCGGGAGGAACATTCTTGATTGTGAAGCTTCCATCCTTGTCGGTCAGCGCAAAATAAGGAGTGGGCACTACATAGATGTGTCCAGACATTTCGGGGTGCACGTTGCAAAGCAACGGAACGTCGCCCAAAGTTGTAAACGTAAACGGCTTTGATTGACCCTGCGGCCAGGTGCCCATGTTGTGAGCGAGCTTACGGTCATGGTTGATGGCCGGCCAGTATACGTTATGTCCTACGTTGTCATCGTTCTTGAACTGGACCGTGGTTCCCTGTTGAATAACCATTGCATGCGGAGCGAACGCAAGATGCGATTGATCGACAAACACAGGGTTTGGCGGCGGAGAAAAGGTCTTGCCGGGAACGCTGTCGATATACACCGCGATGCCTTCCGGGGTGCGTATCCCCTGCACAGAAACTTTGCCCTTCAAGTCTCCTGCCCATGCGGAGCTCACTATCAACCCGATACTCAGTGATGCGGTTACCGTTACCAAGGTCATTTTCAGAGTCTTCATTTCCATACCCCCTTTTAGAGTTGGATTAAGGTTTCAAAGCTGCGGAGTTCGGAATAACTCGGGTCCATCCCGACACTTGCACGATTGACTACCCTTGCATAGTACCCAGACCTTGGCTCTGGGCTAGTTGCTTGCAATCAACAAACCTGTAAAGCCTTGTAAACTCCAGGTAAAGTCTTGTAAAGCCGCCGCGCGCGGCAGGCGGCTTACTAGACGATGCGTCGATCTCGGAGTTGCAGTGCTAGAAGACGAAGTCAGCCCCTGTCAACAGTTGGTTGGAGCGATAGAACCTCGTGGTTCCCGGTACAGGCTGTTCGTAATTGAAGGTGTATTGCGCCTCCAACTTGATGTTGGGTCGCACCAGGAATTGCAGCGCTGGACTGTAGACACTGCGCGTGTCGTAGCGTGAAAACCCGTTGATGCGATCTGTCGGAGAGTTCACGCCGTCATAGCGCATCTGGGCGATGAGCCACGGATATAGCCAGTATTCCGCCTCAACAAAGCCTCCCGTATAGGTCACGGGCTTGACAGAGATGTACCCCGTTCCATCGCTGTTGAGATCCTGGTTGTTATCGTGGCCATACATGAAGACTCCCCAGACGTTGAGATTGCTGCGGAACTTGTAGTCGAAAGCTCCGCCTGCGCGGTAGAAAGGCTCGTGGAACACCGGCATCCCCGCAAACAGAGTTCCTCCTTGATTGAGTTCATTGGTTCCGTAGTAGCCGAAGCCGTTGAAACGGATTGAAGTGTGGTCATGCACGCCGGAATTGCCCGAGGCCTGAACCTGCTTGCGCTGCTCTGAATCTCGCTCTAGATCGAAGCGCTGACCAATGTTGACGTAGATATCTTTGGAATTGTGCCCGACCGTAGGCGACGAGGCGCCGTAAACGGAATTCTCTCCATCAAGAAGCGCGACTGACCACCATGTGTAACCCCGGTTCGGGTATCCGCTCAGTTCAACTCCGTGTTGCGGAATGCCAAGTGAGAGGGGGTTTGCTGTGGTCCCAGCAAGCGGACCAGAGCCACTGGGATTCACAAAGGCCGTTTCGTTGAAGATTGAGTAGCCAGTGAGATTGATGGTGCGCGCCTGGGAAAAAGGAAGATCGACTTCGAATTGTCCGAAGCGGAGATTGAGATCGTTTCGGGGAATGTGCAGGTAGTGACCCAGGAAGTCGTTTGACTTGATATAGCCATCACCCAACCCTCCGGCAGCCCCCGAGCCGCCAGTGGAGAGGTCGTTGTCGATCCAGAACGAAAGCGATGGGCCGAAACTGCCTGCCGCAAGGAAGGTGAGCGTGTTGGGTTGGAATAGTGAAGTCACCGGCACATAACCGGACGCGGCCGTTACTTCCGCCGGCTGCTTGGTGTTGTAGTTGAAATACCCTGAATAGCGGAAAGCAATCGGCAATATCGGAAGTTCGCCGGGATAGATAGAGTTGGGAAAACTATCCTTCTGCGCCTCGGCGCCGAGCACCAGGGGCGGGTCTTTGACAAACTCCTCGTCATCTTTCGGGAACTTGAAGCCATTGACCTTGAAGGCTCGCCCAAAGTCGTTCAGCTCCGGCCAGTTGTTGTGGCAGGTGGAACATGCCGTTTTATATTTCCGAGCAAAAGCAGGGATCGCCCTTGCAGGCGTTGGTGAAAGTGCAATCGCACACAGGATGCCGACTAACACCAGGTTCATTCCGAGAGCAAGTTTGCTGATCTGGTTCATCGTTGTCTATTCCTTTCTTCGTGCGACGGTAGTCATAAGCTTTATGAATCAGCCTTCATGGCTTTGAGCGAAGAGCTAACTAACTCAACCCAGCTTCGGCTCTGTTCCCAAAGGCATGCGTGATTGCCCCGAAGGGATGGCACTGTGCGAATGGTACTTTCGCACGCGACCGAACATTTTTGCTGCGCGTCAAAGGGATCGTAAAGGCTTGTAAAGTCGACGTAAAGTCTTGTAAACACCCGATTCAGTGCGGGTCGAGTTCTAGTTCCTTTGTTGAAGAGATAGCCGGATTCATGTATTCAAGTGAAGCTTCAGTGTTATGCAAACGGACGGCCCTGGATGTCAGCCAAGGCTAGTCAACAAAACTGTGAATCGAAGGATCGAGCGGTGAGCGCACATCTACTCAAATGCGCTGCCACTTCCAAGTGGCGGCTCGTACTACGTCAATGTTTTTTGCAGGGACTCGAAAAATAGGTTCTATACACGCACCTGATGGCACCAATTATTCATATGGGCGTGCTAATTTCCAATTTCACGAAATGCTGGATTGCCGGGTGGATCTAGCTCACGGTGACACGAACAGGCTTACCTTTTCCCTCTGGCAGAGAGACAGAAACCTGGTCTGCAGGCGTGCTGGCATTCGCAGAGACCGAGGCATACTTTCTTTCATGACTCCGACGGCGCAGCGACCATTCCTGTGTTTCGAATTCGCGATATAGATACAGTGTAGTGAGGAGAATCTGCATCCCTATGAACATCGAGTAATAGGCAGCTACAGCCACAGCGCTAAGTTGAGTGAGTTCTGGTTCGGTTGCCAGGGCAATTCCAAGAAATGACGTTGTCGCGGCAAGAATACTCAAGAGGACGGCTCTCTTTGGGAAAGCTTTCAGGTGAAATGCGAGCCTGACATACCAGAGGCTCCAGACAACGCCGTGCATTCCAGCGAGCTGGGTTAACATGCGCAAGTCCGTTTGTGCGGAGCCGAGAAGCCAAAACACTAACCAACATGCAATCGACAAGAGTCCGACGGCGACGTAGTTTGCAATTGGGTATTGAGGGCTTTCGCCGAGCACGAAGGAGCCGAGGTAGGTCCCGACAATCAGGAGGCATGATGCGGAAATGCCGACCGCAATAGCGTAGCCCAATTCCGCAAATGCAGGGCTCGCCATGAAGGACGCCAAGGCACAAGTTACCAATCCAAGGCAAAGCATCAGCAGGCCATGTGTCATCGAGTAACGCCATCCAATTCGTCGAGTCAATGCCATATGATCAGCCTCCCACAGATTCGAAGTACAACCCCACTGGAAGATCGAGGTCTGACTAAGCGCCCACGAATCTGCTCCAATTTCTCGCGATGTGCGCAGGCCGACAATCTCACTTGGCCCACAGTGTGGATCAACGTCAATGCCAGAATCCCCTCATCGTAGAGTCGACCAAAAGTCGATCTTGCTCGTTGCGTTTAAGCAAAGATGGCAAGGGGACGAGTCACGGGTTTTCAAGAATACAGCCGGTGCGACGAGATTCAGGAATTACCCCCCGAGGAAAGGGAAAGCGTCGCTCGGTAACCGCCGCATGAGCAACAATCGATGGTAGTTGCATGTTGCGGGCACTCAAACTCGATCTCCGGATGAAAGCCATGGCCCAGCAAAGATGGAGTGAACGCGGGGTAACTCTGCAAACACACTGGCGGCCTTCAAAGGGCGGAAGATCGCATGGATCGGAAACTCATCTCTAACAAAGCAATCGCAATACTCGCTCATATAGGGTGAGGCAAGTTCAGTTCCCTAAGGTCCTGCAAGCGTGTTAACAAATCATGGCGTGAGTCTATGGCTGCAAGTTCAGAACTTTGTCACCGCCAGAATGCTCAGAAGATCCGTGGTGAATTGTTGCGTCGGCCGGCGCGGAGGTCAGGTCACGGCTGACTCTGAGGAGCAAGCGGTTCGGTTTCTGTTGAGTTAGTCCTTGCCACTCCCCGTTCAGCAGCTGCCTCCCGAATAACAAGCTCGTATTCGGGGACCAGGCGCACATTGTCGATCTTCGCGACCTGCCCGTTCGGCAAGAAATCCGAGCCCTTATGGAGTTCGAAATAAACCGGTGCGTCTTTCCGAAGCGGCAATACGCTCAGTTCGAAAGAATTGGAATGGCTCGCATTGAGGAAGCGCCCTAGTCCGATTTCCCATTCCTGGCCATTGTAAAAGTCGTCTGCGAGCAGCTTGTGGGCGGCACTCAGCCGCGCCACATCACCTTGATATTCGATTTGAAGGAATAGCTCACTTAGCCCTTCCATGGAGCCTGGAGGGATTATGATCGACCATTCTGCAGCCTGGGGCATATCGGACTCGGGGGGCGCTTGCGCGACACCGTTTGGACGCCATTCCGGCGCGGGACCATTCTTGATTGGAGGGGCCTCACCGGCGGGTTTAGTTTGGTGAAATTGCAGGGCCGGGGTTACAGTTCTGGCGTCGGCGGCAAAGCTGGAGGTGCGATCAGCGGTAGCCATTTGCCTGAGAGGCAGGCTTGCCTGTGGCGCACCTGCGAGCGGCGGCGAAATGGAGAATTCGAAATGGGGATCACCGTGAGAATGCAGCCAGATGCGTGTTTCTGGAAGATCCGGGTCAGTGAAGAATTCCTGTGAGGTGAAGAGCAGGTGGCCTTCTCCCCCGATGCGGATTTTCCAGGCCTCTTCTGCCTCCTGAGAGGTGAGTACAACGAGGCGAACGGCCTTGCCCTCTTTGGAAACCAGATCGATCGAGGGGTCGATTCCAGGCTTGATTCCGCTCAGATAGATTTCGTTGCGGCCAGCTGACTTTTCTCCGCTGGATACTTTGCAGGAACGGACAGTGGTGGCGTCAAGGGTGAATTCGACAGGGATTCCCGCGATAGATTCAAAGTAGTAGGTTGTACTGCTGGCAACCGTGAGGCGCGTAAACAGTTGTGCGGTGCTATAGCGAAGGGTGATGCCGCCGATTTGAAGGTTGAAGGGCCAGATGAAGTAGGCACCTGAGGGAATGTCGACGGGATGGCGAGGGACCTCGAGGTCGCCGCCCGGAAGATGAATCTGAAACTGCACAGCGCTCCGCGCCGGCAATGGGTAATTCCGCACGTAGTTGTTAAAGAAGATGAATCCGGCGTCCCCGCGCGAGCGCACGGAAGCGCGCGGAACCGTAAAGTCTGCGGGATTTGCGGGCCTTGTCTCCGGAGCGTGGACCATCATCGGAGCCAGGTCCGATCCAAAATCGTTCAGGAAGTAATTGAAGACTTTCATCTTGCGCAAGGTAGGGCGCTCCTGGCCAAATTCGCCGAGCGGGGCTTGAAAGTCGTAGGACTTGATTGGCACATCGTTGGGATAGTTGGTCGACTGCGATTCCTGGAGCGTCGAGAGCTTACCATCCGGATTCTCGCCGCCTTGAAACATATAGGTCCCGTATAGGTTGACACCTGAGCCAAGCATCACTGGGAACATTGCGGCAATGTCGTCGGGCTGGATCACGGGGCGCCGATGATAGGTATCCTGGATCCCGCCACCCGTTTCCGCAGTGAAGAAGGGCGAGAGAGCCTTGACAGGCTGCTGCGCGGGATTCTCATCCGGTGTTGAATTGGCATTCACGCGGCTGCGAAAGCGAAAGGCATAGACCTCAGACGGCGGAAGCTTGTGGATGGAACCGTCCCAGGGCGCATCGGGATAGCCGCCCCCAAAGACAGGGAGCACCGCCGGCCTCGGCACCACGGCGTTGTCCCAGGCTGTGACACTGTAGATTGGAACGTCGAGCCCACTGGCGAGGGCAATCTTCTTCAACTCGAGGATGTGTTCATCGCCCGCGCCGGTTCCACGCTTGTTGTACTCGTTTTCGAGCTGGATGCCGATGACGGGCCCGCCGTCCTTGAAGAGCAGGCCGTTGAGCTGCTGGCCTACCTGGGAGTACCAGATGCGGACCGAAGAAAGGTAGACCGGATCATTGACGCGAGTTGGGCCCTGCTTGAGGACCCAGTCGGGGAATCCTCCGTTGCGCACCTCACCGTGATCCCAAGGCCCAATGCGCGCAAGTACGAGCATTTTGTACCGTGCGCAGAGTTGGACAAATGCCCGCAGGTCGCGCTGTCCGCTCCAATCAAACTGACCTTGGATTTCTTCGTGGTGAATCCAGATGACGTACGTAGCGACGATATCGACACCGGCCGCCTTCATCTTGAGAATCTCTTCTTCCCATTGCGCTCGGGGATATCGTGAGAAGTGGAACTCTCCCATGACCGGCAGCCAGGGCTTCCCGTCGCGGGTCAGGTAGCGGTTGTTGATGCCGATCGTACTTCCGGATGGTGATGAAGATGAGCCCAGGTCAAAAAGAGCCGGCTCCGGTGCGACATAGGGTTGGCGGGCGTCGATCCGAATCGGCGTGAGAGTTTGCGCACGCAATGCACCGGAGGCAAAGAGCCCGAAGAGCAAAACTGCAAACATGAGAGTCGATGTCAAAGCATGCTGAAGACGGGTGCTCTTCCGGGCAAATCTTTGCGATAAAGACATTGATAGAAGCTCCGTGCGCTCAATCTCTTTCTCCGGCGCACCTTTCCTTAATCTCGATCGAGAAAGGACACTCTGTTCCTTTTCCGAGACTTTCCAATCCTCCGAAAGTCGGATCGGCCATTGATTTCCGAGCAGTAACCTTCGAACTGAGCTAAATGAGCGTACTTGCCGTCGGGGGCCAACTCCAGTTCGGACAGACGCTCGCACGTGACCTGGTTGGTTGTGGTCGTATGAGTGTCATAATCTTAAATTGATGGATTCCCCGCGCCGCTCGTTGCGGTCGGAACTCCCCATCGGGCTGTCCAAAGAGGGATTTCGACAGTTATAAGAAGGTATCAGGAGAATCAATCGTCATGAATGAGTTCGGGGACATTATCGAGGCCATTGCACGCTCGCCGATTGCCAAGCGCGCGATCACCAATCACGGAGTTCTGAACGAAGCCTATTCATACGCTAAACCAAGCTCGTTTTCGCGTGGAATGAGGATCGATATCGGCGGTGTAGCGATCCTGCTCATATCAGGCACTGCCTCGATTGATGAGGACGGAAAGAGCGTCCATATCGGTGATTTTCCGGCACAGCTTCGGCGCACATTCGACAATATCACAGGGCTGCTGGCAAGCGAGGGCGCAACCTGGCACGATGTGGTGCGGACCACGTGCTATCTGCGGGACATCGAACGCGACTACGACGTCTTTAACGCGTTGCGAACTGCTTTTTTCAAGGAGCAAGGTCTCGATCCGCTTCCGGCCTCAACCGGCATCCAGGCAATTCTCTGCCGGCCTGAGCTGCTGGTCGAAATTGAGGCCATTGCGATGTTTCGCACAAGTAGGGCAGGGAATGGGCCGAAGTAGTGCTCAAGAGGTCAGCGGATTCACCCATACGGCCTTGCGCCTCTCGACGAGGCCAAGTAGCGATCGGCCTTCAATGTCGACCGTCACCGCACAGTCAGCCCTGATGCACTCGTTGTGGTGGAAATACCGGGGAGTTGGCTGTAAAGGGATGCAATTGGAGTGCATCTTGCGGGGTGGCTTGCAGTTCATGAAAAGTCCTCGCCAATCCCTTAGTATTAATGCACTACGATGATTCCCAACATTCAAATGGCTTCTCGTTTGCCGGTCCTCATTGTCGCAGCATTTACTTGCCTTTCCATTGGGCTCGCGTGGACACACGCCGCAGGCGCTCAGGAGGCGGAGCCAGCCTCGCGGCCTCGCAC
>Ga0209698_10005562_pt1 | contig 13612 bp, 8 predicted proteins | sample LitLauG_LLR_2012_FD_187203 | JGI IMG/M metagenome (GOLD analysis project Ga0209698, IMG submission 187203) | Freshwater sediment microbial communities from Pennsylvania, USA - Little Laurel Run_MetaG_LLR_2012 (SPAdes) (version 2) | ecosystem: Environmental > Aquatic > Freshwater > Creek >... | reverse complement strand
CAGCAACCACCACTTTTGCCGGTGGCCGCCACTGAGAAAAATTGCCGCCAGCACCGGAGCCAGGGTGAGCGCGTTGAAGGCGGAAATAGCAATCGAAAATGCAATGGTGAGCGCAAACTGGCGAAACATAATACCGGTCGTCCCGGGAAAGAACGCCACGGGGACAAACACGGCAACCAGTACTAACGAGGTGGCGATGACGGCGCTGGTAATTTCGGTAGTGGCTGCTGCCGCCGCTTTGCGGGAGTCGTGTTCGCCCTCGGCCATATGGCGCTCAATGTTTTCAATCACGACGATCGCGTCGTCGACGACCAGGCCGGTGGCGAGTGTGATGCCGAACAACGTCAGCGTGTTGATGGAGAAGCCGAGTAACTTTACAAAAACGAAGGTGCCGATGAGCGAAACTGGAGTGGCGATAAAGTGAATCATCGTCGTCCTCCAGTCGCCGAGAAAGAGAAAGATCACCAGGATGACCAGCAAGATCGCCGAACCTACCGTGAAGACCACGTCGCGAATGGACTCGCCCACCGCATCGGTCGTATCGAATGCAACTTTGTACTGCATCCCGGGCGGAAAGCTTTTCGACAGCCGCTGCAGTTCGTCGATGGCTCGCCGGTCGACGTCAAGCGCGTTCGCAGTGGAAAGTTGCAGCACTGCGATCCCGACCGAATCCTGCCCGTTGAATTGCAGATCGTTGGCATAGGTCTCGGCGCCCAGTTCCGCGTGACCCACATCCTTCAGCCGCACCAACGTGCCGTCGGTGTTCGTCTTCAGAATAATGTTGTCGAACTGCGTCGCTTCGCTTAGACGCCCAACGGCCCGCACGCTCACCTGATAATCTTGCCCCGGCATTGCCGGCTGCTGTCCCACCTGCCCGGCAGCCACCTCCACGTTCTGTTCCGACAGCGCGCCCACCACGTCGGGCGCCGTTAACCCGCGACCCGCCATCCGTACCGGATCCAGCCACAGCCGCATCGAGTACTTGCGCTCGCCGAAAATGATTACATCCGACACTCCCGGAATGCGCTTCAGCGCATCCCGCACGTACACGTCGAGATAATTGCTCATGAACAGCGTGGAATAGTTGTGTTCTTTGTCCGAAAAGACGCCCGCGCCGAAGACAAAGTTCTGCGATGTCTTCGCCGTTGTAATGCCCACCGCTTTGACCGCACCCGGCAGGCGTCCCTGGGCCGTGTTCACGCGATTCTGGATGTCGACGGTTGCCAAGTCCGGATTCCGCGTCAAATCAAACGTCACCAGCACCTGGCTAGTCCCATCATTCCCGCTGGTCGACGTGATGTACTTCATCCCCTCGGCGCCATTAATCTGCTGCTCCAGCGGAATCGTGACCGCACTCTCCACGGTCTGCGCGCTGGCACCGATGTAAACGCTGGTAACGCCCACCTGAGGCGGCGTTAGATTCGGAAACTGCGCAATCGGCAGCGTGGGGATCACTGCCGCTCCGGCCAAAATGATCAAGAGTGCACAGACACTTGCGAATACCGGACGTCGTATGAAGAAATTAACGAACATGAGAGATCAGCCCTCGAAAACAGCACTTGGCACCTAGCAGTTAGCATTTAGTGCGAAAGTGTTCGGTGACTTTCTAACGGCCCTTAGTGGCTAAATGCCGAGTGTTAAGTGCCAAGTGCTAAGCAAACTTCCCCGGAATGTCCCAGCAACTCGCCGCTAACTCATCGGAATTACCGGCGCTCCATCCAACAGAAACTGCGTGCCCGAGACAATCACCTTGTCCCCGGGCTTGATGCCGTCTCGCACCTCGTAGTTATTGCCGATGGTCTCACCGATCGTCAGCGGCCGCTGCTTGGCTGCGAACGTACCACCGTTCTGGGGTTCCGCCACGAACGCAAAATACTGGCCGGCGAGCCGAGTCACGGCCAGAATTGGAACTTCGGGGTTCTGGTGAGTCCCCCAGACCAGCCTGGCACGGATGAACTGCGACTGCCGCAGGGCATCATTTCCGTTCGCGATGCGCGCTTTGACCAGAACTGTCTGAGTCGTGTTGTCAACCTGTGGAGAGATGAAGCTCACTCGCGTATCCGCGAGAACCTTGCCGCTGCTGTCCAGAATCTGCACCGGCAGGTTCATCTTTAGTTGCGCCGAGCGCTCGACAGGCACGTAGACGTAGGCTTCCAGGCTTCCCGGCTGATCGACTGTGGTCAACTGCGTCGTGGTTGTGACCCGGTCGCCAACCCGCACCGGAATGTCTCCAACGATCCCGGCTCGCGGAGCCACCACTCGGTAGTAGTGAAGCTGGACTTGCTGCTCGCGGACCTGCGCGTCGAGCGCGTCCATCTGCGCCTGCGCTGCATCCATTGCCGCCTTGGCCTGATCGAGGTCCTGCCTGCTTACGACGCCAGCTGCAGCCAGCCCTTGCGCCCGCTCGTACTGCTGCTTTAGCCAGCTCAAGTTTGCCTGCTGCGCCGCCCGCGCGCTTTCCTGGCTCTTAACGGTCGCCTGCTGTTTGAGGGGATCGATCTCGATCAATGCGGTGCCGCCGGAAACTTTGTCGCCCGAGTGCACGTAGATCTGCGTAATCTGCCCGTCAACCTGGGGCATTATCACTGCCGAATCGCGCGATTTCAGAGTGGCCACGTATTCGGAGGCGTCGTTCACAGGCAGAGCCTTGGCTTCGATGATCTTTACCGGCATGGCCTGCATCCCGGCGGCATGCGGAGTTTGTCCGAGGTTCTTCGAACACCCCAATGCCCCTGCTAACGCGGCGGAAGCACACACCGCCAACACTCTGAGAAATTTCATGACGCTGCATTGTACTCCCGAATATCGATTTTCTCTGTGATCCGAAAGCCGGCGCCGTCTTTGGAACTCATGGTTCAGACGCGCGAGTGAGTGATCTCTGTGTTCTTCTGGGCACACGGTCGAGCTTCGCTCGATGGACAGCCCATGCCGGCTGTCCCCACAAAACCGAGCTTTACTTCGTAATCATCCTTCCCAGAATTTCCTTCACGATTTTCGCCGCAACGGTCGCCGTCATTCCCGCAAGATCCCGCACCGGGTTGTACTCGACCACATCGACGCCGACGATATCCCCCTCTATCTCGTGCAAGTGAGCGATCGCCTCGCGCACCGACATTCCACCGGGCTCGCGATGCGAAACCCCCGGTGCAAACGCCGGATCCAGCACATCGATATCAAACGAGATGTAGACCGGACCGGCGGCCTTTAACTTCTCGTAAGCCGGAAGCCCTCCCATCTCGCAGACCTCGACTCCGAATCTTTTAGCTTGCTCCCGCTGGTGACCGTTCATCGTGCGAATCCCAACCTGCACCAACCGTTTTGCCAGTCCGGACTCCATGACCCGCGCAAACGGACAGGCATGTGACAGTCGGTTTCCTTCAAACTCGTCGTACAAGTCTGGGTGCGCGTCGAAGTGGAAAATCGTCAGCCCCGGATACCTCTTCGCGAACGCTTTCACGATCGGAAAGGTAATCGAATGATCGCCGCCCAGCGAGACAGGCCTGCGCCCCTCATTGAGCAACTTGCTGAAGCCTGCCTCGATGGCCCCGAATGCGTCTGTCTCTGAGAGCGCAAGATCCCCTGCGTCGTCAAAAGCGCCCGCGACCCCAAGGTCTACGCCTGACTCGGTCCACTGATTGGAAGCATCGCAGTGCATCGCCTCGCGAATCTTGGACGGAGCATCTCCCGCACCTCGCAGATACGAGGACTGCCCGTCGAACGGTATGCCTACCAAGGTGGGAATACCAATCCTCTCCGTCATTTCGAGTTACCCTCCGGATCAGCCTGAGCGTGTGACAGTCGGGCAATTCCCGCCGCAATGCGGCAACTACCTCATTCCAACCGGCTGGCTGTGCAAGTTCTTTAATTTACTGTTTACAGTCGTCCTGGCGCCCTAGAGATTTCATGCACATAGCGCCCGAACCAATCCTAACGGCGCAGCTGACCTGTGAATTTCTTTTGACTTGCAGTTCACCTCAACCTCTCGCGCCGCCAGATACCTTCGCCTGATCAGCTTGTCTCTCAGGAGGAGACTCATGTCTAGATCAGCTTTCCTGACTTCGGTCAGGCAACACCTAACGGTCGGCGCGAGCCTGGTAGCGCTCATGGCCAACCTCGGAATGCCCCTTCCAGCCACAGCGGAAGGCGGCCACCGGCATTCGACGGCAACTCCGATCAAGCACGTGATCGTGATTATCGGAGAAAACCGCACTTTCGATCACGTTTTCGCGACTTACAAGCCACGCCACCACGAGAGCGTGTCGAACCTGCTTTCCAAAGGCATCGTCAATGAAGATGGAACCCCAGGCCCGAACTTCTCTCTGGCCAGCCAGTCTACAGCCAGCGACACCAGCGTTTATCAGCTGAATCCCTCCGGCAACACGCCGTATGCGGTGCTGCCGCCGGTACTTGCCGGTGGATACGCCAGCGGGCCGTTTCCCGATGCCGCAACCGCCATGCAATATGAGAACGGGCTGCTTCCCGAAGACTATGTTCTGCTGACCACGGGCGGCACCGGACTGGCTCACGGAGCGGTCGACACTCGCATCCCCAACGCCGCGAGCCTGCCCAATGGCCCGTTCCAGTTGACCTCGGCGACCCATCCCTACGACGCCTACGACAACAGCCCCGTCCACCGCTTCTACCAGATGTGGCAACAGTTCGATTGCAACGCCGCGAATGCCACCGAGTGGAATCCGAGCGGATGCATGGCTGACCTGTTCCCCTGGGTGGAAGACACGATCGGTGCCGGCTCTAACGGGTATCCCCAGCCTGCCGGATTCACTGACACCAGCACCAAGGAAGGCTCGACTTCCATGGGCTTTTACAACATGCTGCAGAATGACGCCCCTTACTTTAAGTTTCTCGCCGACAACTACGCCATGAGCGACAACTTCCACCAGTCCGTCATGGGTGGAACCGGCGCCAACCACGTCATGCTCGGCACCGGCGATGCGATCTGGTACAGCGATGGCAACGGCAATCCGGCTGAGCCTCCGCACAATCAATATGTCTCCGCCGGTCCCAACTCCGGCACCGTCGACGAAATCGAAGACCCGAATCCGCTGGCTGGTACCAACAACTGGTACACGGAAGACGGCTACGGCAAAGGCTCCTACGGATCGGCCTCCTCCGGCGGCGGAACCTACTCGAACTGTTCCGACACGAGCCGCAGCGAAGTCGCGGCGATCACGAACTACTTGGCCTCGCTGAGCCAGCCCATCAGTCCCAACTGCGATTCGGGTCACTACTACCTGTTGAACAACTACAACCCCGGATACCTCGGTGACGGAAGTCCCGCTGTCCTTTCCGATCCCGGCCAGTCGGTCTTCACCATTCCGCCCTCGCCACTACGCGGCATAGGCGACACGCTGATGGAGAAGAACATCTCGTTTGCCTATTACGGCGACCAGTGGAATACCTATCTGGCTAATCCAGACGGAAACTACGCCACGGCAGACAACACCTTCTGCAACATCTGTGACTTCTTCCTGTACCAGACCTCGATTATGGGCAGCGCTGCCGGCCGCGCGCACAACCTGGACACCACCGACCTCTATACGGCGATCCAGAACGGCACCTTGCCGGCTGTTTCCTACGTGAAACCAGATGGTTGGCTCGACGGGCATCCGGCTTCTTCGAAGCTCGATCTGTTTGAAGGCTTCGTGAAGAAGATCGTGACCGGAGTTCAGGCCAACGAGGAGTTGTGGAACAGCACCGCCATCATCGTTACCTTCGACGAAGGCGGCGGCTATTACGACTCCGGCTATATACAGCCTCTGGACTACTTCGGGGACGGCACCAGAATCCCCACGCTGGTCGTTTCCAAATACACCCGGCCCGGGCATATTTCTCACGCCTATGCCGACCACGTTTCGATTCTGAAGTTCATCGAAGCAAACTGGAGTTTGTCGCCATTGACCGCACGCAGCCGTGACAACTTCCCCAACCCGATTGCCAGTGAGCACAACCCATACGTTCCCCTGAACAGCCCAGCCATCAGCGACATGATGGACCTGTTCAATTTCCACCACGAAAGATAACGCTGGCCGGGAGACGATCGAGGGCCCCATTTCTGGCGCGGTTTCTGCGCGAGGAGTGGGGCCTTGCCTTGACTCCCGCCTCCTCCGCATTGAAGCTTTTGGGTTTCCCCAGCATCCTTTATCCTAGAACCAGCACTCTTATGACCCCGAAATCCAAGACTTCCAGCGCGGTCGTTGATCGCGCCTCGACCAACGGTTCCAATCCAGAACGCGAACGCGTTTTCAATGCCTACCGCCAGTGGGGATACCTCGAAGGCGACCTGGACCCTCTCGGCTTTCTCCGCCCCCGCCCCACACCCGAACTTGAACGCGAGGGCGAGTACGCCCGCGAGGCCCGAGCCATCTACTCCAGCACCATCGGCGTTGAAATCAACCACATCTATTCTCCCGAGCGGCGCCAGTGGATCTACGACCGCATGGAATCTGTGCCCGCTGCGGAAGAGGACCACGAGCGCATCCTGGATCTCCTCACCCGCGCCGACATATTCGAGCAGGTAATGCAGCAGCGCTATCTTGGCAGTAAGCGCTTCTCACTGGAAGGCGTCACCGCTCTCATCCCGCTGGTGGACGAAGTGCTTGATACGGCCTCACAGCTGGGTGCCATCGAGCTCGTGATGGGCATGAGTCATCGTGGCCGCCTGAATGTCATCGCTCACGTCGCGAAGCGCCCGCCGGAAGAGATCTTTGCTGGATTTGAAGACGTGGACCCGCGTAGTGTCCTCGGCTCTGGAGACGTGAAGTACCACATGGGCGCTACCGGCGAATACATCACGCGAAGTGGCGGCAAGGTTCACATTCACTTGGTATCAAATCCGAGCCATCTGGAAGCCGTCGATCCGGTCACCGTAGGCCGCACGCGCGCCAAGCAGGACCGCACCGGGGAAGGCGGACGCGAGAAATACCTTCCACTGCTGGTACACGGCGATGCTGCATTCGCCGGCCAGGGAGTTCTCGCCGAGACCATGAACTACGCCGACCTGCCGGGATACACCGTGGGCGGCACGATTCACGTCGTGGTCAACAATCTTCTCGGCTTCACCACGAGTTACACCGAAGAGCATTCGACGCGCTTCGCCGCATGCATCGCGCGGCGGCAGTCGATCCCGATCTTCCACGTTAACGGGGAAGATGTCGATGCTGTCGTCCGCGTCGCCCGGATCGCGACCGAGTACCGCTATCAGTTCGGCACCGACGTCGTGATCGATCTCATCGGCTACCGCCGGCATGGTCACAGTGAGGTGGACGACCCCACCATTACACAGCCCCTGCTTTACAAAAAGATCAAGGATCACCCCGCGCTCTGGGAAATCTACGCGGATGATATCGGCACGACCGACGCGCAAGCCAAGGCAGATGCCATCCGCGCCGAGTTCGAGCCCGCGCAGAAGAAAGCCGGCAGCATCAAGCACAAGCCGCTTCTCCGTGAACTCCCGAAGTATTGGGATAAGTACTTCGGGGGGCTTCACCGCGACGAGTATGAAGTCGAAACCGGACTCTCACCCGAAGCACTGGCGGAACTGACCACGCGCCTCACCACGTATCCGGAAGGCTTTCACATTCACCCGAAAGTGAAGAAGTTGCTCGAGCAGCGCGCTGAAATGGGAGTCGGTAAGCGCCCGGTGGACTACGGAATGGCTGAAGCCCTCGCTTTTGCAAGCCTGGTGAAAACCGGCACGCACGTGCGTATGTCAGGACAGGATTCCCGCCGCGGGACTTTCAACCAGCGTCACTCGGTGCTGATCGACGTTGAGAACGAAAACGAGTACGTCCCGCTGGAAAACATTGCCGCCGACCAGGCTCGCTGCGAAATCTACAACTCGACACTCTCCGAAGCAGGCGTTCTCGGCTTCGAGTACGGATATAGCCGTGACTCTCCCGAGTCGCTCGTGCTTTGGGAAGCCCAGTTCGGAGACTTCGTAAACGTCGCGCAAGCGATTATTGATCAGTTCATCAGCGCCGGAGAAGCGAAGTGGAATCTCCTTTCCGGTCTCGTGATGCTGCTGCCGCACGGCTACGAAGGCCAGGGACCGGAACACTCAAGCGCACGAATCGAGCGCTTCATCCAGCTAGCCGCGAAACACAACATCCAGATCGCGCAACCGTCGAACGCAGCGCAGTATTTCCACCTTTTGCGCCGTCAGGCATTGCGTTATTGGCGCAAGCCGCTCGTGGTATTTACTCCAAAAAGTATGCTGCGGCACCCTGATGCTAGTTCTGCGATTGAGGATTTCACGCATAAGAATTTCCTGAACGTCATTCCCGACACGACAGTCGAAGAAGCCGAACGGATCCTGATCTGCACCGGCAAAATCGGCCACGAACTTGAGACTGAACGAAAGAAGCGGAAGGACACGAGCACGGCAATCGTTTTCCTGGAACAGCTCTATCCATTCCCCGAAGACGAAGTCATCGCCGAATTCGACCGCCACGGCAAGAACGCGGATATCGTCTGGGTGCAGGAAGAGCCTGCGAACATGGGAGCCATGTTCAACATGCTCCCGCGCCTGAAGCGCATCTCCGGCGATCGGCCTGTACTGAGCGTAAAACGCAGCTCCGGCGCGAGTCCGGCGACGGGCAGCACGAAGGCTCACGAGGTCGAACAGAGAACTCTGCTCACGTTGGCCTTCACGATCAAATAATGAACGGGTGCCCCATCCTTGTCGCGCTTTTTGCGACAGGGTGGGGATTCTGACTTCCTCTGGAGTTGCCAAATCCCTTCGAAGAGTACGGCGGGCTCAGCCCTTGTGCTCGCGCCGCCGCAAATAGTCGATGAACATCTGCTCAACGGGTTTGTCGTAGGCGATGAGGACGTGGCGGACAGGGCGTCCGCTGACGAAGTGGCAAACTTCCTCGGCGAGGTTCTTCGCGTGGTCACCGGCGCGCTCCATCGACTGCGTCATGAAAATCACCTGCAGACTCGCCTGGCGCTGAAGATTCTCCGGGTTCTCGATGTGGCGCAGGAAGATGAGATTGCGCAGGCGGTCCATCTCCGCGTCGGCGCGCAGGACTTCCACCGCCTTCCCGACATCGCGCTGGGAGAACGCGTCGCCGCAATCGGTGAGCATCTTCTCGAGCAGAGTCGCCATCTGGGTAAGGTCGCGTGTATCTTCCGAGTCGATCCGCCCGCTCACCGACTGGGCACTGTTGGCGAAACTGAGCAGAAGGTCGCCAATGCGCTCCAGGCCGATCATGAACTTCATGCAGGCGAGCAGTTCGCGCGCTTCAGCAGGCCCGACTTCGGTGATGGCGCTGGTCACCCCGTTGTCAATTTCCAGGTCGAGCGTATCGAGCTCGCGTTCGCGCTGGCGCAGTGAACCGAGCAGCGCGCTGGATCCGGTAGCAATGCCTTCGGCCGCCGCACCCGCCGCTTCTTTGGCCATGTGGCAGGCCTCGACCGTGCGACGGACGATGTAATGATGAGCCGGTTCAGGATTCGGGGTCTTGATCGCAGTACTCATGGATGTGTCCGCCGGGCGAAGACGCAGGCGATCGGGTGCTCGAGTGGAACCGTCGCCGTTACTCTGCCAATTCTGGGATCGGATTGCCAACAACTAAGCATAAACCGTTTGATCGATACTGCGGTTAACAAGCTGTGAATTTTGGCACCATTTTAGTGTCAAGATCTGTATACCGCCTGGAATCACACGCGCGAAATCGCTTCCGTGCTATTCTTCGCGATGCAATTTCCGTAAACGTTTACGGCGATCTTAAGACAGTTCGGGAGACGACCTCGAATGAAACGCGCCCTGCAGTTTTTCTCCTTACTTGCGATTGGAATCAGCTTTCTGGCACCGACCTCTGCCCACGCCCAGTGGACCCCGATGAATCCGGTCAAGAACGTTCAGCAGGAAACCAATGGGGTTGTTTTCACCATGGGAACTGGGACGTTGAAGGTGCAAGTCTGCTCCGACTCGATCATTCGGGTTCTGTATTCGCCGACGGCAACGTTTCCCAAGCGAACCGACTTCGTTGTGATTAAGGACAGCTGGCCCACGGCGAAGTGGAGCATGCAGTCGGGAGACGATACCGTCATAATTTCCACGGCTGTTCTGAAGCTCACTGTCACGAGGAAAGACGGCGCCATCGCTTACGCCGAAGCGAATGGGAGTCCTCTGGTGCAAGAAGCCTCGCGCAGCATGCGGGCCGAGAAGGTCAATGGTGAAGACACCTACCGCGCGGAATCGTTCATCAACGTTTACGGCTCGCACGAAGGACTCTATGGCCTGGGACAACACCAGTCCGGCGTGTGGAACTATCGTGGCGAGTCGGTCGACATTCTGCAGGACAACAGCAATATCTCCGTACCCCTGATGGTTTCCAGCAAGGGATATGGCATCTTCTGGAACACCATGTCGCGCAGCCGGTTCAACAACCGGTTCGCCAATTATCTGTACATCAGCTCGGAAGTCGCCGACGTCATCGATTACTACTTCCTGTACGGTCCGGAATTCGACAAGATTATCGCCAGCTACCGCGAGTTGACCGGACAGGCTCCCATGTTCGGAAAGTGGGCCTACGGATTCTGGCAATGCAAGAACCGCTACAAATCGCAGGACGAAATCCTGGGAGTCGCGAAGAAGTATCGCGACCTGCACATTCCCGTCGACAACATCGTGCAGGACTGGTTCTGGTGGAATCGCAAGGGAGAATTCGTCTTCAACAAGAACTATCCCGACCCCAAGGGGATGATCGACCAACTCCACGGCCAGAACTTCCACTTGATGATTTCCGTCTGGCCGTTTTTCGAGCCCGGCTCGACGAATTACGACTACATGAACGGCAAGGGATGGTTCGTCGACAAGTTCAAATTCGCCAAGCCGCCGTACCATACCGATGCCATGGCCGTTTATGACGCGACAAGCCCTGAGGCCCGCAAGTATTACTGGGATCTTGTAAACAAAGGACTGTTCAGCATCGGCGCCGACGCCTGGTGGATGGACACGACAGAACCCGAAACCGAAGGCCAGGAGGAAAACATTCTGCTGCACCACAAGCTGGCGGCAGGAAGCGGCGATCGGTATGTGAATGCTTATCCGCTACTCGACACGCAAGCGGTGTACCAGGGTCAGCGCAGCGCATCAGACAAGAAGCGCGTTTACATCCTGTCTCGTTCGGCATTCGCCGGATCGCAGCGCAACGCGGTGACGGCGTGGTCTGGAGACATCAACTCCGATTGGTTCAGCTACCGCCGCCAGATTCCGGCAGGATTGAACTTTGCGGTTTCCGGAATTCCGTACTGGACTACCGACATAGGCGGATTTGTATTTGGTAGCCCCGCTGACCCGGCGTTCCGCGAATTGTTCGTCCGCTGGTTCCAGTACGCGACGTTCAATCCGATTCTGCGTGTTCATGGCACACGAAATCCCGACGAGAATGAACTGTGGTCCTACGGGCCCGACGCTCAAGACATCCTGGTGAACTTCGACCGGCTCCGCTATCGGATGCTGCCGTACATCTATTCGCTGGCGTGGAAGACGACCAGTGAGAGTTATACGCCGATGCGGCCGCTGGTCATGGATTTCCGGACCGATCCACGCGCTGACAACATCGGCGATCAGTTTATGTACGGGCCGGCATTCCTGGTGAATCCAGTGACCGAACCCGGCTCCACGACTCGACCTGTCTACCTGCCCCCGGCCAAGTGGTACGACTTCTGGACGGGCGCCACGATCGATGGCGGGCGAATGATCAATGCGATTACCCCCCTCGAGCGTCTGCCCTTGTATGTTCGCGCTGGGTCGATTGTGCCGCTTGGGCCGGATGAAGAGTGGTCCACAGAAAAACCCGCCGACCCGATCGAGTTGCGCGTTTATGCGGGAGCAGACGGAGACTTCACCATCTACGAAGACGAGAACGATAACTACAACTACGAAAAGGGCGCGTACGCCACGATACCGCTGCATTGGGACGACGCCGCGCATAGCCTCACGATCGGCGATCGCAAGGGAAAGTTCCCCGGGATGCTGGAGAGCCGCACCTTCCGCGTGGTTTTCGTTCGCGCAAACCGCGGCGTTGGCGTGAACCCCGCCGACGAAACCGACAAATCAGTGCAGTACTCAGGCAACCAGATCACCGTAACTCAATAATCATTGATTGTGTAAGGCTCAAGGAATGTGTAGAAACTGCACGGAATGTGTGGGGACGGACGCATTCGTCCGTCCAGCGAAGCGAAGCGAGCGACCCCCGCCACGAACCCCAAGAAGCGTGTTCATTTCCTCTTGACAGACCGCCCTCTCGGTGGCAATATGGCGTTATACGACATGTCGCTAGAGGACATAATGGATAGCCTGCCCCTCACCGAACCCGTCCTGCTGATTCTGCTGAGCCTGGCAGGACAGCCGCAGCACGGCTACTCGATCTTGAAAGACGTCGAGCGCATGAGCAGCGGACGCGTAGTCCTCAGCACCGGGACGTTGTACGGCGCTCTCCGCCGGCTGCTCGACGACGATTGGATCGAGCGCTTCGAGGAGGAGGAGAGTTCCAGGGGCCGTCAGGCGTACCGCCTGACGCCACACGGACGCCGCAACCTGCAAATGGAGATTGACCGCATGAAGCAAATCACCCGGCTGGCGAGTCTTCGGGTGGTGGCGAAGGAGAGCTGATCGATGCTCAGTGTCTATCGAAAACTCCTGCGCCTATACCCGGCTGAACATCGGGAACTGTTCGGCGAAGAGATGATGGCAGTCCTGGTAGAAGAATGCGATGAGAACGCCCAGCGCAAGGTGTTTGCTCGCGGGCGGCTCGTCATCCGGGAGACCGCAGGTCTTCTGATCGGCGCCTTTCGTGAACGTTTTCGAGTGTTAACTCAGATTCAAGATGAACTGTTGTTTGTAACGGGGAGGTCTGGCATGCGGAATGGATTTCGGTTTCCAAAAACGACGATTGTATTCATGGCTCTGATTCTTGCTTGTGTGGTGACGGCCATCAAGAAAGGCGAAGACATCGCGGCCTCGGTGCCCAACGTTGATCCGCCGCTCCCCATTCACATTCAGCCCGTACACTCGATTCTGCTAGGGGGACTCCCGCTATTCTTCGCGTTTTTCTATACCGCCGGACTGATCGGTTGGGCGATCCTGTTTGCCCTCCGGCGCTCAGGCGTGCATCGCCTCGCGGACGTCACGGGCGAACAGAAATAGCCAGCCGCCATTGCTTTGTTGCGAAGAGCTCCTCCCATGTAGACTCGACCGCCAAGGAGCACTTCCCCTTTCATGAACCTGCGCAGATGCCTCGCAGTTCCTGCTCTGCTTCTCTTAACAATCACCGCACCAGCACAAGATTCGCAAAGAGCCGCTGCCGTCTCCGAATCTGGGCTACCTCACGCTGGGAATCCTGATTCACCGAGTCACGGGAAAATTCTATGGAGACTTTCTGCAAGAGCGGATCTTCCATCCGCAGGAGATGAACTCGACCCGCATTATCAGCGAAACGGATATCATTCCCAACCGCTCTGCCGGATACCGGCTGGTGAAAAGCGAACTGAAGAATCAAGAGTGGGTGGCACCCATGATCAACACCACTGCCGATCGGAGCCTCTATTTTTCGGTTCTCGACCTCGCGAAGTGGGACGCGGC
>Ga0209698_10005561_pt1 | contig 13613 bp, 12 predicted proteins | sample LitLauG_LLR_2012_FD_187203 | JGI IMG/M metagenome (GOLD analysis project Ga0209698, IMG submission 187203) | Freshwater sediment microbial communities from Pennsylvania, USA - Little Laurel Run_MetaG_LLR_2012 (SPAdes) (version 2) | ecosystem: Environmental > Aquatic > Freshwater > Creek >... | reverse complement strand
GGGTTGCAGCGTGCGCAGCGAGTTGCCGGCCGGGATTGCCGCCCCAGTGCAGGAGCTGGCAATGGGTGGAGTCGCACAGGTCGTAGCTTCCATGGCCGTGCGTCTCGTGCAGGGCGAATGTACGGACCGCGATGGCGAGTGCCTGGAGTGATTCCCTGCCGTCTGCCGGGGCGCATTCGCTGGCGACGACGCGCTCGACGTAGGTCTCGACGGGGAGCCTGACTGCAATTACCAGAGCGTCTGCCTGCGCTGCGATCGTGACCGGATTCAGGAGGGCGACAGTTTCTCCGTGGGCGACAAGCTTCACTGCGCCGGAAATCCAGATGCGGCTTGCATTTCCATTCTTGCCGGATCCCGCGATCGTAATCTCATCGCCCACCGCACGGATGTTAATCGGTTGAGCAAAGGAGAGTGTCGCGCATTGTTCGCAAGTCCTGAACGTGACTCTGCGATCAGAGCCGGCGGGCTTGAGGAGAACTTCGCGATCATGCCACAGGGTCCACATGCCGACCAGCACGGTTGAGCGGGTATTGTGTGTAGTGGTTGCGGCGAGCGCAGTGGGTTGGGGGGGGCGCACGATCACCGCGCCGGCGAACATGGCTGCAACCATAATGCACCGCACGATCCGCTGTGCGTTTGGAGGCAGGCGACTCATCGACACACCAGCGGAGAATGCAACAGTAGTTGCGCGGCTACGCCGGCAGCGTCCGCGCCCCGGCCCGCGGGCAGATAGACGACCACGACAACCTGCGGATTCGCAGCAGGAGCGATGCCTGCAAACCAGCCGTGAGTCTGACTCGACGACGCGCCTTCCGCGGTTCCCGTCTTGCCTGCCAAGGGCACGCCTCCCAGACCGGCAGAGCGCGCCATGCCGAAACTCGCTGAGTCCTCAATGCCGGATCGGACCACCTTCGCAGCCCGCGAGTCAGGATGCGCGGTCAATTGCAAAGCCAGCCAGCGGTAGGCCGTTGCCAACTCGAGCGGCGTGATCCGGATGCCTTCCACGCCAAGAAGCGCGAGTTGCACGGCGTCGGCGGTCATCGGTTGGCGAAACTCAGCTTTTGCCTCGGATGCAGCAGCCTGATCGGCCAATCCTGTAATGCTCAGAAGTCCTGTCGAGCGCAGAAGGCGACCGAGTTCCCCAGGCTCGAGGGTCCGCGCCAACTCGGCAAAGTAGCTGTTGCACGACCATGCGAGCGCTTCGCGTGCGTCGAAAGGCGGCGCGGGTGGATGCGTGCATGCAAGCCTGTGACCGGCGACGTTGAGCTTGCGATCGCAGGCGACGCGGTGGTCCGGGTTCCAGCGTCCGCTTGCAATGAGACTGTACAAGACGAGCGGCTTCAGCGTTGAACCGGGCGCGGCCAGCGTTCGCGCCGCCTCGGCGAGCCGGTGCGATGCCAGCATGCGGCCGCTCGCGAGATCGAGCACAACGATGCGTGCGTCCGGGGCAAGGCGCGCTGCCTGGTCCACGGCAGTCTGCCAGCCCGTGACCGGGTTGGAGCGGCAATCGGTGCTCAGCGCGCCAAACGCGAATGCGAGGCCGATTGATAGGACGACTTCGTACACATGAAAAGTATGAGGCAACGGGGCGGGTTTGGACGAAATACACCGTGCAGGGTAAGTTGAAGCCGATCTTCCTCAGATGGCGAGAAGCGCGATCAAGGCCACGCCGGCTCCGATCAGCAGGCTCATGCCGTCCGTCAGAGCGAACACAACAGGGTCCTCGTCCAGCTTTCCGCGCGAGGCCAGCAGCCATACGCGGCAGAGCCACAGAATCATCAGGGGCATGATGAGCCACAGCATCGAAGGATCCCGGTAAAGCATGGTGACGTCGCTGCCGCTTATGTAAATGGCGAAGATGACCACAGCGGCAAAGGCGCTGGCGGTGCCGAAGCTCCGTAGCTGCTCGATGTCGGCAACCAGGTAGCCGCGCCCGTTCTTGGGGACCAAATTGCCTGCGCGCAGATTCTCCAACTCGGCAAACCGCTTGACGATCGCCAGGGAAAAGAAGAAAAACACAGAGAAGCCTGCGAGCCAGTGGGAGATGTGCGTCCCGGTCGCGGCGCTTCCGGCCATCAACCGCAGCGTATACAGCCCGGAAAGTATGAGCACATCCATTAGTGGAATTCGCTTGAGATATGTTGAGTAGGCAAGAGTCGTGCAGAGGTATAAGAGAAGCCATCCATAGAAAGCCACGGGGAGCAGGCGCGCGCTGAATAGAGCAAGCAGAAGAAGGGCCGCGGCCAGGCCGGCTCCGGTAAAGGCAGACAGATCTCCCGCGGCAAAGGGACGCCGCCGCTTTTGAGGGTGACGGCGATCGGACTCGATATCGAGCAGATCATTGACGATGTAGGTGGCTGAGGCGGTGAGCGAAAAACAGCAAAAGGCCAGCAGTGCAATCAGTAGATGTCTGCCGGCAAATGAATGGGACAAGAGCAGGGGGAGAAAGATAAGCACGTTCTTGGCCCATTGATGGGGGCGCATGGCCTGGAGCGCGGACTTAAGCGGACTGCTGCGTTCGCGGAATTCGTGCAAAGGCTGGATGCCGCGCGACCTGAGCATGAAGCGCAATGGGAGGCTGGGGTTTGCCACCATGGCCTGATGTGCGCCAGCCAGCAGTGGAAGATCGGCGACCGCATTGCCTATGTAATCGAATCCACCTGTGCCGAGGCGGCTGCGCAGCCCGGTGAGCTTCCTGTTCCCGGTAAGGTTGGTCGCGCCGTCAGAACCCAGCACGCCGCTAAAGATACCCAGGTGGTCGGTAACCCTGCGGGCGAGCGCGAGGTCCGCACCTGTCGCGAGATAGATCGCGCGGCCCTGACCGTGCTGTTGGCGGAGGTAGTGGAGGAGCTTATGGTTATAAGGCAGATGCGCCACGTCGAGCGCGATGGATTCTGTGACGAAGGCCTTGAAGGCTGCTTTGCCACGAAGTAAGTGCCGCGGCAGCCTGAATATGAGACCAGGATGAGTTCGCGTCAGTTCCAGCAGTGAATCGACCAGCGTATCCGACTTCACAAGCGTGCCGTCCAGATCGACGCAGAGAGGTCTCTCGGTTGCATCGCTCGGTTTCGGCTGGGAAGTCGTCAGGGGCAACCGTTCACCTCGTGGAGAATCGTCGGCCTGGCCGATGCTGGAGGCTTCTGCACTTCCGCACTCCGTGATGCTGAGGTCAGGCCCGAAGAGCGCGAAACTGTGCGGAATGGCTCAAGTATACCGCCCATCCCGAACGAATCAAGGGTCACAGATACGCTGCGTTGGAGTAGGTTTTCGCCCGAACGATGGCTTGGGAAGCCGGGTGGAATTTGGTGGAGCTGAGCGGGATCGAACCGCTGGCCTCCTCGTTGCGAACGAGGCGCTCTCCCAGCTGAGCTACAGCCCCACGACTCTTCTATCTTACCAGCGCGCGCGGAAACCCGGAAGGGAGTTCCGCGTTCCTGACTCTTGGAGTATTTCCGCCGGGGAACATCTTACAACTGGTTCATGTTCTGCAGGAACTCGGCGTTGTTGCGCACCTTTTCGAGGCGCGTGATCAGCAGTTCCATCGCCTCCACGGGCGACAGCGGGTTCAGCACCCGGCGCAGAACGAAGATGCGCTGCAAATCTTCCTTGGGAATCAGCAGCTCTTCCTTGCGGGTGCCGGAGCGCTGGATGTCGATGGCCGGAAACACGCGCTTGTCGACCAGCTTGCGGTCGAGGATGATTTCCATGTTGCCGGTGCCCTTGAACTCTTCAAAGATGACTTCGTCCATGCGCGAGCCGGTATCGACGAGGGCGGTGGAGATGATGGTGAGCGATCCGCCTTCCTCAATGTTGCGGGCCGCGCCGAAGAAGCGCTTGGGGCGTTGCAGTGCGTTCGAGTCGACGCCGCCCGACAGCACTTTGCCCGAGGGAGGCACGATCGTGTTGTAGGCGCGGGCGAGGCGGGTGATGGAGTCGAGCAGAATCACCACGTCTCGCTTGTGCTCGACCAGGCGCTTGGCCTTTTCGATGACCATTTCGGCCACTTGCACGTGGCGTGCAGCCGGCTCATCGAACGTGGAGCTGATGACCTCGCCCTTTACCGAGCGCTGCATGTCGGTGACTTCCTCGGGACGCTCGTCGATCAGCAACACAATCAGCACCACTTCAGGGTGGTTGGTGGAAACGGAGTTGGCGATGGACTGAAGCAGCATGGTCTTGCCGGTGCGCGGCGGTGCTACGATCAGGCCGCGCTGGCCCTTGCCCACTGGCGTGAGCAGGTCCATCACCCGGCCGCTGATGCCCTCGCGCACGGTCTCCATCTTGATGCGCTCCTGCGGATAGAGCGGGGTCAGGTTGTCGAACAGTATCTTGTTGCGTGTCTCTTCGGGCGATTCGAAGTTGATGGCTTCAATCTTTACCAGCGCAAAGTACTTCTCCCCTTCGTGGGGGGGGCGGACGTTGCCGCTGATCGAGTCGCCGGTCTTGAGATCGAACTTGCGAATCTGCGACGGCGAGACGTAAATGTCGTCTGGGCCGGGGAGATAGTTGTAGTCCGGTGAACGCAGAAAGCCATAGCCGTCGGGGAGGATCTCGAGAACGCCTTCGGCAAAAATGTGGCCTTCTTTTTCGCTCTGTGCCTGGAGAATCTTGAAGATCAGATCCTGTTTGCGAAGGCCGCTTGTCCCTGGGATCTCCAGGGTGCGCGCAATCCGGCTCAGTTCTGTAATGTTTTTTTCTTTCAGTTCTGCGATGGTCATGTTCACCTGCGAGGCGGGATGTGAGTGAAGGGATGGGGGAGGGGGAAGTGCTCCAGAAAGAAACCAGAAGGAAAAAGAAGGAAACAGCCGGCGGAGACCGCGCTTACTGCATAATCCTAACTCATAAGGAGTATAGAAAGGCCGGGGAAGCACTACCATTCCAGGTGGGATGCTGCCATGAATCCGTTCTCTTACTCAAATACCTGGCTGAAAAACGCAGTCAGGCAGCACGGCGTCGTTCAACCGGCAGCGCCGCGGGCGCCACAACAGGCCCCACGGTTCCAGGGTTGGCGGTCTGAAAACGGCACAGAACTTCGTTGGTCGTGTCTTGCAGCCGTGTATTCGGCTTGTGCAGCATACGTGTTGCCTTGCTGGCCAGTTGACAGAGCTGGTAGCGATTGGACACATGTGAAAGTGCGCCAAAAACCAAATCGGAACGCATTGCTATTCTCTCCTTTTCGTAATACCTGCCCGGCTGGTCCAACTTGATGCCGCCGGTGCAGCACAGGGAGCCAATTCAATCGAGGGCTGCCCCAAAGTTCAGCTTTCACCTTTTAGACGCACAGCTTGCGCGTCCAGTTCAAAAATCTTCGCGCACCTTGGCGCACTTTGAAACAGGGCTTACACCGTTTGGGTGTTACAGATCGCCGTCCCGGGAACTCAAGCCCCCGTCGTTCCTGATTCCGGTGGTTTGAAAACATACACCTAATACACCTACCAAGAGAATCAGCTCAAAACATCAAAGAGCCTCGACTCATAGGTTAGATGCGGGAACTGGCACATGGGCACACAGGATCAATAAAATGCAATCTGCCCTATATGGATGGCTCTCATGAATGTATACCCGGCTGAGGCCCAGGTCAACAGTTTTTTCCGGAGTTTTGCAGCTTCTCGACCGTTCCCACCCACGTTCCTGAGACTTGGCAATAAATTAAGTATTATCAGACAGATAGGTGGTTTTCGCTGTTCGGGCGCAGGCCCATTCGAGCCGGCTGGATCTTTGCTCCGCCGCCTCTGCGCCAAATTGCGGCTAAAGAGCGAACCAACCTGGTTACTTGCTACTTCGCCGCGGGCCGGACGGACGGCCGTCCGGGTCGCATAGCAGCAGCCTGCCGTCTGCATCGATTCCCGATGCCGGCCGCTGTCTCCTGGCACCCTGCCTCTGGTCCACAAACAACTCATCCAGGCGGAAGACCCCCACCAGCATCATGACGAGAAACGGAATCGCTACCAAGGCAGATTGCCAACCCGAATTCAAGACAGAATCGTTCACTTGCAGGTTCCTCGGCTCCAACAATGGAGATGAGCTTTCTCTTATGCGATCAAGGAGGTTATCGGCGGAACATTAGATATCGCTCAGAATCCAAGGTAACCAATTTGAAGCGAGCAGCGACAATAGCACTTTCGAAGCAGGCTTTTCACTCCGCCCGATGGCGAGGGACCTGCGTCAAGCCCAGTAACTGCGATCGAGGGTGCGATATTGGATGGCTTCGGCAAGGTGGGAAACAGCTAGTTGCTCTGAGCCTTCGAGGTCCGCGATGGTGCGGGCAACTTTGAGAATGCGGTCATGCGCGCGCGCGGTCAGCCCCTGCTGCTGCATGGCCCGCTCCAGCAATCGCTCGGAGTCTGCACCCAGTTCGCAATGCGTGCGGATCTGGCGGGTCGTCATCTGCGCGTTGGCGTAGATTTTTTCGCCGGCCTTGCTGAAGCGCTTCCGCTGGCGCTCTCGCGCAGACATCACCCGGTTCCGAATCTGCGCAGAGCCTTCGGCCGCCGCCCCGCCGCGCAACTCCTTGTATTGCACCGCAGGCACTTCGATATGAATATCGATGCGGTCCAGCAAAGGGCCGGAGATCTTGGCCACGTAGCGCTGGATCATTGGTGGTGTGCACATGCACTCCCGGGACTTGTCGTTGAAGTAGCCGCACGGGCAAGGGTTCATGGCAGCAGCCAGCATGAAGCGCGCCGGAAAACTGAGCGACATTGAGGCGCGGGCAATCGTAACCGTGTGGTCTTCAAGCGGCTGGCGCATGACTTCAAGCACGTTGCGCGGGAACTCCGGAAGCTCATCGAGAAAGAGTAGCCCGTTGTGGGCCAGCGAGACCTCTCCCGGACGCGGGACGACGCCGCCGCCGATCAGGCCGGCGTCGGAGATGGTGTGGTGCGGAGATCGAAACGGGCGCTGCGTCACCAGCCCGGCCGCCGCATCCAACACCCCGGCCACGGAGTGAATCTTGGTTGTCTCCAGAGCTTCTTCAAACGAGAGTGGAGCCAGAATGGATGGCAGGCGCTTGGCTAGCATGGTCTTGCCCGAGCCCGGCGGACCGATCATGAGGATGTTGTGGCTGCCCGCCGCCGCCACTTCCAGAGCGCGCTTTGCCGTCTGCTGACCTCGCACATCGCAAAAGTCCACGGTGAAGTGCTGCAACTCTCCGAGAAGCTCCTGCGTGTTCACCCGGTACGGCTCGCGCTGAATGACACCGACAACCGAGCTGTTCAGCAGGTCGAGAACATCCGTCAATGAGGAGACAGGATAGACATTGACGCCCTCGACAACGGCGGCCTCTGCGGCGTTTGCTGCAGGCAGTATCAGGTTGGGAATATTCTTTTCGCGCGCCAGGATCGCCACCGGCAACATGCCGGGGATAGGGCGCACGCTGCCGTCGAGTCCCAGTTCTCCCACCAGGAGGAATTGGCCAAGGTCGTCTTTGCGAAGTGCGCCATAAGCGCCCAGGATGCCGACCGCGATCGGCAGGTCAAAGCCCGAGCCTTCTTTCTTCAGGTCGGCAGGCGCCAGGTTGATGGTGATGAACGTGGGTGGGATTGTGTAGCCGGAGTTCTTGATAGCGGCGCGTACCCGGTCGCGGCTTTCGCGAACCGCTGCATCGGGCAGACCGACAGTATGGAAGACGTCTTTCTCCGCGACTACGCCGCTATAGTCGACCTCGACATCGATGAGGTTGGCGTCGATTCCATACACTGCTGCGCTGAGAACTTTGAATAACATGGCCCGAAGTTGCAGCGAGTGTACCAGAAGACAGCCGTCCGCAGTCTGTGATCGATGAACGGCGAATTGAAAGGCGCGGATAGGGAATGGAAACACACGCGCTTGACCGGTTTATCTCGATTCTTGATCTGCTCGTCGATCACCGGCAAGTTAGACCTGCTGGCCCATTGCGCCCCGGCGCAGGTTAACTATTCCATCCTGTTCGGCTCACGCTACAATTCCATCTGTGACCACGAGCCTATTCGATCTTTACAAGATCGGTGTCGGCCCCTCGAGTTCGCATACCATGGGGCCCATGCGTGCGGCGAGCCGCTTTGCGGGCGAGCTCGCGACCCGCGGTTATTTGGATTGTGTCGACCGTGTGCAAGTGGATCTTTACGGCTCGCTCGCGCTCACTGGCCTGGGCCACGCCACCGATCGAGCTGTGCTTCTCGGGTTGGCGGGCAACGAGCCTGCCACTATCGACCCCGCGGCGATTGATTTAACAGTAAAAGGAATCCGTTTGGCTCGGCGCATTGAACTTGCTGGAGCACGTTCCTTCCATTTTGATGAAAGTACCGACCTTCTTTTCCATCGCGAGGTGATGTTTCCTCCCGGCGCACACACGCAGCATCCCAACGGCCTGCGTCTTACCGCCTTCGACGCGGCGGGCGAAATCGTGGAGCAGCGCACGTTCTTTTCCGTCGGCGGCGGATTCATTACCGAGGATGTGGCGCCAGGCACAGGTTTGGCACAATCCTCGCTCGACCAACGCCAGGCAGCGGTTCCCTTTCCCTTTCGCAGCGCCGGGGAACTACTGACCACCGCCCAAGCCAACGAGCTATCGATCAGCCAGTTGATGCTGGAGAATGAGTGCGCGCTGATGGCACCCCGCACAGAAAAGTCTCCCGTCGAACAGGTGCGCGAAGGAATCGACCGGATCTGGGCCGCGATGCGCGACTGCGTTGCGCGCGGCATCGCAGCGGAGGGAATACTGCCCGGAGGCTTGAATGTTCGGCGCCGAGCGCATCATCTTGTCGCACGTCTTGCCGAGAAGGAGGCAACGGGTCTCCGTGGCGATCCCCTTGCGCCCCTCGACTGGGTTACCGTCTATGCCATGGCGGTGAACGAAGAAAATGCGGCCGGCGGCCGAGTAGTGACCGCGCCCACCAACGGAGCGGCCGGCGTGGTTCCGGCGGTTGCGCACTATTACGATCGCTTCATCTCCGAATCGGATCACGAAGGCATCATCAACTTCTTCCTCACCTCGGCCGCAATCGGCATCCTTTACAAGGAGAACGCATCCATCAGCGGCGCGGAGGTGGGTTGCCAGGGCGAGGTGGGCGTTGCCTGCTCCATGGCCGCCGCCGGGTTGACGGCTGCTCTCGGCGGCAGCAACGAACAAGTGGAGCACGCAGCTGAAATTGCCATGGAGCACAACCTTGGCATGACTTGCGATCCCATCGGCGGACTTGTTCAAATACCCTGCATCGAGCGCAATGCGATGGGTGCTGCCAAGGCCGTGCAGGCCTCGCGCATTGCAATGAACGAGGCTGGCGATCATAAAGTCTCTCTTGATCAGGTCATCCGCACGATGTATCTAACGGGCCTCGATATGCAGTCGCGCTACAAGGAAACAAGCCTCGCCGGGCTTGCACTGAATCAAATCGAATGCTGACAAATTTTTTTGTAGCATACGTTCGTCGACTGAATTTGAGCATTCAATTTCACTTCTGCGATCTTCAAAACAACTTCATCCGCGATCGATCGCTTCGCATTTTCCAATTGAGTCGGCGATGAGGCGCAAAAAATTGTTGACGATTTTTCCACCTCTAATGCGTTTTTTTCTTGACACTGCTGCAACATAAATCTATACATTCATCAACTGCAATTTAATTTGCAGAATCGATGCAACCCATCGAAAAGGGAGAATAGGCAAATGGCAACTAAGAAAGCAGCCAAGAAGGCACCCGCGAAGAAGGCAGCAAAGAAGGCCGTAAAGAAGGCCGCGAAGAAGAAGTAGTAGCGGTTCGACCAACAAAAAGGCAACACTCAAGGGGGGCGCTTCAAGCGTCCCCCTTGGTGTTTCTAGCGAAGGAATACACTTGCTTAGAAGGGAATCGCTGCTTAGACCATGACCCGCCGCCGCTGGATTGCCGAACATTGGGACGAGGCCACGGCTACGCTGACGGGCGCGCAGGCCGCGCATATGGCACGTGTCCTTCGCGCTCAGCCGGGAATGGAAGCGGACGTGGTTGCAGGCGGTCACGTCTTTCACGCCGAGGTTGTGGCGGTCTCGTCCGATGAAGTCCGCTTCAACCTTCTCGCCGAGGTCCAGGCCGATCCAGCTCTCCCCGTTACTTTAGTTGTAGCCGTCTACAAGTTCGATCGCATGGAGTGGGCCATTGAGAAAGCAACCGAACTCGGAGTTGCCGCGCTCGCTCCTGTGATCGCACAGCGGACGGAGAAGCACCTGGCGCAGGCCGCGGAAAAGCGTGCGGAGCGTTGGCGGCGGATTGCGCACGAGGCAGCTCAGCAGTCGCGGCGGTCGGATGTACCGCTTATCCACAGCCCGGTCGCGCTGTCTGATCGCGTGCGGGCAGCTTCAGGAGCCACGCGCATCGTTCTCGCCGAGCAGGAGCGCACTACAACGTTGCACCGCCTGATCGAGGAATCAGTTGAAGCAGGAGGGGAAGAAATGCCCGCGCTTGAGATTGCGATTGGCCCGGAAGGTGGATGGGCTCCGGCAGAAGAAGCGCTCTTCGACGCCAACGGCTGGCGCGCTGCGACGCTCGGCCCGCGCATTCTGCGAGCGGAAACGGCAGCGATCGCGGCGCTGGCTGTGATTGCGTCCTGTCTGGAATAGTGGGAGGCCATGGTCTCGAGCGCGAAACCTGAGATTCACTTCCTTACAGCGAAACCCCGCGCTTCCACGGAATGAAATCGTTTTGTCCATTGAGTTCGGACTTTGTCAGCCGCTCCCCGCTTGCCACCTGGATGGTTAGCTCCAGCAGCTTCTCCGCCGACTCCTTGATGGTCGACTCGCCCCGCACAATGCCGCCCGCGTCGAAGTCGATGATGTCGCTCATCCGTTCGGCCATGGCCGAGTTGGTCGAGATCTTCACCACCGGCGCAATCGGATTTCCGGTCGGCGTTCCCAGTCCCGTGGTGAAGAGCACAATGTTTGACCCCGCACCCACTTGCGCCGTGACGCTTTCCACATCGTTGCCTGGTGTGCATTGCAGGTTGAATCCTCGCGCGGTCACATACTCCGGAAAGTCGAGCACGCCGCTGACCGGCGACTCGCCGCCCTTGCGCGCCGCTCCGGCGGACTTGATGGCGTCGGTGATGAGGCCATCGCGGATGTTTCCGGGCGAGGGGTTAAACGCGAAGTCCGAGTTCACGGCGCGGGCGCTGGCCGCATATGCCTGCATCAGGCCGGAAAAGCGTTGCGCCAGTTCGTCGGTCTTGCAGCGGTTGATCAGTTCCTGCTCCACGCCGTGTAATTCAGGAAACTCTGAGAGCATCGTGGTGCCGCCCGCGCCTACCAGCAGGTCGGAGACGAAGCCGACTGTCGGATTCGCCGTGATTCCGCTGAACCCGTCCGAGCCTCCACATTGCAGGGCCACGGTCAGCGCCGAAAGAGGCGCAGAAGCGCGCTCGGCACGATTTGCCTCAGCCAGCGCGGCGAAGGTCTTATCCAGCGCCTGCTCCATCAGTGCCGATTCTTTTCCGGCGCTCTGCTGATCGATAATGAGCACCGGCTTGCGCAATTGCGGGTCCCGCGCGCGAAGCTCCTCCATGAGAATGCTTGCCTGCGCGTGCTGGCAGCCCAGGCTGAGCACCGTTGCGCCAGCCACGTTGGGATTGTGAATGTACCCGGCCAGCAGGCCGCAGAGCGCCTGCGAGTCCTGCCTCGTGCCGCCGCAGCCGCCCTGGTGAGGAAGAAACCGTACGCCATCGAGATTGGGGAAGACTCGCTCCAGTTTTGCCGATGCCGCAACTTCCAACAAGCTGTCGCCGTTACCCTGACGCTGAATGAGCTCGCGCACATGCCGGCGATAGCCGCTTTTCGCGCGGCCGTAGCCAAGTTCCTCCTCCAGCGCCTCTCTCATGTTTTCGATATTGCGGTTTTCGCAGAAGACCAGCGGCAGCACGATCCAATAATTGCGCGTGCCCACCTGTCCATCGGCGCGTTGGTAGCCCATGAAGGTGCGCCCAGCCCACGGGGATGAATCGGGAAGAGCATGGGTTGACGGGTGGCGCGCGGCCGTGTAGTCGCCCGCCCGGTGGCGAATGTTGCGCGTTGTCAGCAACCCTCCGCGCGGAATCGCCTCCACCGCCTCACCCACAACCATCCCGTACATGAAGACGATGTCGCCGAGCTTCAGGTCTACCAGCGCCATCTTGTGCTTTGCGGGAATGGTCTGCGTGACCATGCACGTAGTTGAACCAAGCCGTACATGCGTTCCCAGGTCAAGCGTGGTCAGCGCGACCAGCACATTGTCACGCGGGTCGAGTTGGAGAACGGTTTCCGGCATGAGCGCTCTTTTCCGATTCTGCGGGGAAGTCTGCAGTCAACAGAAAGGATACAACTCCGCCGCAATGCCGGAACAGTGCCGGCCGCTTTCGCAGCGTCAAAGATGCGCGTAGTGCAGCAGCAGGCCGGCGAGTGCGCCTCCCGTCAGGTCGCCTAGAATCGGAACCCAGGCATAGGCCCAGTTGGATCCGCCTTTGCCAGGTATCGGCAGCAGCGCATGAACGAGCCGCGGGCCGAAATCGCGCGCCGGATTGATGGCGTACCCGGTTGTTCCGCCCAGGGAGAGGCCGATACCCCACACCAGGCTCGAAACCAGCCACGGCCCCAGGCCTGCCGCCGGCCCGGTCATTGAAACTCCATGCGAGAAGATTGCGCCGGCCACAACCACCAGAACCATGGTGGCAATCAACTCGCTCAAAAAGTTGGCAGGCCGATTGAGCACCGCGCCATTGGTGCAGAAGATGCCCAGCTTTGCCGCCGGATCGGGCGTGAGCTTCCAGTGCGGTCCATAGTGCAGTGTCATCAAGGCTGCTCCGCACATCGCACCCAGGAGTTGTGCGGACCAGTATATCGGCAACTGCGAATAATCGCCGCTGGTCACTGCCGCGGCCAGAGTAATGGCTGGATTAATGTGCGCGCCTGCGCTGCCGAAGGCCTGCGCGACCAGCACGCCGCACAGTACGGCGAGCGCCCATCCTGCCGTGACCACCATCCAGCCGGAGTCCGCCGCATAAGACTTGCGCAGGGTTACGCCGGCACACACGCCTGTGCCCAGCAGCACCAGAACCAACGTGCCCATAAACTCACCTAACCAAACAGAGTGCATATTGCCTTCCTTGAACTGAGCTCTCGGCGCCGAACATTGACGCGGGATTCAATAGTCGTATCCTGACCAAGTTAAAACCATGTCTGTCGCTTGTACTCTTCGTAAGCAGCGCCAAACTTCTCCGCCAGTACCTGCTCTTCTTTCCGACTGCGATAGATCTGCATCGGAATCAGTACGGCGAAGCAAAGCAGCAGCCAGGGCCTCTCCAGCCAGATCATCACTCCGGCAATCATCAAGGCGCCAAAGACGTAGATCGGATTACGGATCCGGGAATAGATTCCGGTTGTTACCAGCGTGGTCGCTTTTGCCTGCACGCTGAAGGCTTTGCCAAGCTGAATGCGCGCGAGGACGAACAGAATGAAGGACGGACCGGCGACAGCGAGTCCCACGATGTGCGGTACCGTCCATGGAAGCCCAATGGCATACATGGCAAGGAAAATCAAAGCGACGGTAACCACTGCGAGCGTCGCCATGTTGAGCTTCATGAGAGACCTCCGCGAGCCCCGGGACTGCATGTCCCGGACTGGCACGAACGGGAATCGA
>Ga0209698_10005560_pt1 | contig 13616 bp, 10 predicted proteins | sample LitLauG_LLR_2012_FD_187203 | JGI IMG/M metagenome (GOLD analysis project Ga0209698, IMG submission 187203) | Freshwater sediment microbial communities from Pennsylvania, USA - Little Laurel Run_MetaG_LLR_2012 (SPAdes) (version 2) | ecosystem: Environmental > Aquatic > Freshwater > Creek >... | reverse complement strand
GAGCGTGCCCACGACCCAGGTTGGTGCGAGGCCGAGCGCGACACAGCCCAGCGCGAGCCACAGCATCCCGGCGCGCTCGAGCCACCCGCCATCGTGCGCCTCGGCCAGGGACGCCTCCCTAGGCTGTCCCAGAAACACGATGCCGTAGAACTTGACCATGACGTAGGCTGCCAGTGCGGCGGCGAGGGCCACGAGCGCCGCGGCCAGCGGCAGCAGCATGTTGATAAACGCCTTGGGAACGTCGGGCGAGAACAGGAGCGCCTGCAGAAGAAGCCACTCGGACACGAATCCGTTCAGCGGCGGCAAACCCGCGATCGCGAGCACGCCGACCAGCGTCAGGCCGGCGACCCATGGCATTCGATGCACGAGACCGCCGAGGCGTCCGAGGTTGCGCTCGCCGGTGGCATGTAGGACGGCACCCGTGCCCAGGAACAGCAAACTCTTCATGAAGGCGTGATTCATCGCGTGGTAAAGCAGCGCGACGATCGCGAGGCTGGCGAGTGCGGTCATCCCGAGGCCGCCGAAAACGATCGCAAGACCGAGCGCGACGAAGATGAGGCCGACGTTCTCGATCGACGAGTATGCGAGCAGGCGCTTCATGTCGGTTTGCACTGCAGCGAATATCACGCCGAACAAGGCCGTGAAAAGCCCGATCGCGAGGGGAACGAGGCCCCACCACCAGTCGCGGCTGCGGATCAGGTCAAAGCTGATGCGCAGGATTCCGTACACGGCGGTCTTCAGCATCACGCCGCTCATCAGTGCCGACACTGGAGATGGCGCCGCGGGGTGCGCATCCGGCAGCCAGATGTGCAGAGGAACGAGTCCGGCCTTCGCGCCGAATCCGAACATGGCAAGCAGGAAGGCGGCGGCGGACCAGGCCGGCGAAAGATGCGCCTCGCGCATCGCCGCAAAGGTGAACTGCCAGCTCCCGCCCTGCAGGATGCCGAAGCACAACAGTATCGCGATCGCGCCAACGTGAGCGATGAGCAGGTAGACGAACCCGGCGCTGCGTATCTCGGAGATGCGGTGCTGCGTCGTAACCAGAAAATAGGAGGTCAGCGCCATCGTCTCCCACGACAGCATGAACGCATAGGCGTCGTCGGCGATCAAGACGAATGCCATGCTCGCGAGAAACAGGTGATATTGCAGGCACAGCAGCCCCGGTGGTGTGCCCTGACCGAGGCGGAAGTAACCGGACGAGAACAGCGAGATGCCGGTGGACGACAATCCGAGCAGCGCCAAGAAGACGCAGGAAAGGCCGTCCAAGCGCACATGCGCAGGCAGGTCCGGCAGACCGACTCGCAGCACCTGGGAGGCGGGCGGGCTCCCGATCGCAGCGATCGCGATGAACGCCAGCGTCAGCCCGACCAGCGCGCCGATGGGAAAGAGAATCCTGCCAGCGAGGCGCAGGCTGTGGGGACGAAGCAGACCGGCGAACCCGATGACGCACCACGCTGCGCAAAGCAAGAGGCAGGCATCGATCGACGACAACAAATCGGTCATGCGCAACGGGACTGATTGAAGATCCGTTTGTGAGGCTGGTGCAGACCTTTCCACAACATCGGGCGTCGGTTGCGACGGACGGCCGGCACGGCGGGAAAGTCGTGGTGCATGTTACGCCGCTGGCTGCGTGAAGCGGCCTTTGATGAGGAGTGTGAGCTGGGTCATGCCATCCTGCCAGTCGCGAATAGGTCGACTGTGATCTGTTGCGATGTTTCGCAGGCAGAGTCGGACGGGATCGAAGGGCGCGTCTCAGGAAGGAACGTGCCCGCGGCACTCGAGAAACTTGCTGATGCATCCGACCAACGTGGCAGGACGAAAGCGCGCGGGCGCGGTTGCCTGCGACTTTGAGCTCGTGCCCTCCGAAGCAATGCTGGAGCAGATTGGCGTGGCGCGATGCGAAAGTGCGAAAACGCATCGCCCTGTCGGAAGTGGATTGCGATCGCTTCCGGCGTTGCACGAGCCTGCACCGACTTGCGCCGGACGGCACAGCCGGCCCCATCGTGTTCGGGGGAAGGTGCACATGGGTGCGGCCGACTGCCTCAGTGCCGGGGGAAAAACAAGGGTATGGGAGCGAACCCTCTGGAGATCGAGTACCGGCGCAGACGATTGATTGGTCCGTCTCCGCCAGTTTGCATTTCCTGCCGAGCGCACATGAATTGCGAGTCGGTGCGATAAACCACGGATCTGCAGTTGACCATCGACCAATTTGGCGTCGGGTTGATGCAGCTGAAATACCCCTCGGTGTCCGTCAGCCGGGACGACTGTCGGAGGGGGCGGCCCCCGTATGCCGGCCGATTCAGGAGCGCACCGGACCAGCGTCAACCAGGACTGCATCGTACTTCCGAAGATCCGCGGCCGCGACACGCCCACCTCGTCCCGGGAATCGACTCCTGCGACTGGACCCGAGCTGGTCGGCGCCTTGGCGCGCCGCTGGCTGAATGCGTCTAATTACGCGCAAGTCGCCAGTCCAAACGGCCGCAGGTGAAGTCAGGATAATTAGGGCCAGTGCCCAGGTTCCAGGATGGCGCGGGCACTCGGTGTGTACCCCCTTGCGCTGAGTCATATGGATGATCGCCCCCTCGGACCCGAATTGTCGGCGACGCGATAGAGTGTCGCGTTTCTCGCGTCGCGCGACCTTTGGGGCGAAGGGCTGGCGCAAAGGAGCTCAAATTGCAACAGTCCGATACCGCGGGCACCAAGTACTTCCACAAAGTCGTCGACTGCCAATGGGCGTGCCCAGCCCATACCCCTGTTCCGGAGTACATCCGTCTGATTGGCCAGGGCCGGTACACGGACGCGTACATGATCAACTGGCAGTCAAACGTGTTTCCGGGCGTGCTTGGCCGGACCTGCGACCGACCGTGCGAGCCGGCGTGCCGCCGCGGTCGTGTCGAGCAAAGCGGCGCACCTGCGGGCAGCGACGAAGTCAAGCACGGCCAGGCGGCCGGCGGAGGTGGTCCCGAGCCGGTGGCGATCTGCAGACTCAAGCGCGTAGCCGCCGACCTCAAGGAAGACGTCGCCGCGCAAATGCCGCGACCCGCGCCGGGCAACGGCAGGCGTGTCGCCTGCGTGGGCGCTGGCCCGGCCTCGCTGACGGTGGCGCGCGACCTCGCGGTGCTGGGCTATTCGGTCACCGTTTTCGACAGCGAGGCCAAATCCGGGGGCTTCATCCGCTCTCAAATCCCGCGTTTTCGGCTGCCCGAATCGGTGATCGACGAAGAGACCGGTTACATCCTCGACCTGGGCGTGAAATTCGAGCCGGGCGTGCGAATCGATTCGATGCGTGAGTTGCTCTCGCGCGATTTCGACGCGGTCTTCGTCGGTTGCGGCGCACCGCGCGGCCGCGACCTCGAGATTCCGGGCCGCCAGGAGGCCACAGCGGCCATCCACATCGGCATCGACTGGCTTGCCTCGGTGTCGTTCGGACACGTCACCCGGGTGGGCGATCGCGTGATCGTGCTCGGCGGAGGCAATACCGCGATGGACTGCTGCCGCTCGGCGCGGCGCCTGGGCGCGCATGACGTGCGCGTGTACGTGCGCAGCGGCTACGCCGAGATGAAGGCCTCGCCGTGGGAAAAGGAGGACGCGCAGCACGAGGGCATCCCGTTCCACGATCTGCACGTACCGAAAAGCTTCGAGCATCGCGCCGGCAAGCTCACCGGCATGCGCTTCGAGCGCGTGCGTGCGGAATACGACGCAAAGGGTCGCCGCAGCCTGGTGCCCACCGGCGAGCCTGACGTGCTGGTCGAATGCGACACGGTGCTGGTGGCGGTCGGCCAGGAAAACGCCTTCCCGTGGATCGAACGCGACTGCGGCATCGAGTTCGACCGGCATGGGATGCCGGTGCTCGATCCGGTGACGTTCCAGGCCGCGCTGCCGAACGTGTTCTTCGGCGGCGACGCGGCGTTCGGCCCGAAGAACATCATCACCGCGGTCGCCCATGGCCATGAAGCGGCGGTATCGATCGACCGCCTGCTCAGCGGCGAGGACGTGACCCGGCGGCCGGCGCCCATGACCCGCATGCTGCCGCAGAAGATGGGCATCCACGAGTGGAGCTACAACAACGACGTGTCACTGGATGCGCGCAACAAGGTGCCGTGGGTCGCGGCCAGCAAGGCTCTGGCCAGCATCCGCATCGAGGTCGAGCTTGGGTTCGACGCCGCCACCGCATGGAAGGAAGCCGAGCGGTGCCTGAACTGCGATGTCCAGACGGTGTTCAACCGCGACACCTGCATCGAGTGCGACGCCTGCGTCGACATCTGTCCGATGGATTCCATCACCTTCACGCGTCTGGGTGACGAAGCGGACCTGCGAACTCGCCTGAAAGCGCCGGCGCTCAATCTGACGCAGGATCTGTACGTTTCGACCGCATTGAGAAGCGGCCGCGCGATGGTCAAGGACGAGGACGTCTGTCTGCATTGCGGGCTGTGCGCCGAGCGCTGCCCGACGGGGGCCTGGGACATGCAGAAGTTCCTGCTGGAAATGGCGTACGCAGGACCGCAAAGCCGTGACCTTCCCGAACCGCCAGCCGAGCAGATTGCGGACCTCGTCGACTCGGAGGCGCCATGAAGCGCATCGAAGCGGTGAACGATTGGGTGCTCAAGTTCGCCAACGTGAACGGCTCCGGCTCGGCCTCGGCCAACGAGCTCTTTGCCAAAGCGGTGATGCGCATGGGGGTGCCGGTGAGCCCGCGCAACATCTTCCCGAGCAACATCCAGGGTCTGCCGACCTGGTACGAGGCGCGGGTCTGCGAGCGCGGCTATCTCGGCCGCCGCGGCGGCGTCGATCTGATGGTGGCGATGAACCCGCAGACCTGGGAGGCGGATGTGGCCGAGATCGAACCGGGCGGCTACCTGCTGTACGACAGCACGCGGCCGATGCCGGCGTCGAGCTTCCGGGAGGACATCCACGTCATCGCCGCGCCGTTGACTGGCATCGCCAACGCCGCGTACGAGGATCCGCGGCAGCGGCAGCTGTTCAAGAACATCATCTATGTCGGCGTGCTGTCGGTGCTGCTGGACATGGAGCCGGAGGTCTTCGAACGGCTGTTTTCGGAGCAGTACCGGGGCAAGGAGCGGCTGCTCGATGCCAACGTTCAGGCCTTGCGGCTTGGTCGCGAATACGCCGCTCAGCACCTTGACGCGCCGATCGGCCTGCGGGTCCAACGCACCGACCGGGTCGGCAACCAGATCTTCACCGACGGCAACAGCGCTGCGGCCCTCGGCTTCCTCTATGGCGGCGCCACCGTCGCCGCCTGGTACCCGATCACGCCGTCGTCCTCGGTGCCCGAGGCCTTCCAGAAATATTGCGAGAAGTACCGTGTCGATCGCGAAACCGGCCATAACCGCTACGCCATCGTGCAGGCCGAGGACGAGCTGGCGTCGATCGGCATGGTCGTGGGTGCCGGATGGAACGGTGCCCGCGCCTTCACGGCGACGTCCGGCCCCGGGATCTCGTTGATGCAGGAGTTCATCGGCCTGGCCTACTTCGCCGAAATCCCGGTGACGATCATGAACGTGCAGCGCGGCGGCCCCAGCACCGGCATGCCCACCCGTACCCAGCAGTCCGACCTGCTGTCCTGCGCCTACGCCTCGCACGGCGACACCAAGCACGTGCTGCTCTTTCCCGAAGATCCCTACGAATGCTTCGAGCACGCCGCCGCGGCGCTGGACCTGGCCGATCGGCTGCAGACGCCGATCTTCCTGATGAGCGACCTGGACATCGGCATGAATCAGCGGCTGTGCAAGCCGTTTGACTGGGACGACAGCCGGCGCTTCGACCGCGGCAAAGTCATGAGCGCCGAGGAACTCGAGGCCGGCCGCGACTTCGGTCGCTACAAGGACGTCGACGGCGACGGCGTCCCGTGGCGCACCCTGCCGGGAACCCATCCGAGCAAGGGCGCGTACTTCACGCGCGGCACGACGCGCGACCCCTACGCGCGCTATTCGGAGCGCGGGGCCGACTACCTCTACAACATGGAACGCCTGCTGCGCAAGTTCGAAACCGCGGCCTCGCTGGTGCCGCAGCCGGTGCTGCGCGCGGCGCACCGGCCCAGCCGCGAAGGCGTGATCTACTTCGGCTCGACCAGCCCGGCGATGAGCGAAGCGCTCGATGTGCTCGAGGCCGAGGGTCTTGGCCTCGATGCGCTGCGCCTGCGCGCGTTTCCTTTCCCGGATTCGGTGAGCGAGTTCATTGAGGCCCACGAACGCGTGTTCGTGGTCGAGCAGAACCGCGATGCGCAGATGCACGCGCTGCTGGTCAACGAACTTTCGATCGATCCGGCGCGCCTGATGAAGGTGCTGCACTACGATGGAACGCCGATCACCGCCCGATTCATCGCCGGCGAGATCCGCAAGACGCTGTCCCGCGGAAAGACGCCCCCCCGGACCCAGTCGATCACGCAGGCCGCGACATGACCTTCATCACCAAGCCCCGACTGCACCACCCGTCGCTGAAAACCAACCGCGTCGGCTTCACGCGTCGCGACTACGAAGGGCGCATTTCGACGCTGTGCGCCGGATGCGGTCACGATTCTATTTCGGCGGCGATCGTGCAGGCCTGCTGGGAGCTCGACATCGAGCCGCATCGCGTGGCCAAGCTGTCGGGCATCGGTTGCAGCTCGAAGACCCCGGACTACTTCCTGGGCGCCTCGCACGGCTTCAACACGGTGCACGGCCGCATGCCGGCGGTGCTCACCGGTGCCAACCTCGCCAACCGTGAACTGCTGTACCTCGGAGTCTCGGGTGATGGCGACTCGGCCTCGATCGGGCTGGGCGCGTTCGCCAACGCGATGCGCCGCGGCGTGCGGGTGGCGTATATCGTCGAGAACAACGGCGTGTACGGCCTGACCAAGGGGCAGTTCTCCGCCACCGCCGACCAGGGCTCGAGGAGCAAGAAGGGCGTGGTCAACAGCGACAGTCCGGTGGATCTGGTGGGCATCGCGCTGCAGCTCGGCGCAAGCTATGTGGCCCGCAGCTTTTCCGGCGACAAGGAACAGCTTGTTCCGCTGATCAAGGGGGCGATGACGCATGGCGGGGCCGCCTTCATCGACGTGATCAGTCCGTGCGTGACCTTCAACAATCACGGCGGCAGTACGAAGAGCTACGATTATGTGCGACAGCACAACGAGGCCGTCAGCCGGATCGACTACATGATCCCTGGTGAGGAGATCACGGCCGAGTATCCGCCCGGCGAGGTCATCGACGTTCCTCACACTGACGGCACGATTCTGAGGCTGCGCAAGCTGCACGCGGACTATGACCCGACCGACCGCTATGCCGCGCTGGCGTACATGCACCAGCACGCGGCACGTGGCGAGCTCGTGACCGGGCTGCTGTACCTGGACGCGCTGGCAACCGACCTGCACCTGGCACTGAATACCTGCGACACTCCGCTGAACGCGCTCGGCGAGGCGGCTTTGTGTCCGGGGTCGGCGGCTTTGAAATCGATCAACGCCGCGCTGCGCTGACAATATGCGGGCGCGAGACTTGCAGGCGATCCATCAACACCCTCGGGGAGGCCCCTCACCATGACGGAGCGTACGGTCTTTCAGGCGATGAGACGTCGCCATATCGTCAGCGTCGGACCAGGCGCCACGGTGCACAGTGCGGCCTGCATCATGACCCAGGCCGGTTGCGGCAGCGTCCTGATCATCGATAGCAGCGGATCGCTGCTTGGCATACTGACCGAGCGTGACCTGATGACCAAAGTTCTGGCCAAGGCGCTGGACCCCGCGACGACGCCGGTCTCCAAGGTGATGACGCCGCGGCCGCAGTGCGTTGGCCCGGAGATGAAGGTCGCCGATGCGGTGCTGATCATGATCGAGCGGGGATTTCGGCACCTGCCGGTCATCAGCGCCGCCCACAAGATCCTGGGAGTGTTTACGGCGCGCGATGCGCTGCCGCGCGAGATGAGCGCTGCCGAAAGCCTGGCCGAATTCAACGATCAGGCCAACGACGCTCTGGGTTGAATCGCGGATCGCGCGACGGACAGATCGGAGCGCGGCGGCAGGCTCGGTTATTTCGAGCAATTCCGGCTGCCGCAGCTTGCCGGCGAGCAACTCACAAAGAGATGGAAATGCACGTGCATGCGCTGGCTTGCACGCCGACGTCTGAGCGACGACAGACAACGAGAGTCCTGCGCGAGGCGGCTTGCCGAAAGCGCGACTGCGACTCAGAATGCAGACCCAACGACATGAAAGGGCACTCGTCATGTCTAACCCTGACCCCGGCCTTTCGGACAGGTCACGTCTGCGTCAGATGGCGCTGCAGAGGTGGGAAAGCGAGGGTGGCGCGGGCCCAGGCCGTCTGCAAGCTGACCTGGTGCCAGCCGACCCGCAGACCCTCGCGCCTCCTTTGTCCAATGCCGAGCTGGTACAACTGCAAATTCGGGTAATCGCGCTCGAGAATCTCGTCATTTCGCTTCTGGCAGATGCGTCCGACGAGGCGCTCGATCTTGCTCGCGAAATGGCGGCCTACATCTCCCCGCGACCAGGCTTCACGCCGCATCGTCTGACGCTCCACGCGGCGGCCGAGATGATCAGCCTGGTCGGGCGGGCTCGGAAATTCCGGGACATGCCGTCCTGCCTTAGCGGCGACGTCCACCGAGCAGCTGCATCAGCATCAGGAACAGATTCAGAAAATCGAGATAAAGCGCAAGCGCGCCCATGATCGCCTTCTTGCCGGCAACAACCGCGCCGTCCGCTTGCACATACATCGCCTTGATCCGCTGCGTATCCCAGGCGGTAAGACCGACAAAGACGATGACGCCGATCACGGATATCGTCAGCTGCAGCGCCGTGGAGGCAATGAACATGTTGACAAGACTCGCGATGACGATGCCGATGAGTCCCATGAACATGAACGAGCCAACGTGGGTGAGGTCCCTCTTGGTCGCATAGCCGTACAGGCTCATCGCGCCAAAAGTGCCTGCAGTGATGAAGAACACTCGCGCGATGCTTGCGCCGGTGTAAATGAGGAAAATACCCGCAAGCGACAAGCCCACCAGGCCTGCATAGACCCAGAACGCGAGCTGGGCCGTGGCGAGGCTCATTTTCTCGATGCGGAAACTCAGAAAGAACACCAGGCCTAAGGGCGCCAGCAGAACGATCCAGTAAATCGGCGTGCCAAGCATTGCCTGGTACAGGCCGCGGGTCGCCGCGAAGTAAGCCACGATGCCGGTGAGCGCCAGGCCGCCGGCCATGTAGTTGTAAACGTGCAGCATGTATTGGCGCTGGCCGACATCGACCTCGAGTGGAACTGATTTGAGGTTAGCGCCGGGCATGAACGGATTTGCCATGTTGGTCACTCCTTGGATCCTTGGGCGTGCGCAGTATGCGCCGATCGCCGCGGTCGAGACCTGATCTGCCGGCGAGAATATGCACCTACCTGGAGCTCACGCGCCCCGACCGTCGATCGTGGGTGGGGCCGTGTGTGCCCAGCCTTGGCCCGATTCAAACGCCGGCCAGTGCATCACCGGAAGGTCAGTCAGCGAATGGCGCCGTATGGCGTGGCTGGCACCAGGCGCCAGGCTTCGGGGCATAGCGCAACGTACGGATAATGAGATTGGGACGATTCGCAGTAGTACCAGCGTCGATGCCTCGTAGCCCAGGCCCGGACCCCACCACCCCAGTCCGCCGCCACGCCAGTCGCCGCCACGCCAGTCGCCGCCACGCCAGCCGCCGCCTCGGTGCACTCCGCCTCCACTGAGACCGGCTCCGCCGGCGTGTCCGTCGCGCGACTGGGACTGCGCAGGCGCCGCCAGCACCATTCCGATCGCGCATAGACCAAGACATGCAAAACGCTTGAATCGATTCGCTCTCATGATTCCCGCCTGCAACAAAGTCTTCGAAATCTGGTAGCCGCCGGCCGCGCTGGCGCTCTCGTCCATCATCGGACCCTGGCGGTCCGCTTGCAGCATGCCGGGAACATCGTCGTGCCCGGAAGCGCGGTGATGAACCTCATGCCAGAAAAGATCGAAAATGGTTCGCTGGTTGGCATCCAGTTCACCGTAGAAAGCCTTGGTTCGTGCCTGCGCGGCTTCGAGCTCGACCAGATGCCCCTGCATCCATTTCGTATCCGCGCGCAGCCGTTCGATGCCGCGCGCCATGCGCTCCGGCGTCGCGGCATCGCGATCCCTTGCCTCGCTTCTTACCTCATGCAGCGACGCGTCCTGCGCAAGTTGCTTGTGCGCGCAGAAATGCCGCCGCCACCCTGGCGGGTGGCGGCGCTTGAAAGACCAAGCCTGGCTGCCTTTACCTTGCGGTCGCCGCCTTGGCAGCCTGCTCGACCAGTGCGACGACGGCCTTTGGCTTGGAGACGTAGATCGCATGGCTTCCGGGCGCCTCGGCAATCGTCGCGCCCGCGCGCTTTGCCATGAAGCGCTGGGCCGCCGGCGGGATCATGCGGTCATCGGTCGCAACCAGGTAGAAGCTGGGTTTCGTCTTCCAGGCCGGCGCGGTCACGGCGCCGTTGAGCGCATCGAGTCCCCAGGGGACCTGTGAGTTCGCCATGAAGTCAGCCTTTTCCTGCGGCAGATCGCCTGCGAAGCTGTCGCGAAACTTCGCCGCGTCAAGCAGAAGGAAGCCGTCGCGAGGAGGAAGGATCGGCGGAACCGGTGCCCCAGGAACCGGATCCTTGATCAGGGTCGATACCGATTCACCCTTGTCGGGCGCAAATGCCGTGATGTAGACAAGCGCCGAAACCTTGGGGTCGTTGCCGGCTTCGGTAATGACGACGCCGCCGTAGGAGTGGCCAACCAGAATCACCGGCCCGGCCTGCGAGTCGATCGCTTGGCGCGTCGCCCCCACATCGGCCTGCAGGGACGTGGTCGGGTTCTGCACGACCGTCACTTTGTAGCCGTCCTGCTTGAGCTGACGATAGACATCCTCCCACCCCGATCCGTCGACGAAGCCGCCGTGAACCAGGACGATCGAAGCGACAGCAGATGCGTTGGTTTCCATGGTGATCTCCTTTTTCTGGGTTCAGATCGCTCGCCAGGAGCGGATGGCGCCATTGTTCAGTTGACGCGGTTGATGCAACATCCGGATTTCGCAGCGCCATCCGACAATCGCAGCCAAAACATCGATCGGAAAGCGCTTAGGAGACTGAGGAATCCAATGCAAGGCGCGCCTCTCGACCAAATCTCCCGGACCGTCAGCGATCTGTACTGTCCGCACACCATGACGTCGAAGGGGTTAGGCGTAAATATCCCTCCGAAAGTTGCGGTTTTGCGACGCGGATCGCAGCCCGTCATCGAGCTGAGCTACGGAGTACCGGTGGCGGTCGACGCCGGCCAATTTCCGCAGTTGATGCTGATGCAAACCTGTCTGGACGGAACCGGTACGGCGACGCAGGCGAACGTCTTGGCCAACTGGCGCCGCGGACAGACACTGCCGCTTTCACCAGGCGTCAGTACACAACTGGAATTCGACGCCCGCTATGCGCAGCGGTCGGTCAGGCTGGACATCCGCCGTGCCGAAGCGCTCTGCGCCCGCCTCATCAATCACGAACTCGACCGGCCGCTGCAGTTCGAGCTGCGGCCGTTTTCGGAGCAACTCGAAAGAATGTGGTCGCAGGGGCTCGACATGCTATTGACGGTCGAACAAGGCGGGCTTCGCTGCTCGTCTGTCGCGGCCGGCAATCTGGATGAATTCCTTCTGTCGCTGCTGCTGACCAACCATCCGCACAACTACACCGGGGATCTGCAGCGTGAAGTCCGAGCCGCTCCGCCCCGGCTGATACGCGAGGCGGAATATCTCATGGCCAGCGGCGACAACGCGCTCACGGTAAGCCAGATCGCCTCGCATCTGCGGGTCAGCCTTCGAACCCTGGAGGCGGGCTTTCAGGAATGTCGGGGGATCTCCCCTTTGAGGCGGTTGCGTGAGATCAGGTTGGGACGTGTCAGGGAACAGTTGCTTCGCGCGCCCGAAGGGACGTCGGTAACGTCCGTCGCGACGGAAAACGGATTCCTTCACCTGCCAAGGTTCAGCGCGTATTACCGCGCTGCGTTCGGGGAGGCGCCCCTCGCAACACTTCGTCGCAGCCGGACGGGCCCGACGCTAAGGGAATAGCGTGAAGCTAAAAAGCCTGCCCGGCATCGTATGGCGGCTGGGCGCCGTCCTGCTGGCCTTCGCCATTTTGGTCGTGGTCGCGACAGGTTGGTCGCGATGGGAGGGAGGGGCCAGCCGTCAGGTCACCGACGACGCTTACCTGCAGGCCGACGTGATGCCGGTCAGTTCCAAGGTCGCCGGCTACGTCCGGGAAGTACCGGTGCAGGACTATGAGCGGGTTCACGCCGGACAATTGCTGGCGCAGATCGACGATCAGGACTACCGGGCAGCGGTGGCGCAAAGCACCGGCAGCGTGGCGGCGGCCAGGGCCCAGTTGCAGGTGCTGACCGCCCAGCGTGCGCTGCAGGCCGCCAACGTCGATGCCGCGCGGGCCGTCGTCGACTCGACGATGGCCGCCTTCGATCAGGCCGGAAAGGATGTCGCCCGCCAGCACACGCTGCTCGACAGCGGTTCAGGATCGGTGGACAGCACCGAACATGCCGAAACGCGCAAGGCCGAGGCGCAGGCCCAGCTGGCGCAGAACCGTGCGCAGGTCGACGCCGCCAGCCGGCAGCTCCAGGTGTTGACGGCTCAACTGGCGCAGGCCCAGGCCACGCTCGCGGCGCAGGAGGCCAGCCTGAAACTGGCAACGATCAACCTCGGCTACACGCGCATCCTGGCGCCCCAGGACGGCGTGATCGCGCAGAGACAGGTGCGACCGGGCCAGTATCTTGGCGCGGGAGGACAGGTCACGGTCCTGACGCCGCTGCCCAACGTGTGGGTCATCGCCAATTACCGCGAGACGCAGCTCACACACGTCGACGTGGGACAGAAGGCCAGCATCACCGTCGATACGTTTCCCGACCATACGCTCAAAGGTCACGTCCTCGCGCTGGCGCCGGCATCCGGGTCCCAGTTCACGCTGTTGCCGCCTGACAATGCAACGGGAAATTTCACCAAGGTGGTGCAACGCATCCCGGTCAAGATCGCAATCGACGATGCGGACGGTCTGGCGGATCGGCTGCGCCCCGGCATGTCCGTCATCGCCACGATCGACACCAGGCGCGGCGGGGGCGCGGTCGTCGGGAAAGCGCAATGAGCACGGTCGGGGTCGGCCCGGAAGATGCCGACGCCGCTCCGCAGCCGCAGGCAGCGCCGCCGCCGGGCGCCAGCCAGCTTCCGCTGCAGGCGAGCGCAGGACTGCCCTGGCTCGGGATGACAGCAGTCCTGATGGGGACCTTCATTTCGACGCTGAGCGGCCGCTTTTCGTCGTTCGCACTGGCCGACATCCGGGGTGCGATGCATGCGGGATTCGACGAAGGCGCGTGGATCACGACCGCGCAGACCGTCGCCCAAATGCTGATCGCGCCCTTTGCGGTGTGGGCCGGCAGCGTTTTCGGATCGCGCCAGATCCTGATCGTCTCCAGCCTCGCTTTCGCGCTCGTGTCTCTGGTCACCCCATTTTCCCCGAACCTGCCGACGCTGCTGGTCTTTCAGTTTCTTGGTGGACTGGCATCGGGCTGCTTCATCCCGTTGACGCTGAGCTTCATCCTGCGCGTGACAC
>Ga0209698_10005559_pt1 | contig 13616 bp, 10 predicted proteins | sample LitLauG_LLR_2012_FD_187203 | JGI IMG/M metagenome (GOLD analysis project Ga0209698, IMG submission 187203) | Freshwater sediment microbial communities from Pennsylvania, USA - Little Laurel Run_MetaG_LLR_2012 (SPAdes) (version 2) | ecosystem: Environmental > Aquatic > Freshwater > Creek >... | reverse complement strand
GGATAGATCTTGAAGAGAAGTGGCTTGGAAAACAAGCCACTTCTCTTCAAGATCTATCCCACGCTCGAAGTCATGCGCCTGCCACGTGACTTCAAGCAAACCGGAGTCGCTGCCCTCTCCGCCATTTCCACTTCCGCCGTCACTCCATCCGCAGATGCCGTACCCGATCTTGAAGCTCTCGCCCAACTGCTCTTCTTTTCCGCCGGCGTTACGCGGAGCCGCAAACACGAAGGAGGTGAGATCTTTTTTCGTGCTGCCGCCTGCACCGGCGCTCTCTATGAAATTGAGCTGTACGTCGTGTGCGGAGATCTGCCGGGCCTCGCTGCCGGCGTCTACCACTACGGAGTGGCCGAGTCCGGCCTGCGCGAATTGCGTAAGGGCGATTTTCGCGACGTAATCATCAAAGCCACCAATGCCGAGCCTTCCATTGCCCACGCACCTCTCACCATGATTTGTACGGGCATCTACTGGCGCAATGCCTGGAAGTATCGCTCTCGCACCTACCGTCATTTTGGCTGGGACAACGGCACCCTCCTGGCCAATACGCTTGCGATCACAACCGCGCAGGCATTTCCCGCAAGAATCGTCAGCGGTTTCGTCGATCGCGATATCAACGCTCTGCTCGATCTCGACACGCGGCGAGAAGTTGCGCTCTCGCTCGTTCCCGTGGGATATGCCGCATCTCCCAACATTCCGCCAGCGGTCCCAGTCACGCCGCTCAGACTTTCCGTGGTCCCCTACTCGAAGACAGAAGTCGACCATCCCGCGATGCGCCAGATGCACGAGGCCTCATCTTTCACTTTGCCGGAAGAAGTTGAGGCATGGCGTCATGCGGTTTCCGCGGGTGCGGCGCCCGACACGATTTCCGCAAGTGTCACCACTTCCGAGCCATTGAATCCAAAACTCTCCCGAGACACTGTCGAGCAGGTCATTCTCCGCCGCGGCTCCACGCGCAAGTTCTCCAGCGATCCGATCACGCTTCAGCAACTTTCGACGGCGCTGGACTTCGCCACGCGCGGCATACCCGCCGACTTCCTCTCGCCCACAGCTCCACATCTCAACGATCTCTACGTGATCGTGAATAGCGTCGTAGGGCTCGACTCCGGCGCTTATTTCTACGACCGCACCAACAAAAAGTTTCACCTGATCCGAAAGGGCGCGTTTCGCGACAAAGCCAAGTATCTCGGTCTCGAACAAGACTTGCCGGGTGACGCCGCGGCCGACGTTTTCTTCCTCGCTGACCTCGAAAATATTCTGGCGCGGCTCGGAAATCGCGGCTACCGCGCGGCGCAGCTCGAAGCCGGCATCATTGGCGGCAAACTTTATCTCGCAGCCTACGCACAGAATCTTGGCGCGACTGGCCTCACCTTTTACGATGATGACGTCGTCAGCTTCTTCTCTCCTCACGCCAAGGGCAAGAGTACAATCTTTCTGGTCGCGCTTGGGAAGAGCGCGAAGCACACTCCGCCCAAATAGCTCGGGCACAACTGTTTTAGATCCTTCTATTTCCACGTTTGAGCCCCGACGAACAGGCCGCTCTCGTGCCCCACCTCACATAAATCCGTGACTTGCATCACACCCCGGTGCGACCTCGGCAATTCATAATCTAGTCCTGAATCGGGGAGCGATTTTCGTTCCCGACCGTGGGGGTCACGTGGCAAAAGGACAGGTTTCCATCATCGTGGAGCGCTGCAAGTCCTGCGGCTTTTGTGTCGAGTTCTGCCCCACAAAAGTTCTGGCGCTCTCCTCGGCTTTCAACTCCAAGGGATACCATCCGCCTCACGTCATCGCCCCGGAAAAATGCAGTGGCTGCGATCTGTGCGGCATGTATTGCCCCGACTTCGCCATCTACGCCCACAAGCTCACCCCGGCCAAAGGCCCCGCGCAGAATAAGGAGGCCGCCGGTGAAAGCTGATCCCCGTGGCGTCCTGACCGGAACGCATTTTCTCGATGGCGACCACGCCTGCTGCGAAGGTGCGCTGGCCGCGGGTGCACGTTTTGCCGCTGGGTATCCCATTACGCCCTCCACCGAAGTCGTCGAGCGCTTCGCCGCGCGTGTTCCCACCGTCGGCGGATGCTTCATTCAAATGGAAGACGAACTTGCCGCCTCTATCACCCTGCAGGGCGCAGTCTGGGGCGGCGCGAAAGCATTTACCGTGACCTCCGGCCCTGGTTTTTCGCTGATGATGGAACACATCGGCTACGCTGCCATGACCGAGACGCCCTGCGTCTTTGTCGACGTACAGCGCGGCGGCCCCTCCACCGGCCTGCCCACGCTTCCCGCGCAAGCCGACATGATGCAGGCGCGCTGGGGTTCGCACGGCGACTACGAGATCATCGCTCTCTGCCCGAACTCACCCCAGGAGTGCTTCGATCTCACCGTCCGCGCCTTCAACTTCGCCGAAGAGTTCCGCGTGCCGGTCATGCTGATGATGGACGAAGTCGTCGGCCACATGACGGAGAAGGTCGTCATCCCGCCGGCGGACAAAATTGAGGTTGTCCCGCGCAAGCGCACGCAGAAGTCAACCGACCAATATCTTCCCTATGCGACGAATGGCGACATGGTCCCGGAGATCGCTCACGCAGGCGACGGCTACAAGTTCCACGTGACTGGCCTCACCCATGACGAGCGCGGCTATCCCAACATGACGCCGCAGACCCAGGACAAACTCGTCCGGCGATTACAAAACAAAATTCTCACCGCAGTCGATCGCATCTCGCTGTACGAGGAAGAAGGCACCGACAACGCCGACGTGATTGTCGTCTCCTACGGCATTACTTCACGCGTGGCGCAGCGCGCGATTGATCTGGCCCGTGCCCAGGGGCTGCGAGTAGGCAAGTTCCGCCTGATCACCGCATGGCCCTTCCCCGAGGAGCACATTCGCAATCTTGCAGCGCATACCAAAGCCTTCGTCGTACCCGAGCTGAATCTCGGCCAGATGGTGCACGAAGTCGAGCGTGCGGCCGGCGGCAAAGCGAGGACGATCTCCGTTTCTCACGCCGGTGGCAGCGTGCATCGCCCCGAGGACATTCTCAAAGCGATCGTGGAGGCATGCCGATGAACTCGATCCTCAATCCGGTTGAGTCCTTCCTGCGCACGGATCGGATGCCCCACATCTGGTGCCCGGGTTGCGGCATCGGCACCACGGTCAACAGCTTTGCGCGCGCCCTGATCGAATCGAAGATCGACCTGCAGTCGCTTGCGCTTGTCTCCGGGATCGGCTGCACAGGCCGCGTGGCTGGATACGTCAAGCTCGACTCGTTCCACACCACGCACGGCCGCGGGATTCCCTTCGCCACCGGTCTTAAGCTGGCGAACCCCAAGCTGAATGTGGTCGTCTACTCCGGCGACGGCGACCTCTCCGCCATTGGCGGCAATCATCTGATCCACGCCGCGCGCCGCAACATCGATCTCAAAGTTATCTGCGTTAACAATCTGATCTACGCGATGACCGGCGGCCAGACCGCGCCCACCACGCCCGATCACGCCATCACATCGACTTCTCCCTACGGGGCATTTGAGCCGGCGTTCAATCTTCCCCACCTCGTCGAGGCCGCGGGCGCCGTTTACGTCGCTCGCTGGACCACTTTCCACGTCCGCCAACTGGCGCGCGCCATCAGCGAAGCGTTCCAGAAGAAAGGGTTCAGTTTCATCGAGGTGATTTCGCCGTGTCCAACGCTCTACCAACGGCGCAATCGCCTCGGGGACGGCCTCGACACCATGAAGTACTACAAGGAGAAGAGCAAGATCCGCCACGGGGCGCCGACCAGCGAGGTCGGGCTGACCATGACCGGCGAAATTGTGGTAGGAAAATTTGTCGACCGCGACCGCCCCGACTACTCCGCACTTATGCACGCACAGCTGGAGGCATCGCTGGGGGACCGCTACGTCGATTGCGACGGCGCGTGCGACGGCTCGGCATGCAGCGAGGAAACCGTATGCAGCTAACCGAGATTCGTATCGCCGGTTTCGGCGGACAGGGCGTAATACTTTCCGCCATTATTCTCGGCAAAGCCACGTCCATCTTTCAGGGCGAGTTCGCCACCATGACGCAGAACTTCGGCCCCGAAGCCCGCGGCGGCGCCTGCAGCGCGCAGCTCGTCCTTTCCGGTTCGCCGGTCCTGTATCCGTATGTGAGCCGTCCTGACATCCTTGTCGTCATGTCGCAGGAGGCCTACACCCGCTTCGCGCCCGAGCTGAAAGAAGGCGGCACGCTGATCGTCGAGCAGGACTTGGTTCGCGTCGACGACGTACCCTCGAGAACGAAGATTTACAGCATTCCCGCTACACGCATCGCTGAAGAACTCGGCAAACGTATGGTGCTGAACTCCGTGATGGTCGGCTTCTTCACCGCAGTCACTCATCTCCTCGATCCTGACGCAGTGCGAAAGGCCGTCGCCGATTCGGTTCCGTCGAGCTTTCGTGACCTGAACCTGAAAGCCTTCGAAAAGGGATTCGAATACGGAACGACGGCAACTCCGGTGCTCAATGAAACTGCCGAAGTCGCTGCGGGATGCTTCGACGGGATTGGGTGAGCTGCTCTGACGCCGGACACACGTACGACCGACACTCTCCAGTTTAGCTATCCAGAATCGATCGCACTTTCTTCAGTAGAGATGTCTTCGTGAATGGCTTTTCCAAAAGTGTTATGTCTGAAGCAAACTGCCCATAATGGTCAAGTTGGTCGCCCGTATACCCTGACATGTAGAGCAGCTTGATGCCCGGGCGCAATTTCCTCAAGCGGCTGCACAATTCCACGCCGCTCATGGTGGGCATGATTACATCCGTGATGACGAGGTCGATTTCTTCCGTGGAGGCTTTAGCAACCGCGAGCGCCGCCGCCGCGTTCTCCGCTTTCAAAACCGTGAAACCGCCTGTCTCCAACAGAGCGGCTGCTACTTCGCGGACAGCGATTTCATCTTCCACAAGCAGGATGGTTTCCGAGCCAACTTTTCCCTCCGTGTCGGATTCCGACTCCAACACACTCTCTTTGTCTTCCACCCGTGGAAAGTAAATCTTGAATATCGCTCCCTTGTCGGGCTCGCTGTCAGCCCAGATATAACCGTTGCTCTGCTTGACAATTCCATATACCGTCGCCAGCCCGAGACCGGTACCTTGCGATGGGCCTTTGGTGGTGAAGAAAGGTTCAAAGATACGGGGCAGGTTCTCTTTAGCGATGCCACAGCCGGTGTCGCCGAACGACAGCATGACGTAAGCACCAGCAACGGCCGGCGTATCCTGCACGTAGTTTTCGTCAAGAGTAACGTTGCTTGTTTCAATAACGATCTTCCCACCTTTCGGCATGGCGTCGCGGGCGTTTACACCCAGGTTCATGAGGATCTGCTCGACCTGTCCTGGGTCGACCCTGATTAATCCCAGTCGCTCACCGGGCCGGAAAGAGATTTCGACATCTTCTCCGACCAACCACGTCAGCATTTCGCATAGGTTTCCGACAACCTTGTTGAGATCCAGAACACTGGGATATGAGACCTGCTGCCGGCTGAAGGCCAGCAACTGCTTTGTCAAACTGGCGGCCCGGGTCGCGGCATGTTTGATTTGCGCGATGTTCCGCACCACGGGATGCTTCTCATCCAGGAAGCGGTTCGAAAGCTCGGCGTACCCCATGATCACGCTGAGTATGTTGTTAAAGTCGTGAGCCACTCCACCGGCCAGACGTCCCACAGCCTGCATCTTCTGTGCTTGCTCATATTGGGCCTCCAGACGCTTGCGGTCGGTAATATCGAGGGAGGCGCCGATGGTGCGCACGCTCTGACGCGCGGCACCTTCCCCGTCGAAGAATGTCTGCGACCGGGTGATCAGCCACCGTAAGTCACCATCGCGGCGTACGATGCGATGCTCGACGTCAAATAATCCGTCGCCGGCGGGATCGTGGGCGCGCCGGACACCCCCCGCCATTGCCTCGCGGTCCTCGGGGTATACATGATCGAGAAATAGGGACAGGGTTACCACTTCATCCGGGCCCAAACCGTAGATGTCTCGCTGCTCGGGCGACCAATAGACCTTTCCCGAGAGGTGATCGTGATCCCATGTGCCGATCTGGGAAGCACGGGCGGCCTGGCGTAAGCGTCCTTCGCTCTGCCGCAGGGCTTCTTCCGCCTTTCTGCGATCCGTGATATCTCGCAGCGTCACCAGCACTCTTGTCACCTGCCCAAAACTGTTACGCAGGGGAATACGCCGCGCGGAAACCCAAAACGTCCGCCCGCTCTGAGAAAGTGTCAGCGGAATGTCTTCACTAACATTCGTTTCCCCGGCCATCGCCTTTTGCAGCCCCTCTTCCACGCCCAATTTCCGGAGGAAGGGGAACCGTTCGAGCGGGAAGTTACCCACCATTTCCCGGGCCGAGACGCCAGTTAGTTCTTCCATGAAGGGATTCCACAGTTGGCAACGTAAGTCCTGGTCGTAAACGGTGATGCCTTCGTGAGCACTAGAGATGACCTGCTGGTTGAGTTCGGTGACTTCCGTTAACGCCGCTTCGGCCTCATGCCGTTCGCGAAGGTTTGTGATCCCAAATGACAAGATATCCGCGAGGTTGGCTAGCGACTCCAGTTCAGCTTCGCCGAAGGCGCCTCGCTGGTCAGCGTAGATCGACAGCGCCCCAAACGGCATACCCTGGTCCATCAGGGGCAGGACGGAACTGGAACGGAATCCTCGTTTCCTGGCTTCTGTCTCCCAAGGGGAACAACCGGGACTCCCGGCGAGATTCTGGAAGACGACAGGAGTGGCTGTTCGGATGGCTTTCCCTGCCGGGCCCGGATCAAGCTCCGAATCAGACCACGTGGCGCTTATGCCGGATAGATATCCATTCGAGTGTCCGGCCCACGCGAGTGGACGGACTGTCTTCTCTTCGTTTTGCTCAGCCGCTCCGATCCAACAAAAGCGGTATCCTGCGTCCACGATAACCGCGCACACCTGCTCCATGAGCAGGTTCACGTTGGTGGCGTGCATGACTGCCCGGGTGCAACGCATCGTCGCCGCCAAAGCTACCCGGAGATTACCCAGCTCTTCTCTTTCCTGAGTTGACTGTTGTGAAGGCCGCATCGCTGTCTCACTGTTGATGGAGACCCGGAAGACGCCGCGATTATACCGTGCGCCTGTCCAAAACAGGCCGAGGAGAAATCAGGTCCGGATCATGGCTGATCGTCGGGAGGATGGGGGAACACCCTTCCATCCGATATTCCTCAATCTTGCCCAGCCCTCGCCTGGCGCAGTACTCTCTTCCGCATGAAACGTACTACCGTTCTCACTCTTTTCTTCTTCACGATCACCTCCGCCGTCGCGCAAGAACCTCCCAAACTCAGCGAAAGCGATTTCATAGTTCACGACTTTCACTTTAATTCCGGCGAATCCCTCCCCGAAGTGAAGTTGCACTACGCCACTTACGGCAAGCCCGTCACCGACGCTCACGGCCACGTGACCAACGCCGTCATGGTGCTCCATGGCACCACCGGTTCCGGACACAATTTCACGACTCCCACATTTGCCGGAGTCCTGTTCGGCCCTGGCCAGCTTCTCGACGCCAGCCGCTACTTCATCATCCTTCCCGACTCCATCGGCCACGGCCACTCGAGCAAACCTAGCGACGGCCCGCACGCAAAATTTCCGCACTACGACTACGACGACATGGTAAAGGCCCAGCATCAGCTTCTTACCGAGGAGCTGAAGGTCGACCACCTTCGTCTGCTCATGGGCACTTCGATGGGCTGTATGCAGTCCTGGGTTTGGCTCGAAACCTTTCCCGACTTCGTGGACGCAGCCATGCCTCTGGCTTGCCTGCCGGTTCAGATCGCGGGCCGCAATCGCATGATGCGCACCATGATCATGGATGCCGTCCGCTCCGATCCCGCCTGGATGAATGGCGAATACAAGCAGCCGCCGCTCACAGGCCTTCGCACCGCCATGGACATCTTCCTCATCATGACCAGTAGCCCGCTACAAATGCAAAAGGACTATCCCACGCGCGAGCAAGCCGATGCCTATGTCGACGGGTACATGAAACATCGCCTTTCTCCCCCAGAAGATGCCAATGACATGCTGTACGCGTTCGATGCGTCCCGCAATTACGATCCCTCACCTGAGCTCGATCAGATCAAGGCGCCCGTGATGTTCGTCAACTCCGCCGATGACCAGATCAATCCGCCGGAACTCGGCATCGCCGAACGCGAGATCAAGAAAGTAAAGAAGGGACGCTTCGTCCTCTTGCCTATCACCGACCAGACGCGCGGCCACGGCACGCACTCGCTGCCTACAGTCTGGAAACAATATCTGGAGGAGTTGCTTGCCGAGAGTAAACACTAATGAGGATTGGGCAATATATTGACGGTCTCTCAAAGTTTGTCATCCCGAGCAAAGCGAGGGGATCTGCAGTTGACTCGGTGTGGGCACTGCAGATTTCTCGCACGTTCTCGCCCTCGGCCACGAGCGGCATCGAAATGACAAATACAGGTGGGAGGGCACGCCTTCAGGCGTGCCGGTGGAGTCTCACATGGCGCGGGGGTTTTGGCCCCTGGGGCGAACCTGCAGCCCGTTGCAAAACGACAAAAGACCTCAGCGGCTGAAGCCGGTTATCTCGGCTCTGTCGGCACGACTCTCGCCCTACTTCAGCCCTTCCACCATGTACAAATCCGCAAGCGTGCGGTGGAATCCGTAGACGTACGTGTTTCCATCTGGCGTGAAGATAATCGGGCCGACGGTGGCGACCCCGGCAGGATCGGCCGGCATCAGCTGCTTCCATAGCTTCCGTTTCCCCGTCGCCACGTCAAGCAGGTTTACCTTGGCGGGAATCTCGCCCGGCTGGTAGACATAGAGCGACTTGCCATCCTGGCTCCAGTTGATCGGCAACTCTCCAGTCGCAAGGCCTGGAATCGCTCGCGGCTCTCCACCCCCGACGGGATAGAGATATCCCTTCTCATCCGGCCCGATACCGGCGACGAACCGGCCGTCCGGCGACACGGCAAAGGTCGTGCCGTCCACGCCCTCCGGCGCAATCGCTTTGGGTTCGGAACTGCCCAGCGCCTGCACATATAGCCGTACTCCATGGCCGGGCTCATTTCCTGAGAAGACGAAACGCTTGCCATCGGCAAACCAGTGGGCCACGTTGTGGTGGATCGCATCGTTGGTCAAAGGCTGCGGGTCACCCGCTTTCGTGGGAAGCAAGCGGAATTGGGCAGGCGAGCCAGGCATCTGCACGATCACCCACTTGCCATCGGGAGAGAGTGCTACGGCACTGCCTTCGCCCAGGCGAACCGCCGGCGAGCCGTCCATGCTGCGAATGTAGACAGCGTAGGTCAACTCTTGTTGTTTGCCGTAGCGTACGCCGCCGCCGACACCCTCTTCGTCAAACAACACCGTGCGTCCATCCGCCGAAAGGTCAGCCGGATAGGTATAGTCGAGCCAGGAAAAGTCCTTCTCTGGCGCCCCGGCTGCTGCCCCCATCAACTCGCGGCGCCAGCTCGCTCGGCCCAGGAGCAACCGGCCGTCTTTTCCGATATCGAACAACATCAATGTTCCCGGCATGCGCGCCACCAGCCGCTTTTGACCTGTGAGCGACACCGCCGAAAGATCGCGGTCAAGCCCGGTTTCGGTTGCCGTGAACCAGATTTCGTCTCCATCCGGCGCCCAGGCCAGTCCCTGGATGCTGTACCAGTCCGCGGAGATTTTCGTTTTCTTTCCTGAAAGGTCGACGATCGCGACCGAGCCGCTGTCATCCCCTTCCTGGGGATGGTCAAGAAATGCAATCGTGTCGCCCTTGGGAGACATACGGGGATGGCTGACCCACCCGCTGGTCTCGTAAAGCACTTTGCCCGGGGGATACTCCAGTCGGTTGCGGCCACCCACCGAGCGCACGACAGCGAGCGTGTTTCCGTCGGGAGACCAGTCCGCCCATTGGACATTTTCCAGCACCTCGCGCGGCGCTCCTCCGGAAAGCGGCGCCCGCGCCAGAGTGCCCACGTTCACCCACGTGCCGATTCGGTGGCTGCCCAGTGATACGGCCATCTCCCCGGTTTGCGACACGGCCAGCAGCTGCGTGCCCGGCAGGCCGAGGTTGCGGGACTCTGCGGCGTCAGGGCGGGCGCTGAAAACTTCCACCGGATTGCCCTGCCACGCGGCGCTGTAGAGAATCGTCTGCCCGTCACCGGCGAATCGCGCCGAGCGGATTTCGCCGCGCCGAAACGTAATCTCGTGATATCGCGGCGAGAGCGGCGCTTTCTGCCACAACGGCTTTCCCAGCCAGACACCAGCCGCCAGTCCCGCCAACAGGCCGATTCCAAGAAATGCAAGTCCTGCTTTTTTCTTGGGTGACGCCGCCGCTACCGAAGCTGCCGGTGTACTCCCCGAACTGCCGACTGCCTTTGGCGATGAAATCGCGCCGCTCACCCGCGCCGAATCGGTGTCGCGCTTCAATCGTTTCAGGTCAGCACGCAGTTCAGCTGCACTTTGGCAACGCAGGTCCAGGTCCTTTTCCAGCGCCTTGTTGAGAATCGTGTCCAGTTGCGGTGGCAAGGCCGGGTTCACCTGAAGCGGAGATGCCGGTACCTTATTCAGGATCGCTTCAAAGATGACGGCCGACGTGTTACCCGCGAACGGCTGCTTCCCCGTCGCCATCTCATACATCACCACGCCAAAGGAAAAGAGATCGGTGCGATGGTCCAGCGCTTCTCCGCGCGCCTGCTCTGGCGACATATAGGCCACCGTGCCAATCGCCGTCCCGGGGCTGGTGAGCTGAATATCGCTGCCGTGCGCTCCAAAACCCGTAACCGCGGTGGCCTCCTCCGCCATTTGCTTCTGCACGGTTAGTTTGGCCAGTCCGAAATCCAGAATCTTCGCCTGCCCCCGCTTGGTGATGAAGATATTTGCCGGCTTGATGTCACGATGCACGATCCCGTTGCCGTGTGCGGCATCCAGCGCGTCGGCAATCTGAATCGCGATGTCCAGTAACTGGTCCAGCTTCAGCGGCCTTCCTTCAATGCGATGCTTCAGGGTCTCGCCTTCCAGAAGCTCCATGGCGATGAAGGGAGTGCCCTCGTGCGTATCGATCTCGTAAATCGTGCAGATGTGGGGATGGTTCAGGGCAGATGCCGTGCGCGCTTCCCTCTGGAAGCGCTCAATGGCTTGCGGGTCCCGTAGAAAATCCTCGGGAAGAAACTTCAGGGCGACGTAGCGGCCGAGCTTGACGTCCTGGGCCTTGTAGACGACGCCCATACCACCGCCACCCAGCTTCTCCGTCACCCGGTAGTGTGAGATCGTCTGCCCGATCATGTCGTAGAAAGGTCGGGCAATCTTAGGGTTTCGAGGAGGTTAAGTCAACGGAGCCACGCCAGCCCTTACTCCTCCACCGCCCCCGCCGTCATCTCCTGAGGCGGTTCTCCGCCAGCCATGGCCTGAGCAATAATCAGCCGACGTGCCTCGATACGGAAATTCGGCAACTGCGTCCAGAACCAGCCTGCTCCCATAATCGACGCCACGGCCCCGATCGCGACCGTCACTGGCGCTCCAAGTTTGTCGGCCAGCGCACCACCGAAGAATGCGCCAAACGGCGCCATGCCCATGAACATCATGGAATAGAGCGCCATCACTCGGCCGCGCAGCGAATCCGGCACCATCGTCTGGATCAGAGTATTCGAGCACGCCATCTGCAGCATCATGAAATATCCCACCGGCAGGAGCAGGACCATCGAAAGCCAGAAGACACGCGAGAACGCGAAGAAGAAGAGACTGACGCCAAACCCCGCGCAGCAAAACGCTATCAAGCGCCCCAAGCCTTTCACTCCCGATCGCAACGCCAGCGTAAGCGCCCCCAGCAGGGCGCCGACCCCGGTCGCGCCCATCAGTATTCCCAGCCCTCTCGCCCCGCCGTGCAGAATACGGTCGGCGAACACCGGCATGAGCACCGTGTACGGCATCCCCACCAGGCTCACCACGCCGAGCAGGATCAGCAGCGCCCGAATTGGCGTCGTGTTTTTCGCAAACCGGAATCCCTCAAGAATGTCTTCGAGCGGCGACGACGACGTAACCCGCGGCTTGCATACGACTCTCATCAGCAGCAGCCCGATGATCACCGCGATGTAGCTCACTCCGTTGACGAAGAAGCACCATCCCTCGCCGATCTTCGCGACCAGAATGCCGGCCACCGCCGGCCCAATGATGCGCGCCCCATTGAACATGGAGGAGTTGAGGGCGATGGCGTTCATCAGGTCTTCCTTGCCCACCATGTCCACCAGGAACGATTGCCGGCCAGGAATATCGAAGGCGTTCACGACGCCCAGCAGAGCTGCCAGCACGAAAATGTGCCACACCTGGACTTTGCCGCTCAGAGTAAGGGCCGCCAGGACGAACGCCAGCAGCATGGCTGAAATCTGGGTCGTGATCACGACCCGCTGGCGGTTGAAGCGGTCGGCCACGATCCCGCCAAGGGGCGCCACAAGAAATACCGGTATCTGGCTGGCGAAACCCACCGAACCCAGGAGCAGCGATGAACCTGTAATTTTGTAGACCAGCCAGGACTGGGCGACCGTCTGCATCCAGGTGCCGATCAGCGAGATGAGCTGTCCGCTGAAAAAGAGCTGGAAGTTGCGATGTCGAAGCGCGCGCAGTCCCGCTTGCCATTTCGACTCGCCGAGCACACTTCCTGCACCCGCGACTGCATTTCTCCGAATTGAACTCTCGCCCTCCGCCATGTGCTCTTTTGATGCTTCGGCTTTCGCCTTCGACCCCGCGCCCGCTCCCGCGCTCACGTCTTCTTCACCACGGCACGAATTGGCCCGCCAGACTTCTCACTCACCGAATTCTCATCGAATTTCGCGCCTTGACGATAGCATGCCCGTTATTCACCAACTGGTAACTTCACAGGAATCACGACCTGGGATAGAGTGCTTCTACTTTTTGTGTCCGTGATCCTCGCCCGGAGTTCTCAGTATAGAGGGTCGCATCGCAAAACGCGGTTCAACCAGGAACGATGTCCAGCCCCCGGGAGTCGATGGTTGTTGCGCCCTTCACAAAGCGAGTGGGCGCTCGCCCGAAGAGCCGTCACCGTGTGAGGCCATCATGACCATCAGCCCGATTCAGGTTGAACGTCGCGCCGCCCAGCGCTTCGACTACCAGCTTCCCGTCTCCGTGCACCGCGCCGACGGCGGCAACGAAGAATTTGGATTCACTCAAAACCTCAGCGCTCGCGGCATCTTCTTCTACACCGATTGTCCGCTCCAGGCCGGCGCGAAGGTTGAAATCACCTTGATGATGCCCGCAGAGATCACCCTTTCGGAAAATATGCGGGTGCGCTGCCTGGGCAAGGTTCTTCGGGCCAACCCGCCGGCGTCGGGCGGCAAGACCGGCGTGGCCGTCCTTTTGGAACACTATGAGTACCTGCCGGATGCCGTCCCTTCCCTGTCCGCAGCTTCCTCCAAGATATCCGACCAGCGCGCTCTAGGTCGGCAGCCCACTCTCCCCACTCATTAGCGTCTATGGGGCCGCACGTGCCGTTGTCCCGCTCCCGTCCAAATGCCCGGATTTGCTGACTTTCCGCGACCCACGCGGTTTTTCCGCAGGCCCTGCTTTCCAACTTGGCCCCAAATGGCTTAGAATGTGGCAAGTGGAAGAG
>Ga0209698_10005555_pt1 | contig 13623 bp, 12 predicted proteins | sample LitLauG_LLR_2012_FD_187203 | JGI IMG/M metagenome (GOLD analysis project Ga0209698, IMG submission 187203) | Freshwater sediment microbial communities from Pennsylvania, USA - Little Laurel Run_MetaG_LLR_2012 (SPAdes) (version 2) | ecosystem: Environmental > Aquatic > Freshwater > Creek >... | reverse complement strand
TGCCGCGTGGCGCGGTGCGCGCGGTCGGCACCAACACGCTGCGCGTGGCGAAGAACGCGCCGCAATTCCTGCGCGAAGCGCGTGCGGCGCTCGGCTTCCCGATCGAGGTCATCGCCGGCCGCGAAGAAGCGCGCCTCATCTACCTCGGCGTCGCGCATTCGATCGCGCCGGCGGCCCACGGGTCGGACAACAGGCGGCTGGTGGTGGATATCGGCGGCGGCTCGACGGAATTCATCATCGGCACCGGGCTCGATCCGCTGCTCACCGAGAGCCTCTACATGGGCTGCGTCAGCTACAGCCTCGCTTACTTTCCGGAGGGCCGGATCGAAAAATCGCGCTTCAAGAAAGCCGAGCTCGCCGCGCGCCAGGAACTCGCCGGCATGGCGGGCGAATACCGCAACACCGGCTGGCAGGAGGCCGTCGGCTCCTCGGGCACCGCCCGCGCGCTGGAGACGATCCTGCGCGAAAACGGCTACAGCGAGGATGGAATCACCCTCGAGGGCCTGGAGGAGCTGAAGGACCTGCTGCTCAAGCACGAGCGCGCCGACCCCGACCGCATCGCGGGGCTGCGCAAAGATCGCGCAGTGGTGATTCCCGGCGGCCTGGCGATCATGCTTGCCGCGTTCCGCGAGCTCGGAATCGAACGCATGGCGGTCTCCGACGGGGCGCTGCGGCACGGCGTGCTCTACGACCTGCTCGGGCGCGTGCAGCACCGCGACATGCGGGAAGCGACCGTGTCGCAGTTCGTGCGCCGGTATCACGCCGATGCGGCGCAGGCCGAGCGCGTGCGTGCGCTGGCGCTTAAGATTTTCGACCAACTCCATCCGGTGGAAGACGAACCCGGCGCCGACCGCCTGCTGCTCGACTGGGCTGCGCGCCTGGCCGAGATCGGCCTGTCGGTGGCGCATGCGCAGTACCACAAGCATTCGGCCTATATCCTGTCGAACGCCGACATGCCCGGTTTCTCGCGCATGGAACAGCAGCGCCTGGCGCGGATCGTTCTCGCGCACCGCGGCAAGCTCGGCAAGATGCAGGACGCAGGGCTGGAGAGCAACGACTGGGCGCTGGTATTCGCGCTGCGCATCGCGGCACTGGTGCTGCGCAACCGCACCGATGCACGCTTTCCGATGCTGCGCGTGGCCGGCGACAAGACCGGCTACAGCATCGACCTGCCGCAAGCATGGCTTGAGGAAAATCCGCTCGCAGCAGCTGCGCTTGAAACCGAGACCGACAGCTGGGAGGCGGTCGACCTGCGCTTCTCGATCAACAGCCTGTCGGAAAAGAAAGTCGCGCAGCTGCGCAACTGAAGCGCCGCTAAATCAGGTCGGGCGACAGAACCGCGCGCACCACCACCTGGACCTTGCCGCCGCGCTCGCGGTTGCTCAGCCACCACAGGCCGCCCTTTTTCACCGACCAGTCGGCCACGCTGCCTGAAGCCAGCAGCGCCGCGACCTGCCCCAGGTCCGGCTGGTGGCTGACGACCACCACCGCGCCCTTGTGCGACGGCCAGCCGGCGTCCTTGAGGATATCGCCCGGCGCCGCGCCAGGCGCCAGGCGTTCGACGATTTTGTAGCGCGTACCCAGTGCGTCGGCGGTCTCGCGCGCGCGGCGCGCGGGACTCGCGAGCACCGTATAGCGGCCGGGAAGGCGCGCGATCAGCCACTTTGCCACCCGTTCGGCCTGCTTGTGGCCCTTGGCGGTCAGCTTTCGCTCGAGATCGCGGCTGCCCGGTTCCGCGTCGGCGTGGCGCCAGAGGATGAGATCCATGGTCAGCCCGGGATTTTATGCGCTACCGGGCCAAGCCGCGCGGCCGGGAAGCGCGCGGTGAAGCGGCTGCCCTTGCCCGGCGCGCTGTCGACCAGCAGCGTGCCCTGATGCCGCGCCAGCGCATGCTTCACGATCGACAGGCCGAGGCCGGTGCCTCCGGTTTCGCGCGAGCGGCCGCGGTCCACGCGGTAAAAGCGCTCGGTGAGGCGCGGCAAGTGCTCGGGGTCGATACCGATGCCGGTATCTTCTACGGTGAACTCCGCGCCGCCATCGGTGGAATGCCACAGCAGGTGGATTTCCCCGCCCGCAGCCGTATAGCGCACCGCGTTGGATACCAGGTTGACGAACGCGCTTGCGATCTCGCTCTCGGCGCCGAGCAGGTCATGCTCGCCCGCCGCTTCCAGCGTTATGCGATGCTTGCCGCCGGACAGTGCTTCGGCCTCGGCACGCACCCGCTGCAGCAGCGGCTGCAGCGCAATGCGCTCGGCGCTGGGCGGCGGCGGCGCGTGTTCCAGCGCCGAAAGCGTGAGCAGGTCGTCGATCAGGTGCTTCATGCGCTCGGCCTGGGGCGCCATCAGGCCGACGTAGTCGCGCACGCGCGAGGCGTCCAGCTTCAGGTCCTGGATGGTCTCGAGGAACCCGGCCAGCACCGTGAGCGGCGTGCGCAGTTCGTGCGAGACGTTGGCGACGAAATCGCGACGCATCGCCTCTACCTGCACGGCACCCGTGACGTCCTGGGACAGCAGCAAGTGCTCTTCGTCGCCGAAGGAAACGATCTGCAGCGACAGCGTGCGCCTGCCGCCCGGCGACCCCAGCCGCACCGGCTCGGAGAAATCCGCCGCGCGCAGGTAATCGACGAATTCGGGCGCGCGCACCATGTTGACGATCGGCTGTTTGCGGTCCCGCTCCGGATCCACGCCCAGGTGGTCGCGCGCCGCGTCGTTGCACCAGTCGAGGCGGTAATCCGCGTCCAGCACCGCGACCCCGTACGGCAGCGCCTGCGCGCCGCGGCGCGAGCGGACCATCAGCTGCGCGAGTTCGCGCCGCCGCTTGAGCATGGCGCGCCGGTGCCGGTGCAGAAAATTGAACACTTCGCCCCAGGCGCCCGCGGCTTCCGGCGGATCGCTGAGCCTGGACTGCGACGCCCAACGCCGCAACTTGCGGAACTCGCGCAGGTCCAGGTAGAGCGCCGCGGCAAGGCCGGCCGCCAACAGCGCCAGACCGATTTCGAGCCAACTCATGCCGCGACGGTCAGGCGCGGCTCAGGGCCGCGACCGTGTGGGAAGACTCGGCGCGCAGCGCATAGCCGCTGCCGCGCACGGTTTCGATCAGCGTGTCGTGGCCGCTGGGCGTAAGCCCCTGGCGCAGCCTGCGGATGTGGACATCCACGGTGCGTTCCTCGATGAAGACGTGGTCGCCCCACACCTCGTCCAGCAGCTGGGTGCGCGAGTAAACGCGGTTCGGGTGCGTCATCAGGTAGTGCAGCAGGCGGAATTCGGTCGGACCGAAGGACAGCACCAGGCCGTTTCCGGTGACGCGATGCGCTGCGGGATCGAGCCGCAGTCCCGCGATCTCGACCGGCATTTCGCCGTGCTGGGGCTTCTTCCGGCGCAGCACCGCGCGGATGCGCGCCACCAGCTCTTTGGTGGAAAACGGCTTGGTGATGTAGTCGTCGGCGCCCGCCTCCAGGCCCGCGAGCTTGTCGGGCTCGTCGGCGCGCGCGGTGAGGAATATCAGCGGCATTTCCTTGGTGCGCGAATCGCCGCGCAGGCGCCGCGCCAGGGCGAGGCCCGATTGCCCCGGCAGCATCCAGTCCAGCAGCACCAGGTCGGGCAGGACGTCACCGAGCAGGCGCACGGCCTCCTCGCCGCTTTTCGCCCGCAAGGTCTCGAAGCCGGCGTGTTCCAGGTTGACGGCGATCAGCTCGAGGATCGCCGGCTCGTCTTCTACGATGAGTACCGTGGCGGGCATGGCGGTGCCGCTGCCTTCCTCTATTCCTTGGACAGTTCCCGTTCGACGTCTTCGAACGAGGTATGGCGCACGTCGGTTCCCCTGACAATGTAGATGACCTGCTCGGCGATGTTCTTGGCATGGTCGCCGATGCGCTCGATCGCCTTGGCCACCCAAACGGTTTCCAGCGAGGCCGAAATGGTGCGCGGGTCTTCCATCATGTAGGTGATCAGCTGGCGCAGCACCGAGCGGAATTCGTCGTCGATCGCCGTATCTTCCTTGAGCACCTCGGCCGCGCTGTTGACATCCAGGCGCGCGAAGGAGTCCAGCGACTGGCGCAGCATCTTCACCGCAATCTGCGACGCGTGGCGGATCGCCGGAAAGCGCTGCGCGGGATGCGCGCCCTGCTCGTGGATGCGCTTGGACATGCGGGCGATTTTCTCGGCCTCGTCCCCGATGCGCTCGAGATCCGTGACGATCTTGCTGATCGCCATGATCAGGCGTAAATCGCTGGCCGCCGGCTGGCGCTTGACAACGATGTGGTTGATGGCGCCGTCGATGGCGACCTCGTAGCCGTTGACGCGCGCGTCGTTTTCGATCACCTGCGTGATCAGCGCCGGTTCGCCGGTGGCGAAGGCCTGGATCGCGGCGAGGATCTGCGCCTCGACCAGGCCGCCCATCTGCAGCACGCGCGTGCGCGTGGTGTCAAGATCGGCTTCGAACTGCTTGGAAATGTGCTCGGTGATGCCCATGCCGCCTCCTAGCCGAACCTGCCGGTGATGTAGTCCTCGGTCGCCGTCTTCTTGGGTTTGATGAAAATCGTGTCGGTGACGTCGTACTCGATGAGTTCGCCCAGATACATGTAGGCGGTGTAGTCCGAGACGCGGGCCGCCTGCTGCATGTTGTGCGTCACGATGACCACGGTGTAATCGGTTTTCAGCTCGTGGATCAATTCCTCGACCTTGGCGGTCGAGATCGGGTCCAGCGCCGAGCACGGTTCGTCCAGCAGCAGCACTTCGGGCCTGATGGCGATGCCGCGCGCGATGCACAGGCGCTGCTGCTGGCCGCCCGACAGGCTCTGGCCGCTCTGCGACAGCTTGTCCTTGACCTCGTTCCAGATCGCCGCGCGGCCCAGCGCCCACTCGACCCGCTCGTCCATGTCGCGCTTGCTCAGGCTCTCGAACAGGCGCACGCCGAAGGCGACGTTGTCGTAGATCGACATCGGGAACGGCGTCGGCTTCTGGAACACCATGCCGATCTTGGCGCGGATCAACGACACGTCCTGCTTGGTCGTAACCAGGTTCTCGCCGTCGATCAGGATCTCGCCTTCGGCGCGCTGGTCCGGGTAAAGCGCATACATGCGGTTGAAGGTTCGGAGCAGCGTGGACTTGCCGCAGCCCGAAGGACCGATGAATGCGGTCACCTTGCGCTCGGGAATGTCCATGGTGACATTCTTGATCGCATGAAATCCGCCATAGTAGAAATTCAGGCCCTTTATCCTGAGCTTGGCTTTCAGCTCGGACGGCGCACTGAGCTCCGCCTCGCGGTTCGTGCGCACCGCGGTATGAATCGCCGGCCTGGCGGTGGCTGCTGAACTGGCTGCTTCCATGTTTTGCATTCCTTGTCTCAATCGGATTTGCGGAACAGCGCACGTGCCAGGATGTTCAGCGCCAGCACCGCGAGCGTAATCAGCGCTGCGCCGCCCCAGGCGAGGCGGTGCCAGTCCTCGTAAGGGCTCATGGCGAACTGGAAGATCACCACCGGCAGGTTCGCCATCGGCGCGTTCATATTGGTCGACCAGAACTGGTTGTTGAGCGCGGTAAACAGCAGCGGTGCGGTCTCGCCGGCGATGCGGGCTACGGCGAGCAGGATGCCGGTCATGATTCCGGACCGCGCCGCGCGGTAGGTGATCAGGGTGACCATCTTCCACACCGGGCAGCCAAGCGCCATCGCCGCCTCGCGCAGGCTGTTCGGCACCAGTTTGAGCATGTCGTCGGTCGTGCGCACGACCACGGGAACGACGAGCAGCGCGAGCGCGAGCGCCCCGGCCCATGCCGAGAAATGCCCCATGCGCGCGACAACGAGGGAGTAGACAAACAGGCCCATCACGATCGACGGCGCCGATAGCAGCACGTCGTTGAGGAACCGCGTTGCGCCCGACAGCCAGCCGCCGCGCCCGAACTCCGCGAGATAGGTGCCCGCCAGAATGCCGACCGGCGTGCCGATCAGAGTACCGACGACGACCATTACCAGGCTGCCGGCGATGGCATTCGCCAGCCCGCCGTCGCCCCCCGGGGGCGGGGTCATCTGATAATAAAGCGCGGCGTGACTCAGGGCGTAGCCGCCCTCGTAGAGCAGGGTACCGAGGATCCAGGCCAGCCAGAACAGGCCGAACGCCAGCGCTAGGCTCGACACCGTGAGCAGAAAGTAATTGAGCCTGCGCCGCGATCGATACAACGGATTTGCGGCGTCAATCACGCTGGCGGACTCGAACGCGGCGGCCTCGGCCGGGCTGGCTGCATCGCTCATGTCTTTACCCCCTCGCCCTTCGCCAGCTGCATCAGCAGGAGTTTGGACAGCGCCAGCACCACGGTCGTGATCAGGAACAGGATCAGGCCCAGTTCGATCAGCGCGGAAAAGTAGAGGTCTCCGACTGCCTCCGTGAACTCGTTGGCAAGCGCCGAGGCGATGCTGTTGCCGGGCGCCATGAGGGACACCGCGAGCTGGTGCGCATTGCCGATGACGAACGTTACGGCCATGGTCTCGCCGAGCGCGCGTCCCAGGCCCAGCATGATGCCGCCGATGACGCCGGCCTTGGTATAGGGCAGCACCACGCGCCAGACGACTTCCCAGGTGGTAGCGCCAAGTCCGTAGGCGGATTCCTTCAGCATCGGCGGCACGATCTCGAATACGTCACGCATCACCGCGGTGATGAACGGAATCACCATGATCGACAGAATGACCCCCGCCGTCAGCATGCCGATGCCGATGGGCGGGCCCGCGAACAGCGCACCGGCCAGCGGTACGCTGCCGAGCACCTTGATCAGCAAGGGCTGGACATAGCTCTGGAACAGCGGCACGAAAACGAACAGGCCCCACATGCCGTAGATGATCGAGGGGATCGCGGCCAGCAATTCGATCGCGGTGCCCAGCGGCCGCTTGAGCCACTTGGGCGAGAGTTCGGTGAGGAACAGGGCGATGCCAAAGCTGACCGGCACGCCGATCACCATCGCGATCGCCGAAGTGACCAGCGTGCCGTAGATCGGAACCAGGGCGCCGAAATCCTCCTGCACGGGGTCCCAGGCATCGGACCAGATGAACGAAAAACCGTACTTTGCAATGGTGACTTTGCTGCCGATGACGAGCGAGATGATAATCGCGGCCAGCAGGCTGAAAACGAGCAGGGCGAAAAAGCGCGTCAGCCACTGGAACGCGGCGTCCAGCCAGGGCGCCGATCGCGCCGGGCGGCTACCCAAGGGGGCGCTGGTCGCACTAGTGTTCATGCCTTCCAGTCCGTCCAGCGCTTCGGAGCGCATCGTAGTTTCAAGTTCCATGGATTCTAAGGGTGCCCTTGCGGGTCCGGACAAAACGAGGGCGGCTCCCGCCGCCCTCGTTGCAAATCATCGACTTGCCGCCAGCAATTTCAGTAGAGCGCCTTGCCGGACGTGTCCTTGATCTGCGATTTCCAGTTCGACTGGATCAGGCTCACCACGGGGTCCGGCATCGGCACATAGTCGAGCGTTGCGGCCATCTGGTCGCCGTTCTTGTAGGCCCACTCGAAGAATTTGAGCACTTCCTTCGCGTTCTCCGCCTTGTCCTGCGACTTGTGCATGAGGATGAAGGTCGCGCCCGCGATCGGCCAGGAATCCTTGCCCGGAGCGTCGGTAAGGATCATGTACATGCCAGGGGCATTCTTCCAGTCCGCGCCGGCAGCGGCGGCCATCACCGATTCCTGTCCCGCCACAACGACTTTGCCGTCGTGGTTCACCATCTTCGCCGTCGCCAGCTTGTTTTGCTTGGCATACGCGGTCTCGACATAGCCGATGGCGCCGTCGATCCGGCCGACATAATTGGCCACGCCCTCGTTGCCCTTGCCGCCCACGCCCAACGCCCACTTCACCGCAGTGCCTTCGCCCACCGCGGACTTCCAATCCGGGCTCACCTTCGAAAGGTAGTTGGTGAAAATGAACGTCGTGCCGGAGCCGTCGGAGCGATGCACCACTGAAATCGCCTGATCAGGCAGCTTCACGCCCTTGTTGCTGGCCGCAAGCGAAGCATCGTTCCACTTGGTGATCTTGCCCAGGTAGATGTCGGCGAGCTGCTTCGGGGTAAGCGTGATGTCCCCGGAGTTGATGCCCTTCAGGTTGTAGACCGGAACCACGCCGCCCATCACGGTGGGAAATTGCAACAGGCCGTTCTTCTCGAGGTCTTCCGGGGCGAGAGGCATGTCGGAAGCGCCGAAATCGACGGTCTTGGCGGTGATCTGCTTGATGCCGCCGCCGGACCCGATCGATTGGTAGTTGAGGCCGACCCCGGTCGCCGTCTTATAGGCGTCGGCCCATTTGGCGTAGATGGGGTAAGGGAAGCTCGCGCCCGCGCCCGTGATGTCGACGGCCTGAGCCGAGAGGGAAAAGCTTGCCGCGGCTACGAGACCGAGTACCGGCGCCGCTAATCTGAATTTGAGCATTTGGAATCCTTTCGTGACGGAGTTGAAGCGAACCCCGTCAGCCTAGTGGCGCAATATTTCAGTAACGTTACAGGCGGCCTGCGGGCGTAAAATTCGATGCAGATCGCATTGCCCCGGAGAACCCCATGAACGCACCCAAGCAGGCGGGATTACCGCCGCTGCCTCTCAAGGATCCGAAGCTGTTCCGCGACCAGTGCTACCTGGACGGCGCCTGGACGGGCGCCGATTCCAGGAAAACGTTCTCGGTCAACAATCCCGCGACCGGCGAGACGCTGGGCAGCGTGCCGGACCTCGGCGCCGCGGAAACCAGGCGCGCGATCGAAGCCGCCGAGCGGGCGCTGGTTGCGTGGCGCGCGAAGACCGCCAAGGAGCGCTCCGCGATCCTGCGCAAATGGCACGACCTGATCCTCGCCAGCCTGGATGACCTCGCGCTGATCCTCACCACCGAGCAGGGCAAGCCGCTGGCGGAAGCCAAAGGCGAGATCCAGATCGGCGCCGCCTACATAGAGTGGTTCGCCGAGGAAGCGAAGCGCATCTACGGCGACACCATTCCCACCCCCTGGGGCGACCGGCGCATCGTCGTCGTCAAGCAGCCGGTCGGCGTATGTGCGGCCATCACGCCATGGAATTTCCCGCACTCGATGATCACCCGCAAAGTGGCGCCGGCGCTTGCTGCCGGCTGCACCGTGGTGCTGAAACCCGCCGAGCAGACGCCCTACTCGGCGCTCGCGCTGGCCGAACTGGCCGAGCGCGCGGGGTTCCCGAAAGGCGTGCTCAACATCCTCACCGGCGATGCGCCGGCGATCGGCGGCGAGCTCTGCGCCAATCCGGCCGTGCGCAAGGTGTCGTTCACCGGTTCGACCGAAGTCGGCCGCCTGCTGATGAAGCAGTCGGCGCCGACGGTGAAAAAGATTTCTCTGGAGCTGGGCGGCAACGCGCCCTTCATCGTGTTCGACGACGCGGACCTGGACGCCGCTGCCGAGGGCGCAATGGTCTCCAAGTACCGCAACAGCGGCCAGACTTGCGTCTGCGCGAACCGCCTTTTCGTGCACGACAAGGTTTATGACGCGTTCGCGGCGAAGCTGGTTGGGAAAGTGAAAGCGCTGCAGGTTTCGCCCGGCACCGAGGCCGGCGCGACGCAGGGCCCGCTCATCGACAGCCAGGCGCTCGCCAAAGTCGAAGAGCATGTGGCGGACGCCACCTCGGCCGGCGCCAAGGTACTCACCGGCGGCAAGCGCCACGCGCGCGGCGGCACCTTCTATGAGCCGACCGTACTCGCCGACGCGCTGCCCGGCATGAAGATCTTCCGCGAGGAAACCTTCGGCCCCGTGGCGCCGCTGTTCCGCTTCAAGACCGATGCCGAAGTAATCGAGCTTGCCAACCGCACCGAGTACGGGCTCGCGGCCTACTTCTACAGCCGCGACATCGGCCGCGTCTGGCGCGTGGCCGAGGCGCTCGATTACGGCATGGTCGGCGTCAACTCGGGCCTTATCACCACGGAAGTCGCGCCTTTCGGCGGCGTCAAGCAGTCCGGTCTCGGCCGCGAAGGCTCGAAGTACGGCTGCGAGGAATTCATCGAAGTGAAGTACATCTGCATGGGCGGCGTATAGCAGGGGAGATGCGGATGGCCGCGCTGCATGGCGGCTACCCGCGGGGGAAGGCCTACCTGGCGAGGAAGCTGCTCAAGGACCTCTCGGGCTTCACCGCCTGGAAGACCTATGCCTATTTCCTGGGCGGCGCGCCGGCGCTGAATACGCAGACCAAGGTGGCGGTACGCCCCTTGGACGATACGTCATCGAAATTGCGGGATGAAGCGCGACGCGACCGCAACGCCGTGATTCTTTTTCATGCCGCTTGTTTGATCGTCTTTGCGTGGAGCGGCTTTCTCGTTCAATACCTCGTGCTCTGGATCCTGCCACTGGCAACGGTAGTGCAGGCGTTGCTGCGGCTGCGCGCCATCGCCGAGCATGGCGCCACCAGCGACTTTTCCTCCCCGCTTACGGCGGCACGCACCAACCTCGTTCCGTCATGGCTGGGCTGGCTGATATTCCCGCACCACGTCAATTACCACATCGAGCACCACCTCTATGCCTCAGTGCCGCAATACAACCTGCCCGCGCTGCACCGGGAACTGACCGAGCGCGGCCTGCTCGAATCCGCGGAAGTGGTGTCGTTCCGTATAACGCTGGGGAAAATCTTCGCCGGCCGGACAGCTAGAGTTTCAGCCTCATCGGCAGCATTGCCGAACGCGTGAACCCTGCGCGCTCGTAGAGGCGCTGCGCGTCGACGTTGTCGCCGTCGGTCAGCAGGATCAGCCGCAGCAATCCGTCTGCCCTGGCGCGTTCGATGGCATGAGCGAGCAATTTCGCGCCCACGCCCCTGCCCCTGCATTCAGGGCGCACCACGAAGTCTTCCAGCGCGCCGGCGGGGCCGCCTTCCGCGGTGCTCACCGTCCTCAGGATGCTCACCGAACCGAGCACGCGCGCGCCGTCGCGCGCGACAAAGATGCGCCCGGCCGATGGACGTTCGACGATCATCCTCAGGCCGCGCAGCTGCTTGGCCGCGTCCGGCGCGAGTTCATGTTCCTGAGTGAAGAGGATGCCCAGCAGCTCGGCCAGTTGCGGTAGATCGTCCGGCCGCGCATCTTCGAAGGACACCGTCATCGGCGGCAGGGTGCGAACGGAAGCTTGGGCGGCGCGACGCCCGCGCCCGGCAACTCCGTCAGCGACTCGAGAAACGCGACCAGGTCGGCGGCCTCCTCCGCGCTCAGATGCGGGCGCCGGAGATCGGGATGGCTGCGTACGACATCGGCCAGCGACGGCACACTGCCGTTGTGCATATAGGGCGCGGTAAGCGCGACGTTGCGCAGGCCGGGCACTCTGAACTCGCCGAAATTGCGTTGTTCGAGCGAAACGCGCTGGGTTCGGGTTGCGCGACTTCCCGATGGATCGTCGTTGTACCGGCCGAGCAGATTGAAGGGATTCGCCTGCAGCTTCCGAATGCCGCCGCCGCGTCCCGGGTCCGCGCCGCCGCCGGAGATGTCGGTGGGCACTCCGGTGTCGCGGAATTCCCCGCTGGAGAACGCCGGTCCGGCGTGGCAGCCGCTGCAATCCCCCTTGCCGACGAATATCCGCAGTCCGCGCTGCGCCGCCGGCGGATAGAGCGCGGCGGATTTGCGGTCGCCCCTTTCGAGCGCGTCGCGGAAATCATCGAAGGCCGTGCGTCCGGTCGCGATCGTTTCCTGGTAGGCGGCGAGCGCCTTGCCGATGCCGGCGAGCACGGCTTCGTCCGAGGCGGGCGGCGGCCCGCCGAAAGTCTTATCGTAGCGGCAGGAGAGTTCGGCATCGCCGCGCAGCAGCGCGGCGGCCTGCGCCTGGCTGCCCCCCATCTCGCGCGATTCGAGGATCGGGCGGATGCTTTGTGCCCAGAGCGAATCGCCGGCGCCGTCCCAGCCGAACCAGCGGTTGTAGCGCACGTTGTAGATGCTCGGCGTATTCCGATCCACTTCGGCCAGGCCAAAGGCGCGCGCGCGGGAGTCCTGGAAGCCGCGGTACGGCACATGGCAGGTCGCGCACAGCACCTTGCCGGACGGCGACAGGCGCGGATCGAAAAACAGGTGCTCGCCGAACTCGATCGCCTCGCGATTGGCGGACGCACGGTTGGACGGATCCGCAGACCAGGGCGCGGGCCAGGGGCCGTGCCGCAGGATGGCGCGCAGTTCGGCATCGCTGAAATCCACCGCCTGAGCGCCGGACGCCGCTGCAACCGACGCCAGCAACGCCGCGAAAGCGAATTGCTTCACTTCATCTTGACGCCGTGCGCGAGGTGCTCGCCCGGCGGTGCAGCGCGCCGCGCTGCCCCTCCATGACTTCAGTCCTTCGCCCCGCTGCGTTCGAGCATCTGCACCATCCCCGCGCCGGCGGCGCCGCGCGCCTTGGCGATCGATAGCGCGGTCCTGCCGCCCGGCGCGAGCAGGTTTGGATCCGCGCCCTTGGCGAGCAGCAGGGCCGCGATCTCGGCATCTCCGTTGGCGGCGGCGATCATCAGCGGCGTCAGGCCATCGCTCTGGCGGCTGTTGGGGGGTTTGCCGCCGTCGAGCAGCTCCTTGACCGCCGCTGCATCGCGCATCACCGTGGCGCTGATGACGTCGTTGTAGCGTGTGTACGCATCTCGGATATCGGCTGCGCGCCGGTAGCTGGGCTGCTGCGCCGGTGCGGGGGCGGGAGCAGCTGCGGCGGCGGCAACGGGCTGCTCGGCGGGCTTCTCTTCCCCGGTTTTTGCTGCCGGCTGCGGCGCAGCGGAAGCCGCCTGCTTGCCCATCTCCTGCTTGGCGATGGCGAGTTGCGCCAGTTCTCGCCCGGCCGCGCTGCCGCGGCTCACGAGGATCGGGCGAATCGCGCTGGCGAGCATGTCGTAGCCCCAGTGCCCGGTATCGGCGTTCAGCAGCTTCAGGTACTCGGACAATTCCGCGTCGGTGGCGTCGCGGTACATCACGTACATGATGGTGCGGTACTGGCCGCGCATCTGGCTGCGCATGGCATTCAGGTGCGAGCCGACTGCTTCCCGCGCTTCCCTGGGCACCCGCTTGCCCGCTTTCTGCCTCGAATCGAGGATCACGTCGATCATGTCGTGCACCATTGCGTTCGCCATGTCGCCGGAGAGTTCGGAGGTATGCGTCACCTCGTCGATCGACTGGATCAGCTTGACGCGGGCTTTGGGCGGAGGGCTCTTGCGGAAATTGTCCGTGTATTCCTGCATCGCTTCCGGCGACACGCTGCGCAGCTCCTGCGAGGTCATCTTGAGGGCGATCGGCTGGCGCAGCAGTTCGAGAAAGCGCGCCATGCGTTCGGCATCGAAATTGCTCGCCGCCTTGATGTTCGCGGCGAGTTCCGCCGTCATCTTGCCCGGTTCGAACGCGCGCGCGACGATCTCGGTCACCGCGTTTATGTCTTCCGGGTTCGCGGCCTGCTTCTGGGACCGCACATTCGACGTCGCCTTGAGCATCGTCTCCCGGCCGAAGGTCTGGAACTGCGCCTTGAGGCCCGAAGTCTCGACCACCTCGGCGATCAGCTGGTCGGGATTCTTCGGGATCGGCTTGGCGGCCGCAGGCACTGCCGCAGACGGCGCAGGCGCCGGACTGGCTGCAGCTTGCGCCGCATTTCCCGGCGCGGACTTGGGCGCCTCGGCCTGTTTCGACGCATCCGCGGGCGGTTTCGCCG
>Ga0209698_10005554_pt1 | contig 13623 bp, 17 predicted proteins | sample LitLauG_LLR_2012_FD_187203 | JGI IMG/M metagenome (GOLD analysis project Ga0209698, IMG submission 187203) | Freshwater sediment microbial communities from Pennsylvania, USA - Little Laurel Run_MetaG_LLR_2012 (SPAdes) (version 2) | ecosystem: Environmental > Aquatic > Freshwater > Creek >... | reverse complement strand
GTCTTCGGTAGTCGCGTTCTGAGCAGAGGCGACAGCAAGGGCGCGCCGGGTTACATCCAGATCGCGAACACGTGGCTCATTGTCAACGTCGGGGGCGGTCCGACACCCGACAAACCATCGGTAACGCTCAGCGTCCCCGCTGACCCCGATTCAGTCAGTAGCTTCATGAATATCCGCGTTGCAGATATTCAGGCGTGCTACCAACTGTGGCGAAGCCGGGGAGCCGAGTTCATCACGGAGCCAAAGCCCAAGTACGGCGAGACGCGCTGCTACATTCGCGATCCCGATGGCTATATTATAGAAGTTGGGCAAAGCAACCCGGGCGTTGCTTACGGCTAGGCGGCGGTAGCGTCATGACAAACGGCATCAACGATGCGGTCATTCTCGCGGCCCGTGTTTTTCTCGCGACGCTGTTTCTGATCTTCGGCTGGAGAAAGCTGAGGGACTATCCGGGCACGGTAAGCCAGATGGTGCAGGATGGCGTTCCGACGCCTGTCCTGGCTACGGGCGTAGCGATCTTCATGGAGCTTCCGGTTGCGTTCGCGGTCGCTGTCGGCGGGTTCACCCGTCTTTCGGCGGCACTGATGTTTTTCTACACGCTGGGAGCTTCGCTTATCGAGCATCACTACTGGACGATGACAGGCGCGGATCGCTTCGCCAGCATGGAGAACTTTTACAAAAACCTCAGCATCATGGGAGGCTTCCTGCTGTTGTACATTACCGGTGCAGGAAAAGTTTCGATCGACGCATGGTACGGCATAGCAGCGCCATGACCTGCCGGCGCGCCCTACAAACCCCGCGACACCTTCTCAAATCGCTTGATCAGCCGCTCGCGCTTGAGACGGGACAGCCGCTGGATCCAGAACAGCCCGTTCAGCTGGTCGATCTCGTGCTGGTGGCAGACCGCGCGCAGGCCAGCCGATTCCTCGGCCTGCAGGTTGCCGTGGACGTCGTGATAGCTGATCCGGACGCGCGCATGACGCTGGATGTCGTCGTTAACGCCGGGCATCGAGACGCTGCCTTCTTGATGGCTGATCATCTCGGGCGAGGCCCAGGCGATCTCCGGATTGACATAGGTCCGCGCGCCGTCGACGGGGTCGAGGTCGAGCACCACGACCCGGAGCGAAACGCCGATATGCGGGGCGGTGATCCCGATCCCCGGCGCGGCGTGCATGGTGTCGAGCAGGTCTTGCGCCAGGTCGCGCAGCGCGCCGTCAAAGGCGGTCACGGGCTGCGCCGGAAGCGCAAGCCGGGGGTCGGGATAACGGAGGATGGGGCGGATGGTCATGATCTCTGCGATTTTTGTCGGCGATGAAGGCGCCGTGCCGGTCGGCATCGGGGCCGCGCTTAACACTTCTGGCTCTAAACGATTGTGGTAATGTCTTCATCTGAAATCGCGGAGGAGCTGCCATGAAGGCCTTCGAGGTACTCGCGATCTACGTCACGCCTTTCCTGATCATCGGGGCCGCCATCAGGCTTTTGATGAAACGTTACGCCATCGATCTGCCCGATGTCCAAAAGCATGCGGGCTCCAGGCCGAGGCGCAGATTTCTGCTCGGAGCCTGGCGTACAGACGACTAAGGCGGGCGTTAGTTGATGGCTGCTTCCATTGCCAATGCCGGATGCCGATCAAAATCCACATTCGGTCAGGTTAGCTGTGGTTGGAGATTGAGATGGACGATCGAACCGCGAGGGCGGCGCTGCAGCGCCACTGGGATGCTTCGGACGCGAACGATTTCGAGGCTGAACATGAAATCTACCGCGAGGATGCCGTCCTTGATTATCCGCAATCGGGCGAGCGGATCCACGGCCGCAACAACATTCGAGAGAGCCGGTTCGTGCAGCCGAACAAGAAGCGTTTTACGGTCCAGCGAATGATAGGCAGCGGCGATCTCTGGGTCACCGAGTTCGTGCTCACCTATGACGGCATACCGTCCTACACGGTGAGCATCATGGAATTCCGCGACGGACTAGTGGCCCACGAAACGCAATATTTTGCCGATCGGTTTGACCCCGCGCCCTCACGCGCGCATCTGGTCGAGCTAGTGGGGAAAACCACGTCCGGATAGACCGCCGCCGGCATGAGGGTCGTCACGCAGACCCGTCACGGTATGGCAAAGTTTCATGGACATAGTGCAATTTCGCACAGGGTGGGTGCAAATCGTATTCTATTATGCATCGATATAAGACCGCGACACGGAATGAATGTGAGACCAGTTTCATCGGATGGGATTTGCGACGTTGCGGGCCCTTCGTGCTCCGGGCCAAGCGGTTGAGTAGCAAATTGTCTGGCGTAGCGAGTTTATATCATGAAGCAGATCCTTATCGCTGACGATCATACCGCTGTCCGATCGGGACTGCGAGCGGTTCTGGAGCAGCATGCCGGGTGGCACGTTGTTGCCGAGGCGAGCGATGGACGGAGCGCACTGGCCGCGGCGATCAAGACCGAGCCCCATCTCGCCATCGTCGACTTCTCGCTCCCCGGCATGACCGGAATAGAGGTTGCGCGGCGAATTCGGGAAGCTTCGCTTCAGACCGAAGTTCTCATCTTCACGGCGTACAACTCCAATTTGCTCGCACGGCAGGCATTTGACGCAGGCGCCCGGGCATTTCTGGCCAAATCGGATGCGAACAAGTTGTTGCTGGCCGCAGTTGCCTCGCTTTTGGCCCACAAGCCGTTCTTCAATGGCAGATTGTCGAGCGCAGCGAACGGCGGCACGGCCGAAATACTCTCGCCGCGAGAGCAGCGCGTCGTCAAGCTGGTGGCGGAGGGTTACAGCAACAAGGGCATAAGCGCGGTGCTGAACGTCAGCGTAAAAACCACGGAAACGCATCGCGCTGCTGCCATGCGCAAGCTGAATGTAAATTCGATTGCGGGTCTGGTTCGATACGCCGTGCGGGCTCAATTGATCGACACCTTATAGTCATAGTCGCATGAGCTGAGCGGGTCGATGTGAAGTACGGCTTCGTAATGGCTTCCATGACCACGGGGCTGATTGAACCCCCATACGATTGCGATCGGTGTTTCGAGCGAGGAAGTCGTCGCAGCGGAGTGGCGGTCGAACGAATGTCGTCTTCGCGTCCCTGGCGGTGAGAGATCAGCACAAGTTATTGGTGTCGTTGGCCTTCCCGGCGATCAGGAGCCTGATCGGCTTGGCTGCGCCAAACAGGCTGAATATCGCCGGCGATTGAAGTGTGCAAGGCAGCACGATAGACTGAGCGCATGTTTGGGCAGTCTCGCTGACGTAATGTCAGCGACCGGTAGACGGCGCCATTGCATGCATAAGTCCTTGGATGTCGATTTCAGAGCTATCCAGAGCCAGCTTCGCGGGCGTGACTTCGTCCGCAGCAGCGAGATGCTGGGCCCAACGGAAAGCATATTCAAGACGAAGCAGCATGGATATCGCCGCGTCGACGATGCCACATTTCTTCATGTGATGGATTTTGAGGCAGGCCCGGCCTATAGCCTCAAGATCGCAAGGCCGGAATACGTTTGTATTCAGATTTCGGTCAGCGGAACCTATAACCGCTGGATCAACGATCAAGTCGATCCCGTGAATCCGGCAATGATCGACATCACAAATACACCCTTGTCAATCTCGGATACGCAGGCAAGCACACGGCTGTGCGGCGTGCTGATTGCGTGTAACCGCGAGTATCTCATCGATCGTTTCAAGCTGAATGTCGATCGCGTCCCGGCGGCTTATCGATCCATATTTGATTCCAGAGCTGGCAGTCTGTCGGCGCTGAAGCTGCCGGCAAGATCCGACGTAATGGTCGCTGTGGACCAGATATTGTCGTGCAAATACCATGAGCCGTTGAGACAGCTTTATTTGAACGCGAAAGCGACCGAAGTTATTTGCGGCGTCGTGGCGCAGATCAATGGTTTGGTACCGAAAATGCGTCGCTCGCCTGCGATCCGGAGCAAGAAAGTGGCGATCGAAGCCGCCGCGACGATCTATCGAAGGGAGATATTCAATGCTCCCACGATCGAGCAACTTGCGACGCGCGTCGGCCTGAACCGGAATGACATCACAGAAGGATTTCGCGAAGCGTTTGGCGTGACGCCCCACGCCTATGGTCATTTGATTCGCATGAAGGAAGCGCGTCTGATGCTGCAGGGTGGTCAATTGTCGATCAGCGAAGTCGCACGACGGATCGGCTATGAAGGCTATTCCAGCTTCTCTCGGGCTTATCGCTCCCATTTCGGACGTCCCCCAGCCGTTGGTAAGCGCTAGGTCCAGCGGCCGTTGTCCGCAGAAGAAAGGAGAATATTTCTGCGCAGGGTCGGCCGAGAAATTATGGCGGGATCGGTTGGCGGGTCTGCAAAAGTCTCAGGATCGCGAAGCTGGCGGCGGCCGCGGCGAGGTGCTTGAGCGTATGCCCGCTCACAATTGAGCCGAGCGAGTAGATCTCCCTGTCAAGGAACTCTAGCAATTTGGCGAGCGCATACAGCGCCGCGGCCACCACCCAATAGGGTGTTCCGGTATATTTCGGCGGAAACAGCCGCAGGATCAGGACCAAGGCGAGAAAAGGAAAGAACTGCGCCCAAGCGTAAAGCCGCAAATCGTCGGTCCAACGCCATAGCAAAAGGCTGAAAATCCCGATGGCCAGCAGCGGGCGCAACAGCATCACGCCCGCTTTCGCATCGACGCGCTCCTCGATGACCGCGGAGAGAATGGCGGCGAAGCAGATGGTCATGGGCAGCCGATCCCAAAACAGGGTGCTGTCGTTCGGATCAAGATGATAGTAGGACGAGCCAAACCCAGTCAGAAATATTCCGGCAAAAAGCACGGTGGTCGTCGTGTCGCGATGAAATTGCAGCAAACCGGCTGCGCCCACAGCGACGAATGGCAGATTTGAAACAACATTCCAGAAGTTCGGGATACCGAACAATTCGCGCTGGTCGGCGAACTGATGGTAGGCCTGATTCTGCAACAGCGGCGGAAGCGGCAGCAAGGCCACGAGCGAGGCAATCATCAGTCCGTACAGAATCGGAACGGGGCGGCTTCGGACGATGCTTCCGATGGTCATTCGGTAATTTGCCTTCTAAGATCGTCTCGACAATCTCCGACAGGTTAGCGGCGCCCATGGGTGGGTGATTCACGGCGTACGACACGGCGGCGTCGATTTGTCAGCGGCAGTACCGGTGTGACACGGGATGAGATCTCCCGCTGCGGGAGCGATACCAGCACTGGCCGTGCCGCCAATAATAGTTGTGCCAATTCCGATGGGACCGATTCGCACCGGCGATCGCTCCGGCGGTCGCTCCTATGGCTGCACCGCGCCGGCCGCCAACGGCTCCGCCAATTATGGCGCCGGACACCGCACCTCGCCCGGCACTGCTTTGGGCAAAGGCCTCGGCGAGCGGAACCAGTGTCGCAAGACCAAGCAGAAGCAATAGGATCAGGCATCGCTTCATTTCGGGCCTCCCCACGATTAAAACGTTTTGCAACATTGCTTCCGCAGACCAGCGCCTTGTGGGTCGAGCGATCGACCGTGACGTCGGCGCTGAAGCCGGGCGACTATATGCGATGGAGCCTGATGCGCTGTCCCTCAAAACCCTGAGTTCCCGCGGGTGAATGTACCGAGGTTGGAGTGCTTTTCCGGAACTTGGGGAGAAGCATAGCGATGGGGCCTCAGCTGTTGAACTGATGGTTGGACGAGCTGGGTGGGAGCAGCAAGATCGCTCGTTCGCGCCTATCCCGATATTTGCCACGTTTCCTCCCCGACCTGCTCCCGCCCGCGGCTTCGGCAGGGGCGGGGCTTTTCGGGAGCAATTTGAATTCCGCCCGGAGCTTTCTCGTCATCTGAAGCGACCCGTGATGGGGCGCGCTTGCACCGGCGCCGTTTCGAATTTCCGCTGTATCTCGCCTTTCATTCTGTTGGCCCGCCAAAGACTTCCTATCGCAGCAAGACGGCTGCCCCCAGGGCGCTGACCAGAACAAGCAGCGAAATGCCGGCCGCGGGCCAAGACCGAAGAACTCCGTCCACCCGCTCCACCGCTTTGCCGCAAGCAACCATCCCTTTCGCCGCGTGGCGTTCCGCCATCGGGATCTCTCCCTGAGGAACGAACTCGTGCCATCGGCCCCACCGCCACAGCGCGATCGCCAGTACGGCGCCCAGCAAGACGGGCCAAAGCGACTTCCAGACCATCGCCGGTGCGAGTGGGTCTGGCAGCGTTCCTCTCGGGATCGCCAGATAGAGGGTCCACGGCGCGATGATCGAAGCGGCGGCGACCACCAGCCATGGCACGACGAGCACGGCGGCCGGTTTCGCCTCCGGGTCTTGGGATACCTCGCCCCGCAAGCTGCGCAGAAACTGCAGCATCAGCACCGTCGTGCCGACGGCGGAAACAGTCGCCACCGTGCTTGCGGCGCCCTCGCCGAGCGGGCCGTCGACGACGAGTTTCGCCAGGCCACCGCCAGTAAGCGGCAACCCGCCAAGACCCACGGCGATCAGCGCTGTGGGGAGAAGAGTTGGCCACAAATATTTGTCTCCTGTGGCGGCAACGACTCCCACGGAAAGGAACAGCGCGCCTTTGACCAGAACGTGGTTGGTTGCGTAGAAGGCGGTTGCGAGCGCCGCGCGGCTGTCGCCTGTGATCAATCCCATGCCAACGACTGCCACCATGATTCCCATCTGGCTCACGCTCGAATACGCCAGCACAACCTTGGGATCGCGTTGCGTGAGGCCGATGACAACGCCGTAGAGGGCCGAGAACAGTCCAACGGCGGCAAGTGCCGTGCCCCAACCGGCCAACGGGGTTTCGAACGGCAGAAAGCGAATCATTCCAAGAATGCTTGCCTTGACGGCCGCACCGCTCAGCACCGCGGCGGCGGGCGTCGGCGCCGCTCCGTAGGCCATAGGCATCCAGAAATGAAACGGCACGAGGCCTGCCTTCATGCCGAATCCGGCTATCAACAGGCCAAGGATCAGATCGCGCTGAGGCGAGATTGCCAACGCCCGGGAGGCGTCACCGATCAACAGGCTGTCACCGGGGATCTGCGCGGCGAGCATCACAAAGGCCATCAGCAGCAACGATTCCGCCAGCAGCCCGATCGCGATATAGACCGCACCGGCACGCCATGCGCGAGGTGTTTCGTGGTGGATCACCAGGCCGCAGGCGCCGACGGTCAGGAGCGCGATGAAAAAATAAAAACCCACCATATCGGCCGCCAGGAAAACCCCGATGCAGCCCGTCAGCGCCATCAACCAGCAGACAAGAAACCGCCCCTGGTTCGGCAGGGATTTCAGATAGGGGCGGGCGTAAGCACCTGACGCGATCCACAACAGCGCGGCGCTGCCGAGCAGCAGCGCTCCCGGAAGGTCGAGGACGAAACTCAGGTGCAGGCGGGCGGGACCCAGCAGCAGCGCGGAATCGTCCCTGACAAGAAACGCTGCGGCGAGCGCCGGCATCGGAGCGAAGGGCAGGTACAAGGGCATTCTGTCCAGCGCCGGTGGCCAGAGGCAGACGAGGAGCATTCCAAATGGAACCACCAGGGCGCCCGCCAGCAAGATCTGTGCATCGATCATTGCAGCACCTCCATCGCTGCTCCTGGGCCGACCTGCAACACATCAATGGGGCCGAACGCGACGAAACCCAGCAGCAGGGAGACCAGGGCCAAGGTCAGCGCAGCGGCCTCCTGGTACTTCGGCACGGCTGCGCGCAACTTCAGGGGCTCTTGCGGCGACACAAGCGCGTGGGAGACTACGATGAAGACATAAGCGCCGCTGAACAGCCCGCCCACGAGCAGCATCATCGCCCACGGCCATTGACCGGTTGCGATCGCCTCCTCGAGCAGCAGCCACTTCGCCAGAAACCCGGCACTTGGCGGCAAACCGATCAGGCACACCCCACCGATCGCGAACGCAAACACCGTCATCGGAAGCGCCCGTGCGGCCCCTCCGAGTTCGGCGATGCGGTCGTGTCCGAGTGCAGCATAGATAAGGCCTGCGGCCATGAACATCGCCGCTTTCGCGGTTGCGTGCGACATCGCCAAGAGCATGCCACCGGCCAGAGCCCCGTTGACATGAAGTGTTTCCGAGACTGGGTCGAGGGCGAGGGGGAACATCAGGAAAAGGTAACCGATCTGCGCGACCGTCGAATAAGCGATCAGGAGTTTCAGCCGGTTCTGCCGCAGCGCGACAATACTGCCGAACAAGATCGCGCCTGCTCCCAAGACACCAACGAGTTGCGCACCGGCAAACCCGAGCATGCCCGGCATGACGCCAAACCAAAGCCGGACGACGAGGAAAAACGATCCCTTCACGACGACCGCGGAAAGAACGGCGCTTGCGGCTGCGGGAGCGCCAGCATGGGCCGGCGGAAGCCAGAGATGCAGCGGGAACAGTGCGGTCTTGGCGAACAGCCCGACGGTCATCAGTACAGCAGCGACGAGTGTGGCGGTCTCCATACGAACCCGTTGCGACAACAGAGCGATGTCGAGGGTTGCATAGCTGCCGTACAGCAATGCCGTGCCGACCAGATACAGAATCGAGCCGAGCAGGGCAAACAGCAGGTAGCGCAACGCGGCCTGTATCGTTTCCGCACGGCCATCGAGACAGACGAGCGGTACGGCGGCGAAGGTCAACAACTCGAGCGCGACGTACAACGTGAACAGATCTCCGCCCAGGAAAATCAAGTTCATCGCGCAGCCGATCGCCATCAGCATGATCCAGAACACGAAGGACGTCCGAGTTTCGAAGGGCTCGGCACGGCAATCGAAGTCCGCGTGCGCGAATACGCCGATGACGCAAATGACGACGGCCGTTGTCACGATCATCGCCGCCGAAAGTCCGTCGGCACGCAAGGTTATGCCGAGCGGAGGCTGCCAGTCTCCCACGATATAGGCTAGTTGGCGGCCGCTTCGCCACAGATCGGCAAAGATGGCCGAAGCCACAATGAGGTTGGACGGGAGCACGACCAGTGCAATGCGTTCAACCTGCCGTCCGCCGGCAATCAGCGACAGCAAAATGCCCACGACCGGCAATACGATCGCCAGAACAAGGAGAATTCCACCGCTCGTTGTCGCGTCGGGCAAGAGATTGTGTCCGCGGTCAGGAGTTGCCTTTTTCCCCGGTTGCGCTTGCGGGATCGTCTGAGCTCAGCGTAGCCCGGCCTGTTTGCTCCAGAAGGCGAAGCACCAATGCGATAGCCAGCGCCGTAGCGGCAAACGCTACAACGATCGCGGTGATCACCATCGCCTGGGGGACCGGATCGCCGGGTACTCCCGCCGTTGCGGCTCTCCTGGATACGAAGCCGAAAACCAGAAAGACACCGCTGCCCAGCAAATTGAACGCGAGTATCTTTCGCAAGGGCTCGGGATGTGTGACGAGGCCATACAGCCCGAGGCCTGCCAGTGCAGCGCCACACAAGCCGAACAGTGTTGCATCACTCATTGCTGTTGCACCGGTTTCGGCGGGCCTGCGGCCAGCATGGCGAGGGCCGCGGCGATCGAGATGGTGAGGGCGACCTCGATCGCGACGATCAGTGGTTTGGCGTAGCCCGGCGGGTAGGCAAGAAAGGCATTGGCCAGCACGAGCCCGGCAAGTCCGACGGAAAGGAAGACGACCGGTCCAAAGACGAGGCCAATGCGCAACCAGGTATTCCCGGTCGATGGCGCGTCTGCCAGGCGCGCGATGATAACGAGGAGCCACATCGCGGCGAGAATCGTGCCTCCCTGAAAGGCGCCTCCGGGCTCGTTCGCTCCCACCCAGCACATATAGATTCCCACCACAATTCCCACAGGCGGCAAGATTTGGGCAAGAAACGTCAGCGTCGTGTTTGGCTGGTCGTAAATACGCAGGCCGGGTATCCCGTTCCAGGCTTGGTTCGGCGCCAGCGACCACACACCAAGCAAAGCGAGCAGCAAAACGACTTTCTCGAGCAGCGTGTCGAGCGCTCGGTAAGCGAACAGGACGCCCGCGACTGGATTCCCGAGTCCGGTACGGGGCAGATTTTCCATCACTGCTGGCGCGAGCGAGAGGACGACCTTTGGCGACAGCAACAGCGCTCCTGCCAAGCCGGCTGCGGCCAGAGCGCAGAGAAAACCCGCGCACAGTCGAACCGGCAGAGCCGCCGCAAAACTGTCGAATTCGACGGCGCGCAGGCGCGCGGCCGCACCCAGCAGTAACATTCCAGTCATTCCGCCGCCAATTGCCGCCTCCGTCAGCGCTACGTCGATTGCCGAGAGCCGGACCCAGACGATTGCCAACAACAGCCCATAGACCACGAACGCGATGACGGCATCGAACGCCCTCCGTGCAAAAATCGTCGAAGCGCCGATCGTCAGGACCAGCAACACAAGGCCAGCATCCGCGAATGTCGCGATGGTCATGCGCACGGCCCCCGTTCTCGAAGGGCACCCGCGATAAGCTGTGTCACAACCGCGCCGGAGAACTGGACGAGCAGCCAGACACTCACCAGTTTGAATGCGCCGAACCATCCATCCGCCTGCGGCAACAGTCCCAGAATCACGAGACCGAGACCGAGATTATCGACCTTGGTCAGGGCGTGCAGACGTGTCAGCTGGTCCGGGAAGCGGATCAAGCCGACCGTCCCGGCCAGGAAGAACAGTGCTCCCGCCACGAGGGCGAGAACGGTGAACAGGTCGCGCGCGAACGCCATGCGTCACCGCCTTTGCGCCGTATTTTCCGGATGTGACACGTCCCGGACGAACGCGACCGATACGAACGCGGCAAACAGGGCCAGCATCAGTGCCACGTCAACCATGGGCCCGGTCTCCGTCGCGGTGGCCAGTATCAGAAGTATTGCCACGCCACCGGTGCCAAGCAGCTGCGCCGCCATGATGCGGTCAACCTCGGCCGGTCGCCGAAGAATGACGATCAAGCTGCCCGCGACCGTCGTCAGGATGAAGCTCGCGATCAGGAACAGGAAGCTATCCATTCGGAGCGACCTCTCCGAGCGTGCGGATGCACAGCGCTTCCTCCGCAGACAATTGCTCGATCACGGGCTGCGTTACATCAAGACAGTGGATGGTAAGTCCGTTGCCATCTGCCGAACCGCAGGGAAGGGTGCCCGGCATCAGACTTGTAATGGCGCAGAACACGTTTCTCCTGGTGCCGGGCGGAAGTCGAGGCTGGTAGATTACAAAGCCCGCGCGCAATGGCAGCCGGGGGTGAAGTGCCCGCAATGCGACTTCCGTGCCGGCAACAATCGACTGGTGCAGAAAGTGCAACAGGAGCTCGACCAGGGAAGCGGCATTCAGGGTCCCAGGCTGCTGCGGCATCAGCCGTAGACTAACCCAGCTTGCTGCCGCGGCCGCGAGCAGCCCCGGCGCAAGGTCGGCAGCGGCCGCGTTGGTCAGCACCAGCCAGAGGCCGAAAAATACGGCACCTCGCGACAGCGCGCTCGCAAGGATGCGTGGCGCTCTGACGTCTCGAACTTCGGTTCCTGGAGCGTTCATGACCGACTCCGAATACTTCCCAGTCCCCCTCAATTGCGCTCCCGGTGGCTGCGGGCCGGGCCGGTTTTGCGGGACGACGTTCGCCGCCTCAGCCGCCTCCGATGGCGGTAGAGCTAATGAACATCTCCGCTTTTCTTCGGCTTTGACCTGGCTTTGGGGGTCGAGGCGGGTTCCTGCTGCACCGGCGGCTGTTCGGCGGACAGGGGATGCACGGGAACCTTGAGGCGGTCGATACGGACGTCATCCCGGATGGCATCTCGGTCCAGCCTGTCACCGCGGTCGACGGAATCACGGGGATCCGCCTTGACGGGGGACGCCACGCACAACAACACGATGGCACCTATCACAACGGTCAACGTTTTCATTTCCAGTTCCTGTTGATGGCGGCTCAAAAAGCGAAGTCGAGTCGGGGACCGATCTGGAAGTCGGTGTAGTGCCGAATGGCTACGTTCGACAATCGCGCTTCATATACGGCATTGGTCGTCAGCGAGACATTGCTGCTGATATTGTATTTCAACCCGAGCGACGTGGAATAGATCTGGTCTTGCCGGCCCCTGTTCAGGCCGTCGGTGAACCAATACCCCTCGATCAACGGCGTGCTGACAACCGACCACTTCGAATCGAGTTTCACTTCGATGCCTAGCACCCCATCGAGCCTCCAGCGACGGGCCTCGGCAAGGTCAGAGAAACGATAAGTGAGCAAGATGAGCGGCGATAACGTCACTCTGCCGAAGCTGAAGTCGCGCGCGACCGAGCCGCTCACGTCGTTGGAGATGAAGGCGAGATCGCGGAATACGCCGTCGTAGTCGTATCTGTTTTCGTAGATACCAGTTATCCTCCAGCCGTTCAGATTTTCCGTCAGCCTCGCTCCCAGACGAGCGATCGCGGCGTTGCCGTCGTGCTCCGTCGCAAACGACTCGAACTGCCCTCTGGCATAGATGCGGTAGGACAGATCGGGAGACAACTTCCCGTCCAGCCTCGCGCTGACGTCAGGCTCATAAAAGAAATCCCCACGCCGGTCGTCGCGGCTGAAGAGCGCGTTGTCGGTATAGGTCGGCGACAACGATCCAACGACGCTCCAGGTTGGCGCCATTGACGTGTAGGGGATCTCCTTGAGTTCGGTCAGATCCAGGTCCGCGGCAAACGCCCCGCTCGCGCCAAACAATCCCAGAACCGGCAGCAGGCCTCTAGATCCGCGCATTGGAATCTCCAGTGGTTATTACCAGTGGTTGCCAAGGCCCGTCGACGTTACGCTCCGCGAGTTGCTTGTCAACGATTCGCCGGACTGCCAACCTGATTCTCCGAGTGGCGTGGCAGACAAATCACACCTTGGATCTTCGCGCGGTTGTCTTGGGTGGAACCCTCGTCCGCGGCCGTTCACTCATTTCGTCATGCTCCGCGGAATTGCGCGGCTCTCCGGCGGTCTCACTCCTAATAGTCCACCGGATCGCGGCTGATCGGGCATGTCATGCAGTGCCCCCCGCCACGCCCGCGGCCCAGCTCCGCGCCCACGATCGTTATGACTTCGATGCCTTCCTTGCGCAGAAGCGTGTTGGTATAGGTGTTGCGATCATAGGCGTAGACCACGCCTGGGGACGCGCAAACGAGATTGGCGCCACTGTCCCATTGCGTCCGCTCGCGCTGATAGTCGGTGCCGCCGGCCTCGACGACGCGAAGCTTCTTGAGGCCGAGCGCTTCCTCGACAACATTGACGAACGGCTTTTCTTCCCGATGCAACTCGACGCCGCTTGGCTCATTGCTCGGACGATATGAGAATGTGCGGGTCTGGTTCATGAAGTCGGGCGCGAGCAGCACGCAATCGCGGTCGGCGAACGTAAACACGGTGTCGAGGTGCATCGCGGCGCGTATCTTGGGCATCGCGGCGACGATCACGCGTTCCGCCGCCTTCTTCTTGAACAGCGTCGCGGCGAGCTGGCTGATAGCCTGGCGAGACGTGCGTTCGCTCATGCCGATGAGAACGACGCCTTTGCCGATCGGCATCACGTCGCCGCCCTCCAGCGTGGCCATTCCGTGATCCTGGGTGGGGTCGCCCCACCAGACGTTGACCTTGCCCGCGAAATCGGGATGGAATTTGTAGATCGCCGTGGTGAGGATCGTTTCCTCGTGGCGGGCCGGCCAATACAGCGCGTTGAGCGTCACGCCGCCATAGATCCAGCACGTGGTGTCCCGGGTG
>Ga0209698_10005553_pt1 | contig 13624 bp, 10 predicted proteins | sample LitLauG_LLR_2012_FD_187203 | JGI IMG/M metagenome (GOLD analysis project Ga0209698, IMG submission 187203) | Freshwater sediment microbial communities from Pennsylvania, USA - Little Laurel Run_MetaG_LLR_2012 (SPAdes) (version 2) | ecosystem: Environmental > Aquatic > Freshwater > Creek >... | reverse complement strand
AACGCGCTTTCCTTCAGGCCGGGCTCCAGTTCCTGGCCGTTGAACTTGTGCGCGATATAGGCCTGCAGCGCGACGGAGCCGAAGTCGATCGACTTGTCGGTGCCCTTGACCGTGAACTTGCCGTCCTTGAACTCGATGTCGCCCTCGGACGCTTCGAGAACGTGGCCCGCCACTTTCTTGGCCTTGGCTTCGATCTTGTCGAGCGCCTTGGAGATCGCGGACATGCCGACCGCGCCCGAGCGCGAGCCGTAGGTGCCCATGCCCATCTGCACCTTGTCGGTGTCGCCGTGGACGATCGAGACGTTTTCGATCGGGATGCCGAGGCGCGAGGAGACCAATTGCGCGAAGGTCGTCTCGTGGCCCTGGCCGTGGCTGTGCGAGCCGGTCAGAATTTCGACGGTGCCGACGGGATTGACCCGCACTTCGGCCGATTCCCAAAGGCCGACGCCGGCGCCCAGCGACCCCACCGCCGCCGACGGCGCGATGCCGCAGGCTTCGATATAGGCGGAGAAGCCCAGGCCCCGCAGTTTGCCCTTGGCCGCCGAGGCGGCTTTACGTCCGGCCAAGCCCTTGTAGTCGGCCATGACCAGCGCCTTATCGAGCGCGCCGGCGAAATTGCCGGCGTCATAGGCGAGGATCACCGGGGTCTGGTGCGGGAACGAGCCGATGAAGTTGGTGCGGCGGAATTCGGCCGGGTCGCGTCCCGTCTCGCGCGCCGCCTTCTCCATGATGCGCTCGACCAGGAACGAGGCCTCGGGGCGGCCCGCGCCGCGATAGGCGTCGACCGGCGCGGTGTTGGTGTAGACCGCATCCACCTCGCAATAGATGTTCTTGATGTCGTACTGGCCCGACAGCAGCAGCGCGTAGAGATAGGTCGGCACGCAGGACGAGAACGTCGAGAGGTAGGCGCCGAGGTTCGCGGTCGTGTGGACGCGCATCGCGGTCACTTTGCCGGCCGCGTCCATCGCCATTTCCGCGTGGCTGACGTGGTCGCGCCCATGCGCGTCGGACAGGAACGATTCGGTGCGCTCGGCGGTCCATTTCACGGTGCGGTTGATCTTCTTGGCCGCCCAGACGCACACCGTCTCTTCGGCGTAGATGAAGATCTTGGAGCCGAAGCCGCCGCCTACGTCCGGCGCGATCACGCGCAGCTTGTGCTCGGGGGCGATGCCGTTGAAGGCCGACAGCACGAGGCGCGCGACATGCGGGTTTTGGCTGGTCGTGTAGAGCGTCTGCACGTCCGAGCCCGAATCATATTCGCCCACCGCCGCGCGCGGCTCCATCGCGTTGGGGATCAGGCGGTTGTTGACGAGGTCGATCTTGGTGACGTGCGTGGCGGCGGCGAAGGCGGCGTCCGTCGCCGCTTTGTCGCCGATGTGCCAATTGTAGACGGTGTTGTTGGGCGCCACGTCATGCACCACCGCTTGGCCGGGCTTGACCGCCGAAGCGGTGTCGAACACCGCGGGCAGCACGCCGTAATCGACGACGATTTTTTCGGCGGCGTCCTTGGCCTGGGCATAGGTGTCGGCGATGACGACGGCGACGTGGTCGCCGACATAGCGCACTTTGCCCTGCGCCAGCGCGGGATGCGCGCCCGCCTTCATCGGCGAGCCGTCCTTTGAGTGGATCATCCAGCCGCAGATCAAGCCGCCGATCTTGTCGGCGGCGATGTCCTCGCCGGTGAAGATCGCGACGACGCCCGGCTGCTTCTTGGCTTCGGCGAGGTCGATTCTATTGATCGTCGCGTGCGCGTGCGGCGAGCGCAGGAAATAGGCGTGGGCCTGGCCGTGGCGGTTCACGTCGTCGACGTAATGGCCTTTGCCGGTGATGAAGCGGATGTCTTCTTTGCGCTTGACCGAAGCGCCGATGCCGGTCGCTGTCATAGCTGTCTCCCAAGGGTTTTATCTGTTGCGGAAGGCCGCCCGCCGAACGGCGGGGGCTTAATGGGCGGCGCGCGGGCGCCGTGAAACGCGGAGAGACTACTCGGCGGCCTTGGCCATCGCGGCCATGTCATGCGCGCCCTGGGCGACCGACTTCACGATGTTGTGGTAGCCGGTGCAGCGGCAGATGTTGCCTTCCAAGCCATGGCGGATCGCGGCTTCCGAGAGGTCGTGGCCGTGGGTGTTGACCATGTCGACGGCGGTCATGATCATGCCGGGAGTGCAGAAGCCGCATTGCAGCCCGTGGTTGTCCTGGAACGCCTGCTGCATCGGATGCAGCTTGCCGCCCTGCGCCAAGCCTTCGATCGTGGTCACATGCGCCCCGTCGCATGAGACCGCCAAGGCCGTGCAGGACTTGATCGCGTGGCCGTCGACATGAACGACGCAGGCGCCGCACTGCGAGGTGTCGCAGCCGACGTGCGTGCCGGTCAGGCGCAGATGGTCGCGGATGAACTGCACCAGCAAAGTGCGCGGCTCGACGTGGGCGGAGACGGCTTTGCCGTTCACCGTCATGGAAACATGAATCATAGGCTACTTCCTCCCGATTGGTCTTCACTCAATCTTTTTAGGCCCAGTTCCCCATCGGGACGGGCTTGGAAAACGTCTCTTAGGACGACTTTCGTCCGGCTTGGCGAACGCGCTCCCTGCAAAACTCAGCGGCGCGTGTGCCGCGCTCCCCGGATCAGGATGTCTTATCACACGCCCCCGCGCAAGCTATGGCGCCAAAGTAGCCCTCTGGGCGCTCCCTGGGGATGGGCGCCAATTGTTTGTGCATGAACGTTGCGGCCCGGCAGGAAGCTTGCTAGAGGCAAAACACGAAACGGTCGGGTCAACGCCCAGAGGGAAGCCGCTTTTTTGCGCTAGCGAGCAAAATTTTTGCGCTTGCGCGAAGGAGATCGGCGACCACATTCTGAGGTTTGGACATACGGCCGGGCTTTGGGGGGCGAGGCGCTTGGATACATTCATTCAGCAGCTCATCAATGGAATCACGCTTGGCGCGATCTATGGGCTGATCGCCGTCGGCTACACCATGGTGTTCGGCATCATCGGCATGGTGAATTTCGCGCATGGCGACGTGTTCATGCTCTCGGCGTTCATCGCGATGCTGCTGTTTTTATTCTTGACCAAGATCGTCGGCATCACCTCCCCCATCCTGGCGTTCGTCATCGTGCTGCCGATGGGCATGGCGCTGACCTCCCTGTGGAACTGGACCATCGAGCGGCTCGCCTATCGCCCGTTGCGCGGTTCGTTCCGCCTGGCGCCGCTTATCTCCGCCATCGGCATGTCGACCTTCCTGTCCAACTTCGTGCAGATCGCCCAGGGGCCGAAAAACAAGCCGCTGCCGCCGATGTTCACCGAGACGATCCACCCGCTGGGCGCCGGCCACGACATCGTCTTGCAATACCGCCAGATCGTCATCGTCGTGGTCACCGCGCTTTTGCTGGCGGGGCTGTGGTATCTCGTGCAAAAGACCAACCTCGGCCGTTCGCAGCGCGCCTGCGAGCAGGACCGCAAGATGGCCGCCTTGATCGGCGTCGACGTCGATTGGACCATCTCGATGACCTTCGTCATCGGCGCCGCGCTCGCGGCGGTCGCGGGAGCGCTTTACCTCTCCTATTACGGCGTCTTGAATTTCGCCGACGGCTTCCTGCCCGGCGTGAAGGCGTTCACGGCGGCGGTGTTGGGCGGCATCGGCTCGCTGCCGGGCGCGGTGCTCGGCGGGCTTTTGATCGGCTTGATCGAAGTGCTGTTCGCCGGCTATTTCCGCTCGGATTATAAGGACGTCGCGGCCTTCTCGATCCTGGCGATCACCCTGATCTTCATGCCGTCCGGCCTGCTCGGGCGACCGGAAATCGAGAAGGTCTGAGCCGATGAGCCTCTCGAAAGCCGTCGTCAACGCCGAGCCGCAAAACGCGCTCGGCGAAGCCCTCAAAGCGGCCATCCTCACGGCGCTTTTATGCGTGCCGATCATCCTGTTCCACGCCGAGTCCGACGGCGAGGGCGTACTTTACTTGATTTGGCGGCCGTGGGTGGTCGTGATCTTCGCGGCCATCGCCTTCGTCGGGCGTTTCGCGGTGGTGGCCTACGCCCAATCCGGGGTCGGCGCGTTGAAGACGGCGGCGGCGGTCGCTCCGCCCTCGACGCTGCGCCAGACATTCGCGAAGATCGCTCCCGTCCTCGGCCTGATCTTTCTGCTCGCCTTCCCGCTCGCGTCGCTTTACTTCTTGGGCCCTGGCGCCTCGCTCAAATGGGTCGGCAGCTACGGCATTCAAATCCTGATCTACGTGATGTTGGGCTGGGGCCTCAACATCGTGGTCGGCCTCGCCGGCCTTTTGGACCTCGGCTATGTCGCTTTCTACGCCGTGGGCGCGTATGCCTATGCTCTGCTCTCCACCACCGTCGGCCTGCCGTTCTGGATTTGCCTGCCGTTGTCGGGCGTCCTCGCGGCGTTGTGGGGCATGATCCTTGGCTTTCCCGTGCTGCGCCTGCGCGGCGATTATCTCGCCATCGTCACGCTGGCGTTCGGCGAGATCATCCGCACCATCCTCATCAACTGGCGCGATTTCTCCGGCGGCTCGGCCGGCATCGCCTCGATCCCCAAGATCACGTTCTTCGGCGTGCATTTCTCGATGGGCGCCTTCGGCCTGTCGTGGCTGCCCAATATCAGCGTCTTCGGTTTGCGCTTCGCCGATTCCGACACGGACGGGTTCGACCATTTCTTCGGCATGGATTACGCGCCGATCCACAGCAAAGTCTTTCTCTATTACGTGATCCTGGGGCTCGCGCTCCTCACCAACTTCATCACGCTGCGCCTTCGCCAATTGCCGATCGGGCGCGCCTGGGAGGCGCTCCGCGAGGACGAGATCGCCTGCCGCTCTCTCGGCCTCAACACCCGCAACACCAAGCTCACCGCCTTCGCGCTCGGCGCATTCTTCGCGGGTTTGGCGGGTTCGTTCTTCGCGGTCTACCAAGGCTTCGTCAGCCCCGAGAGCTTCACGTTCTCGGAATCGGCGACGATCCTCGCCATCGTGGTGCTTGGCGGCATGGGCTCGCAGATCGGCGTCGCGTTCGCCGCCGCCGCGCTGGTGGGCGGCTTCGAGCTGCTGCGCCAGCTCGATTGGCTCAAGCACTTCATGATCGACTACGTCGGCATCGCCGACTTCGACCCCGTGCAATATCGCGGCCTGCTGTTCGGCCTCGCCATGGTCCTGATGATGATCTTTAGGCCGCGTGGCTTCGTGTCGTCCCGCACGCCCTCGATCTTCCTAAAGGAGCGCAAATCTGTCTCCGGCGACCTCGTTTCGGAGGGGCACGGCTAATGCGCTGGCAAGATCAACCCCTGCTCGCGGTCGAGCGTTTGACGATGCGCTTTGGCGGCCTCGTCGCCGTCAACAACCTCAGCTTCCAGGTGGGGCGCGGCGACATCACCGCGCTCATCGGCCCCAACGGCGCGGGCAAGACCACCGTGTTCAACTGCGTCACCGGCTTTTACAAACCGACCGAAGGGCGCCTCGCGCTCGCCCGCCAAGGAGTCGCCAACCCCGATGACGTCGAGGCGATCACCCGCACCGGCGCGCGCCACGCCTCGACGCCGAGCGGCGACATATTCCTGCTCGAGCGGATGCCCGGCAACGAAATCGCCTGGAAGGCCAAGGTCGCCCGCACGTTCCAAAACATCCGCTTGTTCCAGGGCATGACCGCGCTGGAGAACCTGATGGTCGCCCAGCACAATTCCCTGATGCTGGCGAGCGGCTTCACGTTCCTGGGCGTGCTGGGCGCGCCGAGCTATCGGCACAGCGAAGCGGCGGCGATCGAGCGCGCCAAATATTGGCTCGACAAGATCGGCCTGACCGACCGCGCCGACGATCCCGCCGGCGAATTGCCCTATGGCGCGCAGCGCCGGCTCGAAATCGCCCGCGCGATGTGCATCGACCCGATCCTGCTGTGCCTGGACGAACCGGCGGCGGGCCTCAACCCGGCCGAATCCCTGGAGTTGAACACGCTGCTGCGCTCGATCCGCGCCGACCACGGCGTCTCGATCTTGCTGATCGAACACGACATGTCGGTGGTGATGCAGATCTCCGACCACGTGGTGGTGCTCGATTACGGCGTCAAAATCGCCGACGGCACTCCGGCCGAAGTGCGCACCGACCCGAAGGTGATCGCCGCCTATCTCGGCGTCGAGGACGAAGAAGAAGTGAAAGCGGCCGAAGCGGAGGTCGGCATATGAGCGCCGCGACGGCCCTGGCCCCCTCCACCGCGCAAGCCGCCAAGCCGATGCTCACCGTGCGCGGCGTCGAGACCTTCTATGGCAAGATCCAGGCGCTCAAAGGCGTCGATCTCGACGTCAACCAAGGCGAGATCGTCACGCTGATCGGCGCCAACGGCGCCGGCAAGTCGACGATGATGATGACGATCTTCGGCTTCCCGCGCGCCCGCACCGGCACGATCGTGTTCGACGGGACCGACATCACGAAAATGCCGACCCATGAGATCGCGCGGCTCTCGATCGCGCAATCTCCGGAAGGGCGGCGCATCTTCCCGCGCATGACCGTGTTCGAGAATTTGCAGATGGGCGCCTCGATCGACGGCTTCAAGCATTTCGACGATGATCTCGCGCGGATGTACGCCGTCTTCCCGCGCCTGAAGGAGCGCGCGCAGCAGCGCGGCGGCACGCTGTCGGGCGGCGAGCAGCAAATGCTCGCCATCGCCAGGGCGCTGATGAGCCGCCCTCGCCTGCTGCTGCTCGACGAGCCCTCGCTCGGCCTGGCGCCCTTGATCGTCAAGCAGATCTTCGGCGTCATCGCCGACCTCAACAAGAACGAGGGGCTGACGGTGTTCCTGGTCGAGCAGAACGCGTTCCACGCATTGAAGCTCGCGCACCGCGGCTATGTCATGGTCAACGGCGTGATCACCATGCAGGGCACCGGCCAGGAGCTGCTGGCGCGGCCCGAAGTGCGCGCCGCCTACCTCGAAGGAGGCCATTGATGGGCGACATTCTCTGGCCGGCGACGTCCTCGGGCCTGCTGGCGTTGATCGTGCTCGACGGCCTGGGGGCGCTCGCCGCCTACGCGACCGGCAAGGCCTTCGCGCAAAGCTGGAGCGCGATGCTCGGCCTCGTGCCGGCGATCATGGCGCTGGCGCTGGGCATCCGCTTTCTGCATTTCGCGTTGTTTTTGGAGACGCTTCTTTCGCTTCATTACTATGCGATCGACCTCGCCATCCTCGCCGTCTTCGCCGCCTATGGCTACACGCTGACGAGGGCGCGGCAGATGGCGACGCAATATTCCTGGGCCTACCAAAAGATCGGCCTGGGATGGAGGGCGCGCTGAAGAGCGCCCTAAGACCAAAGAAGTTTGCCGCCGCGTTCTGGTCCAGGTGACAAGGCGCGAAAAAGGGGCTTTTATCGGCGGCAAGGTAGAAGCGTTCTACTGCGTAAGGCGCGGCTTTCGCGCCCTGCGATCTGGAGGGAGTAACGAATGAAAAAGCATATGTTGGCGGGCGTAGCGCTCGTCGCGGGGCTGGCCCTGTCGGGCCTGGCTTTCGCGGATGACCTCAAGATCGGCGTCGCCGGCCCGATCACCGGCCCGAACGCCTCGTTCGGCGCGCAATTGACCCACGGCGTGCAGCAGGCCGCCGACGACTTCAACGCGAAGGGCGGCATCCTCGGGCAGAAGATCGTCGTCGAGCAAGGCGACGACGTCTCCGATCCCAAGCAGGGCGTGTCGGTGGCGAACAAGTTCGTCGGCGACGGCGTGAAGCTGGTCATCGGCCACTTCAACTCAGGCGTGACGATTCCCGCCTCGGAAGTCTACGCCGACAACGGCGTTCTGTTCATCACCCCGTCGGCCACCAACCCGAAAGTCACCGAGCGCGGCCTGTGGGACGCGTTCCGCACCTGCGGGCGCGACGACCAGCAGGGCAAAGTCTGGGCGGACCTTGCGCTCTCCCCGGCCTATAAGGACAAGAAGATCGCCATCGTCCATGACAAGACCCCGTACGGCCAGGGCCTCGCCGATTTCGCCAAGGCGGCGATGAATGCGGGCGGCAAGCAGGAAGTGCTGTATGAAGGCGTGAACGTCGGCGAAAAGGATTATTCGGCGATCGTGTCGAAGATCAAGGCGGCCGGCGCGGACTATCTCATGTGGGGCGGCCTGCACACCGAAGGCGGCCTGATCCTGCGCCAGATGCGCGACCAGGGTCTGAAAACCGTCATGATCTCGGGCGACGGCATCGTCGACGACGAGTTCGCTTCGATCGCCGGCCCCGGCGCCGAAGGCACGATGAACACGTTCGGCCCCGAGCCGCGCAACAACCCGGCCGCCAAGGACGTCGTGGCGGAGTTCAAGAAGGCCGGCTACGAGCCGGAAGGCTACACCCTGTACTCCTACGCCGGCATGCAGATCCTGAAGCAGGCCGCCGAAGGCGCCAAGTCGCTCGACACCAAGAAGATGGCCGAATACATGCACTCGGGCGTCACCTTCAAGACCGTCATCGGCGACATCGCCTACGACAAGAAGGGCGACCGCACCTCGATCGACTTCGTCTGGTACGTCTGGAAGCAGGTCAACGGCAAGCTCACCTACGTGCAGATGTGATCGTCTGACTCAAGTGGGCGCGCGTCGGAAAAGCGCGCGTCTTTTGGTTGGCCCCCGTTCCCGCAAGGAGCGGGGGCTTTTTTTTCGGTCGCCGCGTTCCCATGGGCGCGCTCGCCCACCGCGCCCACAAAGGCGCGAGGAGATCCAACGTGCGCACGATCCGTCACGGCGAGATGTTGGCGGCGGGCGCGGGCGAGGGCGCGCTACTGACGGCGGACGTCGGCCTCAGCTTCTGGGGCGGGGTCGATCCGCTCACCGGCGCGGTAATCGACCGGCACCATCCGCTGCATGGCCAAAACCTCGACGGCAAAATCCTCGCCATTCCCAGTGGGCGCGGTTCCTGCACCGGCAGCGCCGTGCTGTTGGAATTGATCCTGAACGATCGCGCGCCGGCGGCGATCGTGGTGTGCGAAGGCGAAGAAATCTTAAGCCTGGGCGCCCTGGTGGCGCAGGCGCTGTTCGAGCGCGCGATGCCGGTGCTCAGAGTGGACCGGGCCGACTTCGCCGATCTCGGCCGCTACGCCCACGCGCGCGCCGCGGGAGGCCGGTTGGAGCTGTACGACGCGCCGCCGAAGGACGCGTGGCGCCCCGCGCCGAGCGAGCGCGACGAGGACGTGGGCGTTCGGCTGGATCCGATCGACCACGCCTTCCTGTCGGGCCGGTACGGCGTCGCCGCGCAAACGGGGATGCGCCTGCTTGTTGCGATGGCGCGCATTCAGCGGGCGCCGGGCTTAATTGACGTATCGCAGGCGCATATCGACGGTTGCATCCACACCGGCCCGGCCAGCTTGCGCTTCGCGCGTAAATTCGCGGATTGGGGCGCGCGCGTGCGCGTGCCGACGACCCTCAACGCGATCTCCGTCGACAAGCGGCGCTGGCGCGCGCTTGGCGTCCCCGCCGAGCTCGGCGATCCCGCGGCGGCGCTCGCGGACGCCTATGTCGAAATGGGCGCGGCCGCGAGCTTCACCTGCGCCCCCTATCTGCTCGACGGCGCCCCGGCGTTCGGCGCGCACATCGGCTGGGCCGAATCGAACGCCGTCGTCTACGCCAACAGCGTGATCGGCGCGCGGACGACGAAATACCCCGACTTTCTCGACCTGTGCATCGCGCTGACCGGACGCGCGCCGGAGGCCGGCTGCCACACCGATTCCGGGCGGCGCGCGACCCTTCGATTGAACGTCGAAAGGCCCGAGGGCGCGGACGATTCCTTTTGGCCGCTGCTCGGCCTCGCCTGCGGCGAAATCTGCGGCGGCGAAATCCCCGTGATCGTCGGCTTGGAGGCCAGCGCGCCCACGAGGGACGATCTCAAGGCCTTCTCGGCGGCCTTCGGGACGACGTCGGCGGCGCCGATGTTTCATATGGCGGGCGTCACGCCCGAAGCCGCCGGACAAAACCCGAGCGTCGACCGCGCCGTCTCCCGCCAAGACCTGAGGCGAACGTGGGAGGCGCTGAACACGGCCCAATCGCCCGAAGTCGGCCTCGTCAGCCTCGGCAATCCGCATTTTTCGCCGACCGAGTTCGCGCGTTTGGCGACGCTGGCGCAAGGGCGCCGGAGGTCGCCGCATGTCGCGGTCATCGTCACCTGCGGGCGCGCGGTCCACGAGGAGGCCACGCGGGCGGGTCATGTCGAGGCGGTGGAATCGTTCGGCGCGCGGATCGTCACGGACGCGTGTTGGTGCATGCTCGGCGAGCCGGTCATCCCGCCCACGGCGCGCACGCTGATGACCAACTCGGGAAAGTACGCGCACTACGCCCCGGGCCTCACCGGCCGCACGGTGCGCTTCGGCTCAATGGCGGCCTGCGTGGAGGCCGCGTGCGCGGGAAGCGCGAGCGGCGCGCCGCCGACTTGGCTGGATCAATAGCTCACTTATCGACGAACGCCTTCTCGATGGCATAGGCGCCGGGCTCGCCATTGTTGCCTTCGTCGAAGCCGCGCGCGTCGAGGATCGCGCGCAGGTCCGACAGCATCGCCGGGCTGCCGCACATCATGAACCGGTCATGCGCGGGATCGATGGGGGGCAAGCCGACGCCTTGCGCCAACGCGCCGTTCTCCAGCGCCGTGGAAATGCGCCCGGGATTGCGGAACGGCTCGCGCGTCACCATCGGGTGGTAGATCAAGCGCTCGCGCACCAACTCGCCCACCAGCTCGTCCTCGGGCAATACTCGCGACAGGAACTCGCCATAGGCGAGGTCTTTGGCGAAGCGCACGCCGTGGACCACGACGACCTTTTCGAACCGCTCATAGGTCTCGGGGTCTTTGGCGATGCTCAGGAACGGCGCGAGCCCGGTGCCGGTGCCCAAGAGATAAAGCGCCCGTCCCGCGCGCAGATTGTCGATCAGCAGCGTGCCCGTCGGCTTGCGCCCGACCAGCACTTTGTCGCCCTCTTTGAGATGCTGGAGTTTTGAGGTCAGCGGCCCGTCGACGACCTTAATGCTGAAAAACTCAAGTTCCTCCTCGTAATGCGCGCTCGCCAGCGAATAGGCGCGCACCAACGGCTTTCCGCCGCTTTCCAGGCCCATCATGATGAACTGGCCGCTGCGGAACCGGAAATTCGGCGCCCGGGTGGTGCGGAAGCTGAACAGACGGTCGGTCCAGTGGCGGACGCTGAGGACGCTCTCGTGATGGAAGGCGGACATGGAGACCCCAGATGGAAGGCGGGCGCGGATAACACGGCGCGGACATGGCTTCAATTCATATTTACGTTGTAAATAAGGGACTATTATTATATATCAAATAATTTCAGTTTTAATTGCGATTGACGGCGAGCCTCCCAAAAGAAACGCCGCGCCAAAAGGGGCGCGGCGAAAAGTGCGTGACAAACGGCAGGCGTTAGAACGGCAGGCCCGGCAAGCTCTCCGTGCCCTCGATCTTGACCGCCTGCAACTCTTTGGGATCATAGCCTAAAGACTTCAGGATGGTCGGCGCGACTTGCGTGGTGCCCACCAAGCCCGGAACGTTCGCCGCCTTCAGGCCCGGCGCGCTCACCAGCAGCGCGACGTTTCGGTCGTTCCAGTTCATGCCGCCGTGTTCGGCGATTTTCTTCTTGGCGTCGGCATAGACGACGCCCGGCACGACATTGACGATGAAATCCGGCGTGCGCGAATCCTTGGCCGGGTCTTGGAAGGTCAAGGCCAACGCTCTCGGCGTCAACACGGCGGCGATGCCCAGGGTCTTGGCGTTGGCGTGGAGGTAATCGAGCGCGCCCGCGAGCGAGGCCTCGCGGTCCTTGGGCTTCAGCCAAATCAGCGAAGCGTCGTCGGCGATGTGGAAGCTGTAACCGGGCAGCTTCGTGTAGGGATCGTCGTCGAGCGATTGCAGCGTGGCGCCGTCGACCGGCGACTGGCCGTGTTTCGCCGTCACGATGATCAGGGTCTCGCCGTCGAGCTTGGCCGCCTTCAACCCGTCGACCAACTCGCCCAGCGCGCCGTCGACATAGTCGAGCGCCTTGGCCAGGCCGCTGTTGGGCGCGCCCGAGGCGTCTGCATAGCCGCCGACCAGGCCTTCGTCGTCCTTCAACGCGCTCGCCGGCAGCTTCTGGCCGACGCTGACCGCCTGGAAATTCATGCCGAAGACCGTCGGCACGGCTGAATCCTTCGTGCCCGCGCCGTTCTTGCCCTTGATCATGTTGAGCAGGGCCTTGACGCGCGCCTCGTCGAAGTCGCGCTCGGCCTTGAAGCTGCCGGTCGTCTTCACCTTCGTGTCGCCGATCACGCTGTCCTGCTCGAGCGAGTAAAGCTCGCCGAGGCCTTTGCCCGAGGGGCCGTTGAGCAGCTCGTAGGCCGGGTGCTTGTCGGACCAGGCGGTGTGGCCGCCATGCGCCTTCACGACTTCAAACAGCGTGTTCACGCGCAGGAATTCGTGGGGATAGAAAGGCACGCATTTGCCGTCCTTGAGGTGCGTGGGCAGGTTCTTCGGGTCGATCTGCGACATCCAATCGCCGGGCGTGCCGCCGCCGTCGATTTTGGTGTCGTCCTTGTCGATGTTTTCGGCGAAATTCACTTCTTCGCCTGCGTCGCCCTTGCAATCCGAGCCCGGTTTGAAGGCCTCGCGGTCGTAGCTGTCGTCGTAGAAGATGCCGGTCGAATACGGCGTGCCGCCGGTGGTCAGCGCGAGCGTGCCGGGGAACGAGTCCGACGGATTCGGCGTCAGCGCGGAGCCGTAGGTCACGCCGTGGGCCGACAATTCCGCCAGCGCGCCCTTGGGGTGCGCGGCGACGTAATTGGCGAGGTCGAGCGCATGCATGCCGTCGATGCTGACCAGCAGGACGTGCTTGTAGGCCGCGGCCGACGCGGCGGCGGGAAGCGACAGGGCGGCCAAGGCGACCGATGCGAAGAGGGCGTTTTTCATGGATACTCCAGGATGGGAACGCGCTCCCGGTAAGGGGCCTTCACGACGGCGCCGTGACGGACTACCAAGCGCCCTTCCCGCCACCGGAGCCCGCCTCATGTCCCTACACCCCGCCTTCGCCGCCGACCGCGTCGCCATCATCACCGGCGGCGCCAGCGGCATCGGCTTCGCCGCCGCCGCGCGCTGCGCCCAACTCGGCATGAAGGTCATCATCGCCGACAACCGCGAGGAGGCGCTCGCGCCCGCGCGCGAAAAGATCGCGGCGCTGACCAACCGCCCGGCCGACGTCCGCGCCGCCGCGCTGGACGTGGGCGACGTCGACGGCCTTTCCGAGTTGAAGCGGTTCGCCACCCTCGCCTTCGGCCCCGACATCGGCTTCTTGATGAACAACGCGGCGGTGGGCGGCCATGGCGGGTTGTTCGAGGACCGCGCCAATTGGGTGCGCATCCTCAACGCCAATCTCTGGGGCGTCATCAACGGGGTGCAGGTGTTCGCGCCCGACATGGCCAAGCAGACCGCGCCCTCGGTGATCGTCAACACCGGCTCCAAGCAGGGCATCACCTGCCCGCCCGGCGACACGGCCTATAACGTATCGAAGGCCGGCGTGAAGGTCGTCACCGAGGCGCTCGCGCACGAGTTGCGCAACATGCCGGGCGCCAACGTCTCGACGCATCTGCTCATCCCCGGCTCCACCTTCACCGGATTGACGGCGGCGGCGGGCGGCCCGAAGCCGCCGC
>Ga0209698_10005552_pt1 | contig 13624 bp, 18 predicted proteins | sample LitLauG_LLR_2012_FD_187203 | JGI IMG/M metagenome (GOLD analysis project Ga0209698, IMG submission 187203) | Freshwater sediment microbial communities from Pennsylvania, USA - Little Laurel Run_MetaG_LLR_2012 (SPAdes) (version 2) | ecosystem: Environmental > Aquatic > Freshwater > Creek >... | reverse complement strand
GGTCGGAATCGCCTGCCTACCTGTGGCTGCAGACCTGTCCACCCACAGCCCAGAGCCAGCCGCCGAGCTGTCGGACGGCTCGACGCCGCGGGTAGCCCTGGTCGTGGGCTCGGGCCCCGACCTCAGCACGTGGATCACCGATTCAGCAGTCAACGCGCTGCCTCCGTTGGGCTCCAATCCCGTGCCGGCGCCCGCTTCAGCGCGGGTCTGGGTGCTTCCACCCATACCCGCCGTCAGCCTGCCGTCTAACGTGACCGACTTCGACTCCTCGATCTCGCCCCAGGTGGCGGCACACATGGCGCGCAGCGCAGTGCTCGACCTGATCATCGAATCCGAGGCCCGCCGCTCACATGACGTGAACCTGGCGCAGACGGGCGCCGAGGGCGACGGCCTCACGGAGTTCACCGACGTCATCAGTCAGGACGTGAGCGCAGGCCACTTCGTACAGAAGACCTACTCGTTCTCGCAGGTCTCGCTGACCCTGTTCCTGCCGAAGTTCAGCACGCAGGCCGCGCGCCTCGTAGGGGTGACGCTGTCCGGTACCGCGACCATCGTCACAAGGGACGCCTCAGGCAGCGTGCTCTCGCAGGCAAGCGCTCCCTACTCCAAGAGCTGGGGCCTCGGAGCTCCATCTCCGGACGGCTCGTACGAGGTCATCGCGAACGATTACACGGGCCTGGCCCTGGCCTGATCGATGCCGGGCTCAGCTGAGAGCCCCTTCGTCCGGAAGGAGTTCAGCTCGACGCCGACCATGGTCACCAGGCCGAGAAGGTAGGAGTAGACCATGAGCAGGAACAGAAGGCCGAAGGTTTTTCCATACGCCGAGGACTGGCTGGTGATCCTCAGGTAGAGCGGGAAGGCAAGCGACACCGCCTCGAACAGGACCGCCGACAGAGCGGCCCCGATCCAAACGCTCCTCCAACTGTGGCGGCGGTTCGGCACCACCCAGTAGATGGCGAGGAAGAGCAAGAAGCCGATGCCGACGCCCGCGCCAACCTGCAGGACCAAGGCGACCCCCCAGTTGGCAAGCACCGCCGGCAGATACGGCACCCGGCTCACCAGCCCGAGGAGCGCCGTCGCCGCGATCATCAAGCCCCCGAACACTGTCAGCAGCAGAACCATCGCCACACCCATGAGCAGGCTCTTGTGCGGAGCGCGTCGGGGCGTTCGGTACACCACAGCGAAGGACTGATCCATCGACCGAAAGAGCCCGGTGCCGCTCCAGACCAGGCCGGCGATGCCAATCACGAAGAAGGTCCCGCTCTGCTCGTGAAAGGTGCTGAGCGTGGCGAGCACCTGCTGCTGGGCGCCGGCGTCGGGGATGATCGAGGCCACATCCGAGTAGACCTGTTGGGAGCCCAGGCCGATGTAGCCGAGACCGACGCCGAGGACTCCGGCCATCACCAGGGCGATGGGGAACAGCGACAGCAGGAAGTTCCAGGCGATGACGACAGCCCAGCTGAAGGCGTCGTCGTCGATCATCTTGACGAAGAGACGGCCCGGGGCCGTCTTCAGCAGCCGCTCGATCGTCGTGTAAAACTCGCGAACCACCGGCTCTGCTATCTGCGCCTGCGCCCTAGCCTGACTCGGGGCCGCTCCAGGACCAGCGGGGCGCCCGCAAGCCCGCCGGCACGCTTGCCCCGGCCGGCGAGTACGAGATCACCTCCCGCACGGCCGACTCCATGTAGCGGCGGAGGATGGCTCTGAAAGCAGGGTCGTCGGGAAGATGCGCGTCGTCTGCCGCCCGCAAGAAGCAAGCCGCGAAGCGGTCCCCGAGGTCCTGTCCAGCTCCCTGACCCGCATGCACGCCGAGCATCGCCGAATGGCCGCCGTGCGACTCGGAGTAGTGCTTTGGACCACCGAACACCTCGGCCCAGTAGGCGGCCAGCCGCTGCACATGCTCGGGATCCACGCCGTGGGAGAACGGGTGGCTGAGCTCCGGATCCTCCAGGCAGCGTTTGTGAAATGCGGCCGCGAGGGCAAGGAACGCCGGCTCTCCGCCCGCGAACTCGAATACGGAAGGCCGGGCCACGAGGGCAATCTTCGCTGATCCAAGCGCGGCCGGACGCGAGCAGACCGGCCCGGCCCCCTGCCCTTAGGATGGCCTGCGATGAGAACGCTGCTGACGACGGCCGGTCGCGAGGACGCGAATGACATCGCGACGATCAGCCACCATTTCGCCAACGCCGACAAGAACGGCATGTGGCTGGACATCGAGGCGCCGGACGCTGCCGACTACAAGCTTCTCGAAGACACTTTCAAATTCCACCCGCTGACGATCGAAGACATCCAGCACCAGAACCAGCGACCCAAGGTCGACGAGTATCCGGACTACAACTTCGCCGTTATCTTTCAGGCCGACTGGCAGGGCGACGACGTGGCCTTCCGAGAACACCACCTGTTCGTCGGGCCGAACTACTTGATCAGCGTTCATCTCGAGCCCGCGCCCGTCATCACGGCGCTGCAGGAACGCATCGCCAGGAGCCCGGCGCTGACCAAGGGGCAGCCGGGCTTCCTGACCTACCTCGTGATCGACGCGCTGGTGGACGCCACGTTCCCGGTCCTCGAGCGGGTGGACGACACCGTGGACCAGATGGAGGACGACATCGTCCAGAAGGCTGCCCCAGGGTCACTCGACAGGATCTATCACCTGAAGCATTCGGTGATCGAGCTGCGGAAGTACCTGGGCGCTCAGCGAGACGTGTTTCAGAGGCTGATCACACACGGCATTCATCTGCAGCAGCAGGACATGACGCTGTACTACCGCGACGTCTACGACCACATCGTCCGCCAGTACGAGACGGTGGATTCGCTGAGGGACCTGCTGACGAGCGCGATGGACGTCTACCTGTCGACTGTCTCTAACCGCCTCAACTCGACAACGAAGGCACTGACGGTGATCGCGAGCCTGTTCCTGCCTCTGAGCTTCCTCACCGGCTTTTACGGCATGAACTTCACGTACCTGACCACCGTCCTAGAGACGCCGTATGCGGCACTGGCTGTTGGCGTGGCCACAATGCTGATCGCCACGGCGATCCAGCTGTACCTGTTCCGCCGCAGGCGCTGGATCTAGATCGTCAGGACGACGTTCCCGACCTTCTGCTCCGTTTCCACGTATCGGGTCGCCTCGATCACGTCTTCGAGCCTGTATCGCCGGTCTATGACCGGTCGGAACCTCCCCTCCTCGATGAGCTTCTTGAGAAAGAGGACATCCTGTTTGGTTTGTCGGGGTGGAATCTGGAACAGCACCTTCTTGCTTCCAAACCGCGGCGTCACCAACGCCCACCACAGATTCGCGAACCCATCCGTAGGCAGGTAGATTCCGCCCGGCTCCAGCGAGCCGCGGCTCCGCCGGAACGAGTGCTTGCCCACTGCATCAAAGATGACGTGGTACGTCTCGCCGTTCTTGGTGAAATCCTCCTGCGTGTAATCGATCACCCTGTCCGCGCCAAGCGATTTCACGAGCTCGAGGTTCTTCGTGTTGCAGACGGCTGTGATGTCGGCCCCGTAATACCTTGCCAGCTGAACTCCCGCGGTTCCGATTGCCCCTGATGCGCCGTAGATGAGGATCCGACGCCCCTTTCGAAGATCGGCTTGCGTGAGACAGGTCAGCGCGTTCAGCGCCCCGTCGCAGATCGGCGCCGATTCTTCAAAGCTCATTCCGGCCGGCATGACCGCGATGCGTCCGCTTGCGCGCGCGCACATGAACTCCGCGTAAGCACCGAACCCGAGACCGGTGGTGCCGAACACAAAGTCACCCACGGCGAACTCGGTGACCGAGGCGCCGAGGGACACGACCTCACCGGCAAACTCGCTGCCGAGAATGGGCTGCCGCGGCCCGCGAATGCCGGACATGAAGCGGCTGAGCAGCGTGACGGCCAGGCCGCTCTTCCTGTTGGCTTCGCGTGTATGGACGTCGAGTCGGTTAACGGTCGTGGCGTGGACCTTGACGAGGATCTCCCCTGCCTTGGGGGTGGGCGGCTCGACCTGAGCGAGCCGGAGGACGTCCGCCGATCCGTACGCGTCGTACAGGACCGCTTTCAACGCCTAGCCCTCCCCCTCGTCATCGCCGAGCGTTGGACGCGACCGCCGAACTTCGAGTCAAGGGCCGGCTCGCTCCCACTTCTCTCCATCCCAGAAGTAGCGACCGTCGGATGAAACCCATCGGCTGCCGTCCCACCGCTTGTGGGGAGGAAGTGACGCCTCTTGGTCAGCGTAAGCCAGCCAGAGTGGATTGGCCCTGCACTGCTGGCCGTAGTCATCATCACTCATGTTTCCACTGTTGTAAGCCCGGTTCATTCGGGCTAGCTCTTGCGCCAGCTTCTCACCGTCATTGACGAGAGCAAAGCCGCGGTCACAAACTGCGCAAAGCGCTGCTGGTCGTGCCCCAGGCGTTCCCACCGGGATGAAATTGATGCTCAATTTCGTTCCGCCGACCATGCCGTATACCCACCACGACTTGTTGCGGCAGTTCTCACACGTGCGGATGAACAGGGGACCCACCGGCGCAGTCTACTCATGCCCCGAAGTTCGTCTGGCTCGCATTGCGTCCAGAAGGCCAAGGAAGATCGGATGAGGGGCGCCGTGCTCGGATCGGAGCTGCGGCTGATAGAGCGTGCCGACGAAGAATGGGTGGTCCACGCGCTCGATGGCCCGCACCTCGCCAGTGCCGTCGGTGGCTGAAACTCGCATTCCAAATTCGCCTGCGATGTGCTGTACCTCGGGCGCCAGGCCATAGGAGCAGGTAGTGCTTTCGACCACCTGCGGGCTGCTGTAGAGCTCAGCGAGCATCGAGCCCGGCGCCACGCGGACGGTGATCGTCTGATCCTGAAGCGAGCATTCGAGCAGGGTGATGACCGGCGTTCCGCCGGGGCCGTACTCGGCATGGGCGGCGTCGGCAATCCCGGCCAGGTTGCGAGCGTGCTCGACCAGCACGTGCTGAAAGCCGCCTCAAGTGCCGACCAGCGGAACGCTTCGCTCCCGCGCCTCGCGCACGACCGCGTTGGCCGCCTCAGGATCGCGGTACGGACTTCCTGGCCCGATCACGACTGCCGAGGCAGCGGTGGCGACAGCGCCGGGATCGCGAATGGTGTCCGTGGGCACGATCCGGACCTCGATGGGGATGCCCCGAGCCTCGGAGGCATGATGGAGCGCCTCGACGGTCGCTCGGTGGAACCGGTGGTCGGTGGGAAGATCGATGACCACCGAGACGACGGCGGGACGCATCAATGAAAGTTAGCAGCTGGGCGCGGAGGTCGACAGGTGCGCTCGCGAGTCGAGGCCCACACACGCTTGAGCGCTGATCCACAATTAGCGGCGGTGTCGAAACAGGAGATCGACAAGTACCTGGCGGATATCGAGGAGCCAAAGCGCGCCACACTGCAGGCGCTGCGCCAGACCATTCGCGACCTCCTCCCCGATGCCGAGGAGGTCATCTCATACGGCATGCCGGCCTTCCGGCGGAATGGCAAAGTGATCGCCGGATTCGCGGCCTTCAAGAATCACCTCGCCTACTTGCCTCACAGCGGTTCGGTGCTCAAGGAGCTGGGCGACGATCTAGCGGGCTACACGAGCACCGAGGGTTCTCTGCATTTCGCGATCGACAAATCCCTCCCGAAGGCGCTCGTCAAGAAGCTGATAGCAGCCCGTCTCAGGCAGGTCAATCCGAAGTAGCCTCGAACCCGACGGAAGTTCCGGCGAGCCGTCCTCCTAAGCTGCCCTCGTCCAGGTCGAGCCGTCCCATGTGTACGTTCCGTTCGCCAGCAGGACCAGCCGCCTATTGAGACTGTCGAACGCCGTCGCATAGGTGCCCAGGGCCGCGGTTGTCGCGGACCCGGGCTGTCGAAGCCACTGGTCGTTCAGCCATGACCACACCTGGCCTGAATTGTCGACGAGCACCGCTGTGCGCGAGGGGGCGAAGTCGGTCAGGGCTGGAGGATTGTCCATGGGCACCGCCGGATAGGCCGTCGATGGGAGCTGGGCCCAGGACCCCCCGATGTAGCTCCAAGTCTGTGAGGTCTCATAGCCGTCGACCCCGAAGAAGAGAATCCCGCCGAGGGCGGGATCGTAGGTCGCCGTGCCCCAGATTGCGGGCACGTTCGTACTGACCTCGTGCGTCCATGCCGCCCCGTCCCACGTCCAAACGTCCGGCTGCGACGGCGCCGCGGGGTGACTGCCGTTGTTGCGGATCAGCACGACGAGGTGCCGCTGGCTGTCGTACAGAAGGACTGGCGAAGGAACTGACCAGCCGGGCGTGCCATTGGCTGGAGGAAACAACGCCGTCTGCACAAGGGTCCAGCTGGAACCGTCCCACGACCAGAAGTCGGAGCTCTGGACGGCGTTCGCGAATCCTCCCCACAGAAGGACGAGCCGGTGGTCCGGATCGTAGGTTATTGCTGCGCCGACCCGGCCCGGCGGGCTGGCGGCGGGATGCTTCAAGGTCCAGAGACTGCCGTCCCAAGTCCAGGTTTGGCCGTCGAAAGCGACCAGCTGACCCCGCGCCTCATCGAATGCCATGCTCGCCGTGCTGGCAGGCGCGGACTTGGCGAGCGGGGACTTGACTGGCGTGGAGGTGGAGGTCTGCACGGGTGACCGGCTGGCGACCGCTCCTCGAGAGGGCACACGCAGTCCAATTGGTCCGATGAGGATTGCCGTTGCCACAAAAGCTCCGCCGAGGAAAGCCACGAGAATGGCAGTCCCGCCGGCAATCGCGGTGCTTTGCTTCACGTTACCGATCCCCTCGGATTCAACGGTCTGAAAGACCGACTGTTACGCCTTATGCCATCGAGCGGAAGAAGAGTTGCCGGCGGGAGCCCGAGGAGATCGATTTCAGCCGACGGGCTTGAGAGTCACCCAGGCGACTGGCGGGCTGTAGACCAGCTGCAGCTGCACGCCGCCGATGACGATGGCGCCCCCGCCGTTGGGCAGCGTGTCGTTGACCCATTGCACCGCCTGGTCGGAAGCGGCCCCGTTGAACGGCAGGCTCGCCGAATCGCCCAGAAATCCGGCGATTACGGTGTCAGGCATGCCAAGGGTCGAGGCCTTCAGGTTCGCGACCCCCGTCCCCGGCCCCTCGAGGTCCACCGTGGCCAGCGCACTGCTCGCGGTCCTGGAGCAGCGATGGCGGGTCCAAGTCGGGTGGCTGGCCTGTTCCACGACGCAAACGAAGCCTTGATCGAGGTACAGCTGCATCGCGGTGGCCTGCGTCAGGTTGGGCAGGACCGCGACCGGGGCCGGCGTGGGGGTCGGCGTCGGCTTCGCCGGCGCCTTGGAGACCACTGGCGTTGGGCTGGGGGTTGAGGGCGCAGCAGCGGCGGTCGAGTCCCCGCCGCAGGCGGCGAGGGTGATCAGAAAGACGGCCGCGGCACAAGCCCGCCCAACGTCAAGACTCTTACCGATGGCTCTTCTCATGTGGTTTGAATTCTGCGGCCGGCACTGTGACCGGCGCGGGCTGGAGTGGAGCGCGAGACAGGCTTCGAACGTGTGGCCGCCGGTTCAGGTTAGCCGGTTTGTGTTCGGGACCTCATCACCGTAGCCCACCAAAAGGCACTCGTCCGCGCTCGCCGGGGGGTCAGCGTGGGAGTCAGATCAGCCGAATCTACTCAGATCAGCCGAGTCCATTGGATGGCTGCGTCTGGTCACTTCCAGAGGCGGCGCCAGAACCCACTCTTGGCCAGCACCCGGCCGACCACGATGTTCTTGGCTCGCCGGCTCGCCGTGCGGGGCGAACGGAGGGCCCGCACGCTGGCCGACACACGCGCGAGCCGGAACAGCCGGGACGTGAGGTTCATGCTGACTTCAGTGTGCGCCTTCGGCAAGCCGGCGGCCAGCCACGCCCCTACTCCGACGCACTCCACAGTCCACGCTCAAATGCAACGCCAATTCCCGCTCACGGTGATCTGAGGGGGAGTCGCCGGTGGGGATGTTGGGCCACCCTGCGGTTCAAGCTGAGCGGACAGAGTTCCCGTAAGACCGCCCTTGTCTACGGTGAGCGTGCCGCCGGTGCTCAGGTACAGCGGCGTGGGCGTTGAACCATCTCCCAAATACAGCGTGATCGCCCCTCCCGGAGCTGGGTAGGTACCCTCTGGAAACAGGCTGGACGAGCTCGACCCCTCAATCCAGACGCTGATGTAACGAAGCCTGTCCGATGTCTCGAACATGTACCCACCTTGGGGCGATGGGCACATTGTGTCGGCGACCAGCAACGCCCCACTGTGCGCACCTGTCCACCGCAACGCCTGGGGAACCGATGATGCTTGAACCGGAACGTACGAGCTTGGCGACGGGCTCGCAAGTTCAGGAGTCGACGACGCCGAAGACTGGGCCGCCGAGGGCGGCGATGGTGCCGACCCCCCGACGCCACTGCACGCGGTTACAGCTGCGAACGCGACGATCGCACTGAGCTGTCGGAGCAGTCGCACGTTAGGCACCACGGCTTGATCCATCAAAAGTAAGCCAAGGCTCTCCGCCCAACGCTGCAGTCTTTTCTAGCGGGGTGGTGGCCATAGAGAGGGGTGGCTAGCGGGATTCGAACCCGCGACAGCCAGATCCACAATCTGGTGCTCTACCATGCTGAGCTATAGCCACCACGGGCACGGCCCCAGCGCCGCCTTAGGGAGATCACGATTCTAGCGGGCCGGATTGGCCGAGAATGTGAGGATGCCGACCGCTGCCGAGTTCGACCAGACCATCAAGTCGGGCGAGCTGATCGAGTCGCCCAAGGAGATGACGCCCGAGTACCTCCGTGAGCTCAAGCACACGCTGATCGTCTCCGGGGACACCGAGCTGATCTCCGCCCCGGCTTACTACCTGGCCGCCAAGCGAGCACCCTCGATCAACGCCTTCATGACCGGCATCGCGATCATTCAGGATGAGCTCGCCCACGCTCACATCGCGTATCACATCCTCGAGGAGCTCGGAGAGGACCAGGAGAAGCTGATCTTCAGCCGCGATCCCAAGAGCTTCCGCTACCCCTACGCGTTTGACGTGCCGCTCGACACCTGGACAGAGCTTGTCGTGGCCAACGGGATGTACGACCAGGCGGGGTTCTGCCTCCTGGGGGACATCCACGACAAGTGCTCATACGGACCGTGGAAGCGTGGACTCAACAAGGTGATGCTCGAGGAGAACTTCCACCTCCGCAATGGCCGCACCTGGATGAAGAGGATCAGCGCCGCCGGCGGCGCCGCCAAGGACGAGCTGCAGCGGGCTGTCGACTGGATGTTCCCACTGAGCGTCGAGTGGTTCGGCTTGCCCGATTCGATGAAGATGCACTCGACCCAGCTCGAGTACCGGCTGAAGGGGTTGACCAACGATCAGCTCCGCCAGTGGTGGCTATCGACCGTCGTCCCCTACTGCGAGGAGATCGGCGTCAAGGTGCCGGCTCACAAGGAGACGCGCGAGGGCAAGGATGTGTGGGAGCTCGATTACCCGTTTCCGTGTGAATTCGACGCCGAGAGCAAGCGCTGGGACTTCAAGAAGCCGAGCTCCTGGGAGGACGTTCTGGTGCGCTGGCGCGCTCGGGGTCCTCGCAACGCAGAGATGGTCGCTCTGTTTCAGGAGGAGTTCCACAAATTCCGCAAGGCCCACCACACCGAGTCGTGATGGCAGACGATCGCCTCTGGGCTGCGCTATCCGAGGTCCGCGACCCCGAGATGCCGGTCAATCTCGTCGACCTCGGCGTGATCTACGGAATAAGGGAGGCGGACGGCGTGGTCGAGGTCGACCTCACCTTCACCGCCATGGGCTGCCCAGCGTCCGACTTCATTCTCGGAGACGTACGCGAGCGGTTGATGAGTGAGGCCGGCGTGCGCGAGGTACGCATCAACATCGTCTGGAATCCACCCTGGACGGCGGCTCGAATGACAGAGGCCGGCCGGGACGCGCTCGAATCCTGGGGCCTCGCGGTCTGACGGGGTGACCAACTACAAACGAGTCAGCGGCGACGCCGTGGAGTACGAGGTGTTCGCCCGCAAGACTCGCCTCGAGCCTCTGCACCAGGTGGGCAGCGTCGTTGCCCCGGACGACGACCTGGCCATGGCCTACGCGCGCGCGACCTACGACGAGGAGCGCTGGTGCGAGATGGCCATCGTCCGCAAGGAGCACGTCATCGAGCTCTGGCAGCCAGGCGAAATATGAGAGGGAACCCAGGTTCCCTTTCATCGGGGCGCTCGTTGGGCTCGCGCCTCTGCTCTCTCTCCTACGACGACACGCTGCGTCCGGCGGCGATTGGAATGGGACAAAGTCGCGGCCGGGGTCAACCCGGCCGCCCCCAGTACGCTGGTATCAAGACGAAGACATGAGCATCGCCGACCTCGTCCTCAGCCTCGCCGACAACAAGCAGATGCTCGGGCTGCGCTACGCCGAGTGGGCGACGCGCGCACCTTCGCTGGAGGCGGACATCGCCGCCGCGGCCATGGGCCTCGACGACCTGGGCCACAGCCGCGTCCTCTATGGCTGTCTCGAGCCGCTCGGCGCCGAGCCGCGGAACCCTGAGCGCGACAAGAGCCCTTCAAGCCTCCGTGCGCTGCCCTACTTCGACGAGCCTTGGACCGAGTGGGCTCAATTTGTCGCTGCCAACGCCATCCTCGACACCGCTTTCACGGTGATGCTCGAAGCGTGCGCCGGCGGGTCGGTCGAGGTGCTGCAGCAGCGCCTGCGCAAGATGCTGATGGAGGAGCGCTACCACTTCCTGCACGGGCGAAGCTGGCTCAAGTCCGGCATCGACGCGAAGCCGCTGAACGAGGCGTGGCGTCAGGCGATCGAATGGTTTGGGCCGCCTGATGGCGAGACGGCCGGCTTCTTCAAGGACGGGCGGCTGAGCATGGGACCGGCCGAGCTGCGGGCGCGGCTCGAGGAACGGCTCGAAATCAGAGCCCCGGCAACGAAGGTGGATTGGGATGGATGGGACCCCATCCGGCGCCGCAGCCGGCCGGGCTCCATCGACGAGCCAACCTTCGCCATGCTGCGCGGGCTCGAAGAGAAGAAGTTCGCACCATCCAAGGCAACTGGTGCCACAGCCAAGGAAGGCTGAGCGGGCGAAGCCCCGCTCCCAGCCTCGCTGTCCCCACTGCGGCGTGCACGACGCGGAGGTCATATCCCTGTTCGGGACGCAGGCGATGACGCTTCAGTACCGCTGCCGCGGGTGCGGCACGCTCTTCGAAGCCGTCAAATACGAGTAGGGTCATCCTCCTCTTCTTCGTCCGCGTCCTCGTCCGACTCGGCTCCAGCACCGCGGCGCCGGCGAATCAAGGCCAGGGGTAGGCCCGCCAGCACCACAACGATCACCAGGGCAGCCACCACCACAGGCAGCAGCTGGGTCGTGCCCGCCGTCGCGGGTGTTGAAGAAGACGAACCCCGCGGCAAGCCGGCGGCGTAGTAGCCGAAATCCTTCGTGCTGGTGTCGAGCGTGTACGGCTGGGACTGCTGAGCGACTGGGATCGACTTCCATGGTCCCGACGGGTCGGTGGCGAAATAAACGGTGGAGGGATCCTGCATCAGGTTGGAGTAGCGGATCACGAGGTTGGAGTCCTTGACCAGAGGAGCCGTCGCGCTGATCTTGTAGACGTTGGTCACCAGGAGGATCCCCGCCGGCGTGGGACAGGTGTCCAGCGGCGTTATGTCCACCGAGATGCTGGTTTTGCCCGTGACATCGAAGGCGCCCGGCAGGAATCCCATCACGACCTGGCCGTCGTCGGTGAACACGGAGTCGGGCTCGCTCGCTCCCGCGGTCACCTTGACGTCGAGGTGACCGGAGCTCGGCTTGTTGTTGGCGCCGGCCTGCGGCGGTGGGCACGTCCAGTTGTACGGCGCCGGCGGCAGGAACCCGTCGTAGAAGCCAGGCGCCACCATCCAGGCTGCGGCGATATATGAGATCGCCGCGACGGCGAGCAGCGCTGCCCGCTTCACAGGGCGAGGTCCGCGATGACGTGGGCGATGATCGGTCCGACGAGATCCCGGCACGCCCAGCGCCAGAGTCCAAGCAGCAGCCCAGCCGCAGCCACCGCCGGTAGAAAAGCGGCCGGGTGCGAGAGAGCGTGAGCCGCCGTCCACAAGGCGGTGGAGCCGAGCACGGCCAGCCGCGCGCCACCCAGCTCATCGAGCGCCGCATAGAGCGCCCCCCTGAACGCCAGCTCCTCGCCCACCGACACTGCGATCGCCGCGACCGCCAGACTCATCGGCAGCACCGGTGCCGCTCCGGCCCTCACGGCGGTGGGTAGCAGCAGGACCACACCAAGCGCGCATCCACCGACCACCCGTAACGCCAGGCCCGAGGTTCCCAGGCCAAGGCGCGCCGCCGGCCAGCCGACAGCAGCGACCGCGAGCGCGAGTCCACCCAGGATCAGGGCGGGAACCGCCGCATACTGCGCATTCATGACCAGCGCGCGCGTCACCTCGACGAGCAGCACATACGCGCCAAGCACGGCCGCCCGGACGCCGGCGCGCGAGCTGACGGCGGAAATCACGCCTGGATTATCGAAGACTCAGGGCCTCTGCCAGCCTGGTCCGTAGTCCGGCCGGGCGAATTGGTTATTCTTTCGCCTCGGATGCTGCATGTGACCTCGGAGCGCCAACTCATCAAATGGTGGTTCGTGGCCGCGGCATTTGCAATGACCCTGACCGCGTGCGGCGGCTCGTCGAGCGCCAGCGGGAACGCTCCAGTCAGCTCTCCGGCGGTCAGCACCGCCCCGGTGGCAAGCCCGGTCGCCAAGCAGCTGCCGGACAATCTCTGCAACGCAATCGACGTCCCGACCATCAACTCGCTCCTGGGGATCAACGTCAAGCCTGGGATTTGGGACGGCACCGTCTGCACATGGATCTCGACCAGCCCCACCGGCGGTCTGACGGTCGGCCGCCTCCCCGAGGCGCAGGGCGCGAGCGCGATCGCCGCCGCCAAGGCGAAAGGCGAAACGTCAATCACAGGGCTCGGCAGCGCAGCCGTGGGACTTGTTCAAACCGGCTTGCCGGCCCCACTGGCTCCCACCCAAGCCTTCGTCATGGTTGATCTGGGCACCGCTTTGGTGACCATTCACATGAGCGGCCCCGCGGTCACCATGGCCCTCGCCACTCAGGTCGCACACAAGCTTTTGGGTTAGACCCGGGCTCACTCGCCCGCCGTGGGCGCCTTTAGACGTTCTGCCGAGGAGTACACGTTGTAGCGCTCGGCGCGCAGGAAGCCGACCAGCGTCTGGTTGAACTCGGTGGCGAGCGCCACGGCAAGGCTCGACGGCGCTCCGACGGCAGCCAGCAGCGGAATCCCCGCGTTGATCGACTTCTGGACGATCTCGTAGCCGGCGCGGCCGCTGACGGCAAGCAGCGTGCCCGTCGCCGGCAGGCGGCCGTCCAGGAACAGCCGGCCCACGACCTTGTCCACCGCGTTGTGGCGCCCGACGTCCTCGCGCAGGCAGATCAGCGCGCCGGTGGCGGTGAAGAGGCTCGCCGCATGAAGGCCGCCCGTGCGGTCGAACACGCTCTGACCCGAACGAAGCCTCTCTGCGAGTCGCGGCAGCAGGGCCGGATCCACCGTGAGGTCGCCCGGCAGCTTCGCGAGATCGCGCTTCAGGTCCTCGATCATCACCGCACCGCACACGCCGCACGCCGAGCTGGCGAGCATCGAGCGTTCCGG
>Ga0209698_10005549_pt1 | contig 13625 bp, 10 predicted proteins | sample LitLauG_LLR_2012_FD_187203 | JGI IMG/M metagenome (GOLD analysis project Ga0209698, IMG submission 187203) | Freshwater sediment microbial communities from Pennsylvania, USA - Little Laurel Run_MetaG_LLR_2012 (SPAdes) (version 2) | ecosystem: Environmental > Aquatic > Freshwater > Creek >... | reverse complement strand
CCTGCGATCTGCGCGATGCCCGAGTACCGCTACGACCCGCACGAGATCGAGTCGCGCTGGCAGGAGCTCTGGGCGAGGGAGCACACGTGGGAGGTGGACAACGAGCTCGCGGCGCAGGCGCGCTCGGCGCGGCGCGCGAGCGCGCCCGCGGGCGAGGACGGCGCGGGCGCGCATGGGGCGAGCTCCTACGTGCTCGAGATGCTGCCCTACCCGAGCGGCGAGCCGCACATCGGCCACCTGAAGTGCTATGCGGTGGGCGACGCGATCGCGCACTACCGCCGGCGCATGGGTGCGCGCGTGCTGCACCCGATGGGCTACGACGCGTTCGGCCTGCCGGCGGAGAACCACGCGATCAGGACGGGCGTGCACCCGCGCGTCTCTACGGCCGAGTCGATCGCGTCCTTCCAGCGCCAGTTCCGCTCGTGGGGGATCTCGATCGACTGGTCGCGGGAGCTGGCCACGCACGAACCGTCGTACTACCGCTGGACGCAGTGGATCTTCCTCGAGCTGTTCCGCGCGGGACTCGCCTACCGCAAGGAGGCGGCGGTGAAGTGGTGCCCGAAAGACCAGACGGTGCTCGCCAACGAGCAGGTGGACGCGGATGGGCGCTGCGAGCGCTGCGGCGCGCTGGTGGAAGTGCGACAGCTCGAGCAGTGGCTGCTGCGCATCACCGACTACGCGGAGCGGCTGCTGGGCGACCTCGACGGCATCGATTGGCCGGAGCACGTGAAGACGATGCAGCGCAACTGGATCGGGCGCAGCGAGGGCGCGGAGGTGACCTTCCGCTGCGAGGAGATGGGCGTTGACTACCCGGTGTTCACGACGCGGCCGGACACGCTGTTCGGCGCGACCTTCTTCGTGATGGCGCCGGAGCATCCCGACGTGCTGCGCCTGGCGGCGGGCACGCCGCACGAGCGGGCGGTGCACGAGTACGTCAACCACGCGCTGAACGAGAGCAACGAGGAGCGCGGCAACGCGGAGAAGCCCAAGACGGGCGTGCCGCTGGGGCGCAGCGTGACCAACCCGGTCAACGGCGAGAGCATCCCGATGTACGTGGCGGACTACGTGCTGATGGAGTACGGCACCGGCGCGATCATGGCGGTGCCGGGCCACGACGAGCGCGACCACGCGTTCGCGCGCGCGTTCGACCTGCCGATCAGGCGGGTGATCGAGCCGCTGGGCGAGGACGCGGGCGAGCTGCCGTACGCGGGCGACGGGCGCCTGGTGGGCTCCCACGCGGACTTCGACGGGCTGGGCAACCGCGAGGCGCTCAACGAGATCGTGGCGTGGCTTGACCGCGAGGGCAAGGGGCACGCGTCGGTGAACTACCGCCTGCGCGACTGGCTGATCTCGCGGCAGCGCTACTGGGGCTGCCCGATCCCGATCGTCTACTGCGAGCGCTGCGGCGCGGTGGCGGTGCCCGACGAGGACCTGCCGGTGGAACTTCCGGACATCGACGACTTCACGCCCAAGGGCCGCTCGCCGCTGGCGGCGGCGGAGCAGTGGGTCAACACGCAGTGCCCGCAGTGCGGCGGGAAGGCAAGTCGCGAGACGGACACGATGGACACCTTCGTGGACTCCTCGTGGTACTTCCTGCGCTACTGCGACGCGGGCAACGACCGCGCGGCGTTCTCGCCGCAGGCGATGCGCGCGTGGATGCCGGTCGACCAGTACATCGGCGGCGTGGAGCACGCGATCCTGCACCTGATGTACGCGCGCTTCTTCACCAAGGCGCTCGCGGACCTCGGCCACCTCGAGTTCGAGGAGCCCTTCAGGGCGCTGTTCACGCAGGGGATGGTCACCAAGGACGGCGCGAAGATGAGCAAGTCGCGCGGCAACGTGGTCTCGCCCGCGTCGATCGTGGAGCGCGTCGGCGCGGACACGGCGCGCTGCTACATCCTGTTCGTGGGTCCGCCCGAGCAGGATGCGGACTGGTCCGACGAGGGGGTGGACGGGGTGCACCGCTTCCTCGGGCGGCTGTGGCGCCTGGCGGCGGAGACGGCCGACCGCGGCTCCGAGCGGGAGGGAGAGCTGGCGGCGCCGCAGGCGCCGGTGGGCGATGACCTCGCTCTGATCCGCAAGACGCACTGGGCGATCGACAAGGTCGGCGGCGACCTTCGCCGTTTCGCGTTCAACACGGCGATCGCCGCGGTGATGGAGCTGCTGAACGACTGCTCACGCCTGCGCGAGGAGGTCGAGCTCTCGACGCTGCGCTTCGCGCTGGGCAGCGCGGCGTCGCTGCTGTTCCCGTTCGCACCGCACGTGTGCTCGGACATCTACGAGCGGCTCACGGGCGAGCGCGTGTGGGAGCAGCCGTGGCCGGTCGCGGAGGACGCGATGCTCGAGAGCGACTCCTACGAGCTGGTGTGCCAGGTCAACGGCAAGGTGCGCGACCGCGTGCGCGCGCGCTCGGACGCACCGGCGCAGGAGCTCAAGGAGCTGTGCATGGCCGCCTCCAACGTGCGCGCGCACCTGGCGGACCGCGAGATCGTCAAGGAGATCGTGGTGCCCGGCAAGCTGGTCAACCTCGTGGTGCGCTGAGCGTGCCCGAGCTCGGCCCGCTGTACCTGATCCACGGCGATGACCACGGCGGGGTTGTCGGGCGCAGGGCGCGTCTGCTCGCGCTCGCGGAGTCCCGGCGCGACAGCGTGGAGGTGCTGATCGGCGAGGACGCGACCCCCGCGGGGGTCGCTGCGGCGCTCGCGGCGATGACGCTCGCGCTGGGCAGGCGGGTGCTGGTGGTGGACGGCGTGGAGCGCTGGCGCGAGGCGGAGGTGGAGAAGCAGCTGGCGCCCGCGCTGGGCGCGCTCGCGCCGGAGACGACGCTCGCGCTGTTCGCGCGCGAGGAGGCCCGCGCGAAGGCGCCTGGCGCGCTGCACAAGGCGGTCAAGCGCGCGGGCGGGCAGATCGTCGAGCACGCGACGGTGAAGCGCTGGGAGCTGCCGAGGTGGGTCCGCGAGCAAGGCGAGCGCGTGGGGCTCTCGCTGGACGCTGCGGCTGCGGCTGCGCTGGTGGACCACGTGGGCGAGCGCCAGCAGCGCCTCCTGCGCGAGCTCGAGAAGCTCGCGCTGTCGGGCTGCACGGCGGTGTCGGTCGCGGATGTGGAAGAGCTGGCGGCGCAGTCCTCGGAGCGCCGCGCGTATCAGCTCGCGGACGCGCTGCTCGCGGGCGACGCGGGCGCCGCGAGCGCGCTGTACCTGCGCCTGTGTGCGCAGGGCGAGCGCGTGCAGGGTCTGCTGTACCCGATGGCGAGACGCGTGCGCGACGCGGTGGCGGTGTCGCAGAGCCTGCAGGCGGGCGTGCCGGTGGCGAAGATCAAGGAGTCGCTGCGCCCGCTGAGCGGCCGCGCGGCGGACCGCTTCATAGCGGACGTGCGCCGCAGCGATCAGCAGCGGCTGCGCGGCGCGCTCGGCATTCTCGCGGACCTCGAACTGTCGACCCGCGGCGGCTCCCCGCTGCCGAGCGCGCGCGGCCCGTTCAGCGGGCTGCACGAGGAGACGCTGGCGCTGCGGGCGATCGCCGCGATCGCGGCGGGCTAGAGCTACTTGCCGATGCCGGCGAGCAGGCGCGCAGCGCGTGACTTCTTGCGCGCGCCGGTGTTGCGGTGCAGCGCGCCGCGCTTGACGGCCTTGTCGATCTTGCTCACGAGTTCCCTGTGGGCGTCCTGCGCGGTCGCGGCGTCGCCGTCGTGCGCGAGCGATTCCAGGCGGCGGAAGTACGTCTTGATGGTGGAGGTGTAGAGGCGGTTCTCCAGGCGCTCGCGCTCGGAGCGCAGGATCCGCTTCTTCTGCGAGTGAATGTTTGCCATGGCTGATGTCCTTGAGCGCGCGAGCTGATAACGGCCCGGGCGCGCCGCAGAGCGCCGTACTATAGCGGCCTTGCCCGGCACAGCGGACACCGAGGCCGCGCAGGTGCCCGCAGCGACCCTGAGGGGCACCGGCAGGGTGGCGCGCAACACGGCGATCTTCTCGGTCGCGACGGGCGTCTCGCGGGTGGCGGGCCTCGTGCGCGAGATCGTCGCTGCGCGCTACTTCGGCACGAGCGGCCCCTTCTCGGCGTTCACGATCGCCTTCCAGGTGCCCAACCTCATAAGCGCCCTGTTCGCCAACGCGGCGCTGTCGGCCGCTTTCGTGCCCGTGTTCACCGAACTGCTGCACCAGGGCAGGCGCAGAGAGGCGCTGCGCCTGGCCTCGACGCTGTTCTGGATCATGCTGATCGTGTTGGGCGCGATCGTCGCGTTCTTCATCCTCGCGGCGGGGGTGATCATGCCGCTGTTCACCGGCGCGAAGTTCACCGGCGGCCTCGACAGCCTCACCGTGGGCCTGTCCCAGATCCTGTTCCCCGTCGTGCTGATCCTCGGCCTGAACGGGCTGCTGGTGGGGGTGCTTCAGTCCTACGAACACTTCTCCATCCCGGCGATCTCACCGGCGGTGTGGAACGTGGTGATCATCGTGCTGCTGATCCTGCTGCGGCCGCACTTCGGCGGCGGCGTGGAAGACGGCAATCAGCTGCACGCGTACGCGATCGCGATCCTCGCGGCGACGTTCGTGCAGCTGCTGATGGCGGTCGGCGCGCTCGGCCGCATCGACTTCCGCCTGCAGCTCTCGATCGACTGGCACGATCCGCGCGTCAGGCAGGTGTTCATGCTGATGCTGCCCGTGACGATCGGTCTCGGCATCGTCAACCTCGACCAGCTGATCAACTCGGTGTTCGGGACGCTCGTCAACAAGGAAGCGCCGGGGGCGATCGAAAAAGCGTTTCGCATCTACATGCTGCCGCAGGGGCTCTTCAGCGTCGCGGTGGCTACCGTGCTGTTCCCCACGCTGAGCCGCATGGCCGCGGGGCGCGACGCGGCGGGGATGCGCCGCGCGCTGGGTACGGGCATGCGCCAGATCAACCTGATGCTGATCCCGGCGTCGGTGTTCATGATCGTGCTGGCGAAGCCGATCGTGCGCCTGGTCTTCCAGCGCGGCGCGTTCGGCACGCAGTCCACCCACCTCGTGTCGATCGCCCTGTTCTGGTTCGCGTTCAGCCTGCCGTTCGGGGGCCTGAACCTGCTGCTGACAAGGACGTTCTTCGCGCTGCAGCGGCCGTGGATACCGACGCGCCTGGCGGCGATGAACATCGTGGTGGACATCGTGTTGAGCGTGGCCCTGTACAAGCCGCTGGGCATCGCGGGGCTGATCATCGGCACGGTCGCGGCCAACGCGCTGATGACGGCGCTTCAGCTGCGCAGGCTGCGGGAGGGCTTCAACGGTCGCCTGGAGGGTGCGCAGACGACGATGATCACGGCGCGCATCGTGCTCGCATCGGCGCTGCTCGCGGGCGTCTCCTGGGCGGTGTGGAAGATTCTTGAGAGCGTCCTCGGCGTGTCGCTGATCGCCCAGGTGCTCAGCGTCGGCGCGGCGGCCGGCGTCGGAGGGCTCGCGTACCTGCGCGCGGTGCTCGCGATGGGAGTGCCGGAGGCCCACCAGGTGAGCCGCCTGGTGCGCGCGCAGTTCGGGCGGATGTAGGCAGGGCCCGGGCGCCGAGTAGGCGCCGCCGGGGCGCGGCGGCGCGGAGCGCTCGAAGAGGGCCGGACGGGCACTTGGCCCGCCCGGCCGTCCCGGTCAGAGATCGCCGTTACTACTTACGTCCCAGGACTGTGTGTCTATTGCCTGGGCGGCTTGACACTCCCGATCACCTGGACAGGCCGCCGGCCGGAGGGCCGGCGCGTAGCCGCGGCTGGACCGTGAGATCCGTGGTCGGGTGGCGATCCGCCGGAGCGACAACGCTATCGGGTCTGCGCGCCGGTGCCGGCCCCGCGGGGACGCCATCTACGCTGTAGTGGCACGCATGGACCAGGCGCACATCCGCAACTTCTCGATAATCGCCCACATCGACCACGGCAAGTCGACGCTGGCGGACCGCATCCTGGAGCTGACGCACACGGTCGCAGCGCGCGAGATGCGCGCGCAGCTGCTGGACTCGATGGACCTCGAGCGCGAGCGGGGCATCACGATCAAGGCGCAGGCGGTGCGCGTGTTCTTCACGGCGAGCGACGGCGAGACCTACCAGCTGCACCTGATCGATACGCCGGGTCACGTGGACTTCACCTACGAGGTCTCGCGCTCGCTTGCGGCCTGCGAGGGGGCGCTGCTGGTGGTGGACGCCTCCCAGGGCGTGGAGGCGCAGACGGTGGCGAACACCTACCTCGCGGTGGACTCTGGCCTCGAGCTGATCCCGTGCCTGAACAAGATCGACCTGCCGGGCGCTGAGCCCGAGCGCGTGGCTGGCGAAGTCAGCGAGCTGATCGGCGAGCCCCCGGAGTCGATCCTGCGCATCAGCGGCAAGACGGGCGCGGGCGTGGCGGAGGTGCTCGAGGAGCTCGTCAGCCGCGTGCCGCCCCCCGCGGGCGACCCGGACGGCCCGCCGCGCGCGCTGATCTTCGACTCGGAGTTCGACCAGTACCGCGGCGTGGTCGCGTACATCAGGGTGGTTGACGGCGTGTTCCGCAAGGGCGAGGCGATTCGCGCGATGGCGGCGGGCACGGAGGCGGACATCGACGAGGTGGGCTTCTTCAGCCCGCAGATGATGCCGACAGACCAGCTTGCGGCGGGCGAGGTGGGCTACCTGATCACGGGCCTGAAGGACGTCACGCAGCTGCGCGTGGGCGACACGCTCACGACGCGCGCGCGCGGCTCGCACGCGGGCCGCTCGCACGCGCAGGCGACGCAGGCGCTGCCGGGCTACCGCGAGGTCAAGCCGATGGTGTTCTGCGGCCTGTTTCCGATCGACTCGGACGACTACCCGGACCTGCGCGACGCGCTCGAGAAGCTGACGCTCAACGACGCGGCGCTGTCGTGGGAGCCGGAGACCTCAGACGCGCTGGGCTTCGGCTTCCGCTGCGGCTTCCTGGGGTTGCTGCACATGGACATCGTGCGTGAGCGCTTGGAGCGCGAGTACGACCTCGAACTGCTCGCGACGATGCCCTCGGTGGAGTTCGACGTGACGCTCACCAACGGCGAGGAGATGGAGGTGCACAACCCCTCCGACATGCCGGACCCGGGCAGGATCGCGGAGATCCGCGAGCCGGTGATCAGGGCGTCGGTGATCGCGCCGAAAGAGTTCGTGGGCGCGGTGATGGAGCTCTGCCAGGAGCGCCGCGCGGAGCACGCGGGCATGCACTACCTATCGCCGGAGCGCGTGCAGCTGACATACGACATCCCGCTCGCGGAAATCGTGCTGGACTTCTTCGACCAGCTGAAGTCGCGCACGCGCGGGTATGCGTCGCTGGACTACGAGCTGAACGGCATGAAGCCCTCGGACCTGGTGAAGCTCGACGTGCTGCTGGCGGGCGACCCGGTGGACGCGCTGTCGATGGTGGTGCACCGCGACAAGGCCTACGAGGTGGGCCGCTCGTTGACGGAGAAGCTTCGCAAACGGATTCCTCGCCAGCAGTACGACGTGCCCATCCAGGCGGCGATCGGCGCGCACGTGATCGCGCGCGAGACGGTCAAGGCGTTCCGCAAGGACGTGATCGCGAAGTGCTACGGCGGCGACATCACGCGCAAGAAAAAGCTGCTCGAGAAGCAGAAGGAGGGCAAGCGGCGGATGAAGCAGGTGGGTCGCGTGGAGGTGCCCCAGGAGGCGTTCCTGGCGGTACTCGAGCTCGGCGAGGAGTGATCGGCATGCGCGTGCTGTTCGTGTGCCTGGGCAACATCTGCCGCTCGCCGACGGCGGAGGGCGTGATGCGCTCGCTGATCGAGCGCGAGGGCCTCGGAGACGCGATCCAGCTCGACTCGGCGGGCACCGGCTCATGGCATGTGGGCAGCGCGCCGGACGCTCGTGCGACGGCGGCGGCGCAGCGACGCGGCGTGCTGCTCGAGGGTCACGCGCGCCAGGTCACGCCCGAGGACTTCGAGCGCTTCGACCTGCTGCTCGCGATGGACAGCGAGAACGCGCGCGACCTGCGCGAGGCGGCGGGCGCGGAGGAGCAGCGCGCGAAGGTGAGGCTGCTGCGCGAGTTCGACCCGGACAGCGCCGGCCGCGGAGAGCTCGACGTGCCCGACCCCTACTACGGCGCGCCGGGCGGCTTCGACGAGGTCTTCGAGATCGTCAACGCGGCGTGCGAGGGGCTGCTCGTGCAGCTGCGCGAGGGCCGCGAGGCGTGAGCCTGCCGCCGGGCGCGCGCGTGCTTGAGCGCGTGGGCGGGGGCGACATCAACGAGGCCTACCACGTCATCCTGGCGGACGGCAGGGAGGCGTTCGTGAAGACCCGCGCGGACGCGGCGCGCGGCGAGTACGAGGCGGAGGCGGCGGGCCTTCGGTGGCTGGCGCAGCCCGGCGCGCTGAAGCTGCCCGCGGTGCTCGAGGCGGGGGAGGGCCACCTGGCGCTTCAGTGGGTGAAGCGAGGCCGCCTGACGGCGGCCGGCGAGGAGCAGCTGGGACGCGGCCTCGCGCTCGTGCACGCGGCGGGCGCGCCCACGTTCGGTGTGCGCGGTGAGGGCGGGGGTGCGCGCTTCGGCTCGCTCGCGCTGCCGAACGACCCGCGCGCGGACTGGGCGTCGTTCTACGCGGAGAACAGGCTGCTCGTGCTGGCGCGGTTCGCGCGCGAGCGCGACGCTCTCGGAGCACGGGGGATCGCGGCGGTGGAGCGCGTGTGTGCGCGCATGGGCGAGCTGGTGGGCCCGCATGAGCCGCCGGCGCGGCTGCACGGCGACCTGTGGTGGGGGAACGTGATGGCGGGCGAGGACGGGAGCGCATGGCTGATCGACCCGTCGGCGTACGGCGGCCACCGCGAGATGGATCTCGCGATGCTGCGGCTGTTCGGCGGCCCGTCTGAGCGCGTGTTCGCGGCCTACGACGAGCAGGCGCCGCTCGCGGACGGCTGGCGCGAGCGCGTGGAGCTCCACCAGCTGGCGCCGCTGCTGGTGCACGCGCTCCTGTTCGGCGGCTCCTACCGCGCGAGCGCGGAACGCGTCGCGGCGCGCTACGCGCAGCCGTCCCGCGGAGCGCGGTGCGTCGGATGAGCGGGTGTGCGTCCCGCGACGATCGCCAACCGCAGGCGGCTGTATCTGCAGGCGCGCGTGATCGTGGCGCGCCATTACCGCGAGCAGCTAACGCTCGCGCGCGTAGCGCGCGCGCTCGCTACCTCACCCCGTCAGCTGCAGCGCTCCTACGAGCAGTTCGGGCGGCGCACCTTCCGCGAGGACCTGCTCGCGCGGCGTATGAGCGTGGCGGCGGACCTGCTGCTGGCGCAGCGCTCGATCAGGGTGGCGGATGTCGCGCACCTGGTGGGCTACCGCCAGGCGCCGCACTTCGCGCGTGCCTTCAGGGCGCGCTACGGCATGTCGCCGGCGCTGTTCCGCGAGCACGCTCGCAGCATGTAGCCCGCGCGGCGCATGCGGGCGTCTGCGCATGAGGCTAGCGTGGGTGCATATGGGAGAGGGGCGCACGGGGGAGAGGGCGAGAGCGCGAGGAGCCCGTGAGAGGGGCGCACGATCGCCGACCGGGAGGTAGCGATCGAGGCCGGCGACGGAGTGCTCGAGGCGCAGTCGCGCAGGCTTCGCAACAGCCTCATCAGCCTGCTCGTGTTCTTCGCGCTCGTCGCGGGGCTGCTGCTCGCGGTGCCGGGCCTGCATGAAGCGGGCGAGAAGATCACCGACGCGAGCGGCCCGTGGGTCGCTGTCGCGGTCGTGCTCGAGATCCTCTCGTGCGCAGGCTACGTCGTGCTGTTCGACCTCATCTTCTCGCGGCTCGGGCGGAGCCTCAGCTCGCGGCTGTCGCTGTCGGAGCTCGCGGTCAACTCGATCGTCTCGGTCAGCGGCCTCGCGGGCATCGCGCTGGGCGCGTGGGTGCTGCGCAGCAAGGGCTTCTCGGTGGAGCGCATCGCGAAGCGCTCGGTGCTCATCTTCGTGCTGACCAGCGCCGTCAACGTGGGCGCGGTCGCGGTGATCGGGCCGCTCATGTGGGTCGGTGTGCTGCCCGGCTCGAGCAACGCGCTGCTCACGCTCCTGCCCGCGTGCGCAGCGCTCGCCACGATCGCCGCCACGCTCGGCCTCGCAGGTCTCGCGGGCAGGGCGGCAGCCAGGCACGTATCCGGGCGCGGTCGTGCGTTCGTCGCGCTGACCGCGGTGAGCGGCGGCGTCGCCGAAGCGCTCGGGCTGCTGCGCAGGCACGACCCGCGGCTGCTCGGTGCGCTCGGCTACTGGCTGTTCGACAACCTCGTGCTGCTCGCGGCGTTCGCGGCGTTCGGCCACGCGCCGTCCTTCTGGGTCGTCGCGATGGCCTACCTCGTCGGCATGCTCGCCAACTCGCTGCCCGTGCCGGGTGGCTTCCTCGCGGTGGAAGGCGGGCTCGTCGGCATGCTGCTGCTGTTCGGCGTGCGTCCCGCGTCGGCGGTCATCGCGGCAGTCGTCATCTACCGCGCGATCTCGCTGTGGATCCCCGCGGTGATCGGCTCGCTCGCGTTTCTCAGCCTGCGCCGCGAGATCGGCAAGCCGGCAGCGCCGATCGCGCACGTCGGCGGCAGCTAGAGCGCGGTCCCGTCCTAGCCGGAGCTGCCCGAGTTCTTGACGCTTTCGAGGTATTCGCGCTGGCGCGCGGTGTGCTGGCAGACATGGCCGGGAAGGTTTTCGGTGACGCGCGCGAGCGCGACGCTCTGCGGGCCGTACAGGCCGGGGCAGTACACGGGCAGCGGCAGGTCTTCAGAGGCGCTGCCTGGGGCGTTTATCGGGTAGAGCTCCTGCGCAGCGCGTAGCGCTTTGGCTACGCCGTCGGAGAAGATGTCGATCGTCACGTGCCCGGTGTACAGCTCGATCGAGCGGCCTTCGTCGTAGACCACGCCTGGTACGCCGCGGACGAGGATGTTGTACTGCGGGCCGAGCGGCTGGTTCGAGTGACGCTTGTAGACCACCGTGGTGACCTGCAGCGGCAGCAGGCACCCGAACGGCCCCTTGCTGCGCACGCAGTCGCCGTAGTACACGCCGTCGCCGAGCTTCGTGATGTAGCCGTCGAGCCCGTCGGCGGCGGCCAGCGGGCTGCCCTCGAAGCTGGTGCCGACCCAGTAGACGCGGAAGTAGGGGAACGTCTGGGCGGCGGCGAGTTCCACGCGCGCGACGGTCCGCGGCTGGCCGGTGCCGCAGCCGGCGAGCAGCGCAGCCGCCAGCACACACGCCGCGAGCATCGCAGGGAGCTTCATCGCCATCATTATCTCCGCGTGCGGGAAAGCCCCACAGCCAGTTCGCGGCTGGCCCCGGTGCTGATCGCCGCCGCGCTCGTGCTCGCGTGGCTGATCGCCTACCCGCGGACGCCCGATCTCGCAGCGGCGACCTATCGCGTGAATCTGTTCCGGGCGGCGGGTTTCCTGCTCGTGGACGAGCGCTGGTACGCGGGCCACGACATGCCGGGCTACAGCCTGCTGTTCCCCGCGCTGGGCGCGCTGCTCGGCGTGCGCGCTGTGGGCGCGCTGGCTGTGCTCGCGTCCACGGCGCTGTTCGGGCGCCTCTCGCACTCGCTCTACGGGGGCGCGGCCGCGGGCTGGGGCACCGCGTTCTTCGCGGTGGCCGCGCTCGGTGACGTGTGGGCGGGCCGCGTCGCGTTCGCGCTCGGCGTGCCGTTCGCGCTGGCCGCGGTCCTGGCGCTGCGCAGCGCTCACGCGCGCTGGGCCGTGGCGGCTGCGGTCGTGTGCGCGGCGGCGAGCCCGGTCGCGGGCGTGCTGCTCGCGCTCGGCGGGCTCAGCGTCGCGGTCGTGGAGCGCTCGCCGCGCGCGCTGGTGGCGCTCGGCGCTCCGGCCGCGCTCGTCGTGCTCGTGCTCGCGGCGCTGTTCGGCGAAGGTGGCTTTGAGCCGTTCCCGTTGCTGTCCTTCATCGCCGCGGCGGGGGTCGCGCTCGCGTTCCTGCTCGCGCTGCCGCGCACCGCGGCAGCGCGCCCGCTGCGCGTGGGCGGGGCGCTGTACCTCGGCGCGTGCGTGGCGTGTGTGCTGGTGCACACGCCCATGGGCAGCAACGTCGAGCGTTACGGAGTGCTGCTCGCGGGCCCGCTGCTCGCGTGCGCGCGTCTTCAGCGACGCGGGGGTGCGCGCGCGCAAGGGCTGAGCGCGGTGAGCGCGGCGGCGCTGCTCGCGATCGCGGTTTGGGTGGTGTGGGGGCCGGTGCGCGAGACGCTCGCGGTCGCGGGCAGCGCCGCGACGAGCGCCTCCTACTATGCGCCGCTCGAGCGCTTCCTCGCGCGCGAGGAGGGCGGGCCGGTGCGCGTGGAGGTGCCGCTCACGCGCTCGCACTGGGAGGCAGCGCTGCTCGCGCGGAGCGTCGCGCTCGCGCGCGGCTGGGAGAAGCAGCTCGAGGAGCGCTATGACGGCGCGCTGCTCGCGCGCGGTCTGAGCGCGGCCGCGTACGAGCGCTGGCTTGACTCTCAGGCGATCTCCTATGTGGCGCTGCCGGACGTCGCGCTCGACGGCTCGAGCGCGGCGGAGGGCAGGCTGATCAGCGCGGGGCTGCCGTTCCTGCGCGAGGTCTTCACGAGCGCGCACTGGCGCGTGTACCGCGTGCTCGGCGCGAGCGCGCTCGCGTCGGGCCCGGGGCGCATCACGCAGCTCGGCCACGACCACTTCGCGCTGCGCGCGGCGCGCGCGGGCAGCTTCCTCGTGCGGGTGCACTACACGCGCTACTGGTCGGTGTCGCGAGGGCGCGGCTGCGTGACTCGCTCGGCGGGCGGCTGGACGCTCGTGCGCGCCTATTCGCCGGGCAGCTTGCTCATCAGCGCGCGCTTCTCGCTGGGCGCGGCGGTGAACGCGAGCAGCTCGTGCACCGCGGGGTCCGCGCCGCGCGCGGATGCGCCGCCGCTCGGTTCGAAGCAGTACAGCCCTGAGTAGCCCGTCAGATACAGGTTGTGGCCGTCGCTCACGGCGGGATCGAACGCGCCGGTGCCGAGCTGGAAGGCGACGCGGCCCGTGGAGATGCCCAGCCCGTAGATGTGGTGGCTGGCGAGGTCCGCGAAATAAACGATGCGCCCGATCACCGTGGCGGATCCCGAGATGCGCCCGTGCGCGTGAAAGCGCCAGCTGATCGCGCCGCTGCGCGCGTTGATCGCGTAGAAGTCGCCGTCGTAGGAGCCCACGTAGACGGTCGGGCCGATGCCCGGCGCGTTGGTCACCGCGGGCGATGCGTAGACGTAGGCGCCCGTCTGCACCGCCCAGTCGAGCGCGCCGTCGGCGGCGTCGTAGGCGTAGACGCGCCCGTCGGTGTTGCCGAGGTACACGCGCCCGTAGAGGACCGCCGCCGTCGAGTAGAACGTTCCGCTGCCGAGCAGCGCGCCTTCCGAGCTCGAGATCCACACGCGGCGGCCGCTGGCCGCGGAGATCGCCTGCACGTGGCCGGAGTAGTCGCCGAAGTACAGCCGGCCCTCCGAGAGGGACGGGCTGGCCTTCACCGCGCCGGGTGCGCGGTAGGTCCACACGGTCGCGCCGGTGCGCGCGTCGAGCGCGTAGACGGTGCCGTCTTCGGAGCCGAAGAACACGCGGCCGGCCGCGACCAGCGGCGAGGACTCGCTGCGGCTGCGCAGCAGCCGCGACCAGCGCACGGCCCCGGTGGCCGAGTCGAGCGCGACGATGCGCCCCTGACTGCCGGGTCCCCCCGCGTCGAGGAT
>Ga0209698_10005548_pt1 | contig 13625 bp, 13 predicted proteins | sample LitLauG_LLR_2012_FD_187203 | JGI IMG/M metagenome (GOLD analysis project Ga0209698, IMG submission 187203) | Freshwater sediment microbial communities from Pennsylvania, USA - Little Laurel Run_MetaG_LLR_2012 (SPAdes) (version 2) | ecosystem: Environmental > Aquatic > Freshwater > Creek >... | reverse complement strand
CAGGTCGTCGGGTGCGAACCAGCGTGCCGAACGCAATTCGGATGGGAGCTTAAGTGACATCGTATATCGACCTTCAGTTTCTGAGGCGTCGCAACAGTTGTGCAATATCCCCGGCGCCATAGGTTTCGGCCGTTCCCATCGGGTAGGCGTACTTGAGGAATGAGAACAATATCACGTTCGCGCCTTGCGCTCCATGTCCAGGCGCAAGGCCACGACGTCGAGTTCCCGCGTTATCTTCACATCATCGACGCCGACAATCTGGTCTTTCTTTACGGGCCGCTTCAACTTGGCATTGTAGGCGCTCAAGCTGCCGGATTTCATCGTCACGCTCGGCACCATGAGCATCTACCGCGGCGCGGCGCTGATCTATAATGACGGTCAGCCCTTCTATAAGATCGACACGACCTTCCGCTCAACCTTCGCGGGAGAACTCGCCGGCATCCCCACGCCGGTGATTATCGCTCTCATCATCGCGGCGCTTGCTTTTCTTCTCATCCGTTACACGACTCTTGGCGAACAGATCATCGCCGGAGGCGGCAATGAGGAGGCGGCGCGGCCCTCGGGCATCAATGTCGATGGCGTAAAAATAGGCGTCTACGCCATATCTGATTTCCTATCGGCCCTTGCCGGGCTCCTCCTGGTCGCCCGCATCGGCGCCGCGGAGCCGATCGGCGGCGTTGGCTTGGAGTTTGAGGCGATTGGCGCGGCGGTGATCGGCGGCGCCAGCTTGTTTGGCGGCGAGGGAAATTCGCTTGGATCGCTGGTCGGCGCCATAACCCTTGGCGGCCCGCGGAATGGCCTGACGCTGCTCAACGTGCCGTCCTTCTGGCAATATGTCGCGACCGGCGTTGTCGTCATTCTCGCCGTGCTCGCCGATCAGGTGACCCGCAAGCGGCGCTGAAAGGGCCGGGGCGCCATGCAACAAATTACCTTCGTCGACGCCCACCACCGGCATGAAATCATCCGCTCGTTGGGGTGCTTCGAGCTTCGGTCGGCATGGCCCAAGGTGAAGCGGCTGACCCAAACCGGAAATCCACCCTCGATAGCCACTCGGCTTCCCGAGCTGTCATTGACCTGGGAGCCCTAGGTCGAGATCTTCGCGATTGCCCCCGAACAGGCCGGCACCGCGATCACGAGCAGCGCCAACAAAACAAATGAGACGGCTAAATTAGATAGATGGGCAACCGCTCCTATTCCGGCGGGACCCAAGAGGTGTCCGGCGTAACCCGCTGTCGCAATGGCAGCGACGGCACTGCCTGCTGGCATGTCGCGTTGTTTGCCGGCAGCACTAAACAATATAGGCACCAGATTGGAAGCGCCCACTCCTGTCAATGCGAAGCCAACCAAGCTCATTGTACCTGGCGCCAGAGCGGAGATTAGAAAGCCCATCACGGTCAACGTACCGCCAAGCAACAACGTACGGCGGGTTCCAAGTTCTGCAACGATCCGGTCGCCCGTCAGCCGTCCAACGGTCATCGCGATGGCAAATAGCACGTATCCAATTCCGGCCTGCCCTTTCGCAAATGCTTTGGTCTCGGATAGCAAGACGGCCCCCCAGTCGAGTACAGCCCCTTCTACCAAGAAGAGTATGGCGCACAGCGCCGCTATAACCAGTACGATTCCCCGCGGAGCTACCAAAACTTGTCCCAAAGTCGCCGCTCTTGTCGGCAAGAGGCCACCTCGGGCAATCAGAACAAGTAGAGCGACTACAGCGGCGCCAAGAAGCGCGGTTGCTATTGGTGTCGCGCCAGATGAAAGCGCTAGGGTTTCGGCGGCGGCGCCGACAAAACCGCCGACGCTGAAAAGGCCATGAAAGCCGGACATAAGTGGGACGTCCGCATCTCGTTCCACCTCCGACCCATGCATGTTCATTGCTACGTCGAGGGTGCCGAGGGAGGCGCCAAAGAGTGCCAGTGTGCTCGCGAATAATATCGGTGACGAAATCAGTGCCAGCAATGGCAATGTCAAAACCAGCCCGGCGCCGCTCAGCAGGATCATGCGCCTGCTGCCCCAAAAGTTAGCAAGTCCACCTGTCAACGGCATCGCTAGTACAGAACCTAGACCTAGACAAAGTATGATCAACCCGAGTTGTCCGTTGTCGATGCCAAGCCGCTCCTTGGCATACGGAACAAGAGGCGCCCAAAGAGCGACTGCGAAGCCGGCCGCAAAAAAACACAAGCGGGTCGCAGTTCGAGTGGCAGGAGAATCGGCGCGATAGTGCGCCGACAGTTGATCGATTTCGCTCAAGTATTCGGTCCCCTTTTCATCGGCTGTGCATAGGCGCAATGACCGTCGCAAAGCTCGAAGCCCTTTCGATCGTTTCCTCCCTGACACGCATGACCCATCGCAACGTCTACCGATATGTCGGTGTCTAGTCCACCCTGAAAGCCGACGATCGAAGTGCGTTGGGTCTGACCCACAGAGGTCCGGCTGCAATGCAGCACTTTGACCGCAATACAGTGCTGCGTCGAATGGGAATCGCCTCGAGGCTCTGCGTTGAGCAGGGCGGAGATGGCCTGCTCACTTTAACTTCTCGTACGCCGCGGCGGCACGTGCGACGGCGTCCTCGTTGAGGTCGAAGCCGAGACCGGGCTTGTCGCTGATTGGCAAGGCCCCTTTTGTGGGCTCAAGGCTCGGGCTCGAGACGATATCCTCGGCGAGAAGCTGCCACATGATCTGGTTGCCGTCGTCCATATTGCCCAAAGTAGCTGCCACTTGGTTCGATGCGCAGGTGGTGATCCCGGTTTCGAAGATGCCATGTAGGCAGACATTGACGCCAGCGGCCTCCGCGACTGCGGCGGCCTTGCGGAAGCGCACGACCCCGCAGGTCTCGTGTAGACCCATGACAATGACGTCGGCCGAACGACTGCGGCAGATATCGTAGACATCCTCGGGCGAATAGATGGTCTGATCGGCGGCGACAGGAATGTCGGTCAGCGACCGCAGGCGCGCTAAGCCCTCGGCACCGAGCCTGCCTGGTACCGGCTGCTCGATGAATTCGGGGTTATACGGTTTCAGGCGCTCGAACATGCGACGCGCGCGCAGCATGTCCCAGGCCTCGTTGGCATCGAGCCTAAGACGGCGCTTGCCGATCGCCTTGCGGACGGCCCCGGTGATCTCCTCATCGAGATCGTCGCCGCGGCCGATTTTGAGGTAGAGAACGTCGAAGCCCTGTTTGACGAGGCTCTTGGCGTGCGCTGCCAACTCGTCTGCCGTGTCACCTTGGATGAAGCCGAAATAGCTGACCGCATCCCGCGCCTTGCCGCCGAGCAGCTTGTGTAGAGGCTGCCGCATGGCCTTACCGATCGCATCCCACAGCGCCAGCTCCATGCCCGCCATGGCCTGGGAGAAGAAGCGCGATGCACTGCCGGTGCCGCGGGCGTTGAAACCATCGCGGTAGTAGTTCCATATCAGCCGATTGCCGTCGAAGACGGACTGGCCGACAAAACTGGGGATCGCGTCATTTAAGATCGACATCAGGGTCTGGTAGTTGGGGCTGGCCGAAGACTCGCCGATACCGACGACGCCTTGATCGGTGGTTATACGGATCAAAACGACAGGTGCACCATAAGTGATGCCTTGTGCCCAATGATAGGGCTGCTTGAACTTGCAAAACAGCGGTGTGGTCTCAATCGACGCGATCTTCATGTCCCGTCACCTTTGCAGTTGAGATTTTAGGCTCAAGATTTCCTCGGCGGACTGGCTGGTTCTGCCGACATAGGTCGGGAACTCTCCGTGCTCGAGATAGGCTTCGCGGTAACGATGCAGCTTGTCCTCATCGACTTCGACGCCAAGTCCTGGAGCCTCAATGCGACCCCAGGTGGGTGCGTCCGCGATCGGCACCGGACGAGTGAGAATGTCGTCTGCCATGAGCTGCGCTGTCTGCTGATGGCCGTCAGAGGCATTGGGAATGGCGAGCATCACGTGTTGGCAAGCGGCGGCGGCCAGGCCGAGTTCTCCATGCGTGTGTTTGACAACCTGCCAGCCCTCCAGGTGTGCAGCCCAGGCAAGCATATGGAAGCGGGCGATCGAGCCCACCCAATAGGGGCTGAAGCATAGATAGTCGCCGCAACGACTCTTGATGATCCGCCAGGCGTCCGCCTCGCGCCAGAGGCCCTCGTTGACGCATAGCGGTGCACTCACCTGGTGCTTCAGATCGAGCATATTCTCAAGCGGATCGATCCGCACTGGCCCCTCGCAGAAATCCAGCCGGAAGCGCTCGTGCCAGCGTTTGAGCAGGCGCACCGCCTGCGGACCATTCCAGGCCTGGTTAACATCGATGCGGATGCGCCCCTCGGGTCCGATACTATCGCGCAGTGCTTCGAGCATCTCCTCCTCGCGCCGCTCATCGATGCCGACCTTGAGATAGTAGACGGTGTAGCCCTTCTTGCGCCCGTCCCGCGCCTGAAGCGCAATGTCGTTCGCAGACGACCATTCGAGATAGTAGAAGTAGTCGACGGACTTGCGCAGCGCGCCACCCAGCATGCGGTAGAGCGGCTGGCCGGTGGCCTTGCCGCTCAGATCCCACAAGGCCATGTCGATGCCCGCAAAGGCAAAATTGCCCGTCATCGGCTGGAACGCCCAAAGCGCCGGGAGCGCGAGGTCGCGATGGATTGCCTCCTTGTCCCATGGATCACGCCCGACCACCAGCGGCCGCATGGCCTCGACCGCACTCGCGATACCGCGCGTATCCGCCGCCCGAGTACACTCTCCCCAGCCGACACGGCCATCGTCCGTGGTGAGTTTCACGATCACCTCGGTGATGCCGCCGCGGTTGATCAATGCGCTTGTCTCATCGCGCTTGTAGGGTACCCGGACGGTCATGGCTTCGAGCGATGCGATTTTCATGGCGTGGACCTCCATCAGCGAGAAACCGCGAGCCGCCGCTCGAGCACCCGGACGATGAGCGACAGCGGGTAGCTCATGACGAAATAAATGACGGCGACGAGCACGAAGACCGCCATCGGCTGGTAGTCGGCAAAGGCGATACTCTTGGCGTCGTTCATGATCTCGTTGACGCCTATCAGAGAGCAGAGCGAAGTATCCTTGAGAAGTCCGATCGCATAGTTGGCGACCGGCGGCAGCACGATCCGTGTCGCCTGAGGCAGGATGATGTAGGTCATCGATTGGGCGGGCGTCATGCCGAGAGAAACGGCGGCCTCGCGCTGACCCTTGTGCAGGGCCTCGATGCCTGAGCGGAATACCTCGGCGAGAATTGCTCCGCCATGTAAGCCAAGGCCGAGGACGGCCCCGGTGAAATCTGTGAACCATTGCCAGTTGATGCCGGGGAACAGCTGCGGCGGAACGAAATAGACGATGTAGAGCAGCACCACGATAGGCAGACCGCGGGCGGTTTCGATATAGGCAGTTGCCAACCCCCGCAGCAGGACGATGCGTGACGTCCGCAGCAGTGCGAAAGCGAGCCCAACGAGTACAGCAAGCGCGAAGGAAACCAGCGCGATCTTCAGCGTGGTCAGCGCGAACCACAACAGCTCGGGTAACCAGCGGTGAATGTTCTCGGCATAGATCTGCGGCAGCTTGGACATAGTCGCGTCACCTCTATTGCCAGGCCTGCCGCTGCCGCTCCAGGCGTGCCGCAAGACGGGACATTGGGATCGTCATGCAGAGATAGAGGAGGCCCGCGATGAGATAGACGGCCGCACTGTGCAGCGTCTCGGTAACCAAGTTGCGTGCAAGGGCCATGATCTCGACGACGCCGACAGAAAATACAATCGACGTGTCCTTGAGGAGCACAATCGCAAAGCTCGTGATTGGCGGAAGCATCGTTCGTACCGCTTGCGGCAGCACGATGTGCTGCATCGCCTTGCCGGGCGTCAAGCCGAGGGCGAGCGCCGCCTCCATCTGACCGCGATGGATCGACTCGATGCCGGCCCGATAGATCTCTGCGAGGTAGGCCGCTCCATTCATGCCTAGACCGACGATCGCAGCCTGCAGCGGTGTCGGAGACAGCCCGATATCAGGCAACCCGAAATAGATGACGAACAGCTGCACGAGTGCCGGTGTGCCGCGGAAGAACTCAATATAGGCGATCGCGGGCCAACGCAGGGGGCGCCAGGCAGACAGCCGAACCAGTGCCACTGCGAGCCCGAAGATCAGCGCGAATAGAAGAGACCCGATCGCCACGATCGCGGTCTGCGGCCAGCCGCCGAGCAGCGTCGTAAGAAGGTACGGGCCCTTGGCCTCGAGATACTGCCAGAAGGTCATTCGGTGCCCCGCTACCGATCCTGTATGTGCTTGAGGAATTCGCGCGTGCGTGGCAGCTGTGGATTGGACAGCACTTGCGCCGGCGGCCCCTCCTCAACGATCTTACCGTGGTCCATAAAGATAACGCGATCCGATACTTCGCCCGCAAACTGAATCTCGTGCGTGACGATGACCATCGTACTGCCTTCTTCGGCGAGCTGCCGCATCACGCGCAACACCTCGCCGATGAGCTCGGGATCGAGGGCCGATGTCGCTTCGTCGAACAGCATGAGCTTCGGCTGCATGGCAAGCGCCCGGGCAATCGCCACACGCTGCTGCTGCCCGCCGGAGAGTCGCTCCGGGTACTGGTCGATCTTGTGGCCGAGGCCAACCTTCTGCAGCATCTCGCGCCCGCGCGCCTCGGCCGCCTCACGCGTGAGGCCGAGCACTTTCTGAGGGGCGATGGTGACATTGCCGAGCGCGGTTAGATGCGGGAACAGGTTGAAGCGCTGGAATACGAAGCCGATGTCCGCGCGCTCCTTGGCCAGCTCCCGGTCACTCAGGTGAACGTAGCGCCCGCCCACCTCCTTCTCGCCAATCAACGTGCCGTCGATATAGATGTGCCCAGATGTCGGCTTCTCCAGGTAGTTCACGCAGCGCAGTAGTGTGGTCTTGCCCGACCCACTGGGTCCGATGATCGATACCTTTTGCCCACGCTCGACGTCGAGGCTGATGCCGTCGAGCACCGTCAATTCCCCAAAGCTCTTGTGGAGATCGACGACGCGCAAGAGTGGGGTCATGAACTCATTCCATGCCAGGACATGCAACGAGACGGGCCGCAGGCCCGTCCCGCACTTCGTGGCGAGGTCAACGATAGAGGATCAGAAGCACTTGTCGGCAGTCGGCGCCTTGTAGTCGGCAGGACGGTCGACGCCCACGCGCGGATTTTTGTCGGGCGGGATGAACCAAGCTTTGTCGCCCATGCCGTACTTGGCCATCGTCTTGACGTTGAGGCAATTGGCCCAGACGTCGTCCACGATGACCTTGCTTATGGCGTCCGCCAAGTCCTTCTCGTCCTTGTTGACGCCGAAGATCACGCTGTATTTCGTCGACATGATGGGATATTTGTCAGCCATCGGCTCAAGTGGCAGCTGTTTGATTTTCCACTCCGGATGCTGAACGATGGCCCATTGCACCAGCGGCGGGTCGAGGATCGCGATGTCGATGCGGCCGGCAACGAGATCCTGCAATACGCCATCTGAGGTGTCATAGAGCTTAACCTCGCCGATGCCGTCGACGCCCTTGAGCTCAGGGACGAGCGTGAAGCCCGTGACTGTCGCTACCTTTTTGCCTTTCATGTCGGCGAAGGTATGATAGTTCGTATCCGCCTTCTGGGCTAGCAACGTGCCGAAATAGTAGATCGGGTCGGTCAGATTCATGATTTTGGTGCGGGGCTCGATCCAACCCATGGCGCCGTGCATGATGTCGACCTTGCCCTGCTTGGTCGCCTCGATCTCGGCGGCCCAATCCATCTGGTGGACGACCGGCTCGAGGCCGAGCTTCTTGGCGACATAGATCATGAGTTCGCCGTCAGTGCCGCTAAGAGCACTATCCTTGAGCTGGGTCATCGGCATGTCGCCGTTCATGGCGATGTTCAGCTTGCCGGCCTCGATAGTCTTGATATCGCCGGCGCTCGCCGTCGACATGAATGACAGCGATAGCGCGACGGATAGGGCTGCTACAGACAGACGGCTGCCGCTCCGAAGTGCTAGCTTCTGATGCATGGTCTGCGAATTCACGAGGTTTCCTCCTGTGTTTGCCTGCCGACGGCTCCGACGCGGATCGCTCCTTCAATCTTGACGTGAATTCTTTCGCGTACGCCGCCCTGCGGATCCCTAGTTTTCACGGCTTGGCACGTCTTTGCCGCGGCTTTTAGCGTATCATCCTACCATTTGGAAAGGCAAGCGGGGCGGTCCACATCCGATCCAAGCAATGGGACAGGGGCAGGCAATCGCGACGGACGTCAGAGCAATCCGCGATCTTTCGGGTGCAACCGACCGTTTAAATCTTCATACGGCATATCGACGAGCTGCCGTGAATATTTTTCCGCACGGACAGGGGCTCTACTTGCGATTGCTTCGGCAACCTTGCGGTGCAGGGGCAGCCCGCGCTCGAATGAACCAGGCTCGGAGGTGGTCATCACCACCTGGTTCTGGAAAAGGCCCGTCAGGAGCGAGCCGAGGTGGCGTAGGACGACGTTGTGCGAGGCATCGTAGATGCTGCGGTGAAAGGCGATGTCGGCCGCCGGAACATCGGCGAGCTTGCCCACGCAGGCAACCAGATGCGCCAGCGCGATCTGAATGCGCTCGATCTCCGCGTCGCTGGCACGCAGGGCAGCGAGATACGCCGCCTTCGGCTCGATGATGCGCCGGAATTCCACCAGATCGTGAGCATTCCTGAGATCGGTGCCGTCGATCGCGAACCAGGCGAGAACAGCCGGATCAAGCACGTTCCAATCAGCTTTGGAGCGGACGCGTGTACCGCTCTTGGGCCGCACCTCAATGAGGCCCTTGCTAACCAGCACCTTGATCGCCTCGCGCAGTACATTCCGGCTGATGCCGAGCTCGGCCACCAGCTCGAGCTCCGTGGGCAATCCCCCCGAGCGGGCAAAGTCCCCACGCACGATGCGATGGCCAAGCAAATCGACAACCTGCTCGGGTAGATTGCGCTTGGTCAGCCCACCACGGGGTGCTTGAGTTCTAAGCCGGTGCCGCATTCACATATCCGATCGATGTGACAGACGCGCCTCTGGCGCCAACGGCCGCGTTGCGCACCGCTGCCAAATGGCCAGGGCCGCTTATCAAATGCCTTCCGCAGTTGCAATGCGCTCCTTGCAGGAAGCCTACGTCACTGATTGAATATTACGCGCGAGCTAGTGCGAGCGCGGGGCGCGGATGTGACAACAATCATACTGGGCGCCGGCGTGATCGGCGTAACGACGGCGTGGTACCTGGCCAAAGCGGGTCACAAGGTCGTTGTGGTCGATCGTCAACCCAGCGCTGGTCTGGAGACGAGCTTTGGCAATGGCGGCATCATTCACGCGAGCGAGGTCGGACCCTGGTCGCAACCGGGAATACAGCTCAAGATCCTAAGATGGTTGGGCAAAGAGGATGCCCCACTGCTGCTGCGCTGGTCGGCCCTCCCGCACATGTGGCGTTGGGGTCTGGAGTTTCTGGCCAACTCCTCGGCATCCCTGCATCGGTCCAATACCCTGGTCAACCTCCAGCTGGCCTTGTCGTCGTTGCAAGCGCTGCAAGAGATCGTTTCCGAGACCGGCATCGCCTACGATCGGGCGACGCGGGGTGTCATAAAGGTGTACCGGTCCCCCGAAGGGCTCGAGCATGCGGTGCGTACACATGAGCGTCTCACTGCCCATGGATTGCGGTTCGAGCGTCTCGACCGAAACCGATGCATCGAGATCGAGCCGGCCCTCGCCGACACAGGTCCCACATTGGCGGGAGGCATTTATTTCTCCCGCGACGAGGTCGGGGATTGCAACACCTTCACGCAACGGTTGGCAGATATCTGCAGCTCGCGTGGTGTCCGCTTCCACTTCAACACTACCGTTCGAAGCTTGGACATCGTGGGCAGCCGCCTTCGAGGAGTCACGACCGACAAAGGCAAGATGGAGGCCGACGTCATCGTGGTCGCACTCGGAAGTTTCAGTGCGCCGCTGCTTGCCAAGGCTGGCATTCGGGTGCCGATCTACCCGGTCAAGGGCGTCTCGATAAGCTTCGAACGGGGCGCTTGGAACAGTGCCCCGCGGGTGCCCGTGATCGACGACCACGCCATGTTCGGTTTCGTCCCCATCGGCGAGCGCCTGCGTATCGCCGGCTCGGCCGAGATCACCCGCTATGATGCGACGCCTTCTGAGGAGCGTGCCCGGGCCCTCATCGATAAGGCCAGCACCGCGTTTCCGCAGATGAAGCGTCATTTGGACGTGGCAAAGGCGCGCGTCTGGGCTGGCCTCCGGCCTGTGACGCCTTCCGGCACACCAATCATCGACGAGACCCGTATCGCAGGCCTCTGGGTGAATTCCGGTCACGGCCACCTGGGCTGGACCCTAGCGTGCGGCTCGGGACGATTGATCGCCGATCGGATTTGCAATCAAGGCGTCGGCGCCCAGTCAGGCATTCTTCAAAGTAGCAACCGCCTCACCACTGGGTTCTAGCCAACGAAAGCCGTATCGCCATGTCGAACACGCATTGGCGATAGGGATACCGAAGCGCCGTCGCAAATGCTCCGGTGTCAGACTAAATGTCGAGGGTATTCTCTCGCTCCCATTGCGTCAGGTGCGAAGCGTAAGAGTTCCATTCCTGCGTCTTCAACTTAAGGTAGGCGACGGAAAACTCTTCACCCAGTGCTGCCTTGAGCGAAGTGTCCCTGTCGAACTCACGCAAGGCGTCAAGCAGGTTGAGTGGCAGTTTGGGCGCATCGGTGACAGTGTGGCCATCCTTATACATATCTATGTCATATCGCTTTCCCGGATCTGCATTGGTGCGCAGACCATCGAGACCTGCGGCAATGATGACGGCCTGCAGCAAATAGGGATTGGCGGCGCCATCGGGCAGGCGCAGCTCGAACCGCCCAGGACCTGGAACGCGGACCATATGGGTGCGGTTGTTTCCTGTCCAGGTGACCGTATTGGGCGCCCAAGTCGCGCCTGAGACAGTGCTGGGTGCATTTATGCGCTTGTAGCTGTTGACGGTTGGGTTGGTGATGGCGGCAAGGGCGCCGGCGTGCTTCATGATGCCGCCAAGGAAGGCGCGGCCCTTAATCGAGAGGCCAAGATCGTTGGATTTATCAGCAAAAACGTTAGTAGTGCCAGCCTGGTCCCATACCGAAATGTGCACATGGCAGCCATTGCCTGTCCGACCTGGAAATGGCTTGGGCATGAAGGTCGCCCGCAGATAGTGTTTCTCTGCAATCGATTTGGTCATGTATTTGAAGAACGAGTGCTTGTCGGCCGTTTGCAGAGCGTCGTCAAACTTCCAGTTCATCTCGAACTGCCCGTTCGCGTCTTCATGGTCGTTCTGATATGGCTCCCAGCCGAGCGCTAGCATGTAGTCGCAAATCTCGGCGATGCAATCGTAGCGCCGCATCAGCGATTGTTGGTCGTAGCACGATTTGGTGGCCACGTCCGCCGAATCGGAAATTCCGTTGGCATCGGGCGTTAAGAGAAAGAATTCGGCCTCGACGCCTGTCTTGAGATACATGCCCTCGGCTGCTGCAGCTTTCGCAACCGTGGTGAGCACGTTTCGCGGTGCATGAGCGACCCCCTTGCCCTCCATGACGCAGTTGGAAGCGAGCCATGCGACTTCTGGTTTCCAGGGGAGCTGAATGACTGATGACGGATCCGGTATGGCAAACATATCTGGATGGGCGGGGGTGAGGTCGAGCCAAGTCGCGAAGCCCGCAAAGCCCGCACCGTCCGCCGCCATATCAGCGATTGCTTGCGCGGGGACAAGCTTGGCGCGCTGCCCGCCGAAGAGATCTGTATACGAAATTAAAAAATATTTGACACCCTTATCTTTCGCAAACTGCGCCAAGTCCCTTGCCATGCCCGTCGTCCTTGGTTGGTCGCTTCCCGACAATCAAAGCCCGGTTTTCCCCGGGATCCAGTTTGTTCCGGCCAGCGGAACACCTGCCATCGCCGCCGCCTCGACCGTTAGCGCCACGAGATCCTCCGGCTCCAGATTATGCACATGGGACTTGCCGCAGGCCCGCGCGATTGTTTGGCATTCCAGCGTTAACACTTTGAGATAGTTAGACAATCTGCGTCCTGCGCTCACCGGATCGAGCCGCGCCGCCAGTGCGGGGTCCTGGGTGGTGATGCCAGCCGGATCGCGCCCCTCGTGCCAATCGTCGTAGGCGCCCGTGGTCGTGCCCAGCCTCTTGTATTCGGCCTCCCAATGCGGATCGTTGTCACCCAGAGCGATGAGCGCGGCGGTGCCAATGGAGACGGCGTCGGCGCCCAGGGCCAGAGCCTTGGCGACGTCCGCGCCGGTGCGGATGCCGCCAGAAATGATCAGCTGCACCTTGCGATGCATATCGAGATCCTGAAGCGCTTTTACCGCCTGTGGCAGGCACGCGAGCGTTGGCAGGCCGACATGTTCAATGAACACCTCCTGAGTTGCCGCCGTACCGCCCTGCATACCGTCGAGGACCACGACGTCAGCGCCCGCCTTGATCGCCAGCGAGGTGTCGTAATAGGGACGAGCGCCACCAATCTTGACGTAGATCGGCTTTTCCCAATCGGTGATTTCGCGCAACTCCGTGATCTTGATTTCAAGATCATCCGGTCCCGTCCAATCAGGGTGCCGGCAGGCCGATCTTTGGTCAATGCCCACGGGCAGGTTGCGCATCTTGGCGACCCTGTCGCTGATCTTCTGGCCGAGCAGCATCCCACCGCCGCCGGGTTTTGCGCCCTGCCCGACGACGATCTCGATGGCATCGGCACGCCGCAGATCGTCCGGATTCATGCCATACCGCGAGGGCAGGTATTGATAGACCAGAATCTTGGAATGGCCGCGCTCCTCCTCCGTCATACCACCGTCGCCCGTGGTCGTAGACGTGCCCGCGTTGGTTGCGCCGCGACCAAGCGCCTCTTTGGCCGGCCCCGAAAGCGCACCGAAACTCATGCCAGCGATAGTGATCGGAATGGCAAGCTCGATCGGCTTTCCTGCATGGCGAGTACCGAGTGTTACCTTGGTCTCACATTTCTCACGGTAACCCTCGAGCGGATAGCGCGAGATCGAGGCGCCGAGAAAGAGCAAGTCGTCGAAGTGGGGCAAGCGCCGCTTGGCGCCGCCGCCGCGAATGTCATAGATGCCTGTGGCCGCGGCGCGGCGAATTTCCGCGTTGATCTCATTGGAGAAAGTCCAGGATTGGCGCGGCATCGTCTGCGGGATCTTCGGCGCTTTGGATTCTGTCATGAAACAGTGCTCAATAAGCCGAAGCATTGTCGATGTTGAAGTTGTAGAGATTTCGCGCCGAGCCGTAGCGCTTGAACTCCTCGGGATTGGCCGAAGCGCCCGAGCGCTCTAGAAGATCTTTAAGCGCGGCCAAATGCTCAAGACGCATCTCTTTCCGGATGCAGTCGGCTCCCAGGCTCTTGACCGATCCGCGCACGAAAAGGCGCGCCTCGTAAAGCGAGTCGCCAAGCGCATCGCCCGCATCGCCGAGAACGACAAGATTGCCCGACTGTGCCATGAAGGCCGACATATGCCCGATATTGCCGAACACGACGATGTCGATGCCCTTCATCGATATGCCGCAGCGGCTAGATGCGTTGCCCTTTATGACCAGGAGCCCGCCATTGCCGGTCGCCCCGGCATACTGGCTGGCATCGCCTTCAATGA
>Ga0209698_10005547_pt1 | contig 13628 bp, 11 predicted proteins | sample LitLauG_LLR_2012_FD_187203 | JGI IMG/M metagenome (GOLD analysis project Ga0209698, IMG submission 187203) | Freshwater sediment microbial communities from Pennsylvania, USA - Little Laurel Run_MetaG_LLR_2012 (SPAdes) (version 2) | ecosystem: Environmental > Aquatic > Freshwater > Creek >... | reverse complement strand
GTAATCAGCTATCCGCGTCCGAGGCCGCCCACAGCGGCGTTCGGACAGGTTGCTCTCCCACGCGCTTTCGTCCCGGTCGCCTTCGCTGGCGATAGTTCTCGCGGCGGCGGCGGCATTCCTGCTGTTGCTCTCCCTGATCGGGGACCTGCGGCTGGCGATGATGACGGTGGCCGCCTTCGGCGCAGCAGCAGCGGTCTTTGCTGGCACCGCCTGGCTGGGCCTGCGCGCGCTGGCCGCGGTACGCGCGCGTAGCGCCGGCCTGCCGGTCCTGCTCGGACTGTCATTGGCGGCGATCGCCCGGCGGCCGCTGGCGGTGGTGTCGCAGGTCACCGCGCTGGCGCTGGGACTGTGCGCCCTGCTGGTGATGGCGTTCGTTCAGCGTGAACTGGTGCGGCAATGGCAGGCACAGATACCGGCCGACGCGCCGGACCGCTTCATCATCAACATTCAACCCGACCAGGCCATCGCGGTCGCGCAGCGCCTGCGCGGGCTTGGCGTGGCAGATGTGCATCTGTACCCGATGATCCGAGGCCGGCTGGTGAGCGTGAACGGTCAGCCGATGCAGACCACGCACCTGGACGGCGAACGGGCGCGAGCCCTGGTCGAACGCGAGTTCAATCTGTCCTACGCGAGTCAGGCCCCCGAGCACAACCGGATCGTCGAGGGGCACTGGCTGACGCCGGTTTCCGACGAGCTGTCGATCGAGGAAGGCATCGCCCGGACGCTGGGCGTGCGGCTGGGGGACCGCCTTTGTTTCGACGTCGCCGGGCAGAGCGTATGCGCCGTCGCCAGCAGCATGCGTCGCCTCAGCTGGGACTCGATGAAGGTCAACTTCTTCATCATCACGTCGCCGCACCTGCTGCAGGACCAGCCGCAGACCTACATTACGTCGATCTTCGTTTCCGGCGAAGCCGCCGATCCGACCGCCAGGCTGACGCGCGAGTTCCGCAATCTGACCGTGATCGACACGACGCAGATCGTGTCGCAGATCCGCACGCTGATCGGACGCATCTCGAACGCAGTGCAGTTCATCGTGTTATTCGCTGTCGGCGCCGGCGTCCTGGTCCTGTATACAACGGTGTCCAACTCGCAGGACGAGCGCATGCGCGAGGCGGCGCTGTTGCGGGCGCTCGGCGCCTCGCGACGCCGCTTGTGGACGCTGCAGTTCGTCGAGCTGACAGTGATTGGGGCCTGCGCCGGGGCCCTGGCCGGCGCCGGCGCCAACGCAATCGGCTGGTTTCTGGCTCGACAGGTACTGGAGTTCGACTTCCGGCCGGACCTGGCGTCGTTCGCAGCCGGTGTCGGAGCCGGGATCCTGTGCGCCGTGGTCGGTGGAGCGTGGACGCTTGAACGCGTCGTCGCGACGCCGCCGATGCGCGCACTGCGCGACGCCTGAGGGGACCTGGGCAACCGTTGTAATGTTCGACCGGCGAGCGGTCGGCCCGGCCAGGCCTAGTCGTGAAGGGAAGGGAAGATGATCGAAACGATGGTCGCGGGTGGCGTGCTGCTCATCCTCGTCCTATTGATCGTGGTTCTGGCATCGCTGCGCGTGCCCGATCGGCATCGGGATGAGCAGCTCGCCGCGCAGTCGGCACGTCTGGAGGGCATCGGTGCCGACCTGGCGCGCATGGACGGCAGCTTGAAGATGATGAGCGGTGCACAGGAAGGCCGTATCCAGGGCCTGGAGCAGGCCGTTACCAAAGCCCTGGAAGGGGTGCGGGCGGCGGTCGACGACAAGCTGGCCCAGACGCTCGCCGAGGCGCGCAACGGGCGCTCAGAACTGGCGCAGAGCTTCGCGGCCTTCGAGCAGAAGATCGAGACGCGATTCGGTGCTGTGCAAGTCACCCTGACGGGCCGATCCGAGGCACTGGAGCGACGCCTGATCGAGAGCCTGGAGGCCTTGACCTCAGGCAATCGGGAAACCCTGGAGGGACTGAAAAAGGACATCAACAGCCAGCTGACCGTCATGGCTGCCGGTTTGCGGGAGCAGCTCGAAAGCAACGGCGGCAACATCAAGACCCAGCTTTCCATCCTGCAGGAGTCCGTGGCGCAGAAGATGGCGGCCATCGTGCAGTCGACCCAGCAGAATGCGGAACAGATACGAACGGTCTTGAATGACCGGCTCCAGGCGATCCAGTCGGACAACTCGGCGAAACTGGAGGAAATGCGCAAGACCGTCGATGAGAAGCTTCATGCCACGCTCGAGCAGCGGCTGGGCCAGTCGTTTCAGCTGGTCTCCGACCGGCTCGAACAGGTCCACCGGGGCCTGGGCGAGATGCAGACGCTGGCCACGGGCGTCGGTGACCTCAAGCGCGTGCTGACGAACGTCAAGGCGCGCGGCACCTGGGGAGAGTTCCAGCTCGAGGCGATGATCGACCAGATCCTCACGCCCGACCAGTACTCCAAGAACGTTGCCACGCGGCCCGGGGCGTCCGAGCGCGTCGAGATTGCCATCAAGCTTCCGGGCAAGGAACCCGGCCACCCGGTCTGGCTGCCGATCGACGCCAAGTTCCCGGTGGAGGATTACCAACGTCTGATCGACGCTCACGACCGGGCCGACGTCGAGCAGGTGGAGATCGCCGCCAGGGCGCTTGAAGCGCGCATTCGCAGCGAAGCGAAGTCGATCCGCGAAAAGTACCTGGCGCCGCCCGACACCACCGATTTCGCCATCATGTACCTGCCGACAGAAGGGCTGTACGCGGAAGTACTGCGGCGGCCGGGGCTGGCCGAGGCGTTGCAGAGGGAGCAGCGCGTCATGGTCTCCGGGCCCACCAACCTGGCCGCGATGTTGAACAGCCTTCAGATGGGATTTCGCACGCTCGCAATCGAGAAGCGCGCGAGCGACGTCTGGCAGCTGCTCAGTCAGGTCAAGACCGAGTTCAGCAAGTTCGGCGAAGTGATCTCCGCAACGCAGAAGAAGCTCGAGGCGGCGTCGACCCAGTTCGGCGAAGTCGGCGTGCGTACGCGCGCCATCGAGCGCAGGCTGCGCGACGTCGAATCGCTGCCGCTGGAGCCGCCGGTGGCCATCGTGTCGCTGGCGCTACGCGACGAGGAAGAAGGCTGAGGCGCGGCCGCGTGGCCGCCTTCCTCGGACCGTCCTATACGCGCGCAAGGCGTTCCAGCCCGGCATCGAGGGTGGCGTCGCGCTTGGCGAAGCAGAAGCGGATCACCTGGCGGTTCACCGGTCGAACGTAGAACGGCGCGAGCGGAATGGACGCGACGCCGTATTCGGTCACCAGGCGGCGCGCGAAGGCTTCCTCGGGCTCACCCGATATGGCCGAATAGTCCGCCAGCACGAAATAAGTGCCACGGCAGGGCAGCGGGTTGAAACGCGTCCGTCGCAGGCCGTCGACAAATCGGTCGCGACGCCGCTGGTAGAACGAAGCCAGTTCCAGGTAGTGTCGGGGTTCCTCGAGAATCGCGGCGAGCGCGTGCTGCATCGGCGTGTTGACCGTGAACACGTTGAACTGATGCACCTTGCGGAACTCGGCAGTCAGGGCCGCGGGGGCACAGCAATAGCCGATCTTCCAACCGGTGACATGGAAGGTCTTGCCGAAGCTCGATACGACAAAGCTGCGGCTGGCCAGCAGTTCCGAGCCGGAAAGGCTCAAGTGGGCCTGACCGTCGAAAACGATGTGCTCATAGACCTCGTCGCCCAGCAGCAGCAGGCCGTGGCCCGCGACGATGCGCTCGAGTTCACGCAGATCCTCGTCATCGAACACGGCGCCGGTGGGGTTGTGCGGCGAGTTCAGGATCAGCAGCCGAGTGCGCGGTCCGAGCGCGCCACGCACCCGGTCCCAATTTACCCGGTAGGCCCGCTCCTGGTCGAGCGGGACCGGTACCGGGGTCGCTCCGGCCAGAGCGATCGCCGGCAGGTAGCTGTCGTAGCCAGGTTCCAGCACCACGACTTCGTCGCCGGGCCCGGCTACCGCCAGCACGGCGGTCAGGATCGCCTGCGTCGCGCCGGCCGTGACCGTGATCTCGCGATCTGCATCGTAGCGATGCCGGTACAGGCGCTCGACCTTGTCTGCAATGGCCCGCCGCAGCGAGGGCACTCCGGCCATCGGCGCATACTGGTTGCAACCATCGGCCATCGCGCGTGTGACCAGGTTCTTCAGGACCGGATCGCAGTCGAAATCCGGAAATCCCTGGCCCAGATTGATGGCGTCGTGATCGAGCGCCAGCGCAGACATGACCGTGAATATCGTCGTGCCCACGGCCGGCAGCCGTGAAGGCCCCAGGCGCATCGTTGCCGGCGCTGCTGTCGCTTCGTTCCCCATTCCTCTGGTCGTCGGGTTCGCCCCGCTCCTGCCTGTGGTGGCCCCGATTCAAACCGGGTTCAGCGATGATAAGGGTCCGACCGTTGCGCGCGGGCGGGCTGTGCGTCGGGTCCGGAACCGGCCTCTTTCTTATGTGGCGGCTGCTACGCTCAAGTATTGCCGTTCGCATCCGCTTAACCGCTCAGGCGCCGCCCGTCTGCGTCCTGCCGGAAGACCCGCCGGCTGCTCGCGCGGCGAGCGCCCCGGGTCACCGACGCCGGCGCGTCCGAACCCTTCTCCGAGCCAATGACAATAGCCTCCGGACCACGAATCGCGTTGCGGCGGTCGACACCGCTGGACTCGTCGCGCGCGTTCGACTGGCTCGCCTGCTCGGACCTGACGGCCCAGTGGCTGGGGGCGCCGTGGTTCGCCGAGCAACCGGTACCGACTCAGAACCAGTTCCGCGAGCGCTTCGGTCCGCATTATTTCGATGGCAGCAGGGTGTTCGAGGGGCGGGCGGTGGTGATTCGCGCGGCCGCACTTGACCTGGGCATCCTGGCGTGGCACCGGGTCGATCTGATGCGGGATGTGGTCGAACTCGACCTGTGGCTGCGCGGCGCCGCTTTCGCCCGACAAGGTATCGGGGCCGAGGCCCTCGAACTGGCCTGCGCCTGGTTGCAGGCGCATCTGGGGGTCAACCGCTTCCTGTTGCGGCCCTCCCGGCGCAACGTCAGGGCGCTTCGATGCGCACGCCGCGCCGGCTTTCGCGAGACCGACCTGGAGCCGGCCGAGGTCGGCGTTCGGCTCGGCCTGCAAGTCTCGCCTTATCGGGATGCAGTTTTGATGTTCCGGATTCTCTCGACGCCCCGGGCAATGCCGCATTGCACGGACTCCGCGCTGTGGGTTTTCATCGACAGCGAATTCACGTCGCTCGAGTCGCCACAGCTCATCAGCTTCGGCGCGGTGTGCCTTGACGGACGCACTTTCTATGCGGAGATTCAGCCCGAAGGCGGCGCTGCCCCATCGGCCTTCGTGGTCGACAACGTCCTGCCGCTGCTGGAAGGGCGAGCCGCGCCGCGCGTCCAGGTCGCGGTGCAATGGATCGAATGGCTTCTGGACTGCGCGCAGGGACGGGCGGTGGTCCTGGTCAGCGACTCGGGCTACGATCGATGGGCGGTGGCGGCGCTGCTGCAGAACGAAGATCTTCCGCCCTGGGCCCAGTGGACCCGCGTGCCGGTCGCTTACTCGGAACTGGACCGACTGACGCAGGAGCAGCGCCTACGCCGCCACCACGCGCTCGACGATGCGCTGGCCCTGCGACTGGCGGTTGTCGGCGATGCGCCGGCCAAAGTCTGACGGCGACAGGATCGCCAAGCCATCACGCGTGGCACGACGATGCAATGCGAGCAGGGCCTTGTCCTTGGTCAGCAGCAGGGAAGCCCGCGCCGCGAATGCCAGTTCAAGGAACTTCTGGTCATCGGGGTCGCGGCAGATCCAGGGCGCGCCTGCGCCAGACGTGCCGGGTGCCAGATCGCGGGCGGTCCGGCGCCAGTACTCCAGGCCGGCCGCAGCCCGCGCTTGGAGCAGCGCGAAGCGGGGCCGACGCAGCACGGCATCGAGTTCGGCGTCAGTCGGAGCGCTGCGGACCGCCTGCACGCCGTCGGCTGCGTCCAGCGCACGACGCAGCGGCTCGGCGCGAGCGTCGAGAAAGATGAACAGATCGAGCCATACGTTGGTGTCGATCACCGCGAGCGCGGTGAGCCCGGCAACGGGAATCAAGGCAGCAGCGAGAACTCGATGCGCCGGTTGCGGAAGCGCGCCTCGTCGGTCGACTCGTGGCTGACCGGCCTCTCATCGCCCTCGCCATGGACATCCAGGCGTGCCGCGTCGACCCCGCCCTGAATCAGGGCAGCCGTAACCGCCTGAGCGCGCCGCCGGGAAAGATCGATGTCGGCCAGCGGCGAGCCACGGCCATCGGTATGACCGATGACGAGGTAACGCTCCGTCTGGGGCCGGGCGGCCAGCACCTGCGCCGCATGTTGCAGGACTTCCGCGGCCGACTCGGGAACTTGCAAGCCGTCCGACTCGAAATCGACCACCGCCAGGTTCAATGCATCCAGAACGCGGCTGGAAGGCGACAGAGGCGTGAGGGCGTCCAATGCCGCAATCGCCTGTTGATTGCCGACCTGGATCGCCGTGCCGTTATCGAACACCGGGACCGAGCCTGCCGGCGCTGAAGACGAATCCAGCGGTACGCAGGCTCGCACGAACAACACCGCCATCATCCCCAGGGCCAGCAGCGGCCATGGACCGCCACCCTCATGGACGGCGGGCGTCGATGCGGTGACAGCGGCGTCGATCTTGTCCATCGTGCGTCAGTCGCCCCGGAACTCAAGCCGCCAGCAGCTGGCGCAGTACGAACGGAAGGATGCCGCCGTGCTGGTAATAATCGACTTCGATCGGCGTGTCGATGCGCAGTGTCAGTTCGATCCGCTGCACAGAGCCGTCCGGCCGTCGCACCACCAGGGTGACAGCTTGCATGGGGCGTATGCCGCCGTCGAGTCCGAGCAGGTCGAACTGCTCGTTGCCGCGGAGCTGCAGGCTCTGGGCGCTGTCACTGCCCTTGAACTGCAACGGCAGCACGCCCATCCCCACCAGGTTGCTGCGATGGATCCGCTCGAAACTGCGCGCCACCACGGCGCGCACGCCCAGCAGCTGGGTACCCTTGGCCGCCCAGTCACGCGACGAGCCCGTGCCGTATTCCTCCCCGCCGAACACGATGGTCGGTACCGACTCGCCCTGGTAGCGCATGGCCGCGTCGTAGATCGACATCGTTTCGCCGGACGGCTGGTGGACAGTGAGGCCGCCCTCGACACGGGAGCCGTCCGCGCGGGGCTCGATCATCAGGTTGCGGATCCGCACATTGGCGAAGGTGCCGCGCATCATCACTTCGTGATTGCCGCGCCGCGCCCCGTAGCTGTTGAAGTCTGCCTTGGTGACACCATGTTCGTTCAGCCAGCGGCCCGCCGGCGAGGAATCCTTGATCGAACCGGCCGGCGAGATGTGGTCGGTGGTGATCGAGTCGCCGAAGATCCCCAGAGCGCGGGCGTTGCGCACCGGCTGGACCGCTGCAGGCTGCATCGCAAAGTCGTCGAAAAACGGTGGTTCGGCGATGTAGGTCGAGGTCGGCCACGCGTAGGTCTGGCCCTTGCCGCCCTCGATCCGCTTCCACAAGTCGCCGGGGTTCGACGCCACCTGGGAATAGTTGGCGTTGAACGCCTTGGCGTCCATCGCGAACTTGAGCAACGCATCAACTTCGGCCGCGGTCGGCCAGATGTCGCCGATCCAGACCTTGCGCCCGCCGGTGCCGATCCCGACCGGCTCGGTCATCAGGTCGACCAGGATGCTGCCGGTGAGGGCGTAGGCGACGACAAGTGGCGGTGATGCGAGGAAGTTGGCTTTCAGGTTCGGATGGATGCGCGCCTCGAAGTTGCGATTGCCCGACAGCACCGCCGCGCAGACCAGTTCGTTCCTGACGATCGTGTCGTTCAATTCCGGCGTCAGGTCCCCCGCATTGCCAATGCAGGTGGTGCATCCATAGGCCGCCACGGAAAACCCGAGCGTTTCGAGGTACTGCAACAGGCCGGCCCGCTTGAGGTACTCCGTCACGATGCGCGATCCCGGCGCGAGCGAGGTCTTGATGTGCTTCTGGACCTTCAAACCCGCCTCGACCGCCTTCCTGGCGAGCAGCCCGGCGGCCAGCAGAACACTCGGGTTGCTCGTGTTGGTGCAAGAGGTGATCGCCGCGATCAGCACGTCGCCGTCGCGGATCGTGGGTCCTCCCGGGGAGGAAAACCCCCGGCCAAGGCGGTCCCTCGGCTGGTTGAAGCCGTTCTCGGCGGGCGGCCGCGAGAACAGGTCCGTGAAAGTGCGCTTGACCTGGCCGATCTCGATGCGGTCCTGCGGTCGCTTGGGTCCCGCCAGCGATGGCGTCACCGTGCCCAGATCCAGATGCAGTGTCTTCGTATAGTCGACCTGGCCGGCCTTGGGCACGCCGAACATCCCCTGTGCCTTGAAGTAGGCGGCGAAGGCATCGATTTCGGCGCGTGTCCTGCCTGTGCCCTCGAAATACGCCATGGTCTTTTGGTCGACCGGGAAAAAGCCCATGGTTGCGCCGTACTCCGGCGCCATATTGGCGATCGTCGCCCGGTCCGGCACCGACAGCCCGGCCGTTCCTTCGCCGAAGAACTCGACGAACTTACCGACCACCTTCTCGCGCCGCAGCATCTCGGTGATGGTCAGGACCAGGTCGGTCGCGGTCACGCCGCCGCGCAGCGCGCCGGTGAGTTCGACTCCGATGACGTCGGGCGTAAGGAAATAAACCGGCTGCCCCAGCATCGCCGCTTCCGCTTCGATGCCGCCGACGCCCCAGCCGACCACGCCGACGCCGTTGATCATGGTCGTGTGACTGTCGGTGCCGACCAGCGTGTCGGGAAAATAGACGCCGTCGCGCTGGTGCACGCCGCGCGCAAGATACTCGAGATTGACCTGGTGGACGATGCCGAAGCCCGGCGGCACGACGCCGAAGGTCTTGAAGGCCTGCATGCCCCACTTCATGAACTCGTAGCGCTCCCGGTTGCGCTGGAACTCGATTTTCATGTTCAGGTCGAGCGCATCACTCGTACCGAAGTGGTCGATCATCACCGAATGGTCGACGACCAGGTCGACCGGCACCAGCGGCTCGATCAGCGACGGCGAGCGTCCGACACGGGCTGCCACGCCACGCATAGCTGCCAGGTCCGCCAGCAGCGGGACCCCGGTGAAGTCCTGCAGCACCACCCGGGCCACCACAAACGGGATCTCGTCCGTTCTCTCGGCGCGGGCCTGCCACGCCGCCACGCGGCGAACGTGATCCTCGGTCACTTTGAGGCCGTCGCAGTTGCGCAGCACCGATTCGAGCACCAGCCGGATCGAGTGCGGCAGCCGCGAGATGCGACCGAGCCCGGCATCCTCCAGGGCAGGAAGGCTGTAATAGCTTCCTCGCGTTCCCGGCGCTGGTGAGAACTCCCTGACGCAACCGAACGGATCGTTACGCTTCATCGTCTCTCCTTCAGTCTGTTCTCGCGCAATTCGAGGGGAGGCGGCAGGGCTGCAACCGTGTGCCGGCCGCCGCGCCCCGCAGCCGCGGCCTTCAGAGCAGGTGCGCCACGCCCTCGCGTTCCTCGCTCAGCTCCGCCAGGGTCTTGTCTAGGCAGCTGCGCGAGAAATCGTCGATCGCAAGGCCCTGCACGATCCGGTAATCGCCCTTTTCGCAGATGACCGGAAAACCGAACATGGTGTCGGCGGGAATGCCGTAACTGCCATCCGACGGGATTCCCATCGAGACCCACTGGCCGTTGGTGCCCAGCGCCCAGTCCCGGACATGGTCGATGGCGGCATTCGCCGCCGAGGCGGCCGAGGACAGACCGCGCGCATCGATGATCGCGGCGCCGCGCTTGCCGACCGCCGGAAGGAACACGTCGCGATTCCACTTGTCGTCGCCGATCGCTGGCGGCACCGGTTTGCCGTCGATCGTCGCGAAACGGTAGTCGGCGTACATCGTCGGCGAGTGGTTGCCCCAGACACACAGCGAGGCAAGGCGATCGACCGGACGGCCGAGTTTGACGGCGATCTGCGACAGGGCGCGGTTGTGGTCCAGCCGCATCATCGAGGTGAAGCTGCGCTTCGGCAGGTCGGGCGCGGATTTCATCGCGATGTAGGCATTGGTATTTGCCGGGTTTCCGACCACGACCACCTTGACGCTGCGAGCGGCGCTGGCGTTCAAGGCCTTGCCCTGCGCCGTGAAGATCTGCGCATTCGCCGCAAGCAGGTCGCGACGTTCCATTCCTGGGCCGCGCGGACGTGCGCCGACCAGCAGCGCGTAGTCCGCATCGCGAAACCCCGAGACCGGGTCGCTGTGCGCCTGCATCGAGGCCAGCAGCGGAAAGGCACAGTCCTCGAGTTCCATCATGACGCCGCGCAGCGCCTTTTGCGCCTTCTCGTCGGGGATTTCGAGCAGCTGCAGCGATACTGGCTGGTCCCTGCCGAGCATCTCGCCGGCAGCGATGCGGAACAGCAAGGAATACCCGATCTGTCCGGCAGCGCCGGTGACGGCCACTCGAACCGGTTTCTTGCTCATGTGCGCATCTCCCCTGATGTCATGTGGTCTGGCGGCCCGGCACCGATCGCCGATATGTCGCGTCAAGCAGATGTTGCATTGCAGCTTGCGCAGTTTAATGCTCGAACGGGCGTCCCGAGACCCACGGCCACCAGGAACCTGCGCCTACCAGCCCGCGTGGGGAGTATAGCCAGAGTCTTATATAAGACATAAGATACCAAGCTCCCGCGATCACGAGCGGACGTCACGCGATCCCGAGCGCATGGACAGCATCGAACAGATACCGAACCTGCCGGCCCGCCCCCACGGCGGCCGCCGGGCCGCCGTTTTTGCCCCGCTGTACCGGCAGATCCGGGACCTGCTGCTCGACAGCCTGCGCCGGGGCGATTGGCTGCCAGGGACGGCGATTCCGAGCGAAAAAGAACTGGCGCAGCGGTTCAAGGTGAGCCAGGGAACGATGCGCAAGGCGATCGACGAGCTGGCGTCCGACAATCACGTGGTGCGGCGCCAGGGCAAAGGTACGTTTGTGGCGACGCACCAGGAGCCGAGGGTGCAGTTCCGCTTCCTCCGCATGGTGCCTGACCTCGGTGCGCCGTTTCCTGCGACCAGCCGTTTCCTCGAGTGCCGCCGTGGTCGTGCGGGCGCCGAAGTAGCGGGGCGGCTGGGCCTGCGGGCCGGTGAGCCGGTGGTGCATCTGCAGCGACTTCTGCTGTTCAACCAGCTGCCGCGGGTCCTCGACGACATCTGGCTGCCGGCGCGCGCGTTTCGCGGACTGACGGCCGAGCGTCTGGCGCAGTACAGCGGGCCGCTCTACGGCCTTTTCGAGAGCGAGTTCGGCGTGCGCATGATCCGTGCCGAAGAGCAGATCAAGGCGGTCGCGGCTTCGCCTCACGAGGTCGATGCGCTCGGCGTGGCCGCCGGCTCGCCGTTGCTCCGGGTGGATCGGGTATCTTTCACTTATGGCGATAGGGCCATCGAGTTTCGGCGCGGGCATTGCCTGACGAATGATTTTCATTACCGGAACAGCCTGACCTGAAAGCCGCTGATTTGAATGCCGCCATGACCCGCGCTGGTGTGTGTCCCGGATTCGTATCGAGTCAGACCAGTCCATCGTGCGAAACGCACATGTGGCGCGCGACTCGTTTTCGCCGGGCCGGAATTGGATCAGAATGTATTGCGTTGCAACCAAGGACCCGGCGGAGTATCGGCCGGGCATGCCGCTGAACCCGATTGATCGGCCCGCGCCCTGCGATCGACCTACCCGTTCACTTCCCCTCTATGCCCAACCGGCGTCCCATCCGTAATATTTCCATCTCTGATTTGGTGCATTACCGCCTGCCGGTACCTGGGATGCTGTCGATCCTGCACCGCGCCAGCGGTGCGCTGATGTTCCTGTCTTTGCCGGCGCTGCTCTGGCTGTTCGACCTGAGCCTGAGGTCCGAAGCCAGCTACGAGCATCTCAAGGCGCTGGCGTCGAACTCACTGGTCAGGATCCTGCTGGTCGGCGCCGCCTGGGCACTGCTGCACCATACTTGTGCCGGGGTGCGTTACCTCGCACTGGACCTGGACATGGGCGTTGACCGGCCTGCGGCGCGCCGCAGCGCATGGATCGTCTTCGCGGTGAGCGGATTGCTGACGGCATTCGCGGCGCTGGTCGTGTTCGGGGTGCTCTGATGGCGATCGGAACCCATCGAGTCGTCGTTGGCGCCCATTACGGCTTGCGCGACTGGCTCACGCAGCGGGCGACGGCGGTCGTGCTGCTCGTCTACCTGCTGGTGCTGACGGTTCGCATCCTGTTTGCCGGCAGGATGGACTACGACGCGTGGGCGTCGACCTTCGTTCCGCTCGGCATGAAGATCGCCACGCTGATCGCGCTGGTCGCGCTGGCCTATCACGCCTGGATCGGCATGCGCGATATCTGGATGGACTACGTGTGGGCGACCGGCGTTCGCCTTGTGCTGCAGCTGGGCACGATCCTGTGGCTGATCGCCTGCCTGGTCTGGGCGGTGCAGATTCTCTGGAAGGTCTGATTCATGGCAATTGCCCGGCGCCGCTTCGATGCGGTCATCGTGGGGGCCGGCGGTGCCGGAATGCGCTGCGCGCTGCAACTGGCCCATGCCGGCCTCAGTGTTGCCGTGCTGTCGAAGGTGTTTCCGACGCGTTCCCATACAGTCGCCGCGCAGGGCGGAATTGGGGCGTCGTTGGGCAACATGACCGAGGACCAGTGGCTCTGGCACATGTTCGATACGGTCAAAGGGTCGGACTACCTGGGCGACCAGGATGCGATCGAATTCATGTGCCGTGAAGCGCCGAAGGTCGTGTACGAACTCGAGCATTTCGGCATGCCGTTTGACCGCAACGCCGACGGCACCATCTATCAGCGGCCTTTCGGCGGTCACTCGGCGAACTTTGGCGAGAAGCCGGTGCCCCGGGCCTGCGCTGCCGCCGATCGCACCGGCCACGCACTGCTGCACACGCTTTACCAGCGCAACGTGGCTGCACGCACGCAGTTCCTGGTCGAGTGGATGGCCCTGGACCTGGTCATGGATGCCGACGGCGAATGTGTCGGCGTGGTGGCGCTCGAGATCGAGACCGGCGAGACGATGCTGCTCGAGGCCAAGGCCACGGTGCTGGCGACCGGCGGCGCCGGGCGCATCTGGGCAGCCTCCACCAATGCCTATATCAATACGGGCGACGGACTGGGGATGGCCGCGCGCGCCGGGCTGCCGCTGGAAGACATGGAGTTCTGGCAGTTCCACCCGACCGGCGTGGCCGGCGCGGGAGTGCTGATCACCGAGGGAGTGCGCGGCGAGGGCGGGATACTGCTGAATTCCCGCGGCGAGCGATTCATGGAGCGCTATGCGCCGACGCTCAAGGACCTGGCCCCGCGCGATTTCGTTTCGCGGTCGATGGACCAGGAGATCAAGGAAGGCCGGGGCTGCGGCCCTGAGAAGGACCACGTCCTGCTCAAGCTCGACCACCTCGGCACCGACACGATCATGAAGCGATTGCCCTCGATCCGGGAGATCGCCATCAAGTTCGCGAACGTGGACCCGATCCGCGAGCCGATTCCGGTGGTGCCGACCATCCATTACCAGATGGGCGGCATTCCGGCGAACGTGCACGGGCAGGTCGTTGCCCCCCGCGGCGGCAACCCGAATGCGGTCGTTGGCGGCCTGTATGCGATCGGCGAGTGTGCCTGCGTCTCGGTG
>Ga0209698_10005546_pt1 | contig 13628 bp, 13 predicted proteins | sample LitLauG_LLR_2012_FD_187203 | JGI IMG/M metagenome (GOLD analysis project Ga0209698, IMG submission 187203) | Freshwater sediment microbial communities from Pennsylvania, USA - Little Laurel Run_MetaG_LLR_2012 (SPAdes) (version 2) | ecosystem: Environmental > Aquatic > Freshwater > Creek >... | reverse complement strand
CACAGAATTAAGCTTTGGGGACCACCACTCTTATAGCCGAGGCGACGTTCAACGCCTGCTCGCCGATCGCACCCGGCTCAAAGCTGACGGCTTCCTCACCACTGAGAAGGATGCGGTCAACCTCGGGGTGCTGCAGCGCGAACTGGCCCCCCTCGCCATCGCCGTGCTGAAGATCACCCTCAACCAACCAGCTGACGTTGTGGATACCATTCTCGCGAGAATCACTGAACACAAGCCCCGCTCGTGAGAAAATCTCTTGTCGAAGACAAAATGCCAAAGCACTCCAAAGAAAACGATCGCCTGCGAAGAATCGTCGAAGCGTTTCCAAAGGTCACAGTAACGGTCCTCGGAGACCTGGTGGCCGACGAATTCGTGTTCGGAGAGATTTCCCGCGTTTCGCGCGAGGCGCCGGTTCTGATCCTGAAGCACCGCGACCGCAAAGTGGTGCCCGGCGGCGGCGCGAATGCCATCTACAACCTCGCCGATCTCGGCGTGAACGTCCTCCCCGTGGGAGTCGTGGGCGACGACGAGCCCGGAAAATTGCTGTTGCGCGCGTTCCGCCACAAGCGCATCCCCGTCACCGGCGTCCTCAAGGACAAGACTTACTCGACCGTCACCAAGACGCGCATCCTCGCCGGCTTCGCACACACGGCTGGACAGCAGGTGGTGCGGCTGGATCGCGAGCCTGCCGACGTCCCGAGTCCACATCTGCGCCGCGAACTCATTCTCGCGGCCCGGCAGTATCTCCGCGCCTCCGATGCGCTGCTCGTTTCCGATTACGGGTACGGCGCCGCCTCGCCCAACCTGCTGAATGCGATTCGCGAGAAGCGCGGGATCGATAAGGTTCCTGTGACGCTCGACTCGCGCTATCGCATGCTGGAGTTTGCGGGCATCACGGCGGCGACGCCGAATGAGTCCGAGGTAGAAGAGATGCTCGATATCCGCATTGGCAGCGATTGGGAGAGGCTGGTAGCCGCTGGAGATCAGATCCTGGGCCAAATGAATCTGGAATCGCTCGTAATTACCCGAGGCAAGGACGGCATGGTGGCTTTCCCGCGCCGCCATAAGCCAGTGGACCTGCCGATCTTTGGCAGCGACGAGGTCACTGACGTGACCGGAGCCGGCGATACCGTGATCGCGACCTTTACCGCGGCTCTGGCCGCGGGCGCCACCACCGAAGAAGCTGCCCACCTCGCCAACTACGCGGGTGGCGTCGTGGTCATGAAGCGCGGAACCGCGACTATCAGCCAGCAGGAATTACTGGACGCGCTCGAAAAAGCGCCTCCTGTTACTCGACCGCATTGAGCACACATCCGAAAATTCTTTCGCGTGCCGAACTTCACGAACGTGTGGCCGAATGGCGCCACGCGGGAGCCCGGGTCACGTTGACCAACGGTTGCTTCGATGTGCTGCATGTAGGCCATGTCCGCTATCTGCGCGCAGCCCGGGAACTCGGGGGCAAGGTTGTGGTGGCGATAAACGCCGACGCTTCGGTGCGCGCCCTGAAAGGGGAGGGTCGTCCCGTAATGCCCGCCGAAGAACGTGCAGAAATCCTGGCTGCTCTTGCCGATGTAGATGCAGTCGTGATCTTCCCGGAAGAGGATGTACGCCCGATCATCCGCGAAATCAGTCCAGATTTCCACGCCAAAGGAACCGATTACACTGCGGAAAGCGTTCCCGAGCGCGATGCGGTAGAAGCCTGCGGAGGCCGCGTCATCATCGTCGGCGACCGCAAGGACCACTCGGCCACGGAGATCATTCGCGCGCGGCTCAAGCCGCGAAAATCGTGAGGCAGTGCGGATGACCTCTCTCGCCCCACTCTTCGTCCCCCCACGCATCGAAAGCCTTCTTGTGGTGCGCCTGAGCGCCATGGGCGACATCATTCACACGCTGCCCGCGGTCGCCGCCTTGCGCGAGGCGTTTCCGCACGCCACCCTCGGATGGCTGGTCGAAGAGCGCTGGGCAGAATTGCTGTGCACGCTGCGCCATCCGCGCTCCGGACGGCGTTCCCCGCAGCGACCACTGGTCGATCGCATACATTCCGTCAACACCGCGGAGTGGCGCCGGACGCTGTTCTCGTTCAACACTTGGCAGCAGATGGCGGTCGGCCTGAGCGAACTGCGCGGCGTCCGCTACGATGCGGCCATCGATTTTCAGGGCGCCATCCGTTCCGCGCTGCTCGCCCGCTGGTCCGGCGCGCCCATCGTGTACGGCAGCGCCCAGCCACGCGAGAATGCTGCCAGCATGTGGTACACACGCCAGATCCTGCCGACTGGAACGCATGTAGTCGAGCAAGCGCTCGCACTCGCCCAAGCCGTCGTTCAACAACCCGCGCAGGACGCGCAGCTAACATTTCCCATCGACCCCGACGCGGAACAGAAAGTCGCAGCCCTCGCTGTAGACGCTCGTCCCTTTGCCATCTTGAACCCCGGCGCCGGTTGGGGCGCGAAACAGTGGCCCGCGGAACGCTACGGCATGGTGGCGCGCGAACTTCAGAAAAATGGTATACAGTCGCTCGTGAACTACGGCCCCGGGGAAGAAGCCCTTGCCGCCGCGGTCGAAACCGCCAGCGAAGGGACCGCGCACAGGGTGTCATGCTCGGTTGCAGAACTGATCGCTCTCACGCGCCGCGCACGCCTGTTCATCGGAGGCGATACGGGCCCGATGCACCTGGCCGCCGCGCTCAACATCCCGGTGGTGGCAATTTTCGGTCCGACGAATCCCGCGCGCAACGGCCCGTTCGGAACGCGTTCGATCGTGCTGCGCAGCGCCAGCAGCGCCACCAGCCATGCCCGCCTGCGTGAGCCCGAACCGGGACTGCTCGAGATTACGCCAGACGAGGTCGCCGCCGCCGCACGCCAGTTATTGCAAAACCACAGTGAATGAAGTCGCACAATCCGTATCGCCAGCCGCACCCTCGACTTGGTCGCGGATCGCCCGGCGCGTGCGCGTCCCGCTGGGTTTTGCCTTTGCGGTCCTATACGCCTGGCTGGCTCGCCCCACTCGAACCTCGATCCTGGTAGGCGGTTTGCTGCTCCTGCCCGGCTTGCTACTGCGCGGATTCGCTTCCGGACACGTACAGAAAGACAAGCAGCTCACCACCAGCGGCCCGTATGCCTACACCCGCAATCCTCTCTACCTGGGCTCGCTGATCCTCGCTGCCGGCTTCGCGGTGGCGGCCCGCAGTTGGTGGATCGTCGCCGTGATGGTCGCCATGTTCGCAGCGATTTACATTCCCGTCATCGCCGGCGAGGAACGCTACCTTCGCCACACCTTTCCCGACTACGACGACTACGCCCGGCACGTGCCCCGCATGTGGCCCCGGCTCGCGCCTTACGGCAATCGGCAGAGCGCGTACTCTTCCGCTCGTTACTGGCAGCACCGCGAATACCAGGCCATCCTCGGGTGCGCGGCCATTCTCGGCGTCCTCGTCCTCAAGTTGGTGTGGTAGTCTGCCGTGGGGTCGCTTAAATCCAGTTGGATCGACAAACGGTGCCAAGTCTCAAAAGCCATGGTCGCACCGCCGCGCTGACTGTGCCGGCTGGATTTGTCTGCTGCCTGCTCGTGGTCTGCGCGTCCGCGCAGGAGCCTCCGCCGACAGCCTCCATCGGAGCCGCTCATGCCCAGATCACTCCTCCTCCGTCCAACTATCCCTTCCCCGACGGTCGTGGATACGTTTACGTTGCCGAGTGGCACTTGATCACGGCGGGCACAGGCGTCGTCAAGATGGAAGCAGCCGGCAATGAGCGCAAGGTCACTGCCACGGCAGAATCGCAAGGCGTGGTAAACGTAATCTTCCCAGTGCATGACCGCTTCGAATCCCGCTTTGATTCCCGCACCTTCTGCTCGCTCAGCATCTTCAAACACAGCGAGGAGGGTTCGCACAAGCGCGAGACGTCGATCCATTTCGATTACCCACGCAAGAAGAGCGCGCTCGACGAAAAGAATTTGAAAACCGGCGAAACCAAGCACGTAGAAAACGACTTGCCCGGATGCGCGACCGACGTCATTACCGGCTTTTACTATCTGCAGTCGCTGCCGCTGCAACTCGGGTCCACCTACGAATTCCCGATCAGCGACGGAAAAACCACCCTCGTTCGAGCCACCGTCGAAAAGCGCGAGCAGGTGAGAGTGCCCGCCGGAACATTTCAGGCCGTCCTGGTCACGGCCGAAGCCATCAACGGCCCGCTGCAGAGCAAAGGCAAAGTGTGGGTCTGGTATTCCGACGACGCCAACCACAGTCCCATCCAGATGCGCGCCAAACTGGGCTGGGGCACGCTCTTGTTCCGCCTGCAAACAATCGAAAAGTAAATGTGGTGCCCTCACATGCGTGCCCTTGACTTTAAAGGACCTATAACAACCCAGCCCTTCGTCCCTCAACCCAATGGCAGTCAGATGAAAGGGCAGTACCGAGGCAATAGAGCCGCTTTACAAGTCGCTTTCTTGTCTCATTATGCGACCAGAATTTACCAGCCCATTGACACTCAATTACCTACGTAATCTCAATTTGAGGTTACTGCTTGGAAATCGTCTCACTTGAGACGACATTGGGTCTGCAACATTCGACCCCAGCGATTCCCCAGGAGCGGACTACGATGATCTCAACATACTACTCCGCAGTCTGGACCGACTCAGGCTGTCTGCTCAGTTGCTGGCACGAGCACTCGACGATCAACGAAGCTGCTGCATGCATCAGCAATGCGGGTGTATACGTCGTGGCAAGCGAAAATGGCGTGTTGCGAGCTCTGACGGCCGATGAGGAGGCAGAGTTTCAACGTGCGATCTCCGAACCTCCCTCTGACAAGCCGGCACTGGATGCGATACGGGCAGCACAAGAGCGGTACAGGAACGACGGGACTAGATACGCGGTAATGGTGAGGATAAGGGTAGCAGGTCACTACACGTGGACCACGTGGATGACTTATGGCACCTACGGCGAGGCTGCGGCACGTGCCGGAATAGGCCATAGAATTGTGGCCTTCGGCTCTCCCCAATGGGTAGAACTTCAGAAACACACCGAACCCGCTCGGACCAACGAGGAGCGTAAAGAGTGCAAAGATCCGACGCTCTCTCCGGATGGTCGGGGCCGGTGCGAAGGCGAGACTTTGGTCGAGTCTATGAAACGGTTTCTTGATGCGTACGGGGTCAGTCAGTCAGCTCTGGCCGACGAAGAAAACAACTATTCGCGGTTCGCGCGCTGGCCTGTTCGAGCGCAGATGTCTGGTTTCGTCGGGTTCGCTGTAAATTGGCTGACCAGGTGGGAGACCAGAGAGCTTGAACGAATTTACACCCTGCAAGTGCCGCCGTGGTTGGAAGGGCTCGGGAAACGGGTCAGGCGTGTTCTCAAGCACGAAGGGCCAAGCAGACGTTGAGCATTGCGGCTGTTACTGCCGAAGTTTGTTACCAAGATGTGCTTCAGGAGCCGAAGCAAAATGTTCACGTCCTTGCCCTCTAGACGTTCAAGGGTGTCTCTCGTGATCACGTTCTGTTAACTCCTGTGTTTGACGTTGCGGAGGTGAAAACTCTCCAGTTTGACTCCCTCTAACACGCTGGGCTAGCCTCGTAAGTTAATTCCAGCACATGCGTATTCAAGTTAGGGCACTCTCCTTTTGTTCGCTCGTGGCCCTCCACGCCGCCACGCTCCCGGCCGCGCCCCTCCGCCCGACGCGCGCCCCCCATGCCATTGTGGCCAGTGTTCATGAACTAGCCTCCCGCGCCGGCGTCGAAATGATGCAATCCGGAGGCAATGCCATAGACGCTGCCGTGGCCGCTGGCTTCGCACTAGCGGTTGTCCACCCGCAGGCGGGGAACCTTGGCGGAGGTGGCTTCCTGCTTCTCCGCAGCGCAACCGGCGAAACCCACTTCATCGACTTCCGCGAAAAGGCTCCGGCCGCTGCGACCGAAAACATGTATCTCGACGCACAGGGAAAGGTCATCCCAGACCTGAGTCTCATCGGATACAAATCCATCGGAGTGCCAGGCTCCGTGGCCGGCCTGGTTTACGCGGAAAAGAAATACGGCAAGCTCTCACTCGAAGAAGTGATGGCGCCCGCCATCAAGCTCGCGCGCGCAGGCTTCTCGCTCGCCGATGAGGACGCCGAAGACCTGAAAGACGATGACCTCGCCAGGTTCGCTGACTCCAAACGCATTTTCCAACGTGATGGCAACTTCTACAGACCCGGCGAAATCCTGCAGCAGCCCGAACTGGCCCGTACGCTGGAGCGCATCGCCAAGAATCCCGACGACTTTTACCGCGGAGCCATGGCCCGCGCACTATCCGCCGCCATCCGAAAGGGCGGAGGTCTGGTCACCACCGAAGATCTGGCCAACTACGAAGTCAAGGAGCGCGAGCCCATTCGCGGCGCCTATCGTGGATACGACATTATCAGTGCCCCGCCGCCCTCGTCCGGCGGTATTGCCCTCGTTGAAATCCTCAACATCCTCGAAGGCTTCGACCTCACCAAACTCGGAAACCGCTCCGCCGCAGCGATCCACCTGGCCTCCGAAGCCTTCCGTCGCGCCTTCTACGATCGTGCCGATTTTCTGGGCGACCCCGACTTCGCAAAGATTCCGGTCCCGCAACTAATCGACAAGAAATACGCTGCCGCATGGCGCGACTCCATCGATCCTAACCACGCGAGCGTCAGCAAGGATCTGAAGCGCCCGCCTTTTAACGAACTCGAGCGTGTTGCTAACTCAAGCCCGCATAACATCCGCGAACCCGAGAACACCACCCACTATTCCGTGGTTGATCCCGAAGGAAACGCCGTCGCCGTCACGACCACGCTCAATGACTCGTTCGGCTCGCGCGTCACCGTCGAAGGTCTTGGCTTCCTCCTGAACGACGAGATGGACGACTTCACCTCGAAGCAAGGTGTCCCCAACGTCTACGGCCTCATCCAGGGACCTGCCAACGCCATCGGGCCGGGCAAGCGCCCGCTCTCTTCCATGATGCCGACCATCGTGCTCAGAGATGGCAAGCTGTTTCTGGTCCTGGGCTCGCCCGGCGGCGCCACCATCATCACCACTGTCGCCAACATCCTGATGGGAGTGGTGGATTTCGGACTCGACCTCCAGGAAGCCGTCAACGCACCCCGGTTTCATCATCAGTGGCTCCCCGATGAGATTCTCGTCGAAGACCGCCTTTCTCCCGATACAATGAACCTTTTGCGATCCAAAGGACACAAACTGAAGGCCAAGTATTTCTGGGGAGACGGCGAGTGCATCATGATCGATCCCAGGAGCGGCGACCGCTTGGGCGCCAGCGACGGACGCCATAACGGGAAGGCGGTGGGCTACTGATGCAGAGAGCGGTATCCACATACGTCTATGTGAAAGAGCGGCTCCACCCGGGCCTGCTCGACGAACTGGTGAAAGCCGAGGCCCAGGCGATCGAAATTTTTGCCGCGCGCCAGCACTTCGACTACGCTAACCGCAAACAGCACGTCCGCGAAATCGCCGAGTGGTTCCGCGCCACTGGCATCCCCCTGAATTCCGTCCACGCCCCCCTGTACTCGGATTACGAGTGGGGACGCACCGGCGCTCCGCCCGTCAACATCGCCTCCACCGACCGGGCCGGACGGATCGAAGCCATGGACGAAGTGAAGCGCGCCCTCGAAATCGCTGAACACATTCCGTTCCGGTTCCTTGTTCAGCACATTGGCAACCCGAACGATACGTTCGACGAGAAGAAATTCGAAGCCGCCATGACGTCCGTCGAGCACCTGCGCGCCTTCGCCAAGCCGCTCGGCGTCCGCATTTTGATCGAAAACATTCCCAACGAACTTTCCACGCCCGATCGGCTCGTCGAATTCATTCGTACCATGCATTTCGACGATATCGGTGTCTGCTTCGATTGCGGCCACGCGCACATGATGGACGGTATCCCTAAAGCCTTCGAGACTCTGAAAGACCACATTTGTTCGACCCACGTGCACGACAATCACAAAGAGAAAGATTCGCACCTCTGGCCGGGACAGGGCTCCATCGACTGGAAGCAAACCATGGAATTGCTGCGCACCGCCCCGCAAACGCCGCCCCTGTTGCTGGAAATCGATGGCGAAGAAAACAAGAGCCCCGGCGAGGAAGTAAGCGCAACCTTCCGCAAACTGGAAGATTCGTAAGAATTTAACGGCAGAGAAACGCAGAGCTCGCAGAGTTATTTTGGATTTGCTTTCCTCTGTGTTCCTCTGTGACCTCTGTGGTGAAAGGTTTAAGCTGAAGCACTGCTGTACCGCAGAGTTCGAGGAGATTCTTGAATCGCATTTCTCTGTGCGCTCAGCGACCTCCGCGGTTCAAGGTTTCGACCTTATGTCAGCACCCGTAAGCACGATCGCAGAAATCGGCAAGCACGAAGGCCAGTCCGTCACCATCCGCGGATGGCTGTACAATCTCCGCGAGAGCGGAAAACTCCTCTTCCCGCAGTTCCGCGACGGCAGCGGCGTGATCCAGGGCGTAGTCCCAAAGAACGCAGTCCCGCCCGAAATCTTCGACGCCATCAAAGGTCTCACCCAGGAATCCAGCGTCATCGTCGAAGGCAAAGTTCGCGCTGACAAGCGTGCCCCCGGCGGTTACGAACTCGACGTCTCGAACGTCCAGGTCCTACAGCGCGTACCGGAAACCGATCCCTATCCGATTACGCCCAAAGAGCACGGCACCGACTTCTTAATGGAGCACCGCCACCTCTGGCTCCGTTCCCAGCGCCAGGCCGCCATCCTGCGGGTGCGGGCCGAAATTATCAGAGCCGCCCGCGACTTCTTCGACAGCAACGGATTCACGCTCACCGATCCGCCCATCATTACGCCCGCCGCCTGCGAGGGCACCACCACGCTTTTCCCAGTGGACTACTTCGAAGAACAGGCCTACCTCACGCAATCCGGCCAACTCTACATCGAAGCCACTGCCATGGCGCTCGGCAAGGTGTATTCATTCGGACCAACCTTCCGTGCGGAGAAATCGAAAACCCGCCGCCACCTGACCGAATTCTGGATGGTCGAACCGGAAGTGGCCTACGCCACTCTCGACGACATCATGGACCTGGCGGAGGGCCTGCTGAGTTTCCTGGTAAAGCGCTGCCTGGAACGCCGCCGCACCGATCTGCAAACCATCGGCCGCGACATCACGAAGCTCGAAAAAATCGAACCGCCCTTCCCGCGCATCACTTACGATGAAGCGGTCATGGCCCTCCAGCAAGGCCATGCCCAAGGCAAGTTGGAAAACAAATTCGAATGGGGCGGAGACCTGGGCTCGCCCGACGAAACCTACCTCTCTTCGCAGTATGACAAGCCGGTCATGGTCCACCGCTATCCGGCGACCGTGAAAGCGTTCTACATGGAACCGGACCCGCAGCGCCCCGAACTCGCGCTCTGCGTCGACGTCCTCGCCCCCGAAGGCTACGGGGAAATCATCGGAGGATCACAGCGCATGGCCTCGCACGACCTGCTCCTCCAGCGCATCCACGAGCACAATCTCCCCGAAGAAGCTTTCAAGTGGTATCTTGACCTGCGCAAGTACGGCAGCGTCCCTCACGGAGGCTTCGGCATGGGTATCGAACGCGCCGTAGCCTGGATCTGTGGACTGGAACACGTACGGGAAACTATTCCGTTTCCGAGAATGCTCTACCGGCTCTATCCGTAGATTGAACCGCAGAGATCGCTGAGTTCGCAGAGAAAGCAATTTCATGAGTACTGCTGCCGTGGGTCAGGCGGATCGGTTGAACGCGATTACCGAACAGATCATCGGCGCCGCGATGGAGGTTCATCGTGCGATTGGTCCAGGCCTGCTGGAATCGGCATACGAAGCGTGCTTGGTTTTCGAACTTCGCGAGCGCGGTCTGCGTGTCGAGCAGCAGAAGCCGCTGCCGATCACATACAAGGGCGTAAAGCTGGATTGTGGCTACCGATTGGACTTAGTGGTAGCTGATTGTGTCATTGTCGAAATCAAAGCGGTTGAGAAGCTCAATTCAGTGCACGAAGCCCAATTGCTCTCCTACCTGAAGCTGGCCAATTGCCGCGTAGGATTGCTGCTCAACTTCCACTGCACAATGCTGAAGCACGGAATTCGCAGAAAAGTGAATGACTTCCCTTCCTCTGCGAACTCTGCGATCTCTGCGGTTAAATAGACAGCTTATGGCTCAACGAAGGGCAACGTTCTCCACCATCACCCCGCGCCAGATCCGCGTGATCGGCGTCCCCCTGGATCTTGGCCAGTCCCGCCGCGGCGTGGACATGGGACCTTCCGCCGTCCGCGTCGCGGGACTCGAAGCTCGCCTTGAAGCGATCGGGCACATCGTCGAAGATGCCGGCAACATCGCTGTTGCCATTCCTGAACAAAAGAAGGTCGGCGATGCTAGCTCGAAGTACCTCAAGGAAATCACCGCCACCTGCACCAAAAGTGCAGATCTCGTTCTCAAGACTCTCGAAGCCGGTAAAGTTCCTCTGGTCCTCGGTGGGGACCACTCGGTCGCCGCCGGCACAGTCTCCGGAGTGGCCGAGTTTTACCGCCGCCAGAACCAGAAAATCGGCCTGCTCTGGATCGATGCCCATACCGACATGAACACGCCCGACTCTTCCCCGAGCGGTAACGTGCACGGCATGCCCCTAGCCTCGCTCATGGGCCTCCCTCCGGTCGAACTGGGCAAGATCTATGACTTCTCACCCAAGGTTCAGCCCGAAAACTGCGTGCTGGTGGGCATCCGCGACGTCGACAATTTCGAAAAAGAGAATATCCGCAGAGCCGGGGTTGAGGTTTTTACGATGCGCGACATCGACGAACGCGGCATGCGCGCTGTGATGGAAGAAGCGCTCCGCATGGCCGGACGCGGGACCTCCGGTTACCACGTCTCGCTCGACATGGACTGGATCGACCCGGAAGACGCACCCGGCGTCGGCACCCCAGTCTGGGGCGGCGCCACCTATCGCGAAGCCCACCTCGCCATGGAAATCATCGCCGACCACGGACGCATGCTAAGTTTCGAAATCGTAGAAGTGAATCCCGTAATCGACGAACGTAACCAGACTGCCGACCTGGCAGTGGAGTTAGCTCTCTCTGCCTTCGGCAAGAAAATCCTGTAAAAGATTTAACCACAGAGGGCACAGAGGATCACAGAGAAATAACATTTCAAGAATCCCTCTGTGTGCTCTGTGGTAAAGATGTTCGACCGCAGCGTCCTCCAAAATCAATCGGCGGAGCCAAATCGGCCCCGCCGTCAATCTGCGAACCGATGCGATCTACTGCGTCTTGGTTTTCACCGCATCTCCAACCTTGAAACCCGTCCCCGAAACCACCGTGCACACGGACGACACATCGTCCACGTCGCTGACCTTAACCACACCGATCGAACTGCTCAAGCGCCGCAGCACCTGGCCGGTCGCCGGGTCTTTGATTTCCTTGCTGACGCGTTCAACGCTAAGTTCGTCGCCGACCTTCACTCCAGCCTTTGCGCCCACGTTCAGGACCACCTGGCCGCCGTCCACGGCCGCTACCAGACCTTGCACGATGATTGTCCGAACCTGCAGTTTGTCTTTGCCGGTGACGACATCCGTGGTCAGCTTATCGGTCGCCAACTTGGTAGCCTCGCCGATAATGGTGCTCTGAAAGTCGCTGCTGCCGAAGTCCACGGCGCCGCCGCCCCCAGCATGCCAGTTGCCTCCGCCGCCTAGCATGGAAGTGCTGCTGCGTGACGACTCTCCCTTGCCCTCCGCAACCGCCAGGATTTCACCGGTGTCGATATCCACCAGGCGCGCGGTCAGCCCCACAATCGCCTTCGAATTCTTGTGGCCGAACCCGCCCAGGCCATGGCCAAGCAACCCCCCTCCCGCACCGCCCAGTCCGAGGTTCTTCGTCTCATTTCCAAATTGAGTGATGCTGCCGACCAGAATCGCGTCCACTCCGAGCAACTTTCCGATCTTCGCCGCCGAAGCCGGGTTGGCACGGTCGCTGTTTGAGAAATTCTGTTCGGCCAGAATCTTGTCCAGAGCCTTGCGCTCGATGATGGAATACGATCCGTCCTTAACCAGGTTCGTCACCAGCAAGTCGGCGATGCCCTTGCCGATATCGACGTCCTGGCCGAAAATCGCTGAGACCCCGGCGTGCACGGTCGCATAGTCGAAATCCATAATCGCGATCCGTTTCTTGCGCGGCGTTGGAGCGGCCTGCCCCCACGCGGTAGCCGCGAATACGGCCAACAGAATCAATCCCCAAGCCATCAACCAAGTTTTTTTCATAGGATCCGCTCTCGCCAAATTCCCGGAAAACACATCTGCCCGTTGATTGAACCCCAGCTTTTTGAAAAGGTTCTTACGTCGCGTTGCGATGGGCCGTTTCACTCAACAACCTGCCATTGTAATCAAAATGCCCTCGCCAGAGCGGGAAAACTGTCGGCTCAGTGCAACCAGATCTCGAAGAAAGACCGGCGGCATCGTTCTGACCGCTCTGCGATACAATAACCAGCGCAAATGGGCCCGATCCCCTCGTTCCTGACCTAGGAGGAGCCATGGCCTTCTCGACCGCGCTGCGAGTTCCTGCCCTGCTGGCCGTCTTCTGCGGTCTAGCCTCTGCTACCGACCTCAAGATCGTTACCAGCCTGCACTCAGGCTCGGGCTCGCAAGTTGCTCCTCCCAGTACCTTTACTCGCTACTTCCAGGGTTCCCGCTCACGGACCGACTCCCGCAGCAGCGCCGGACACGCTCTGCATCCCGGGGATAAGCCCGTGTACACCTGGGGACCTCGCGAGGCGTTCATCCAGCAATGCGATGCCCGCCGCTCCCTCACGCTGAATCTTGATGCGCGGGAATATACCTCTCACGAACTCGACGAGCGCGGCGTACCGAAGGGATACAAACCGCCGGTCATTCCGCGCAAGGAACCGGCTAAGGGTTCCGTCGAAATCTTCATCGATAGCGTCGACACGGGGGAGCGCAAAGAAATGTTTGGCCACACCGCGCGCCACATCATTACGCATGAGCGCCGGGTCGCCAGCCCTGATGATTGCCAGCACAGCATGTCGAGCGAAACCGACGGTTGGTATATCGATCTGAATGTGCCCTCGGGTACCTGCTACGCCCTTCCCCACCGGACTTCCACCGCGGTGTTATCGGTGTCTTCCTCCTCATGCCCGCAGCAGAAACTCGAGGTCCACCACACCGGAGTGAGCGAAACCGGATTCCCTGTGAAGCTCACCACCACGTCGCACACCAGCCTCGTTCAGCCTGGCGGTTCGCAGAAGGACTACTCCAGCACTTTCTCCTCGGAAGTCACAGAACTCTCCGAGGCTCCACTCGATCCCGCGCTCTTCGAGGTTCCCAACGGATTCAAACTCGTCTCCAAACTCAACACGCAACCGCCGGTCCCGACTCTGATCGCCGTGCGCATGTGGTGGGAGCGCCTGAAGCGCTCCATCCGCGACCACTTGGGATAGAACAGAACGAAGCGATTGTCGGACCCTAATTATGTTTGTCATCCCGAGCGTAGCGAGGGATCTGCAGTCGGCAGGACGCGGCAGTCCCGTCCTGCGGCGTGAACCACGAGTTCATCGTACCAATCCTGCGATTGACTCCGCGCCTCCGTCCAGCCAGACTAAACAAAATGGCAAAACTCCGTGTCGGCATCCTGTTCGGCGGACGCAGCGG
>Ga0209698_10005544_pt1 | contig 13629 bp, 10 predicted proteins | sample LitLauG_LLR_2012_FD_187203 | JGI IMG/M metagenome (GOLD analysis project Ga0209698, IMG submission 187203) | Freshwater sediment microbial communities from Pennsylvania, USA - Little Laurel Run_MetaG_LLR_2012 (SPAdes) (version 2) | ecosystem: Environmental > Aquatic > Freshwater > Creek >... | reverse complement strand
ATCCTACTGTTCCTGAAAAACATCCCGTTTCCCGCGCCTGGCGCGGCGCCAATTTCACCGAGTCCATACATCCCCACGTAATTGGCCGCTGCCACCGTGTAAACCGTATTTGTGTTCGTCTGGTCGCGAACGGGAACCGTCAGCGCAGTCGAGTCGGATGGGCACAAGAACGAGGCGACACGCACGAGTTGGGCGGTGGTGTTGGCCGCGAACGCCATCGAGAGGTTGAAGTTGATCGAGTTGTAGAGAGAATTCTGTTCAAGTTGCGGCAAGATCATGCTTCCCCATCCCCAACCTGCTCCCAGATCATCTTCGGCGGTACCGGCGTCACCGGAATCGGCGCGCCAGTAACTGCAATAGCCGGGAGGAAACGTGTTCCTCGAATCGTGATAGTTATGAAGGGCGATGCCGATCTGTTTGAGGTTGTTCACACAGGTCGCTCGCCTGGCGGCTTCTCTCGCGGATTGGACCGCGGGCAAAAGCAAGGCGATCAAGACCGCGATGATCGCGATCACAACGAGAAGTTCGATCAGAGTGAACCCTGTCTTGTCGAGGGTTTGGGTTTGGGTCGATCGCATGCCAGGGGCTCCTGAAGACGGATGAAGAAATGAACCCGGATTGGGTTTTGTATGAGAACCGGGATATGTACGCATGAAGTCCCAAGTGGCGTTGCCACCCTGGATCATGCTTCCCGATGAGATGATGCTTGAGAATCTAAGACGTGGGGCGCGACGAGATAGCGCGCACCATCGTCAATACGATACGCAAAGCATGCCCGATCGATCGATTCAAAACCTTGCGCGCGGAGTTTCGCGCATGGCAAGATCTTGAATCCCCGCGACCCGACAAGGCCCTCTCTTGAGCGTAAGACCCAAGCGAACACTTCGATCGGGCGACCGGGTTCAACTGATCTGGGCGGGAGAGAATCCGAGGGGAGGGCCGCGAGGAACGAAGAGCCGGAGAGAGACGCTCGGGTCAATCCTTGGAGCGAGGGTCGTCGCCTCGTCGAGTGGAACGCGTGGCGAGACCCCGATTCCGAAATCAGAGGCAAGTTGTCCCTGGGCGAGGAACTGGCAAACCAGGCAGTCGTCGGAAGCCTGATGAGAGCTGGGGCCGGGACCGTGCGAGTGGTCGTTTCGAGCGAAGGGAGAATAGCCGTTGCCGTGCGACAGTCCGGAAATTGCATGCAATCCCGGCCCGCACAGAGTCACCGCGGCGTGGAGTCCAATCAATACCGCAACCAGGGCGTTTCGAACCCAACGGTTGATTGTCACGGGAACAGCATGCCGGAAGGCTTGAGGATGGAACATTCCAAAAAGGTCGAAAGAACTTGTAATCCTACTCTGGGGTGAAATCCGACTTGCTGTCAACGGGAATCCGAACCACAGGGCATTTTTGGAACGAGGATTTTCGCTTGGAACCGGCCGCTCCAAGACCGAACTTCCTGAGCGGCGTTTCATCGGATGTCCTTCCCGATGAGATCCTTGCCGCGTTATAATTCAGATCTCACCAGATCGGCTGCCGCTCCGATCTTTCCAGGTTATTTGGAAGAGTCGATCTTCTCACCGACCGGTTCTGAACGTAGACGAACCCGGGGAGACACCTGTGGGGAGTCCCCAATTGAGCACGTTGCTTTCAGAACGTAGACGCGTCGCGTTGATCGGGCTCGCGCTGGGATTCGTCGCCCTCGCCTTGGGTGTCTACTTTGGTATCGGTCAGTCGGCCGACCCTGTCCTTGAGGCCGAGAAGGCCTATCAAAAGGGGGATTGGAACCGGGCCGCGATGCTCTCCAGGGAGCGTCTCAAAATCGTTGCGGATGATACCGAGGCGCTCCGGCTTCTGGCGAGATCCTCGGCCAGACTGGGAAAAGAAGACTCTGCGATTGCTCTCTATGAGAAGCGACTCGCGGGAACGGCGCTCACGACCGAGGATCAGTATCTTCGGGGTCTGATCATCGGTCGAAAGGGAAACCTCGACCTCGCGCTCTCGATCTGGGAAAAAGCGGCAAGCAAACCACCGGATCATGCCGAATTGCTCGACGGACTGGCAAGATTGGCCGCTCAAAAAAACCTGATCGAAGAGGCGGCTGAATCGGCCGCGCGATTGCGGCGTTTACCTGGCTGGGAAGCCCGCGGTGCAGTAATGCTGGGGACGTTCCGCTCAATGATGGACGACACGCCCGGGGCCGTTGACGCGCTCGAACTAGCGTTCAAGATCGACCCCGAAGCAGGTGAGTCACCGTTTTCGCCGCCGCAAAACGCCAAACTCCTCGCCCGCAACTTGTTGCGAATGGGACGTCCCGTCGAAGCCCGTCGTTACCTCACGAAGTGGCTTCCCGCGCCGTTGGGAAGCGCTTCAGAAAACGATACGGAAGCAAACTGGCTGGCTTCTCGAGCTTACCTTCAGGAAGGCAAGATCGAGGAAGCGAGCTCCTTGAATTTTAAGGCGGGAGATTATCGTGGCGACCATCCGATCATGCCCGACCCTTCTCCTTTTGTCGGTTCCGATCGTTGTGAATCGTGTCATTCAGAAATCAGTAAATCCTATCGTGAATCCCGGCATGCCCGCAGTTTTTACCGGGACGGCTCACTTCTGAAGCTGCCACAACCGGATCGAGCCTTGGTGGATCCTGACGATCCGAAAGTGACTCACACCGTCGAGCGCGAAGGCGACCGGCTTCGGGTGCTGAGCAAGGTCGACGACAAGGTGTTCAAGCTGGTTGTGGATTTCGCATTCGGCACGCCGGAGCGGTATTTTTCCATGGTCGGGCGGGACGAAGACGGCGCCTACCGGGCCGCCCGGCTCTCTTACTTTCATGACCATGCAGGTGCGGGGTGGGATCGGACTTCGGGGGATATCGGCGAGACGGATTCGCTCAATAGTGTTAGGGGCCAGAAGATCGACACGCGAGACGGGATTGTGAGGTGCCTGGGTTGCCACGTGACGAATCCCCGTGATTTTCGCCATCCTGGCAAGGGGATCGTGGCACAAAGCCCTGCCGCGGCCGATTCGAGTATCGGCTGCGAACGATGCCACGGACCCGGGACGAACCATGTCGCGGCGGCCAAGACGAGCCTCGTGCACCAAACGATCGCCAATGTGGGCGCGGCGTCGTCGAAAGACGTCAATAACCTGTGCAGCGATTGTCACGTTGTCGGAAGTTCAGCTGAAATCAAGAAGTCGCCACAAGATCCGCGATGGGTTCGTTCCACGGGTTTGACCTTCACGTTCAGCAGGTGTTACACCGAAAGCTCAGATGCCTTGAGCTGCCTGACTTGTCACAATCCCCACCGCGATTCCCCTCGCGATCACGCGTTTTACGAGGCCAAGTGCCTGCAATGCCACTCGTCGGCGACAGAGGCGAAGACGATCTGCAAAGTGAGTCCGGCGAAGGATTGTGTCGCGTGTCATATGCCCAAGGTCCCGATGCCCGTGCTCCACACGGGCTTGACCGATCACTATATCCGGGTCCATCCGAAGACTGAGAATGATTTGAAAAGTCAGTAACAGCCGTGTGCCCGTCACGATCCCGCTCTTGAAGTGATTTCATGTCAGGCCGTAGGCCGTATCGTGGCAAATCAGAACGTCGAAGCCGCCGTCTCGCGAAGCGAATCGATTCGGCGAACAGGCGGGTTTCTTGAAGGCGCCGAACTCCGCCAATGAATTTATTAGGAATAAATATTGCGGATTCGTGAAAAAAGGGTCTTCCATTTCGCGTCCGGCTTGTATTATTATTTCGCATGCTGCCTTGCAACTCCTGGGACTGATTCGTCATGTCTCCCCGCATGACGTGCGTTCCAACAGATCCTTTCAGTTCGGTTAGATCCGACTTCCCCCCCCTCTGTCGGAAGCCCTCTCCCATGATCCTGCGACATAACTCCGTTGCGCGCCCACGGGTTTATCCATTCTTTTGATGGTTTCAACCGGTTTTCGTGTTTTTGCAACAGGATCCAAGCGACTGCCGTGAGAGCATGTCCACAGACAGCCCCCACATTCATTTTCTCGCCGCGAGCCTGACGATTCCTGTCATGCTCGTTGTTTGAGCTTTTCGGAAATTACATCTAGAGATCGGTTCCGTACGTCCCTGATAGACGCTTTATCTTGGGCTGGGTGACTCACCAAAGGGTCACGATACTCGTTTCTTCTGTCATGAGAGGCACTCCCTTGACGTTTTTCAGCAAGTCTTTCGTGAAAGCTCCGTTGCTGGCATCACTTCTGGTCGTTGGTTTCGCGGGTTGCGATTCGACGCCCCCCACCCCGACTGACCCGTCGCCTCCCATGCCGAAGGAGGATGCTACCAAGGGCAATGGCAATGGCAAGGTCATTAGGGATATCAAGAGCAAGGATCGTGGCCAGAATCCAACTCCCTAGTCCCGAAGTCGCTCTCGTTCTCTTAGTCTCTTTCTCGCTCGAATGAGCGATTCCTCGTGCATCGTTTCCTTCATTTTGCCTCGAATCGATTCTCGGAAAGGTACACACATGCAACAGCCCGCTATCCGTAAACGTCGTCTCGGATTCACCCTGATCGAATTGCTGGTGGTGATTGCGATCATCGCCGTTTTGATCGCCCTGCTGCTGCCCGCGGTCCAGTCCGCCCGCGAAGCGGCGCGGCGTGCTCAATGCGTCAACAATTTGAAGCAGCTTGCGCTCGCTTCCCACAATTACGAGAATGCGAACGGTTGCTTCCCGATGGGGTTGCTCGACCAGCGCTCCGCGGACGACCCCAAGCACCAGATCTGGACGAGCTATGGTCCAATGCTGCCGCTCACGCAGTACACCGAGCAGATCCAGATCTTCAACGCGATGAACTTCATGACGAACGTCTATGACAACAACAACCTTACAGTCAACTCGGTCGGGAACGCCGTCCTCTGGTGCCCGTCCGATGCCGGAGTGAGTGATGGTTACATCTATGCAAGTGGATTTACTCTGGGGGGTGGAACCAATCAGAAGATGACCTTCAGCAGCTACGCGGGGTGCGCCGGCTCTTGGTTGAATAACCAATTCAGTGCGACAGCGACTTCGCAACAGAACGGAGTCTACTACGCACAGAGCGCTACTAAGTTCGCCACCATCACGGACGGCACCAGCAACACGATCATGTTCGCCGAGCACACTCGCGCGATCGAGAACTCTGGTGATAAGAACTGCTGGCACTGGTGGACCTCGGGCAACTACGGCGACACGATCTGCACGGCCTTCTTCCCGATCAATCCTCAGAAGAGGCTGCCCTACGGCTGCGCCGACCAGACGGGCCCTTCAAACACGGTCGTTGGAGTTTCGAGCCTCCATCCGGGTGGGGCGAACGTCGCGTTTTGCGATGGTTCCGTACGATTTATCAAAGAATCGATCGACAGTTGGGTCAATTCGACGACGAGTCCGGGAACTCCTAAAGGGCTCGTTCTTACCAGTGGCATTTGGTCGGTCAATCCCGGAACCAAGATTGGCGTCTGGCAGAATCTCGCCACCCGTAATGGCGGCGAGGTGATCAGCTCCGACTCTTATTGAGCATCGGTATCGCGTCAAGGTCCAAGACGGGTTTCCGGTCATCGCGACCGGGACCCGTCTTGCTTCCCGCCGGACGACTCGGGGTTCCGCTGATGGTCAAGCCGGATCGACCGCGGACGTCGGGACTCCGTTCTGGAAGGCTGATCAAGTCGACACTCAGCATCGTCGCACTGATAACATGTCTCGCCATGGGGCGATTGCTCTTGCGACCTGGGGCCGACCCCGCCAAGATCCGACTGCTGGCCAATCAGGCTGCGCAGGCGGGTCGATGGGACCAGGTAGAAACACATCTCGATCGTCTTAGCGATCCCAATCCTGGGGACTTCTTGCTCCGCGCGATCGCGGCGAACAAGTTGAAGCAGCCTGACAGAGCCGAGGAAGCCCTCCGCCGGATTCCCGCTGACGGCCCACTCGCCGCGCAGGCGGCGCTCTGGAAGGGAAGGCTTGAACTTTCGCGGTTCCGGGCAAGACCGATGGAGCAGGCACTGCGTCGCGCGTTGGAACTTGACCCGAAGCTGGTCGAGGCTCAGCGTCTGCTGATCTATCTCCATGGTACTCAAGGCCGCAGGAAGGAGCTTCTCAAACGGTTCGCCGCGCTCGCTGAGACCTCCCCATTGTCCTTCGAGCTGATCAACCACTGGTGCATCAGTCATAACGACATTTTTAGCGAACCCCTCAAACTGAAAACAGACCTGGAAAAGTTCCTGGCCGCCGATCCTGACGATCGCTGGTCGCGGATCGCACTGGCCACGAATGAACGTATCCTGGGGCATCTTGACAGGGCGGACGAAATTCTCTCATACCTTCCCGATTCGGATGCCGAGGGACTGGCTTGCCGAGTGGAAGTCGCCTTCGATCGGGGCGATTATCCTCTCGTGGAACGCCTGCTCGCTTCAGGACCAAGGGATCATGCACAATTGGCACGTCTGAGAGGCCGCCTCGCGTTGCGGCAAGGCGACCGAGCCGCCGCGCTTGTGCACTATCGCTTGTCGGACGCTCTGGAACCGAATCACACCGAAACCACCTACGGGCTCGCGCAATCACTGCCTCCAGGAGACGCACGGGTTTCTGAGATCCACTCAATTCGTCATTCACAGCGCAAGCTCGAAGAAATGTTGACGACGATCGATCTGAACAAGACGCCCAAGATTCAGCTTTGTCGCGATTTAGGCGCTCTCTGTGAAGCCAGCGCTTACCTGCCTGAAGCCATCGCCTGGTATCGCCTGGCCATCACTCTGGACCCGATCAATCGCGAAGCCCAGCAGGCGTTGTTTCGACTCAAGACAACGGTTTCTCAGGCGAAACGGCAAAGATCTCCAGGGTCCTGAAGCTTTCGTGGGACATACCGAATGGTCCGACGGCATTGTCCATGCCTCGGGAATGACGACTGCATGGACTCCCAAAAAAGTGATCCTCGGAACCACCGCGAAGAATCAAGTCGTCGATGTGAGCGGAATCAACGAAGAGGATGGCGGTTCGACGTTATCGGCAATCACCTCACGAAGTTACCACTCTGGCGGAGTGAACATTTTATACGCTGATGGGAGTGTCAGGTTCGTGAAATCGAGCGTTGATGGCAACACCTGGCGGGCGATCGGTGTGGCCGGGGGGAGAAGTGGTCGGCCTGGAGGTCTACTAAGACTTTCTGAATCGAGCGGTGGTCGGCATTCGTTTCGAAAAAATCCGGGTTGACGTGTTTCGTGACTCCACGTATGACACTGTTGTTCTCCCGAGTCCCCACGCCTGTCACGTCATCATCTCGTCCGGGCGTTGATCCTGATTCGCACTTCATTTCGATCGTGGGATCTTGGGCTCGAAAATTCAACGCTCATTATTCGTGGCCGAGGGACTTTGTAAAAACCATCGACAAGGATGTCGAAGGTTGTCCCGGCACGGCGAAAGGAGGTCGGGGTGGGAAAGTTCCATGAGTTCGCGATCGTGACCACACTCTGCTGTGGGACGGTCGGCCCCGCCATCGGCGCGGCCTTCGACGATACCCAGGCTCCCGCCGCGCCCTCAACAGCGCAAGCCCCGGCGGCAGCACCGTTGCCGCGTCCCGAGCCCCCTGTGCCACCTCGAAAGTACCTCGAAACCGGCGCGAAACTTTTTAACAAGGGGCGCTACGAACTCGCGAGCAAGTATTTTGAGGCCGCGGAGCTTTACCGTGATCGACTCACGGCTCCCGAGCAAATCGTTCTCGATACCTACCGCGAGAAGTTCGATTCGTACTCGCAGGTTCCCAAATCCGCTGAGCCCGAAAAAGTGCCCGTTGTGGCAAGTGGTTCGCAGGATAAAGAAGTGAAAACCGCAAGCGTTGGCGGGCGTTCAGCCGAAGCGGCGGGATCGATTCCTCCAGCTTCCGCCAATGCTCCCGGTTCGGCTCCCGCGGGGGGTCCTTCCCCTTCCGATCCATTCACAACGGCAGTGCCAGAAGCCGTCGAAAAGCCCGCTGGGTCTCAATTGCCGAGCACAGAAGGACTGCGAGTCGGGGGCGATTCGAAGCAGAAGGCGCGCTGGCTCCTGCAACTCGCCCGCGATCAGATGTTTCGCGGCCAGTTTGACGCCTCAGAAAAAACCATCGCCGAAGCTCGTCAATACCAAGTGAAATGGACATTCTTCGACGAAACACCGGACAAGCTTTCCGCGGCGGTGGTCAAGGCTCGAGCCAAGGCGGAGAAAACAAAAGCGAGCACCGGTTCCAAGGGCGGCAACGAACCGAACGCGGGGGTCGATCCGAACCTTCCGCACGACAAGCGCACGGCTCGGTCCCTCCTCCACGAAGCGAGGGTTGCCCTCAATGCGGGTCAGACGGATCGGGCTGAGTCGTTAGTCCGGGAAGTCCGTGCCTGGGATCTACGTTACCTCCCGTTTGAAGACACACCCGACAAAGTGTCCGTCACCGTCTCCGAGGCCCGTCGTCGCGAAGCCTCGCGAAATGCCGACCTTATGGTTCGCTCATATCTTGGATCGACACCTCGGCAGCAACTCCCAAGTCGCACGGGAATTGAGCCGGAGGCCAAGACTCCAGAACGTGAATCTCGTTTACCGGAGTAGCGGCGAGTAAGTTGCGACTCAGTTTGTCCCGCGAAACCCTGCGTTTTTTCATTCAGTCCGATGTGTCGGCGGAAGAAAAAACGCATTTCGCGTTTCGAACGTTGAGTTAGATTCGCGAACTGCTGATGAAAGAGGTCATGCGGCAACACGTTTCGCGTCTTCCTCGCGAGGCTCGTTAACGCCGGCGAAATCATCCGGGCTTGTTCTCAGTCGCTTTGGAATGCGTGGAGGCACGATATCCGTGGCGAGCCCGATGGTTCGAAGTGAGAGGATCGTGAGGTACGTCAAGTCGATCTCCCACCAACGATGTCCATGCCGGGCACTTCGTTGCGATGCGTGGTGGTTATTGTGCCACCCTTCACCGCTGGTAAGCAGGGCCACGATCCAGTTGTTCCTGCTGTTATCGTCGGTCTGATAGTTGCGATAGCCCCATCGGTGTGCCACGGAATTCACAGCCCAGGTGACATGCCAGACGAAGACGGTTCGCACGATGACGCCCCAGACGAAGATGCTCAGTCCGAACTGAATCGCTCCTCGCGAAGTTCCCGTCATGAGCCATCCCGCCGCGCAGCCAGCCGCAAAAAACAAAAGTGCGTGGGCGAGGTATATCCAAAGCCAGCAACGGTTTCTCTCCAACCGGACGTAGAAGGGATCCTGCATCAGATCCCTGGTATAGCGTTCCAGGGTGACCCGTTTTCTGAAGGTGCGATTCTTGACCAGAAGCCAACCGAGATGTCCCCACACCAAGCTGACCAAGGGGCTATGCGGGTCGGGGCGTTCATCGGAATGCTTGTGATGCATGCGGTGAATGGCCACCCATCGCGCCGGCGAGTCTTGGAGCGAACATACGCCGAGCAACGCGAACGTATGCTCCAGCCATTTTGGACATCGAAAACCGCGGTGAGTGAGCAACCGGTGGAATCCGAGATTCACTCCCAATGTGCCGAATACGTAATTCCCGACGAAAACGAGAACGACTCCAGTCCAACTGAATAATTCCGGAAGTAGAGCACCCAGTATTAATAGATGAAATATTAAGAGTGTGATTATGTTTGAAGAAAACAGCTTGTCGCCTTCAACGGCTTCCGGACGGAGCAGAGTTTCGGCCACGGGTTTGCCTCCTTGCACGGCTTTTGGCGCGATCATCCTGTCCGGAGTCAATCGGAATGGGCCGAACGGCGATTCAGGAAAAGTCGAACATTTTGGACTCGGAGCGGCGGTCAATGGGATTAATCGTCAGGGATTACTCAAGCACTTCGCGAGATCAGTGACCCTCGCTGACGGAACGCATTGCGAGAGAGGTCCGATGATTTCTAAGGGTAGACAGGTTTTCCGAGCCATCAAAAGAACTTCTCGGAACAGAACCGGCCACCCTGAAAATGTTGTAAATCACGATTTGGCAACGGCTTGAGAAAAAAACTCACCGGGAAAACGGGCCTTGGTCGGCGGAAAGGGCTGGAAGCGATCCGCCGCGAAGGGACGAAGCTGGCATGACGAAATTGTTTCGACCCGCGGGAAAGGTCGGATTGAGTCCCAAGGAATCGCATCTGCCGGCATTGCGAGCCGGCGCGACAGTTGGGATGCGATGGAGGTTTCGACGAAACCTCGTGATCTACGTTGCGTTCAAGAACGGCTTTTCCCAGCGAATCCTTTCCGATGTCTTCGATCTGCCCAGGTCGCGGATCGCCGCCATTATCAAAGAAATTTCCGTCATCGAAGATACCATGGAACCGAATCGGCACGATGCGTCGTGAGAGGAGTCTCCAGTTTTGGCCAACGTCACCGCGCCTGTGGGCTTCCTAGCCGTTTTCGGCACGGAGTCCGAGCCTTGCGTCGGGAACGTGTGGGCAGAACTGAGGACCCGAGCTCCTTGAATACTGCCTTAAGAAAACGACTCCTTGGGAGGGTAAGGCTCTTCTTGAGTTCCTGTCAAGGCTCGGGGAGAGCCTCGTCGTCCCGTTCAACGTCTGATTCAAACGGCGGAAACTAAAAGCCGGCTCGTTTAGCGCGGCACGCTCTGAGGGGGAACCGCTCGATGACGCACGTTCAATGTCAAGCGCGGACCCACCATGCCGGCGAAACCAAAATCATATAAACGTAGTTTTTCGGGCACGATCACAGCCGCTTCCAAGGCGGATGTGAAGCCAAAGACCCGAGAGGAACTCACGGAGTGGGTGAAGCAGTTTGCCGGAGTCAAAATCGCGCAAACGAGTGTCTGCGTAGGTCACCGCGCACCAATCGATTTTTTCAGCGATTTTTTTCTCGATCCCCCTTCTCTCGGTCTTGTGCTTGGACCAAGAGGAGGTGGTAAGTCGTTTCTGTCCGCGCTTAACACCCATCTCGTCAGTCGGTTTAACGACCGTCACGCGACCCGGATTCTCGGAGGTAGCCTAGCTCAGTCGGAACAAATCTACAGATCCCTGCGCGATGCGATCTACTACGGCAAAGGCGACATCTGGAACGATGCGAGTTCGATCAGTCGACTTCTCAAAGGCGAGGTGATCTACAAGAACGGGTCGGAGGTCTCCGTACTTGCGGCGTCGAGCCGGAGCGTCCGAGGTCCGCACGTCCCATCGTTGAAACTTGACGAAGTCGACGAGATCCCGACCGAGCTTCGCGAGGCGGCGATGGGAATGTGTATGGACGATCGACGGGGCGCGAAAGCCTCGGTCTTGATGACGTCGACCTGGCACAAGGTCAACGGACCGATGGCCGATTTGATGGAACGAGCGTCCGCCGGCGAGTTTCCTCTTTATACGTTTTGCGCCTTCGAGGTTCTTGAGCAATGTCCGGATGAGCGATCAGGTAAATCCCTTGAGAATTGTCCGGCATGCCCCTTGGTCAAATGGTGTCACGACCGTCCCGAAGGGGAGTTGCCTAAGGCCAAGCGATCCAGAGGTCATTATGGTATCGATGCCCTGATTCAGAAGGTTCGTTCCACCAGTGCGAGGACGTTTGAAGCGGATTATCTCTGCAAGGGACCAAGAACCGACGGCCTTTGGTTTCCGACATTCGGTGAGGACTCACATGTCAGAACCCTCGCGGAATACGATCGCGGACTTCCTGTACATCTCGCGATCGACTCGGGGGTTTTCACCGGAGCGGTTTTCTTTCAAGTCGCCCGGCTGATGACGTCCACAGGCCCGATCGAAGAGATTCGGGTCTTCGCCGATTACCTCGCCGAAAACATTCCCGCGGAGCAGAACGCGTATCGGCTTCTCGGTGTCGCGCGAGAGGTCTGCAACGGCAGGCTCGACGTAATTTCGACCGACCCCGCGGGTGGTGCGAGAAACCCGGTCGGCCCGACGGTCATCGGGGAATACGAGCGAGTGGGTTTGCGACCTCTTCGGCGATGGCCGTTGGGGACAGTGGCCGACGGGCTCGCCTTGGTGGAGTCGTTTTTGCATCCCGCGGAAGGCCATTCCCGGCTCATGATTCATCCAAGGTGTGGCTCAACGATTCGCGCGTTGCAGAACTATCGCCGGGCGAAGCGCGGCGGGCAGTGGCAAGACTATCCCGAAGACCCCCAGCACCCCCACGAGGATCTTGTTGACGCACTTCGTGGCGGATTGAGGCTTTGCTTCCCGGAAGGGCGTGCGTTGCAACCGACTCTAGCACGGGTCCCGGCCCGACAGGTTTTTTGAATGCGATCCTCAAACGACGACGAGTCCAACGATATCCTGCTTCGCCGCCACGAAGAGTGGAGCGAACATTATCTCCGATGGCGCTGGATGCTCGACTCCCTTGAGGGAGGCGAACGCTATCGCCACGCGGTTTACGGTTACGACTATCGCGGCTTGCCGGTCCGGAACCTGATCCGTCACAAACGAGAATACCCCGACCCACGCGAGGTCGGCGCTTCGAGCAACGGCGGATTCGTCCTGGGCGGAAGTGGGTTCGACCCCCCGACAGTCTCGGATGATGACTATGAGTTGCGACGGGCGAGAACGCCGGTTCCCACCTTTGTTGCCGAGTCCGTCGATACGCATCTCTCGCGAATCTACTCCCGCGAGGTCAAGCGTGTCGGCCCGGAGCGAGTCATGGCGTGGTGGAATGATGTCGACGGCTGTGGAACCACGATCGACCAGTGGATGTCCGAGACGGTCGCGCCGCTCTTGCTCGTCCTCGGCCAGCTCGACCTGTACATGGACCATCCCCCCGCGCCCGATGGTGAGCCGATCGAGAGTCAGGCCGACCTTCAACGCCTTGGCCTCGACCGTTGCGTTGCTTCGTACATCCTTCCCGAGAACATGCTCTGGTGGGAGCTTGACGCGAAAGGCCAACGTTACCTGGAGTGTCTCGTTCAAGAACGTCATGAGACTCCGTCGGGATCTTGCATTCGCTTCAGGCACTGGACGACGGAAGAATCGACGCTCTACGCGGGCGACGGAGAAGTGCTTGCGGTTACGCCTAATCCGTTCGGCGTCGTGCCGATCGTGCGGGTCTTCGATCGAAAAAAGGCGCGGTGCCGTAACATCGGCCAATCACGATATGAAAGCATCGCGGAGCGTCAGCGCGAATATTACAACAGGGATTCTGAGCTGATCCTTTCCGACACGACTCAGGCACATCCGTTGCTTCAGGGTCCGGAGGACTTCGTTCAATCCGACGGAACGATCCCGATCGGGCCGAGCTGGCTGCTCCCCAAGAAGAAAAATACGCAAGGGGGGGCGGCCACCTATGAGGGGTTTGACGTCGTTGATTTCCCGAAGGCGGGGGCGGAATCGATCCGCAAAAACAAGGCGGATATTCGTGATGACGTGGATCGGGATTCCGCACTGGTGAAGCCGAATGGCCGCTCGGGTGTGGCGCAGTCCGGGCTCTCCAAGTTGATGGATCATGCCGACGGAAATAACCGACTTGCCAAAATCGCAAAGATGCTGGCCAGGGCGGAAATGGTGGCCGTCGAGCTCGCGATGATCGTCCTCGGCGACGGTCAAGTCTCGAAATCCGAGCGGTCCGAAATTCACGTGATCTATCCCACCGATTTCGACCTTTTCACGGCAACCGATGTCGCCGCGGCGACGGGTGCTTTTCAATCGCTCCTTGCGAAAGCCGGAGCGTTAC
>Ga0209698_10005543_pt1 | contig 13630 bp, 14 predicted proteins | sample LitLauG_LLR_2012_FD_187203 | JGI IMG/M metagenome (GOLD analysis project Ga0209698, IMG submission 187203) | Freshwater sediment microbial communities from Pennsylvania, USA - Little Laurel Run_MetaG_LLR_2012 (SPAdes) (version 2) | ecosystem: Environmental > Aquatic > Freshwater > Creek >... | reverse complement strand
ATGACAGACTCCAGTCCGGCACGACCATCTGACCGGAACGTCGCATGCTTCCGCCAGTTCAAGCAAGCTCGTGAATTTCGGGTCCCACGCGGCGGTAATCCCGCTGCGCGCGAATGAGACTGGAGGACCGGATCCCGGCGGCCCTTGTGGCAGGTGAGGAGTCTGAACAACCTGCGCCATACCCGGGGTGATAGCCTCGAGAGCACCGAAGATTTCCGTGTGAACATTTTCGGCGAGTACACCCCAGTTTCGCAGTCCATCGCACATGTTCTGCAAGAATGAAGTGGGGCCACACAGATAGAACTCACTGCTCTGTGACACGCCCATTCTCTCCAGCAAAGCTGTGTCGATGTGTCCGGGAGCATCGAAGTCTGTTCCGACTTGGTCGTTTGCAGTGGGCCGGCTGTACACGATGTATCCTCGTCCGCGAGAGAGCCGTTTCAGTAAGAAACGCGATTCTTCCGCAAACGGATGGTCGACGCCATTGCGCGCTCCATAGACCCACCAGATTTCCCGCTGCGATTTTTTGGCGACGAGAGAATGCAGCATGGAAATCACCGGTGTTGCGCCCACTCCGGCGCTCAGCAGAACTACAGGACTGTGGCTGGGACGCAGAGTGAAGCTTCCGCGGGGCGCACTAACTTCCAATACATCGCCTTCCCGGGCACGGTCGCACAGAAATGAACTTGCAATCCCGTTCAATTCGCTCTTGACGCTGATGCGGAAATGGTCGGCTGCCGGTAGATCAGACAGCGAATAGCTGCGAAGAACCGGCGGTTTGCCCGGATCGACGAGCAACCGCACCACGACAAATTGACCCGCCTGGCAGAGAGGGAATGGTCGTCCATCGATGGGCGTCAGAATGAAGGAAGTTACGCTAGCGCTTTCCTTATGAATATTCGCGACACGCATCTGACGAAAGCCGGGCCATGCTGGTGCTTGTTCCTCAGAGGCGAGTCCCGGATTCCCCACCGTTGTTTTGGAGCTCAAATCCTGTTGGAGCATCGCTTGGAACGAACTCTGCCAGCCCCTGCTAAGTGCGGGAATCTGCAGCGCGCGTTGCAGTTGCTCGCTGGAATGTCCTGGCAAATACAGGAGGGCGCCAACGTCGGCCACGCTCATCTTTTCTGGACCATCGGCGATCTTTAAGATGTCATCGCCCGCACCAACTTCGCCCTCCTTTAACACGCGAAAGTAGAATCCTGGTCTGTGATGTTCCACGAGTAGGGCTGGCATGCGAGGTTCGTTAAGACGAATGCCGACGCGGTAACAAGTCACGCGTGGCTGCGTTACTTCGAATTCAGCGTCGCCAATTCGGTATCGATCGCCGATGCACAACTGGTTATCAGGAAGTCCCTCGACCGTGAAGTTTTCCCCGAACTGGCCAAAAGTGAAATCACTGCGACCCAAAAGGCTCTCCCAGTAATGGTAAGAATCCATCTGGTAGACGAATACTGCGCGGTGCTCCCCCCCGTGACCGGCGAGATCGGCTTGCGCATCACCATCGATATCGAGCTTGCGCACTATTCGCCGTCCCGTAACCGGGGACTTCCAGACTGAGGTTCGGACAGTTTTGCCATTCCAGATCACGTCGCGTGGAAGACCGACATTTACTGAAAGCAGTCGTGGCATGCGTACCTCGTAAGAGTCCGGTGTCTGATTAAAGTCTTTAATTTATTACCAACGGCGAGGCGGAGCGGCGCCATCGATGTGGAGGATCTCTCCACTCACCTGACTGGCATTTACCAAGTAAAGAACGGCGTCGACAATATCCTTTATGCTCACCATTTTCATACTGGGCTGCGACGCCGAGTCGTAGGGAGCATTGCGCGGCATTGCCGTATCCACAACGCCGGGGGCCACGGCGTTTAAAGCGAATGCCGTCCTTGGCATACTCGATTGCGAGACTCATGGTCGCTGCATTCAACCCACCCTTCGTGATCATCGAAATCGACCCATTTACCCCGGCGATTGGCCGATCGGCTAGCGCCGCAGTAATGCTCACAACGTATCCCGATTTTTGTTTCAACATCTCTTTCACGGTGCGCTGAGTGATGTAGAAGAATCCAAACAGATTAGTGGAGACAAGGGCATTGAAGTCCTCAGTCGTGAAGTCAGTGAAAGGCTTTTTTAGGAAGATGCCAGCGTTATTCACCAAAACATCGATAGTTCCGAAGTTTCTGACGGCCGCATCGACTGCATCGTCCGCCGTTTTTTGCTTGCCTATATCGCCATCGACGAGAACCAGGCTCGCAGAGGTGGTCAGCGTTCGACTGGCTTCCCGAGACGTTCCGACGACGTTATAACCCTCCCGCACAAACCCTTCGACCAACCCTCCGCCGATACCCCCCGATGCTCCGGTTATGATTGCTGTTTTCTTGTCCGACATAAGCACCTTTCAGTTTAAAAGCTCGAATCCAATACACTCCTGGGCATCGTCTTTCTCAAATGCGGCTTCACCCTGCTTGTCGCACCACGGAGCCCTGGCGTGAAGAACCGACGAATCCTTGGACCAGTGCGGCGATTTCGTCTGCGGCGGTGTCCAAGGCGAAGTGGCCGCCATCGACGATGTGGACTTCGGCTTTGGAAACATCGCGGCGATAGGACTCCGGCTCAGAGGGGTCGAACGAAGACTCATATTTACCCCAGATCACCAGCAGGCGCGGCTTCTTCTCGCGCATCCATGCTTGCCATTTCGGGTAGGAATCAACGTTGGTCCGGTAGTCGTAGAAGAGGTCACTTTGAATGTCACCCTGCCCGGGCTGATTTAGGAAATAAAATTCATCGGTCCAGAGATCGGGGTCGTGCCGTTCTAAGTCAGGATCGTTCCCTGCGTGGCGGGACTTCGTGGTCGCAAACGACAGGAGATTTGTGCGCAGCGCGCTTTCGTTGGCTGCGCGATCGGCCCAAAAGTCGCGCCGCGTCTTCCAGTTCTCGCCTAGGCCGGTGTTGTGCGCGACCGCATCTTGAACGATAAGAGCTTCGACTCGGTTCGGGTGAGCCAGGATCATGCGAAAGCCGACGGGGCCGCCATAATCCTGCATGTAGAGCGTGAAGCGGGAGAGGCCGAGCGCTTCGGTGAAGTGATTCATGATTTCCGCTATGTGATCGAAGGTGTACGCGAATTTCTTCGGGTCCGGCCAGTCGCTGTGACCGAAGCCCGGGTAATCGGGCGCGACAAGGTGATAGCGATCGGAAAGACGGGAGAATAGAGGCTCGAACATTCGCGACGAAGACGGAAGTCCGTGCAGCAGAAGGAGTGTCGGCGCGTCTTTCGGACCGGTCTCTCTGTAGAAAATGGAGAGCCCATCGATCTGTGTGGTGCGATAGAGCGTCGGATATTTCATGGTATATTCCTTTCCGTTGACCTGAGCGAACAATTGAAATGATGCGAGCAATACGGCAAGGCCATCGAGTTCATCAAGGTGCATAACGAGTAAAGACTAAGGTCGCTCCCTTTCGCCTTCTCGTGGCGGGAAGCAGCTTTTCATAAACGTCGCGTCACCAGGTTTGCCGTCCGCAAAGTGACCGAACCCCCAGCCGCCCGTTGCAACTGCAACCAAGAAGAATGTGAAGCGTCTCATGATTGTTCCTCCGGTCAATATGCTTCGGTAAACGAAATCCGTTGCGATGAGGCATCACACTAGAAGCGCGGATGCGAAACAATTGGACGATAGTATTGGCGAAACCTTCGTATCAGTCGACGACGCGGGCGTTCGACGATCTCGTGCTGCAGTCACACGATTTGCCAATCGAGCCGAGGCTGCTACCGTGACCGCTCGCCAATCTCGTCTGGTGGATCGAGGCGGGCAGTCCATTAACTCAGATTCATCAAGCCAGTCATCCGCGGAGAGCAGAGCGTGTTCCGGACCGAATAACTCCTTTACAGCGCTGATGAATGACGCCAACTCACGCTCTGCCAGATGTATTTCGTCTGCATAAGTCGAATTGTCAAACGATTCATCCGAGTTCATGGGATTCTCCTCTTTTTCGCCGCTGCAATTAGACTGCATCTCCCGAGGCCGTTATCAGGGTGCGTACTGGGTGAAGACGAAGTCGCGAACTTTGACGGGCTCGTGGCAGGGAAAGCAGGTTTTGAGCAGCGCAGCGTCCGCAGGTTTGCCGTCTTTGAATTGAGCGAACCCCCAGCCCCCGGTCGCGGCATATTTTTTCGAGTCTTTGACCATAAACTGAACGTTCGTGGCGGGTCCGGCCACGAAAGATTGGGAACGGCCAAAGACTCTGTTGTTTTCCTCGGACGGGACGTAACTCCAGGCTAGGCGTGCGATGATCGTGCCGTCCGGGAACGGCAGGTTCCCCTCCCGGTAGGCCTTGATCGCTACCTCGTTGCCAAGAAGAGCGCGAAGATCGTTGAGATTGCCTTCTTCGTGGGCCACAGAGATCAGCTTCCAGTCGCGGTATCCGGGAGGAATTGTGATTCCGAGAACCGGGTCAGCCTCTCCATCGGAGCGTCCAGAAGCGTGAGCCATGAAGACGACCACGCCAGTTAGCGCTACAACTGCACCCAACAGGTAAGCAAATCCTCTCATACGATGTGCTCCGTTCCGAGATGCTTATTTGTTACGTGTACCTAAAGCGACCCTATAATCTTGGCCAGCGCGAGCTCGCTGCACAGAAGGCCGTTCCTTCACCCATTCCTGGTCGTGACGGATTCTGAGTCCGGTCGACGCGAGTAATCAGAACAGAAGCTTGGGAGATGAACAATTGGACGATAGTATCGTCGATACTTTGGTATCGGTGTCGAGGCAATGAGTGCTGATTGCTCGGTCACAGCGAGATTCCATCGTGTACCAGGTCGTTGACCGCGGCCAGTACGTCATGGCAGATTTGCGAGAGAGACCGGGTAAGAATTCACCCGAATCGACGTTGACCTGAGTTAGCCACCGGATTTCTCCGGTGCTAGACTGCAAAAATGGCAACCAAGAAGAAGGGCAAGAAAGCGAAGAAGTCCAAACGAACCTCCAGTAAGCAATCTAAGGCGAAAAAGCGCGCGCCAAAAAAGGCAGCGCCCAAGAAACGAACCGCCACGAAGAAAAATACGACCAACTCCAGGAAGGCGTTCTCGACCGCCAGCTCTTCCCGGCGAAGGGCAAATCGCAGGAGCAGCACACCACGGAGTTCACAGTTTGAGTTGGAAAAAGGATCGCGCTCCGCCGGGCAATCTGGGGACTTGCAGGGATTGCGCGACCGCGAAGGCGCTGATTCGGAAAGTGTCAGCGAATTGCTTGAGGAAGGGAACGCCTTCGAGGCCGGCATCGTAGCAGGTGTCGAGCACGTCGAAGACGATGAGGAGCGAGAAGTCCACTCGCGCGAGGTGCCGGAGGACGACGTGCCCGAAGAATACCTCGACAAAGACTCATAGCTGCTGGTAGAACCGAGGAAGGACGCGGATGGTGTCCCCGCACTTGTGCCCCCGCAGTGTCCATTTCTCTTTTTCCCTCACTTAGAGGCCGATCTGACGGACCGGATTGAGGCCACCGCTCTGCGACATCCGTTCGCCAAGCGCCGCATCCAGCACAGACGGGAAGCTTTCTGGTAGAATTTCCGCCAACGGTGGGGGCGTCATCAGTCAACTGTGCACGCGAAGCATGAGTTTAGGTGCGTGCACTTGGCCATGAAATGGGGTGACCGCAAATGTTGCAAGTCACACCAATCGTCTTTGTTGTCGACGATGACGTCTCCGTGCGCGAGTCGCTGGAATTGTTGATCCGCTGTGAAGGCTGGCAGCCGACGACATTCGCTTCCGCGCAGGAATTCCTCGCCTGCCCACGAGCCCTTGTTCCGAGCTGCCTAGTACTTGACGTTTCTCTTCCAGGCCTCAATGGTCTTGAGTTGCAGAAGCGCGTCGCCGAGCGGACGGACATGCCGATCATCTTCATCACGGGCTACGGCGATGTGCCCATGACGGTCCAAGCCATGAAGGCGGGGGCTGTCGAATTCTTGACGAAGCCATTCAATGATGACGTGCTGTTGACCGCCATCCGGGCAGCCCTCGAACGTAGCCGAGTTGCTCTTAGCCTCGAGGCGGAGATGCGGGTACTCCGGGACCGTTACGCGTCGCTTTCCCAACGCGAACAGCAGGTTATGGTGTTGGTAGTCTCCGGCCTGTTGAATAAACAAGTCGCTGGGGAGCTTGGTATCAGCGAGATCACGGTGAAGGCACACCGAGGCAAGGTGATGCAGAAGATGAAGGCCGATTCTCTTGCCGAATTGGTGAAAATGGCCGCGAGGCTCCGCCCCGCACCCGCAGCGATTAGGGTGGCGTAACGGCAATATTCCCCGTCGTAATTATTCGTGAAGACGCGGTGTTCGCAGACGCCCGCGGAACGTTTGTACCGAATCGAGTGTCACGTTGGCTGTCCATGGAGGCAAAACATGACCGGGCATGGCAAATCGGGAAAGGACTTTCCTCTCGAAGCTTCAATTCCGACTGGCACGGCTCCTCTGGAGGCGATCCTGTGCACGGAGGAGTTGCATCGCCGCCCCTCGCGTCCACCCAATTACGAAAAGGAGAACCGCGCGCTCGTGAAGCTGGTGAGCGCGTTGGCTGATTCGCCGAGCACCATTTTTCGGACACTAGCTGAGACGATTCAGGACATTACCCAGTGTGACTCCGCTGGCTTGAGCCTGCTGACGGAAGATGGCAAGACCCCGCATGTTGACGGCCAAAGATTTTATTGGCCAGCGATTTGCGGAATGTGGAATCCCCACGTGGGAGGGGGGACCCCACGCAATTTCGGCCCATGCGGAGACGTACTCGATCAAAATCGTACCCTGTTATTCACCCATTTCGAGCGGCGGTATCCCTATTTGATACCGGTCAGTCCGGCCGCCGAAGAGTGCCTGCTGGTCCCGTTTTACGTCGACGGCAAGGCGGTAGGAACTATATGGGGAATCATGCACAGTGACCGCCGCAAATTCGACGCAGAGGATGACCGGGTCATGGCCTCTCTGGGGAAATTTGCTTCTTCTGCGTATCAAGCGTTGGCGCGCATAGAAAATCTCAAAATCCAGGTGGCGGAGCGGGAGAAGGCGGAAGCAGAAGTCCGTCAACTGGCGAGCGGCTTGGAAGCCAAGATTCGGCGCCTGGTCGAAGCCAATGTTGTGGGGATTGTGATGTTTAATCTCGAAGGTGCGATCACCGGGGCGAATGAATCGTTTCTCCGCATGGTGCAATACGACCGTGACGATCTTGCCTCGGGTCGAGTTCGCTGGACGGACCTTACCCCGCCCGAATGGCGCGACCAGGACGAACGGGCACTCGCTGAATTAAAAGCCTCGAGTGTTTTCCAACCCTTCGAGAAGGAGTGCTTCCGCAAAGATGGCAGCCGCGTGCCCGTGCTGCTTGGCGGGGCACTCTTCGAAGCCAGCGGGAATGAGGGAGTCGCCTTCGTGCTCGATTTGGCTGACCGCAAGCGCGCGGAGCAAAAATTCCGAGGGCTTCTGGAATCCGCACCGGATGCAATGGTCGTAGTGGATCGGCAGGGCAGGATCGTATTGGTGAACGCGCAGATGGAGAATGTGTTTGGATATCAGAGAGAAGAACTCCTGGGGCAGGAAATTGAGATTCTTGTGCCGGAGCGGTTTCGTGGCCGACACCCTCGGCACCGCGGGGGATTTTTTGCGCAGCCTCGGGTGCGGCCGATGGGTGAGGGTCTGACCCTTTACGGGCGGCGGAAAGACGGAACCGAGTTTCCCGTGGAGATCAGCCTCAGTCCGCTAGAGACAGAGGAAGGTGCGCTTGTCTCTGGAGCAGTGAGGGACATTAGCGAACGCAAGCGGGCTGAAGACGAGTTGCGGCGCAGCGAAGCTTTTCTCGCCGAGGCTCAGAGCCTAAGCTCCACGGGCAGCTTTTTATGGCGCGTGGCGACGGACGAAATCACGTGGTCACAGCAGCTCTATCGCATCTACGAGCTTGAGATCGGCGTTCCCGTGACGCTTGAACTGATCCGTACTCGAGTCCATCCAGAAGACGTCAGTTTGATCGAGAAAATGAAAATGATCGAACAGGCCCGAAACGGCGGCAAGGACTTTGAATGGCAGTACCGCTTGCTGATGCCGGACCACTCAATCAAGTACCTGCATGCAGTCGCTCATGCGACCCGGGACCAGGATGGTCAGCTGGAGTACATGGCCTCGGTTCAGGATGTCACGGCGCGCAGGCTGGCGGAAGAGGCACGTGACGAGGCTCGATCGGAACTTACACATGTGGCCAGGGTGATGAGCCTCGGAACGCTGACGGCGTCTATCGCCCACGAACTCAACCAGCCGCTGTCCGGCATTGTCACGAACGCCAGCACCTGTATGCGAATGCTGGCCGCCGATCCTCCAAATGTCGACGGCGCACGCGAAACCGCGCGGCGGACGATTCGCGATGGCAACCGGGCGTCTGAGGTGATCACTCGATTGCGCGCACTCTTTGGCAAGAAAGAGACCACGAATGAGTCGGTCGACCTAAACGACGCTACGCGAGAGGTGCTTGCGCTTTCATCGAGCGAACTTCACAGGAACCGAGTGATACTGCAGCAGGAACTTGCCGACGATCTACCGACTGTCACCGGCGATCGAGTGCAGCTTCAACAGGTCATTCTGAACCTGCTCCGAAACGCTTCGGACGCGATGAGCGGAGTCGACGATCGCACGAGGCAGTTACTCATCAGAACCGAACGAGACGAAGGCGATCATGTGCGTCTGACAGTGAAGGATGCGGGAGTCGGATTTGCCTCCCAAGCTGCGGACAGACTCTTCGAGTCGTTCTACACCACGAAGAACGACGGTATGGGAATCGGACTCTCCGTCAGCCGATCCATAATCGAGAGTCACCATGGCCGTCTGTGGGCGACGCCAAATAACGGTCCGGGAGTTACATTTTCGTTTTCTATCCCCTGCAGACTGGAGGGCTTGACGAGCGACGGTACTCGCGCCAGTCGCACACCTTCTGTGTCAGATGCGGCATGACACACCAATGGCGGTCCGTCAGCAGCAACTGAATTCGGCGGTAACCCAATACTAAGGTCCAATCGACGCTCTCCCCCACGAGGCGCATTCTTATGACATGGAATTGCGCCAGGAAAGGCGTGCTACGGAACGTCCACTGGTGTCAGTCGTTGATGACGATGAGTCTGTGCGCGAGTCGCTGCCTGACCTCCTTGGCGAGTTCGGCTTTGCAGCCCGCGCATTCTCATCCGCGGAAGAGTTCCTTGCGTCCGACTGCGTCGACCAGACTCGTTGCCTGATCCTCGACGTTGCCATGCCGGGCATGAGCGGACCGGAGCTTCAGCGGGAACTAAAGGTTCGCCGGCGAGAGATTCCGATTGTCTTCATAACCGGTGAGCGAGAAGAGACTGTTCGCCCGCAAGTACTCGAACAGGGCGCAATAGCCTGCCTGTTCAAGCCATTCAGCGACACGGCTCTGCTGGAGGCCATTAATTCGGCGCTTCACGCGAAGTGAGAGTTCCGCACTTTGCGGTCCCGCCTGGCCCGTCCCGATAATGATTGTGTTGAAGTGCTTCGTCGTAGTAGTCAACGCGCTCCCTCTATGCGGAGCTTTCCGTCTTTGGCTGCCTCTTCGGGCGTCTTCCCGTCCTGACGCGCGACAATGTAGGCCGCGTACCAATCCGACCAGTGGTGCTTCGGAGAGGTAGGTTCGTATTCGCCGTGGTGCTTCTCAGCCTCTTGCAAGAGCTCGGTCAGCGTCGCGACATCCCAATTACCAAGTCCTCGGCCGGGCAGCCGCGCTGTGACTTCCTGAAACAGCCAACCATTGCCGTCGGGATCACGAAAAGTGGCGAACGAGCTGTAGGTGGCATGCTCGGGTGCTGGCCCGTTGATGCGACCGCTGCCGTCGATCTGGAATTGAGCGCCTGGTGCTCCGGGGTGGAACACTTCACTTACATCGATACCACGCACGACAAGATCTCTCCGTGCCGCCTCAACATCGGAGGCGATGAGGTAAAGGCCCTGAGCCGAGCCTGGCGCCGCGGATGTAATCTTCGTGCCAAACTGAACCGAGCAACCGGAGCCCGGAGGCGTGAACTGAACAACGCGGAAACCGTTATCGAACGGGAAGTCGGCGTCCAGCCGCCAGCCCAGTTTGGTGTAGAACTCCTTCGAGCGGTCAACATCCGCGACTGGGATGACGACCGCCTCGAACTTCATGTCTACTCTCTCGACGCCAGCGCCGCTCCGGGTGTGAGAAGCGGTGATTACAGTGCTCATAATTCCTCCCATTAGCCTCAGGTTCATTAGGCCAGAATCACGCTTACGAATCTATTGGACGAACGTATCGCCCACCGTCAAAATATGCATCGGACATGTGGGTGGCTGTATTCCATGGAGCCCTGATACCAAGGTATCGCCAATACCATTGTCCAATTGATTCGCCGGAACACCTCGGGTGTAATCACTGCGTTAGCGACGAAGTGACCGCGCCTTCTATCTCGTCAGGCTTTTACTTGCAGTGCGAGATCTGGGACGTGCTGGAGTGGGCGAAATACCGAGCTTCTGCGACGCTCATCTGTGTTTCGTTAAAGAGTGTTTGCGCGCCGCACAAGGAGATAAATCATGAAAGCAATCGTTGTTCACCAATACGGCGGTCCAGAAGAACTCAAGTTCGAAGAGTACCCTGACCCGGTTCCGGGGCTGGGCGAAGTACTGGTGCGGGTCGCTGCTACGAGCGTGAATCCGATCGACTACAAGCGACGTGCTGGGTTGACGAAAGACTTTTATCCTCTGAAGTTTCCGGGGCTGATAGGGGTCGATATCGCGGGGACTGTAGTCAAGCTTGGGCCTGGAGTGGAAGGCTTTTCCGTCGGCGACCAAGTGTTCACTATGGCGGACAACACCTACGCTGAACTTTGTGTTGTGAAGGCAGCGGTCCTGGCGAAGGTCCCTAAGGGGCTCGATTTGATCCAGGCGGCGGCGCTGCCGCTGGTGACCGTGACCGGCAACCAGCTCCTTTCCGCTACGGGAATCAAAGCGGGCCAGACGGTTCTGGTCGTAGGTGCCGCGGGAAACGTCGGGCGGTCGGCGGCGTTCACTGCGAAGGCGCACGGGGCGACGGCGATCGCCGGGGTTTTGAAGAGGCAGCTGGATGAGGCGAAGACGGTCGGCGCGGATCAATTCGTCGGAACCGACGACGACACCGCGATCGCGAATCTTCCTCCGCTCGATGCGGTGGCGGATACGGTCGGCGGGAAAACCGCCGAAAAGCTGATCGCCAAGGTGAAGCCGGGTGGAGTGTATGCGTCGGTTGTAGATGTGCCGCAGAATGCAGCCAAGTACCCATCTGTAAAGATGGTGCACGTATTCTCGCAGTTCGACAGAAAAACGCTCGAGTTCATGGCCGAAGCGGTGCGAGACGGGAAGCTGGTAATCCCGATTAGCCAGAAACTGCCGCTCAGCCAAGCCGCCGAGGCGCAGACGGCGGCCGAGAAGGGTGGCGGCAAGATCTTACTGGTGGCTTAAACTCTAATGCCGATCCTGCAACGTCTCGGGGAAAGATTGAAGTGAAAAAAGATCGTAGGGGAATTAATCTCGCTTCGAAACCGAGTGGCGAAGGGTGCGTGGAGTGCCTGGCGTCACCGACCGGTTGGTGGTTTAATCTCCGCCGGTGTGCGGAGTGTGGGCACATCGGATGCTGCGACGATTCTCCCAGTCAGCATGCGTCCAAGCATGCGGCGGCGACGGGACATCCGATCATAACCAGCTTTGAGCCGTGTGAGGACTGGTTCTACGATTACGAGAAGCAGGGGATGATCAAGGGTGTGGAATTGCTTCCGCCACATTCGCATCCTAGAAGTCAGCCCGTGCCTGGACCAGCAGGCAGGGTGCCGGCCAACTGGGAATCACTTCTAAACTAGCTGTTCTCTATAGAGTGCTTTCGCGGTCGTCTTCAGCTTCGGATGAATCGGCTTTTGAGCATCTTCAAGGTGGAAGGAATTAGCCGTGAAGGCAGCCAGAATTCATCGCTTCGGGCCGCCCGACGTCGTTTGCAGAACATAAGGCGCGAGCAGCCGTGACCTTCTGGAGAGCAACGAAGGTCTTCGAGGACGGCATCGACCTTATACATCTCAACTATCTACTCGCGTTCGATGGAATCACTGCGTCTCGCGGGGGGATTGCGCTGATTGACCAGGGCGGCATTATCGGCGCAGTCGGTTGTTCGGGAGCTACGGATTCCCAGGACGAAGTCGTGAGCGAGACGGGGGCGGCAGTAATCAAACCAACTGGCGGCGAGGATCAAATGATACCCCAACAAGTTGCTTCATCGATCACACGAGCAACTAGCCGGCGGGCCAGTAATCAACACTGAACCTTCCCGGACCGGAGCAGATCAGCCAAATAAAGAAGAGCACGTACAGGACTTCCGGAAGGTAGAGAAAATCGTCGAGCCAGTCAAGAGCCGAAAGTCCTTTGGGCGTGGCAGAAAGTTTAGTAGTCAGGATGGCGACCAAGCATATCGACCAATAAAGCCACGCACGCCACACTCGACAGAAACCCGACGATCAGCACTGACCCGCCAAGGAACTCGACGCCCGAGACAAAATAAGCCATCAGGTGAGGAGATGGGACTTTGGCTTTCACGAGCGTTTCGTACATTGTTTGCCGGCTGGTGGCGACAAATAATTTGTTTGCCCCGGAGATGGCAAAGAACAGCCCGATCGAAACGCGTACCAGCAGGATGGCATACTGCTCACAATCACTGCTACCCAGCAGCGCAAACTGGATCACCCGTTTCCAATCCATCTTCTCTCATCTCCCCCGGCCTGCCCCGCTCTCGTGCCCCCATTGTCCCGTCTTCTCCGGCTCTCTGGCCCCTCCGGCTGAGGACGGGCTCTAAGCGACTCGCCTCTTCTTTGCGTCGAGTGCCGGTAGAAGAAGGTTCAGAAGCGCTTGATCAGAGAACGGGTTCTGACCTGAGATCAACTCGCGATCCTGAAGGACGTAGCTCTGCCATGGAGCGACCACACTCACGTCACCGCCCGCCGTAGTTAAGGCGAAGTCCGGGTAGAACAGCACCTTGCCACCAATCTCAAGCGGTTCCCGCTGCTGCTCTTCCGCTGTCGAAAAGATAGTCATCTTATATCCAGAATAGATCCAACCCTGCGCCTTGGCCCGCGCTCCAGCGGCATCACCCGCCTTCAGCGCGTCGACCACCTCCTTCGAATTCGGAAGAGCCGAGAGAAGTGAAATCGGGCCATGGCAGAGCACCGCCGTAGGCTTGGATGTTTCGTGAAAGTGTCTCATCACGGTGCCAGCGTCGGGATCATCGAGAAGATCGATCATCGGGCCATGGCCGCCGGGGACGAAAACAGCGTCATATTGGTCCAGGCCCGATGCGATGACATCCGAGATACGAGTTGGGTTTTTGAGCCCGGTCAGGGTGTCGCGAAATTTCAGATAGTCTTGAAGCTTAGCCTCGTCTCCACCGAAGAAGTCGGCTACAGCTGAATGGACATCCATTTGCGGCGTGTTGCCTTTGGGGTTGGCGAAGGTGATTTCGTAGCCCTCCTTCATCAGGGCGCGAACCGGAACCGTCAGCTCGTTGAGGTAGTAGCCAGCGCCGGTATAAACCTTGCCATCTTTCAAGGGCAAGCCATGACCGCTC
>Ga0209698_10005542_pt1 | contig 13636 bp, 11 predicted proteins | sample LitLauG_LLR_2012_FD_187203 | JGI IMG/M metagenome (GOLD analysis project Ga0209698, IMG submission 187203) | Freshwater sediment microbial communities from Pennsylvania, USA - Little Laurel Run_MetaG_LLR_2012 (SPAdes) (version 2) | ecosystem: Environmental > Aquatic > Freshwater > Creek >... | reverse complement strand
TCGGCGACCGTCTCGCCGAGCTGGGGCATGATGACGGAATTGCTCATCGCGTCAGCCGTTCATGACGCGGCGGATCTTGTCGACGATGCGCGCGGCGCTGGGCAGCGCGAGGTCTTCAAGGTGGTCGGCGGCGGGCAGGGGAATGTGGGGCGTCGTGATGCGGACGATCGGACCGTCAAGGTCCCAAAACGCTTCGTCCGCGACGATCGAAGCGATTTCCGCGCCCCAACCGCACAGCCTAGGGTTCTCTTCGACCGTGAACAGGCGGCCGGTCTTGGCCACCGATCCGAGGATCGTCCTTGTGTCGAGCGGAACGAGCGAGCGCACGTCGATCACCTCAGCGTCGATGCCATGCTCGCGTTTGAGAATGTCCGCCGCCTCGAGGGCGCGCGACACCATCAAGGCGAGCGCGACTATCGTGCAATCGGAGCCGGCGCGCAGGATTTTCGCGGTGCCCAGCGTGTCGAGGATTTCGCCGTCGGGGACCTCGCCCTTGGTCGCATAGAGCGCCTTATGCTCGTGGAAGATGACGGGATCGTTGTCGCGCACCGCCGCCGCCATCAGGCCGACCACGTCGAGCGGAGACGACGGCGCGACCACCTTGATGCCGGGGATCATCATCGTCCAATTTTCGATCGACTGCGAATGCTGCGCGCCAAAGCGCACGCCGCCGCCGTTGCCGGTGCGGATGACGAGCGGGCATTTCATCTGCCCGTTGGTCATGTAACGCAGCTTCGACATTTCGTTGGCGACGTAGTCGAAGCACACCGCCAGGAAGTCGGCGAACATGATCTCGGCGATCGGCCGCAGTCCGGTCATCGCCGCGCCCATCGCGGCGCCGAGGATCGCCTGCTCGGAAATGGGCGTGTCGCGCACGCGCAGCGGGCCGAACTTCTCATAGAGGCCGACGGTCGATTTGAACACGCCGCCAGCCTTGCCGATGTCCTCGCCAAGAAACACGACGTTGTTGTCGCGCTCCATCTCCTGGGCGATGCCGCGGGCGACCGCGTCGCGATAGGTCAGTTCCGCCACGCCCAGCCCCCATCCGCGTAGACATCCGCGGTCAACAATTCGATCGGCGCCGACGGCGACGCCTTGCAGGCGATGGTGGCCGCCTCGACCTTGCGGCGGCTCTCGGCGGCGATCGCCTCGATCGCCTCGTCCGCGACGCCAAATTCCTTGAGCCGCTGCCGATAGACGATCAGCGGATCGCGTTTCATCCATTCCTCGAGCTCGCCGGGCGGACGATATTTGCCGGGATCGGCGCGCGAATGGCCGGAATGGCGGTAGGTCAGGCACTCGACCAGCGACGGGCCGCCGCCTTCGCGCGCCTTGGTCAACGCCGCTTGCGCCGTGCGATAGACGACGTCGGCGTCGTTGCCGTCGATCAGTATCCGCTCCAGCCCGTAGCTCGCGGCGCGGTCGGCGGCGGGGTGCTTGACCGCGGTCACATCGCCGATCGGCGTGTATTCCATGTAGAGGTTGTTCTCGCACACGAAGACGACCGGCAACTTCCAGATCGCGGCGAAATTGAGCGCCTCGTGGAACGCGCCGATGTTGGTGGTGCCGTCGCCGAAGAAGCAGACCGAGACGTCCTTTTCGCCCAAATATTGCGCGCGCCATGCAGACCCGCAGGCGATGGGAAGATGGGCCCCGATGATCGCGTAGGAGCCGTAGACGCCGTGCTCGACCGAGGTCAGGTGCATCGATCCGCCCTTGCCGCGCATGAGGCCGATGTCGCGCAGCATCAATTCGCCGAGCATGCCCTCCATCGGAGCGCCGCGCGCCAATGTGTGCGCATGCCCGCGATAGGTGCAGAAGGATTTATCGCCCTTGCGCATGGCGACGCCAAAGCCCGCCGCGACCGCCTCTTGTCCGAGCGACAAGTGGCTGGTGCCCTTGATCAAGTTTTGCAGGAAGAGATCGTAGGCGCGCTTTTCGCAATCGCGGATTTCGACCAGCAGACGGAACAGCTCCAGCCTGTTGTCGACGCCAATGTCGTCGTTGCGCGGCGCGCTCACCTGCGCCTCGGCGCTTTGTCCGGATGCCATCTCGCAGCTTCCCGCCCTAAAAAATTATTGGTGCACCCTGCCACACCGCGCCCGCCCGGGGACGGGAAACATCCTCAAAATGGACATTTTCGCGCGCGACGGATCACACCAGGACCATGCCGCCATCGGCCATGATGACTTGCCCGGTGATGTAGTCGGAGTCCGGCGAGGCCAGAAACGCGGCGATTCCCGCGATGTCCTTAGGCGTCGACGGAAAACCCTTCAGGATGCCCGAGGAAAAGCTCTCGATGAACTCGCCCTTTTTCTTGATGACGCCCTTGTCGAGCATGTCCTGCTCCAACCCGTCCCACAGCGGCGTCACGACCACGCCAGGAGCGAAGGCGTTGACGGTGATTTTGTGCTTGGCGAATTCGCGCGCCGCCGCTTGGGTCAGCGAAATGACCGACGCCTTGCTCGCGCAATAAGGCGCGAATTCCGCGTAGCCCTGGCGGCCGGCGATCGAGGCCGTGTTGATAATTTTGCCGCCGTCGCCCTGCGCCATCATTTGCTTGGCCGCCTCCTGAGTGCCCAGGAGGACGCCCCAGGCGTTGACGCGCATGATCGCGTTGAAGTTGCCTTCGTCGACCTCCAGGAACGGCAGCGGTTTGTTGAAACCGGCGTTGTTGAAATAAACGTCGAGCCGCCCAAAAGTTCGCACGGTCTCGCGGATCGCCTCTTGCACTTGCGCCCGGTCGCCGACGTCGACGGCGACGGCGATCGCCCTCTCGCCGCCGGCGTTCAAGGCGTCGGCGGCGGATTTCGCTTTGGCGCCGTTGAGGTCGGCGATCACGACCTTGGCGCCCTCTTGCACGAGACGCGACGCTATTCCTTCGCCGATGCCTTGCGCGCCGCCGGTGACGATGGCGACTTTGCCGTCAAGCCTGGACATATGGCCTCCTCCCATGCATCCGCGCCGAATTATCGGACGTCGGCCTTGAGCGTCCCGCATTGAAGAGCGCCGCGTCGAATCGCAAAGGCCCCGCGTCCGATCGACGCATTCGGGACTTCATCAGAGTCCGAAACTACAGGCGATGAACCGGGAAGCGGGAGTCTCGAAATATCCGAAATGGCGATATCGGCGAGCCTTTCGACGGCGTGCTCGCAGGCGCGAAATATTCATTTCGGACAAAAGCGGCTGGGGCCGGATTTGGCGGAAGGATATACGCTTGGGCAATTGTCGCGCCGTCGCCCGGGGGCTCTCGAGTCACGTCGACGCGCCCAAAATGGGGAGGGATGTCGCAATGAAGGCCATCAGGTTCTACGCCAAAGAGGACGTCCGCGTCGACAACGTTGCGCCGCCGACCACAATGGGCGACAGCCAAATGATGGTGCGGCCGCTCACCTGCGGCATTTGCGGCACGGACTTGCATGAATTCGCCGGCGGGCCGATCGTCACGCCCAGCAGCCCGCACAAATTCACGGGAGCGGTGCTTCCGCAAATTCTCGGCCACGAATTTTCCGCCGAGGTCGTCGAAACGGGCCGATCGGTTACGCGCGTGCGCAAGGGTGACCGGATCTCGATTCAACCGCTGGTGATGCCGCTCGACGATTATTACAGCCGCCGCGGCCTCAATCATCTCAGCCCGAGCATGGGCTGCGTGGGGCTGAGTTGGGCCTGGGGCGGTATGGGCGAGTTGGCGGTCATCAACGACTACAACGCCAATCCGATCCCCGATAACGTCACTAACGAGCAAGGCGCGATGGTCGAGCCGACCGCCGTCGCCCTGTATGGCGTCGATCGCGCGAAGATCACCGGCGGCAGCACCGTTCTGATCACGGGCGCCGGCCCGATCGGCGCCCTGGTCGTCCTGCTCTGCAACGCGGTCGGAGCGTCAAAAATCTTCGTCAGCGAGCCGAACGCCAATCGGCGCAAGCACATTGAAGGCCTTGGCGTCGCGGCGACCGTGCTCGACCCGCGCGCGGTCAACGTCGTGGAATATATCCGCGCGAACACGGAGGAGGGCGTGGGGGTCGATTCGGCGATCGAATGCTCCGGAATCGAGCTCGCCCTCAACACGTGCGTCGAGGCGGTGCGCAACCACGGTACGGTTGTGCAGACCGGGCTTCACGTGAAAAAGGCCCTCGTCGATCCCGCGCTTTGGGCGCTCAAGGACATCACGATCGAGGCGACCTGGTGCTACCCGGTCACCATGTGGCCGCGCGTCATCCGCATGATTTCGAGCGGCAAGCTGCCGGTCGAAAAGATCATCACCGGCCGCATCCAGCCCGAAGAGATCGTCGATAAGGGCTTCCGTTCGCTTCTCGACCCGGCCGGCCGGGAAATGAAGGTCATGGTCAACATGCGCTGACCGGCGCGTGGGGCGAATTTTCTAAGCAGGCCTGATCCGTGGCGCGCCATCGCCGCCCGGACGGGAAGGACATCGGCGTCATACGGAGCGGATCATGGAAATCGTCGCCCTCGTGGTTGGTGCGACCGGCATCGCCGGCCGTGGCGTGTCCCGGGAATTGCTGGAACATGGAGCCAAGGTCTACGGACTGTCGCGTAAGCGAGAGGGGTTGACGCCTGGCGTCGCCCACGTCGGCGCCGACCTGACCAACGGCGAGAGCGTCATTAAAGCCGTCGCCGGTCTCAAGGCGACCCACGTCTATTTGACGACGTGGTCGCGCCAGGCCAACGAGGAGGAGAACATCCGGGTCAACGCGGGCGCCGTGCGCACCGTGCTCGGCGCGCTCGCTCCCGCGCGTTCGGTGCGGCACGTCGCGCTCGTGACGGGCCTCAAGCATTACCTCGGGCCGTTCGACGCGTATGTGAAGGCCGGCGTCATGCCCTTGATGCCGGTGCGCGAGGAGCAGCCGCGGCTCGACATTCCCAATTTCTACTATGCGCAGGAAGACGAGGTCTACGCCGCGGCGGAGCGCGACGGTTTCACATGGAGCGTGCACCGGCCGCACACGATCATCGGCAAGGCGATCGGCAACGCGATGAACATGGGCTCGACGCTCGCCGCTTACGCCTCGATCTGCAAGGCGACCGGCCGAAAGTTCAAATTTCCCGGCAGCGCGGCGCAGTGGAACGGCCTTTCCGACATGACGGACTCGCGCATCCTGGGCAGGCAGCTCCTCTGGGCCAGCACGCACGATTTCGCCAAGAACGCCGCATACAACATCGTCAATGGCGACATCTTTCGCTGGAATTGGATGTGGCCGCGCATCGCCGCTTGGTTCGGCGTGGAATGGGAGGGCTTCACCGGGCAGGTGACGCCGCTCGAGGGCCTGATGGCGGGCGACGCCGAAATCTGGAAGCGCCTCGCGGTGGAGCGCGGATTGGTCGAGCCCGATCTCGCGCGCGTGGCGTCGCCCTGGCACACCGACCTCGATCTCAGCCGCCCGATCGAAGTGATGACCGACATGGCCGCGAGCCGAAAGCGCGGTTTCACCGCCTATCAAAACACCGAGGCGGCGTTTCACAATTTGTTCGCGGAACTCCGCGCGGACAAGATCATACCTTGATCCGGTCGGGCCGCGTTTGGCGCGGTAGTAGGCGCGGCGGAGCGCCAGGACTCGACAATATCGAAGGCTGGACCTAACCCTGGGCGCGGCCTCGGGGCCTCGGCGAGGCCTCATTGCGTCAGGCCGAACGGCGATTGGATGACCGACCACGAACTTCTGCGCATCATCACGTTCCTAGAAAGAGTGCGCCTGCCATTCCAGGAACTGGTTCCCATCGCCGAAGAAGACGCGACGTGGAACATGCTGCTCTATCTCGTGCGCAACCACCTCGCCGGAACGCCCGTGGCGATTTCGACCCTCGCTTCCGTCGCCCAAGTTCCCCACGCGACGGCGATGCGCCGCATCCACGCTTTGCTGGAGAGCGGCGACATCGTGAAGAAAAACGCGAGCGACACCGGCAAACGGTTCTTGCTGCTGCCGAGCCGACCGCTGCTGGAAAGCTTCATTCAATATGCGCGCAAGATCAAATTTCTGCTCGCCGAAACGTTCGGCCTGCGCGCCAAGACCGACAGCGACGAGGATTTCTATTTCGGCGGCTCTTATTTCGCCGCGCAGATCATTCCGCCGCCGCAGCTCATAGAGAGCCTTTTTCGAGGTCGGCGCGAAATCAAGTTCCTGCTCAACGACGACAATTATTTTCTGTCGATGCGGAATATGTGGGCGGACTTCCGCAACAATATGGCCTCACGCAGGAACTTCGACCTCAGAAAGCTCCCTCAACTGCACGATTGCCTGATCGAAAATTCGCGGCGCGAGGTCTCCGAATACGACATCGTCGCGGTCAACGCGCCCTGGTTGGGAGAAGCGGTGAAAAAGAACCTCGTGATTCCCCTGGATTCCCATATCAACGCCGCCACGGTCTCGCCGCTCGATTTCCATCCGTCGGTCTGGTCGATGGGGACGTGGCGCGGCCGGCAGTTCGGCATCCCGATCTACTGCACGATCGAACTGTTGGCGGCTCGTAGCGACCTCTTCGGGCGGGATGGAGTCGACTATCCCAACACCTTTGAAAAGACCGTGGCGGCCGCCAAGCACTTCCACGCTCCGGCAAAAGACCGCTTCGGCATCGCATGGAACGGCGGGCGGGGCATGCCCATCGCGTCCACTTTCATGTTCCTTATGGGATGCTGCGGCGAGTCGATCCTTCGCATCCCGAAGGCGAGCCTCGCGATGGGCGTCGACGAGGCGCGCGGGGAGCAGCTTCGGCCGCAGATCCAGTCGGAGGCCGGCCTTCGCGTGCTCGACTATTTGCACAAGCTGAAGGAAGTCTCGCCGCCCGACATTTTGGAAATGGATTGGGACCGGCGCACGACGTCGTTCCTGTCGGGACAGACGGCGCTCGCCTATTGCTGGACGGTGCGCGCCGCGCGCTTCGAGACCGATGTCAACTCGGCGGTGAAGCGCAGGGTGAGCTATCTGCCGCAGCCACGCGGGCCCGGCGGCGCCTCGAACAACCCCATCGGCGGGTTCCTGCTGTGCATTCCCTCGAATTTGCCGCCCGAAAGGATCGAATTGGCGTTTGAGGCCATCGCCTGGATGACTTCGCCCGAGGCGATGAAGGCCAACGTGCAAAACGGCTTTCCGGTCGCGCCGCGTTTCAGCGTGTCCGCCGATCCCGAGGCGGCCGCGACCTCTCCCATCGTCAGCGTCGTCGATAAGCTGGCGAAGTTGGGAATGCTCAAGGCCTGGCCGCGCCCGCCCGTGCCCGAATATCTCGCGCTGGAGGCGATTCTGGGCGAGGAGATCCATCGCGCCTTGCGCCGCGAGGTCGGCGATCCCGAGGCGTTGAGGAGCGCTCAGGCCCAGGTGGACCACGTAATGCATGCGGCGGGCTATTATTGAGGGTGCGGCCGCCCGACGCTCTCTTGGAGGCGACGGTTTCGTCGGCGATGGCCGCCGTCGAGGGCGGGTTTGCGACAATTGCCAATGTCGTCTTCCCGCCCTGGACGCCATCGGTCGGCCGGGTGGAGTGGGCGCCCATTGGGCGCCGTGTGACGCCGCCGTGCGCTACTCGTCGATGTCGCGTGGTTTGCCCGACGCCGAGCGCAGGACGATTCGCCCCGTCGATCACATGACGCGGCTTGACTGGGATCGTTGGGTTCACGATCCCCTAAATAACAGCCGCTCGAAAAGAGCCGGTCGCATCAGGGGGAATGCCGGCCGAATTCTCCGGCGTAGGTCTTCGCTTGCGGCGTGGCGTAGCCGCCGCGCTTGGCGGTCTTCAGCCCGAGAGCGGCGAGCGCCTCGCAGAATTTCACCGCCGCCGCCGCGCCGTCGACGATTGGCGCGTCGTGCTCTTGAGCGAGGGAATTGGCCAAGTCCGCCATGCCGGCGCAGCCGAGCACGATCGCCTCGCAACCGTCCTCGGCGAGCGCGCGAGCGATCTCCGCCGAAAGCTTGGCGCGCGCGCCCGAGCCCTTTTCTTCAAGCTCGAGCACCGCGACGTCGCTGGCGCGCACTTTTGCGCAGCGCGCGGCGAAGCCGTAGCGGACGAGATTGTGTTCGATGGCGGCAACCGAGCGCGCCAGCGTCGTGACCACCGAGAACTTTCCGGCGATCAAGCTCGCCGCGTGGAACGCCGCCTCGCCGATGCCGACCACCGGCGCGGCGGCCAGCGCGCGGGCGGCGTCGAGGCCCGTGTCGTCGAAGCAGCCGATGACGTAGCCGTCGAAATCCGGCGCCTTGGCGATCAGCTCCAACAGGCCGGGCGCGGCGAAGGCTTCGTCGTAATAGCCTTCGATGCTCGCCGGCCCATAGGACGGATTGACCGCGACGATCTCCGTGCCGACCGCCGCGACGCGGCGCGCGACGGCGGCGAGTTTGGCCGTCATCGAAGCGGTCGTGTTCGGATTGACGATGAGGATGCGCATCACGCCTTCCCGGCGTCCGATCCGTGCCGGGCTTGGCGCCGACCCAAGATGGCGATGAAGCCGAGCGCCAGCGCGATCACGGCGAAGGAAACGCCGGTGGTCGCCGTGCCGAGCGCATAGATGTCCGGGTTCGTCACGGTGGTGGTGAGCGCCTGCAGCTCCATCGGCAGCGTGTTGTGCTCGCCCATGGTTTGGCTGGACCGGGCGATCTCGTCCCACGACAGCGTGAAGCCGAACAGGCCGACCCCGATCAAGCTGGGCGCTACGATCGGGATGATGACATGGCGCAGCGTCTGCCACGGCGTCGCGCCGAGGTCGCGCGCCGCTTCTTCGTAGCGCGGATCGAAGCGGTTGAAGATGGCGAACATCACCAAGAGGCCAAATGGCAAAGTCCAGGTCAGATGCGCGCCAAGCCCCGAGGTGAAATTGCCCATGCTGGTTTGAAATCCGTTGGCGAGCCATGTCGGGCCATGGTTCTTGACGAGGTCGTCGAAGATGCGGAATTCCAGCGCGATGCCGAGCGAGGTGACGATCGAGGGCACGATCAAGCTGGCGATGGTGACGAAGAACAGCACGTTGGCGCCGCGGAAACGCTTGCGAAACGCGAGCCCCGCCATCAACGAGAGCGCCATCGTCAGCAGCATCACGATGAGGCCGAGCCCCAAAGAGCGCTTGAACGCGCCGGAGATGTCGACGATGCCGCCCCCGCGCCACAGCCGCTCGAACCAATGCAGCGAGACGCCGTTCATCGGGAAGGTCAAGCCACCGGTCGGCCCCTGGAATGACAACACGAAGATGACGAAGGTCGGTCCGTAGAGGAATGCGACGAACAGCGCGAAAAACGCGGCGAGGAAATAGAAGGCGGGGGGGCGGCGCTCCGAGTTCATCACAGCTCCCGCCGGATGTCGACGATGCGGTTGAGCGCGGCGATGATGACGAAGGTCGCTCCCAACAGCAGCACAGCGTTGGCGGCGGCGGGCGGGAATTGCAGGGCGTTGAGGCGCGTCTCGATCACCTTGCCGGCCGAAGCGATCTGCTCGCCGCCCATCACGCCAAAGGTGATGAAATCGCCCATGACGATGGTGACGACGAAGATCGAGCCGATGGCGATGCCCGGCTTGCTCAAGGGAATGATGACGTTGGTCAGCATCTGCCAACCGCTGGCGCCCGAATCATAGGCGGCCTCGATCAAGCGCCGGTCGATGCGCATCATCGCGTTGAAGATCGGCGCGACCATGAAGAACGTGAAGAGGTGGACGAAGGCGAGCGCGACGGAGAACTGCGAATAGAGCAGCCATTCCACCGGCTTGTCGACGATTCCGGCGGACAGGAGCCCTTGATTGACGAGGCCGTTGCGCCCGAGCAGCGGGATCCAGGCGATCATGCGGATGACGTTGGAGGTCCAGAACGGAATCGTGCAGACCAGGAACAACGTCATCTGCATCGTCAGCGTGCGCACGTGAAAGGCCAGAAAATAGGCGATCGTGAAGCCGATCACGAGCGTCAGCGCCCAGACGATCAGGCAAAATTTCGCGGTCGAAAGATACGTCTTTAGAATCGTGCAGAGGCCGGGCAATTCGGTCAGGCAGCCGGAGAAGGTCTGCGTGTAGCTGCGCGTCGTGAAGGTCGGCAGCATCTGGTAGTCGTTGTAGTCCCAAAAGCTGACGATCGCGACGAAGACCAGCGGCAGGACGAAAAACAGCGCGAACACCAACGCGAAGGGCGCCGCCTGCAGCGCGCCGGGGAGGGTTCGGCTGGTGAAGCTGGGCAAGGGCCGTCGCCTTCAAAATTGAGCGGAGCGCCCGCACCCTTCGAGACGCCTGCTTCGCAGGCTCCTCAGGGTGAGGGGCGAAGTGCTGGGAGGGAGATTCCCCTCACCCTGAGGAGCCGAGCGAAGCTCGGCGTCTCGAAGGGCGAGGGAAGTTGTGTCCGTTCAATCGCCGCCCGCTAGGCCGCGATGAACTCGTTCCACTTCGAGACCATGTAGTCGTTCTCGTCCATCACCGCGTTCCAGCAGGCGACGTTGCCCATGCGGTCTTCGTAGGAGCCGCCGTCGCGCTTGGCGCCGGCCTTCTCGAGCAGCGAGCCGTCGGGCGCCTTGATGTCCTTGACGGCGACCTTGCCCTCCATCCAATAGCCCCACTCGTCCGGGTCCATGTTGGCCTTCGCCGTCGAGAGCACCGCCGAATAATAGCCCTGGCGGTTGAGATAGGCGCCGGCCCAGCCCGAGAGATACCAATTGACGAATTCGTAGACCCATTCCTTCTGCTTGTCGGTGACGCCCTTCGACATGCAGAAGCCCGAGGCCCACGAGCGGTAGCCTTCTTTGAGCGGCTGGAACGTGCAGGCGATGCCCTTGGTGCGCACGGCGGTGACGGCCGGCGACCACATCGACTGGATGACGGTTTCGCCCGAGGCCATCAGATTGACGCTCTCGTTGAAGTCCTTCCAGAACGCGCGGAACTGGCCGGCCTTCTTTGCCTCGGTCAACACGCCCATCGTCATGTCGATTTCGGCTTTGGTCATGTTGCCCTTGTCGGGATATTTGTATTTGCCGAGCGCCTCGACGACCATCGCGGCGTCCATGATGCCGATCGAGGGGATGTTGAGGATCGAGGCCTTGCCCTTGAATTCCGGGTTCAGCAATTCCGCCCACGAGTCGATCGGGCGCTTGATGAGGTCGGGGCGGATGCCGAGCGTGTCGGCGTTGTAGACGGTCGGGATCAACGTCACCCATTGCGTCGGCGTCGCCGAAAATTTCGACGAGCCTTCGCCTTCGACGAACATGACCTTCTTGGGCGCCGTGCCCTGGTCGCCGATCTTTTTGCCGTTGGGCAATTCGCCCTTGGTGAAGATCGGCGTGATGTTGTCGAATTCTTTGATCTTCTTGGCGTCCATCGACAGGATGTTGCCCGACGGCACCAGCTTCTTCAGGCTGAAATATTCGGTGTCGAGAATGTCGAACGAGTTCGGCTGGGTCGCGACGCGCTTGGTCACGTCGTCGGTGGTGGCGACGATGTTCTGGATGGTGATGCCGAGATCGGCCTTCACTTTGTTGGTGATGTCTTCGCTTTGGTTCACGGCGGTGCCGAGATAGCGCAGGATCTTCTCCTCCGCCGCCCACACGGCGGGGAAGCCCGTGACGGCTGTGATCCCGGCGAGCGAGCCGCCGGCCTTGAGCAGATTTCGGCGAGAAATCGCGCCGAATTTGGAGATAGGCGTCTTCGACATTTTACGCTCCTCTGGGCAAACCGGCTTCTCACGCCGCCGGGGAAAGGGGATGGACGTCCACGTCGCGCCACGACAGACCGACGCGGTCGCCGACATTGACGGGCGAGCTTAAAAACGCGCCGGCGTCCATGATCGCGGACAGCTCTTGCGGGCCGTCCTCAAGCGACAGGCTGTAGTTCACGCCTTGATATTCGACCGCCGACACCGTCGCCTCGAGCCGCTTGGGTTCGGCGGAAGTCGCAAGGCGCAGGCGGTCGGCGCGCAGGGCGATCTTGCCGCCGGGCGTGGAGAGAACATTGTGGCCGCCCAGGAACCTGGCGACGAATTCGGTCGCCGGCTTTTCGAACACGTTTTGCGGCGTGTCCGCCTGTTCGATCCGCCCTTTGTTCATGACGACGACGAGGTCGGACAGCGCGAGCGCTTCGTCCTGGCCGTGCGTGACGTGGACGAACGGGATGCCAAGCCGCTTTTGCAGGCCGCGCAGCTCGGCGCGCATGCGAATGCGCAGGAACGGGTCGAGCGCCGACAGCGGCTCGTCGAGCAGGAGAATGCGCGGCTCGGTGATCAGCGCGCGCGCGAGGGCGACGCGCTGCTGCTGACCGCCCGACAATTGCGCCGGCAAACGGGCGGCAAAGGTCTCCATGCCCACGGTCTTGAGGAATTCCATGGCGCGCGCGCGCCGGGTGGCCGGATCGATTCCGCGCATCTTGAGCGAGAATGCGACGTTATCGGCGCATGTGAGATGCGGGAACAGCGCATAGCTCTGGAACATCATCGCCGTGCCGCGCTGCGCGGGCGCCAGCGTCGTCACGTTGCGGTCGTCGATCAGAACGTCGCCCGACGACACGCTTTCGTGTCCGGCGATCATGCGCAAGGTCGACGTCTTGCCGCAGCCGGAAGGGCCGAGCAGGCAGCAATAGGTGCCGGCCGGCACGCGCAAGTCGATCGCGTCCACTGCGATGGCGTCGCCATAGCGCTTGGTGGCGCTGACGAGTTCGAGGCCGCCCTTCAAGGCGCGGATATCCTGGCGATCATGTCCATTGCGTCGAGGTTGCAAGGGCCATGCCAATCGGCGTTTTGGCGGATTCTGCCGGATTGGCTGCGGCCGAGAGCGACGCCGCGCCGATTGTGAACAATTATAAATCCGATTGTGCGCAATTGTTGCCCGCTCCACGCACAACGATTGGGCAGCTCTTGCCCCGCGTTCCGGCGGCAGGTCCGGGATCGCGCCTATTGCGCAAACTGGCATGGCGAATGCAGATGCGTATCCAGCAGGCTGCAAATGCGCGTCCAGCAGGAGGGGCCGGAGTCCTTGTCGTCATCGACCGTCTATGAAGATACCGGCGCCTCGCCCCCCGTAGGCGAGCGCGACATCGCCGAGCGGATCGTCGCCGCCGTGATGGACCATCGGCTGGCGGCCGGCGCGAAATTGTCGGAGATCGCGCTGTGCGAAGCGTTTGACACGACGCGCGCGCGCGTCCGCCGGGCGCTGCTCGTGCTCTCCGAGCGCGGGATCGTCGAGCTTCATTCCAACCGCGGCGCCTTCGTCGCCAGCCCGACGCGGGAGGACGCCCGCAATATTTTCCACGCCCGCTGCGTCGTCGAGCCGCCGATCATGCGCGCCGCGGTGCAAACCCTGCGCGACTCGCAGATTGAAACGCTCGCCCGCTACGTGAAGAGCGAACATGCAGCCGAGCATGCCGGGAATCGGCGCGAGATGATCCGCCTCTCCGGCTTGTTCCACGTCCGGTTGGCGAGCTTCGCCGGCAATCCCGTGCTGGTTCGCATCGTCGAGGACTTGGTGGCCCGCTCGTCGCTGATCATCGGTCTGTTCGGCGACCCGCGCCAGGAGAGTTGCTCGCACAGCGAACACGAGCGCCTGCTCGACGCCATTCGCCGGCGCGACGCCAAATCCGCTCCCGGCATGATGGCTGAGCATTTGGAGGCGATCGAGCGCAGCTTGAACCTGACCGTGGTCCCCGGCGAGCCGCTCGATCTGAAGCGGATCTTGGC
>Ga0209698_10005541_pt1 | contig 13636 bp, 5 predicted proteins | sample LitLauG_LLR_2012_FD_187203 | JGI IMG/M metagenome (GOLD analysis project Ga0209698, IMG submission 187203) | Freshwater sediment microbial communities from Pennsylvania, USA - Little Laurel Run_MetaG_LLR_2012 (SPAdes) (version 2) | ecosystem: Environmental > Aquatic > Freshwater > Creek >... | reverse complement strand
ATCCATCATTATTAGGTGTTATAGCCCCGGTTATTTTAACTTTTTTATTAGTTAAATCAGGCAAAGTATCAAAATTAATAGATAAACTATTCAAAGTTGCCGTTGTAGGAGTTATTGGTGTTAAATAACCATCAGTAATATTAAATAATACTGTATCTTGATTTTGTTCTACTATTTCAAAATGTAATCCACTGGCTTGGGCTACAAAACTAATTAAAGGAACTGTAAAACTTTTGGTTATTCCATCATATCCTAATTTATCTAATCTTGTTTTAATAACTTCATTATTATAACTAAATGGTTGAAAACGACGAATATCAGCCGCATAGTAAATAACTAATACACGATCAGCGGATGCAGGAATATTATATCCAGATAAAATTAATTGATAATTGCCGTCAGATGCAGTTATTACTTGACCTAAATTGTCAGCATTCCACAATTCTTTTCCATCAGATAATCTAATTATTGATAAAACATTATTGGCTAATAAACTATAATCAGATGCTAACAAACTAAGTTCTATATAATATTGATTGCTAATATTAAGCTGAACTATTTGATTTTCACGTCTAGAAATATTAACTTGACTAAAATTATTAAATCCATTATTATTATTTAATATATAGCCATTACCAATCCGACTAGCCGGAAGTGATGTGATAACAGAAGAAAATAAATCTGAAACACTAGCTATATAATTAACTCGTAAATTAATTACATCAGAAGTTGTATTGATTAAAGAGGCTGGAATAGTTATTTTATTACCATTGCTGCTTCCTTGTGCGGTAGAGTTCATAAATACATTGGTAGCATTTAAATAGGCAGTTATTCGGTCTCCTACTTGAGCTATTGTATCAGAGGGCAAAATAATAACAGTATTATACAATAATTGAATGCCAACAACTTCTATATTATTAGTAAAACTTCCATTATTTTGTGCAGTATTATATAATTCTACATTGCTATTTTTCCAAGTAATAGAGCTTACATTTGTTGAAGCTATAGCTAAATTAGAGATAATTACAGATAAACGATTAATAAATGCACCTGAAGAAACAACTTGAACATATCCATCTACTTGTAAAAATTGATCAGCTGCAATAACAGTATCAATAGGATGGCTGGTATTTCCAATATAAAAATTATTGCCTGATTGAAGATTAAATTGAACAAACTCATTTCTAATATTAGAAGAATATCCCCAATCTACACTGTTAGTAGAAGGTCTAATATTATTAGTATCAACTAATCCATCAAAATCAGAATATCTATCATAATCTAAAACCCAAGTATAATCAACTTGTAAAGTATCGCTAGGTGAAGGTAAAGTATTGCCAGAGATTTGAATTCGGCCTGTATTATTAAAAGGAGAAGTTTGATCCAAGTTTTGATTAGTTATTAAATATCTTTCTCCCGTATTAACATTAAATACCCTAGTTATGTTTGTAGCTGGATAATGTAATAATTGAATAATAGAACGATCACTAGTAATTGTGCTATTTTCATTAGTAATGCTTAATTGTTGTTGAGCGTCAGTTATTTGTAAAACATCGGTAAAAGTTGTAGCATCTTGACCATTAGTTTGACCTTTGATTAAATCTTCTTGATAACTAATTTGATTGTTTTTCCAAACAAATGTATCAAATCCAAAACAACTGCCGCCATAAACTCCTGTATCTTTAATTAAAGCATAATTTCCAGTTCCTCTACCATATCCATCTACAGTATAAGGTATAAAAGTACCACTAGTAGAACCCGTTACTTGCAAAATACCATCTACCGGCTGAGATGGCAATTGTCCGCTTTGAATATCATTTACTCTTTTTTGACTAATACTCATATTTACATTAGATGATAATTGACCTAATACAAAATAATTTTTATAACTTTCAGGATTATTAGTATTGCTTTTATCTTGATAAATAAAAGTATCTGTATTAGAAACATCATTAGTTCCTAATACCACTACATCGACTTTGCCTCCGGCCCCTTCTGAAACAACGGTTAAAGTTCCATTAATTACTTCTGAAACCGTTCCATCTCGTGTCATTAGTGGATTGCCAGGTCCGATTACTACCGCATCTTGAACTCCATTAACACTTAAAGCGGCGTTTAAATAGCCTAAACTGGTTCCAACACTAGAACCGCTAAAAGTAGCTAAAATACGATTTCTAAAAGCCGCATCTGTTTCTTGGTCAGTTCCTCCGCTAAAAGCAACAATATTAGTTGCATTACTTATTCCTGGAATATTAACTTTAGAAATTGTATATTGTCCAATATTTCCAGACGATCCTGGAGCAGAAGCTGATACTGTTATTTCAATGGCATATTGATCTGTTATTCCAACAAAAGCTAATTGAGCAGCAAATTTAGTAGCAGTGGCTCGATATGAATTAATATTAGAAGGAACAATAGATGTTCCATTAATAACAGTAAATCCTAATCCTCCAGCTGTATAAACCGGAGCGCCTTTATTAATATTAATAACTGAATTAAGTGAAGGAAAAGTTAATAATGCCACTCCATTAGAAGAAGTAGATTGTTTTCTAGTTAAACTAAAATTTTTACCTAATTTATCTAAATCTGAACCAATAGAAAGTAATAAAGATTGTTTATTAGAAACTCCTTGTAATTGATCATATAGTAAAGATAATTGAGCAGAAGGGCCTTCAATGAATAAATCACGGGCTACAGTGCCAGGCTTTGTATCCAGTGTAGGTTGAGCTATTCTAAAGAAATCTATTAGATTAGCAATAATTTCATTTGTGCTTCTAATCGTTACCATAATTTCCTTAAATTGTGCTCAACGAAAAAGCGGTAGAAACCGGTTGAAATCCTTTGGTTAATCCACTTACCTTAATATTAAACAATCTTGGATCAAAAGAGCTTCTAATAACAGAAATGCCTGTTATTGCGGCTAATTGCTCATCTGCACTTACTTTTTGCATTGATTTGATTTGTAATTGTTGTAATTGTTGTAAATTAACTAAACAAGTATTAATTTGAGATTTGGCAATTTGTGTAATTGCTCCATTTTGCAAAGGATTTCCAATGACAGACCTGGATAAATAAGACCCGTAAGATGGTTGCAATGGATTACCACCAATATCTGTTAATAATATTTTAAGAATATCTTGAATTAATTTTTCGGAATCCACAACGGTTTGCAGAGCCCCTTGGTTAAGGACCAAATCTCCGTTTTGGATTTTTAAATCAAATGACATTATTTCTCCTAATATAATGTAGGATTATGCGCCTTGAGAGTTATACAACTTGTCCAAATATATTTGATCCATTAATTGATAAAACCCACTTACATTTTGTAATAAACTATTCATACTATCAACTATTGAACTATTTTGAGGTAAAGATGCTTTTAAATTAGTTTGAGCCCTGGCATAAGCATCAATATCTAATAATCCAACTAAATCATCTATTTTCATAGTATATAAAGCTCCAACAATGGCAATAATATCACACAACCCTAATCCACTAAACTCCCCCATTATCATTTCAATAATTTGTAAAGAATTAATAGCATCATTAAGTATTTGCTTTCTTTTATTAGCCAAAGTGTTCATAGTTTGAGAGCTTAAGCTCCCTTGAGCATCAGTAGTGTTTTTATTAAAACTCATAATAGGAGTAGAAAAAGCTGATTGAGCTATATCAGGAATAGAATTAGCAGAACTGGTTCCGCCTAATGGCTGGGAAAATAAAACTTGTAATTGATTAATTATAATATCTAAATCATTAGTTGTTATTAAATTTTTAGAAAATAGTTTATTAATAGGGACGGGACGTATATTGCAGCCGCCTTCGGGGCCCATAGTATTAGGAGATGGAAGAAAATAATAAATGCCTTGAACTGCCTGGACTGTCTGTAAAGCTTGAATTAATTTATCAACCATTGTTTCAATAGTAGAAATAGTATCAGCTAAAGCGCTTTTTTGAGAAAGATTAAATATATTACCGCTAAAAATATTGCTAATTGAAGTGCTGCCAATAAAAATTTGGCCGATATTAGGATCGTTTTTGATTAAATCTAAAGCTATATTAATAGAGCTTCCTGATACTGATTGTTGATTGTTTTGATATACTCTTTGAGTTATAATGCTTTCTATTATCGGTCTTTCAGCTGTCGCTGTGCTACTAACTTGCAAATAAGTCGCATCAGGAACAAAAGGAACAGCTATTCTTCTTGAAATCCCTGGAAAAGTAATTGATTCATTAGCCCAAATACTATAGTCAATTCTTGGATCTACCATAAAAGGAGCAATAATATGTTGATGTCTAAAAAAAATAGGACTAGGAGTTTTAGAAGCTCCAAAATAATAATTATTAATAGTATTTCCGTCAGCATCTTGAAAGCTGGATAAAGGCTGTGCTGTATTACCAACAATACAATCGGAGGTGGCAATGGCATAAGACTGATGATCAGAATTAAAATCCATAGGGCCGCTAACATTATTTAATAGATTAAAAGTTCTTTTATTAACCGCTCCATTATTGCCGTAAGTTCCTGAAGTTAAAGATAATACTCCTGCCTCAATTGAAGTAGAGTTGCTAAAAATTTGAGCGGTTTTAGCAGACCAAGTTTCTCTTTCTGCAGATATTTTTTCAAAATTAGACCCTACTTGCCCAGCAATAGTAATTTTATTATTAGCATTTAATTTACGATTAGGGTTTTTAATTATATCAAATCCAGGATTATAAAATTGACTTCCATCAGCTGATACTACTGGTAATCCTAATATTCGATAAAAAGCATGACATCTACTTTCTTGCACTAATAAAGTTGGATTTGTATTATTAGGAGTGCTCCCAGGAGTATTAGAGGTAGGATCAATATTAAGAGATTTTAATAATGTTGCTGTATTAGAAGTTAATACTCCAGGACTTATTTGAGCCCGAATATCATCAATTCCAACATTTTGATTGGCTTCATTAGTTTTAGTAGTTCCTCCCGCAATAAAATGTTGAAAAAGTTGTTTAATATCAACATCATAGTCTTGATCAGAATTATCATTGGTTTGAGGAAAAGAATTGGGATTATCGGTAGTTGCCATTAATCACCTTTATTTCCAGCCACATCTTCAGCGTCTCTTCTTGGAACGCCCGAAGTATCTCCAGCGCCAGTGCTGATAACAGATGGAGCATAAACAAATTGATAATCTAATGTCTGTAAAGTATGACTTGGAGTTCCTCCAGCAGGCAAACTATTAGTGCAAAGCGTTTTATTTTGAAAGGCAATCATAATGCTACCTTTTCCAGGCACATTACTAGTAAGCTCTGCCGTAAATGATTGATATCCATCATAAGTAAAATGAGATAAATCTCCAAAAGTAGGATATCCTTTAATTTCATTGGCTAAGTTTTGAGCAATAGTAGTTGGAATGCCTTGAGTTAAAGATAATCCATTATTTTCATTTAAATTAACACTTACTATAATAGGTTGTGTAGTAAATTGAATACTAGGAGTTAAAGAAAAATTACTATTACAAGGGCTAAAGCCTACTGCAATAACACTACTTAAAGCATTATTGGTATTATTTTGCAAATTAGATAAACATAAATTAGTAGTAGTTTGAAACTCTGCTACGCCTTGAACAGTTAAATTAGATCGCAAAGTAGAAATAGCGGCTAATAAACATTGTTGTGCGGCATTAGGATCTGGAAAATTAGGATCATTAACTATATTTTTTAAATCTACAGTTTGAGTAGCCACATCAGAAAAAACTACATTATTAATAAAAGCCCGACTTAACATTACTTGCGGCTGACAACCGGCTGTAATTAAGTTGGCTTGCATTAAAATAGGTGCATTAGGTTTAAATGTGTATTCAACATTTTGAAATGTATATCCATCATCTAATACGGGAATAGCTGCAAAATGGGCAGGTCTATGTAAAAAGTTATTAAGTGTAGCTTGATTTCCAGGTGGCAAAGGAGTGATACCATCAGATTGATATCCATCAAGAATAGTAGTTCCATCATCCAAATACCCAGCGCCTCCAGCTAAATATAAAACTCCATTAGAAACTGAAACTTTATTATTATGAGGATCTAGTAAGTTTTGAGTTGGAGCTTTTAATACAATACAATCTTTAAATCTTATATATTGTGGATTTCCAGTTCTTCCCCAATAAACTGGATTATAAAACACTCTTAAATCAATAGTATAGGCTGCTTGAGTCGGAGCAGTAGTCGCATCAAAAGTAGAAGTAGTAGGAAAATAAACTGGCGGTGGATTATATCCATCTGCAATAACATCATATCCATCAACAATATTCCAAAATTGTTGAGGAATTGTTTGATTTACATCATATAATTGCCAGCTTTCTGCTCTAACATCAATATTAGGATTAAACCCAGGGGCCGTAAAAGAAATACCTGGAACTGGAACACCCACTTCGCTGGCATATTGAAAAGTTCCCATTTGATTAGTATATTGATTTTGCACAATATTTGGACAAGTTAATGGTCCACAGCAATTACTATTATGCCCTCCTTCACACGGAGGAATAGAAAATATAAGACTTAAAATATCTTTAATTACTTGGATTATTATTCCAAATAAAGATAATAAAACAAATAGGTTTTGAAAGAAACAAAGTATAGAGCCTAATTTATTGGCAATTGATAATACTCCGGCTGCATTTCCTGTTTGAAATGCTAATACTAATGCATTAATGTTTCTTAATAAAGCTTCAATTAATTTTAAAATTTGATTTATTATATACTCAATTAAAGCTAATAATAATAACAATATTGAAATTATCATTATAATAAGGGCAAAAATAGGAAATAAATTAAGAAATTCAGGAATACATTGAGTAAATAATCGATCTAAAGCTGCCACTAAAGCAATAGGATTCATTAGAGCGCATAAAACTTCAATAATACAAATAATTAAATTAAGAATAGGTAGGAAAAACTTATATAACATTAAAAATGGCATAAATTGATCTAACAATTTCATAATACCATCAAAAATATCTTTGCCAAAATTAGGATTAAGAGCTGGCTTTAAAGCTCCGGGAGGAATTAATAATTGTAATTTATTAAGAATATCTAATAAATCTTCAGGAAATCCGTTAGGAAAAGGAATGGTAGGAGAAGGAAGAACAAACGGAAACCCAGGCCTTGACGGCCCAACTGGCGATGGAAATGATATATCGGTTGGCGAACAAGGCATATATTAAATATATATCAACAATTTATAATTGTCCAAATACTTTATCTTCTAAAGGCCCTACCCGAGAATTATCAACATTTAATGATTTTTCTACTTCTGTTATTAATTTAATCGCTAAACTTTCTAAAGTTTCATGAACTTTACCGGCATCTACGCTTTGTAGATCGTGATATTTAATAACATTAGCCGCTAATTTCCATAAACCTTGATAAATATCTTCTTGTAATTCGTTAAAATTATAACTAACTAATTCTTCTTCTGGCATTGGACCCAAGGAACCTAATATTCCACTGGCTAATTTAGTCATATTTAATTCTTTAGCCTCTTCTGCTTGTAATAATAATTTATGATATATTGTTGCATTTAAATTATTTTTCATTTTTTCTCCTTAAATAGATCCGCCAAAAATCTTATTTACTAATCTTCCCTGCATCGTCAAATTTTCACAATCAATATCAATATTGCCATCAGATGATAATGTTAAAGCTTGTTCCGAATGAATACCAATTCTTCCAGGGCTCATTAAAACAATTCCCTTTTCATCTATTCTAATAATATGTGTAAATCCGCCATTATATACTCTAATATCTAAAATACCATTAATTGGTACGCTATCAGCTTGATTAGCAAATCTGGCATCAGGAACCTGTACGCCAGGCCCACCAATTTGAATAAATGCGTGTCCATCCATTCCCATTACCAAACTGCGATTATTTAAATCCCGTCCCAAATTAATTACCGAACCTCCAGCCGTATCTAACCATAATGATTGGCGATCAACTGTATTGGCCCCCATATTAACTTCTAATGAGCCATCAAAATTGATAGAGCCGCTTCGGCCACCCGCATTGGCTCCCGAACCAGAAACAATTATTTTAGAGCTTGCAGGTGCCGCTTGAGTAGGACTATCGCCAGCAATATAGCTAACATCAACATTATTAACCGCTCCAGTCGGATAACTTAATGATTGATCGCTTCTTAATAAATACCCGGTTGTTAAAATGTCGTGATAAGCCGTTCCATGTCTAATATTTAATGAATTATTATTAACAAATTGGCTTATTCTATCTATTGGCCCCTGATCTGCTCCAGTAGAACCATCCACTAATTGAATGGAGCCGTGAATAAAAGATGGATCAAAAGTAGGAACTCCAGTAAAATTAGGGCTTTGAGCCGGGGCCGCAAAAGAATCAACATAAATATCTTGCCCCCTTCCACTAGGACTTGGTGTTTTCCAAGTTTGGTTAGGATTGCCATTATCAGTGGTCCCAAAAGTTGAATAATTCTCAGCCCTCACTAATAATGGTATATTTCCAACTTCACTTGAAGCAGGAACATTTAATTTAAATTGTCCTTCTTTATCAACATCTAATGCAAATCTACTTCTTTGTAATTTAGCATTATAATTATTAGCATTAATACTTAAATCTATTCCATCCAATAATGGATTGGGGTCTTTTCGAGCATTTATTTCAAAATGATAAGCAATACTTTTTCTTTCTAAAGCTTTAATATTAAGAAAAGATTGTTGGGCATTGGCAGTTCCAGAAGTTCCATTGGTTTGTAAAGTATTGTCTGAACTTAATCCTACTGGCAGGATACCTCTATTTAAATCTAAAATATTTCCCCAAATATCTACCACCGTTCCCTTAATTTCTTCCATTAAATAATTAGGTGATACTAAACTTAGGCTCATTGTATCAGCCCTACTTTTACGACGATTAGGAGTAGTATATTTAGTAGTAGCTTGTAAAGTAGAAGAGTATTTGTTGGATTCCGTTTTATCATCTTCTATGTCAGATAAATATTGAAATTCATAAACCAATTCTCGATGTTCTACAAATGGAGGATTTTTTATGGGGCCATTACTTAAATCATTAGCATTAGAAGAAGGATCCATTCCAATAATAGAGTAAATAGTATCATAATTATCATCTTCTAATTTAGTGCTCCCACTGGAAGAGGCGGCATTAGGATTGCGATTTAAATCTCTTTTAACTATTCCGCCAATTTCACGATAAGCTTGAGTAAAATGATTTTCATTTTGATAATTAATAGTAATTAAATTGCTTTTAGGATATTTTTGATTTCCAGGAAACAAATGAATATTATTGGTAGCAGAACCTAAATAAATATTTCCATCTTTATTAAGAGTAATAGCAGAATTATTAGTATTAGAAGCTTGTAATAATACTTGCCCTAAATTTAAGTTTGGTAAATTACTTAAAGCTTCTTGTTGATGATTAATTACATAATATTGACCACCTGTAGCTTGAGCTACAGTAATAGTTGTGCCTTTAACCGGTAAAGCTCCAATAAAAGCTCCATTGCTATCTGAATGTGCAAAGTAAGCTGGAACTGGAATAGGGAGAGACTGTCCTCCCAAAGAAGTTCCTTCAATTAATCTAACTTGCAACATATTAGTAGAGGCATCATATCCTACAATTGTGCCCCTTCTAATTAGTCCAGGTGGAACGTCAAAAGAATTAACTCCATTATTATATTCTGGCATTAATTGCTCCCAACATTAAATAAATCAGAAGTATTATCTGCTGCTACTGGAGTAAAAATTAACCAACAATCAATAACAAAACTATATAATGCTAATCTTATATTTTCATTACTTGGTTTAATATTATTTGCCGGATTAACCGCTTGAAAAGCGGATCCTATTTTGCTTAATGTAGAGCTTCCATTTTGTGGATTACTTAACCCAGTAGTTCCGGTGTTAAAGCTAACATTATTAATTTGATCTCTTGCCGCGCTAATTGCTTGTTGAGAAGGAGATCTACGATCATCTACAGTGTCTAAATTAATAGGTACTACTTTACAATAATTGGCAGGTAAAGAATAAGTAAATGCGCCATCTGGGCCCGCATTAGGATTATTAAGTGGGCCTTGTAATCCACCTAATAGATAATTTTGAACTTTTGTCGCAGCATCATATAAATTGCTATCCATAGAATGATTATTATCATAATATATTCTTATTTCTACTGATGCTTCTAAATTATTAGAAGGGGTATTATTAGCATTTATAATACTATAAGTAGAATATAATACATTATCAACTACAGTTTGATTGCTGCTGCTATAACTATTAATATTACTATCTTCGGTTCCGGAATATAAGAAATCTGCTTGTGGATTTTTACCATCTAATTGGACAATTCCCAAAGATTTTTCATTACCGGAAGAGTCTTGTCTTTGAATAACAGTATCAACTGAAGACTGATTTTTATAAATAATTTTACCAATGGTATCTAAATAAGTAGGAATATAATCTCCAATTGAATGACCATACCTTAAATCTAAAATGGTAGTAAAGTTTTGCCCTTCCACATAATTATGTCTTACTGAAGTAATATAAAATAATAAATTACGATCTTCTAAGTAAATTACTTCTCCAACCTGCATATATTCATTTCCTGAAATAGTACAAGTTCCTTGTAAAATATTAGATCGATTACGAGTAAGAACCATAGCGGCATAGGGGCCACATTGATTCACTGGATCTTGAAAAAATGGCAAATTAATAGAATGAGGAGCTTTATATCCATAAAATCTCCACATATCATAATCAATAGCGGTGGCACTAACTAATCCATTACCGCCTTCTGGTAAAGTAAAGAAATCAGAAGGCCCTCCTCCTCCAGTAGCCGGATCAAATAACGGAGATAAACTTCCATGAACTTCTACTGAAGTCCAGGGAGGAGGTTCAGCATGAATAGATAAGTTTATTATTTGATTACTTCTAATTACATAGCGAGAGCCCGATCCTATCCCATAATCATCAAACGCCTCATCTTCAATCATATGTTCATAAACCTCTGGAATTTTTTTATTATTAAATAATCCAGGAGTAACTAAAATATTAGTTGTAGTATTATCTTGATTTAATGATTGAAACTCTGCCGCATTTCTAATAGCAAAATAAAATGTTTTAACTTGAGTTTGCCATTGATTAATATAATTACTTAAATCTCTAGTTAATTTAAATAAATCGGCTGTTTTAGTTGTACCTACTTCTAATGGTTGATTGGGTCCGGCAGCAGTTAAATAATCCATAGTATTAATAACTTGCCCAGATTTAGATTGTATTCTATTTACTAAACTTTGAACTACACTATTTTGAAATAAATTAGTAGTTGGTACGTCAGTAGCATTATTGCTTTCCACAGCCAATCTTTGATTTGATAAAGCATTTAATAATACTAAATATTTTTGAGCAGAATTAAAAGGCTGTTTATTAGATATTGCGGCATTTTTTATATTAGTGTAATTATTTATACCTTGATTAATAGGAGGTTGGATAAAATCTTGATTGGCATTTTTTAATAATAAATCATAATCTGAAACATATCCATTATAGTTAGAAACAAAGATAAAAACTGAAGAAGTTCCAGCAGTTATATTTTGACTAGAAATAAAATTAGCAGCGTTTTGGTCAGATTGAGAACTGATATCTTGATATTTTCCTAAAATAGCGCAAATTAATCTTATTCTATCTTCAGTTATAGAAATTTGCTTACCTAAACTATCTAATTGATTAGTATAAAGATTAACTAAAAATTGAGGAAATACTTGTATTCCAAGAGTTTGCTTCAAATATAACATACGATGAAATACTGAACTTGGCATTTTATTATATTGAGGCGGCCTTACTCTAATATGGCCTTGTGAATCGGCAAACACTTCTAAGTTTAATAAATCTGCCACATTTTTAATTTTATCAATAACACTTAGAAAATCATTAGAAAATAACTTTAAGCTAGATAATGAAGAATTAAAGGCGGCAATATCATAATCAGTATCATAATAATCATCAACAATAAATAAGTTTTTATCTTGATTGGCTCTAACATCATAAGACATTCTTCTGGTTAAGAAATTAATTTCTTGACGAATTTGTTTTTGAAATGCTGGGTCATTAGAATCATTAACAGTACTGCTGGAACCATTAACAGCAAAAGCTGGAGCCATCATTACTTGATTATATGCTTGGGTAGTTTGAGTTTGTAAATCAGTGATTGCCGCATTAATACTGCTAGTTAATTGCTGAACTTCACTTTCAGCTTGGCGTTTTAAATTATTTAAATTATTAGATTGAGTATCATTAATTGATCCATTGGCCAAAAAATTAATAGATCCTAATAAAGCCAATTGACTATTAAGAGTTGATAATCTATTAAGTTTTTTATCTAAATCTGCATTCAAATTAGTTATTGTTAATTGAGCTTGCATTGAAGCAGAAATGGCTTGTTGATTCATTACTAATGATTTAAAAGGAACAAAATTTCCCCACAATAAATTAGTTTTTAATAAATCATTTCTTAATGAGTCTAAAAATGTTTTAGTTCCAGATTGCTTACTATTAGGATCGTTGCTAAATTGATTAATACTAGCGCTAGCTTTAATATAAGTAGTATAATTATAGGGTATTCCAGTTATTAATAATGACAAAACATTCATTACATCCAAACCAGCAAAAGGCTCATTATAAATATTAGGGTTTCCAACTAAATTAGGATTATTGATAGTATCAATATTACCAGAGCGGGCAAAAATACCAATACCTTGTTTCCATTTATAAACCAATCCATCTGGTGCAAATATAGTTTGAGTTAATCTATTGGTAGCCGGATTAATAATTTGATCCTGTAAATAATTTCCTTGTGTAGCTTTTTGTCCAGCCAAAGCACCTTGTTTAAATTTAACTAACGACTCTTTAGCTGTAGCTCCAACTAAACTCATATTTTCATCTAATAATTGTGGAGATCGTGATGAATTAGGAGCAGAAACAGGGGCGGTGGCATTACCAGTAAAACTATCCCAATTAGAAACAAATGGAGTTAAAGGATCAAATATTAACCCGTTAAATGCATCAACTCCAGGTTTAAAATTAACCTTTCCCTGTTTAAAATATGCCGTATTATCTTCTCCTGACACATTAACAGTAAAACTGCCATTAGACCAATTATCTACTGCTTGATTAACTAATCCGGCTGCTACGTGAGTTCCTTCTACCTCATCTACAAATTGTGATCTTACTAAAAACCATAAATAATTTGGAAAATCGGGCCCCGCATAAATTGCTTTTTCTGCTTGTAAAGCCGTATTATGTGTCGGATGTAATAAAGTATCTAAAGAATTAATATCAGCTGTAATATTGCTATTTAAATTATCTAATATTCCTATTCCGCTAAACATCTGTTGCAACCCAGATAATACTTTATTATCATATTGAGTTCTGCTATTCATATAAATATGAACTATATCCATTGGTTGAATAATTAAATTACCCAAAAAATTAAATCTTAACTTGCGTCGGGCATAATCAGTTTGTTGATAATTTGCTGATAAATTATTAGAAGTATTTTTTAATAATTGTAATTGTTGAAAAATAGCAATAATAATACCATTAAATAAACTTAATTC
>Ga0209698_10005540_pt1 | contig 13639 bp, 11 predicted proteins | sample LitLauG_LLR_2012_FD_187203 | JGI IMG/M metagenome (GOLD analysis project Ga0209698, IMG submission 187203) | Freshwater sediment microbial communities from Pennsylvania, USA - Little Laurel Run_MetaG_LLR_2012 (SPAdes) (version 2) | ecosystem: Environmental > Aquatic > Freshwater > Creek >... | reverse complement strand
CGACGGCCCGCGCGGTGTCGAAGCGCGCCCCCGCGTCGGCGCCCGCCGCCACGTAAAGCTCGCTGAGCGTGCGCATCGCGATGAAAGTGGACAGCTCCAGCACCGACGCGGCGAACAGGCCAGCCGCCAGCGCGAAATAGGTCCCGGCCAGCCCCGGGAAGGCGCGGCCGCAGCGGCTCCACATGGTTGCCGCGATCCAGATCGACAGCAGGCCGGAGAGCGCCCCCAGCACGATGATCGAGCCGATCGTGATCGGGTGCGACGCCGCATTCGGGAGAAAGCCTTCACCTGCGAACAGGTCGGACTGCAGCTTGAAGTTCGACACCAGTTCGAGACAGAAGTTGGCGAACATGGCGCCGCCCACCCACCGGCCAACGCGCCTGGCGTGTTCGATCTGCGTCATGCCGACTCCCGGATCGCGAAACCGATCGCCGATAGTGCAGGAAGGGTCGGGGCTTCGCAATCGCCAGCGGGTGTCCGGCCGGGCCCAGGCCGGAGGCGCGGGCCGTTGCCGATCGACGGGTATTCTGGGAACCTGCGGTTTTGGGGTCGGCTGCGGGCCGCCAGCGGTTCCGCTTAAGGTGGGGTAACCGCCGGGGCGGACGGTCGGGCCGGACTTGCAAGGCGAGCCGCGGGGCAGGCCGGCCATCGGGGCCCGATGGCCGGTCGCGCGGGTGCGCCAGTCCGACGGCGCGCCGGTCGGTCCGGTTTTTTTTCGTCCGTACGTCTTATGGATCAAGGGGAGCAGTCGTGGCGAGCAACGAGCAGCGGCGCAGTGTCATCACGGCGGGATTGGCCCTGGCGGGCCTGGTGCTGGCTCTTTTCGTGCTCGCATCCTGTGACGGGACCGGCCGGGATACCGGCAGCAGCTCGGGGGGAGTGGCGATCGCGGGCACGCTGGCGCTGTTTGCCGGCAACCTCGGCGGCGCTGGCAACGCCGACGGCACCGCGAGCGCAGCGACCTTCAATGGCCCGGCCGGCGTGGCCACCGACAGCTCGGGCAACGTTTACCTGGCGGACGCCGGCAACGGCACGATCCGCAAGATCACGTCGGCAGGGGTGGTCACCACGTTCGCCGGCACCGCGGGCGTGATCGGCAGCGCCGATGGCACCGGGCCTGCCGCCAGTTTCAATCAGCCCACCGCCCTGGCCGTCGACAACGCGGGCAATGTGTACGTCGCCGACCTTGGCAACAACACCATCCGCAAGATCACGCCGACGGCGGTGGTCAGCACGCTGGCCGGCACGGCGGGCGTATCCGGCAGCAGCGATGGCACCGGTCCGGCCGCGAGCTTCAACCTGCCCGAGGGCCTCGCCATCGACGGCAACAACAACGTCTATGTGTCCGACACCGCCAACGACACGATCCGCAAGATCACGCCGGCAGGCGCAGTCAGCACGCTGGCCGGGACGGCGGGCGCCAGCGGCACGGTCGATGGCACCGGGCCGGCGGCACGCTTCAATTTCCCCACCGGGGTGGCGATCGACAGCGGAGGCGTCCTTTACGTGGCGGACCAGGGAGACGACACCATCCGCACGGTCACGCTGACCGGGGTGGTTCAAACGCTCGCCGGCATGGCCGGCACCAGCGGCAGCGCCGACGGCAACGGCACGGCGGCGCGCTTTTCCAGGCCCTTTGGAGTGGCGGTCGACCGCAATGGAAACATCTTCGTCGCCGACAACAACAACAACACGCTTCGCAAGGTCCTGACAACCGGGGATGTCAGCACGGTGGCCGGCACCGCCGGCGTGGTCGGCAGCAGCAACGGCAGCGGCGCCGCGGCGAGCTTCAAATCGCCTCTGGGCCTGGCTGCCGACGGCTCCGGCAACGTCTACGTGGCCGACCAGGGCAACAACACGGTTCGCGAGGTCACGCCAGCGGGCCTCGTGAGCACGCTGGCCGGGCTGGCGGCCGTCACCGGCAGCGGCGACGGCAACGGGGCCGCGGCCAGCTTCAACCTGCCGATCGGCGTCGCCGTCGACGCCAAGGGCAATGTGTACGTGGCGGACAGCGCCAACAGCACGATCCGCTTGATCACCAAGACCGGCGTGGTGAGTACGCTGGCGGGCACCGCGGGAAGTACCGGCAGCACCGATGGCATCGGGGCGTCGGCGCGTTTCGACCGACCCGCCGGCGTTGCGGTCGACAGCACCGGCAACGTCTTCGTGGTGGACCAGGGCAACAACACGATCCGCAAGATCACGCCGACCGGTGTCGTCAGCACACTGGCCGGCGTCGCGGGCCTGGTTGGAAGCGCCGATGGCAATACCACCGCGGCAAGATTCTCCAGCCCCTACGGCATTGCCATCGACAGCGCCGGGCTGATCTATGTGGCCGATACCGGCAACAACACCATCCGGCGCATCACGCCGCTGGGCGTGGTCAGCACGCTGGCTGGCGCGGCCGGGGTGGTCGGCAGCACCGACGGCACCGGTTTTTCGGCGAGTTTTTCCGGGCCGCATGGCCTGGCGGCCGACAGTGCGGGCAATGTCTTCGTGGCCGACTCCGGCAACAACACGATCCGCAAGATCACGCCGGCCGCGGTCGTCAGCACATTCGCCGGCCAGGCCGGCGCGGGCGGCAGTCTCGATGGCACCGGCGCGGCGGCGAGCTTCTCCTTCCCGGCCGGGGTCACCATCGACAGCTCGAACAACATCTCGGTGGCCGACAGCGGCAACTTCACGATCCGCCGGATCACTTCCGGCGCGGTGGTGAGCACCGTGGTTGGCGTGGCGGGGCAGCAGGGCTTCGCGCCAGGCCCGCTGCCGGCTGGCCTGCAGGCTCCCGCCGGGCTGGCCGCAAGTGGCGCCAGCCTGTACGTGACAGCCGGATCGGGTGTGGCGCTGGTCCAATTCGGGCCGTGACGCGTGGCCGATGATGCTTGAATGGTCGAGCGGGCGGGCGCTGTATCGCGCAGATCCTGAAACCGGAAGGCGCTGACCGGTGGTTCAGCGACTGATCCGTGCCCTCGGCCAGACTGGACTGCAGACCCATGGCTGCGGGACCGACAACGTCGCCACCGACATGGCGCTGGGCGCCTGCTGGCCGTGCGCCTGGACCTGACCAAGCAGCGGAAGGCGGCCGATCTGTAGCGGCCGATCGGAAGCAGGCCGAATGCGCGTCCGCATTCCCGCGGCGATCTGGGCCCTGGGTTTCGTCAGCCTGCTGATGGATATCTCGTCCGAGATGATCCACAGCCTGCTGCCGGTGTTCCTGGTGACCGGCCTGGGGGCGAGCGCGCTGGTGCTGGGGCTGATCGAAGGAGCGGCGGAGGCGACCGCGTTGATCATCAAGGTGTTCTCGGGCGCGCTGTCGGACTATTGGGGCCGACGCAAACCGCTCGCGCTCGCCGGCTACGGCCTGGGGGCGCTGTCCAAGCCGCTGTTCGCGCTGGCCCCGACGGCCGGCTGGGTGCTGGCGGCGCGCCTGACCGACCGCATCGGCAAGGGCCTGCGCGGCGCACCGCGCGATGCCTTGATCGCGGACATTGCGCCGGCCTCGATCCGCGGCGCCGCGTTCGGCCTGCGCCAGGCGCTCGATACGGTCGGCGCGTTTCTCGGCCCGCTGCTGGCGCTGGTGTTGATGATGCTCTGGGCCGACGATTTCCGCGCCGTGTTCCGCGTCGCGATCATTCCGGGGCTGCTGGCCGTGGCGCTGCTGGCCACCGCGGTGCGCGAACCCGGCGATCGAGCCGATCGGACCGCCGCCGCAGCGCGGCGCGCGCTCAACCCGATCCGGCGCGACAATCTGCGCCGCCTGTCGTCCGCCTACTGGTGGGTGGTCGTCATCGGCGCGGTGTTCACGCTGGCCCGCTTCAGCGAGGCGTTCCTGGTGCTGCGCGTGCGTGAGGACGGACTGGCGCTCGCGCTCACGCCGCTGGTGTTGATCGGCATGAACCTGGTCTACTCGCTGGCAGCCTATCCGTTCGGCAGGCTCGCCGACCGCATGCGCCATCGCACCCTGCTGGCCGCAGGCCTGGTGGTCCTGATCTGCGCCGACCTGCTGCTGGCTCGAAGCGGGCAGCCGGCCTGGGCCTGGAGCGGGATCGCGCTGTGGGGCCTGCACATGGGAATGACGCAGGGACTGCTGGCGACGATGGTCGCCGCTACCGCGCCGGCCGACCTGCGCGGCACCGCCTTCGGCTTCTTCAACCTGGCCAGCGGGTGCGCGCTGCTGCTGGCCAGTGCGCTGGCCGGCCTGTTGTGGGACACGCTCGGCTCGTCGGCCACTTTCGTGGCCGGCGCGCTGCTGGCGGCGGCGACGCTGGTGCTGCTGCTGTTGCTTGGCTCCGAAGCGGTCGCGCAGGCTTGATGCGCGACCTGTCGTTTCCGCCCGATCCCGCAGCGGCCGCCACCGTCGTCCGGCAGACGCGCCAATGGCTGGAGCGGGCCGTGATCGGGCAGAACCTGTGTCCGTTCGCCAAGGCGGTCTACGTCAAGGACCAGGTCCGCTTCGCCGTCACCGGCGCGTGCAACGCGGACCAGTTGCTGGCCGAACTCGAAGGCGAACTGCTGGCGCTGGTGCAGGCCGACCCGCGGGCAACCGACACCACGCTGCTGATCCATCCGCACGCGTTGAGCGGATTCCTCGACTTCAATTTCTTCCTGGCCGAGGCGGACGCCGCGCTCGAGCGCCTCGGCCTCGCCGGCGTGGTGCAGATCGCCGGCCTGCATCCACACTTCGAGTTCGCCGACAGCCGGCCGGACGATATCGAGAACTACACCAACCGCTCGCCCCACCCGACTCTGCACCTGCTACGCGAGGACAGCGTCAGCCGCGCGGTCGCGACCACGCCGGATGCTGCCGACATTTTCGAGAGGAACAAGCAGACTCTGCGCCGCCTCGGGCACGAGGGCTGGCACGCACTGTTGCGGGACGCGGGATCCGGCGACTGATCCGCCCGATCACTGCCGCCCCTTCCCGTCCGCGGCGCGGGCCCGTGACCGGCTAGGCCGCCGCGCGCCGGTCGGGTCCCGCGGGACCATACCGGTCTCCCATCGCGCCCGGCAGCGCCGATGCCCTCGCGTCAAGCGCCGAACCGGCCGCATTCATGATCGCCGCAGCCTGCGCGATGACCTCCTCGCTCGACGCCTGCCCCAGCAGAGACGAGCGCAATTCGTCGAGCAGTTTGCGTTCGAGCTCGCCGATCAAGCGGAAGGCGCCGTCGACTCCATGTTTGTCGAGAAAAGACACTCGATGCGGCAGTGCGACCTTGATGGTCTGCAGGATGCCGCTTTTGTCGAACACCTCTGAGAAATTCATGTCGCGCTCGAGCAAGTACGCGCGGGCGACGGCGAGCGAAAGAGTCAGGCGGTAGGCGCCGAAGAGGGCCCAGGCGAGATCGGACACGAAGGGGCGTTCGCTTTCCACCTCGGCGGCGAGTTGCGCGTCGACTCTGGCCGACAGGCTGGATGCGAGGAGCCTGCGCAGGTCCGGGCATTTCTGCGCCCGTGTCATGGCTCCGACGCGTTCGAGAACAGCAATGATCCCTGCCGCTGCTCGGGCTCCATGCAAGGACACCGCCGCGGCCCAGACCCTCTGTACCGCGACGAGTCTGCGATGATCGAGCATCGCCTGGCGGGCGGACAGTGCTGCCAGGGCTCCGCCGCGCAGAGCCTCGTTTTCGGCGTCTCTTGTCTTCAGATCGGCACCGAATCGTTGCTCGGCCATGCGCAGGTCGCTGCGAATCGATTCGATCTTTCGATCGAACTCGTGCTGGACCGATCGCCCGAGCCGCTCGACGATTGCGGTCCTGCAGAGCCACAAGAGCGCGGCGAGCAGGCCGCTCGATGTCACCGCCGCAAGCCACGAATCTCCCATTGAAAGCCCCTTTTCCGTCGCTAGGCCGAGTGCTCCAGGATGAGTTGAGCTGCCGCCGAGTCGGTGCAGACCGTGCGGATCCGCAGGCCGCTTTGCTGGAGTTCGCTTTCAAGCAACAGTTTGCGGATCGCCAGCGCCTTCTGGGTCGTGCCCGCGACCAGCAGCAGGCCACGGATCCGCCCGAGCTGGTCCGAGTCGATGGTGAGCAGCCTGGCATTGATCGCTTCGATCAGCTTCAGCATCTTCTGGCGGTCGGCTTCCTTGATCCTGACGTCCGGCCTTTCCACGAACATCAGGCGATTGCAGACGTCGGCGATCGGGCAGTAGATGCCCTGGCTGTACTTTTCGGAGATGTCGACAAGTTCCTTCAGAAACTTCTTGATCGGGGCGAGGACGTTCTGGCCCGACGGCGACGCAGCGCCGGTTTCCCGCCTTACCTCCTGGTAGAAGCGGTGGTGTTCCTTCAGCACGCCCAGCCCGACGATCGCGACAGTCGGCGTGTGCTTCCGGTACTCGTCTCGATCCAGCCAGGTCTTCTTGCGCGCCGACTCGATGTCCTCATGGGCGATCGTCGACGAGATCTTTCTCAAGGTCATCAACTCCGAAAATGACATCGAGAAAAGCGCCGTGTGGAAATCGGCGTCCAGCACCGCGTTCAAGCCCTTTTCGTGACCCTGCGGGTACAAGTCACCGGTGAGCGACATGAGCGTGACGCCTCTGCTCGAAAGGGGCGTCAGCTTCTTCGCCCCTTCGACGGTGTAGTAGGGGCCGCGACCCGATCCAAGGCCGACGATGGCACCGTCGTCGATGTGTATTCCCAGTTCTCGCGCCAGCGCGTAGCCGATGTCGCGATGAATCCGGTCACTGTTGCTCTCGCTGCTTTCAACCACGATGGCGCCGGCGAGGGACGGGAATCTGGCTCTCAACTCGTTTTCGAGCGCGGTGTTCCGCGTCGGACTCTTGAGAGTCAGGTCCTCCCGCTCGACACGGCGGATTTCGACCAGCCGCTTCTGAAAGGCGACCCGAATCGCGAGCGTGATGGCGTTCTTCGGGCGGTGGAATTCATCGACCAGCACCTTGATCGCCAGTTCCCCCTGCCCCCTGGTGAGCGACCCGTAGCGGCGAAGCGTGATCGCGATCGCCTCTTCATCCGTGATCTGTTTGCCTCGCATATCGCCTCCCGAAGCGAAGGGGCCTGAAAAGAAGCTCGTTGGGGTACCCGAAGCCGGACCGTCGTGCGCCGGATCGCGCGATCAGCGGTTCGCGTGGGTCATGAAATAGACCGAGGCCTGGTGCAGCACGTCCAGGTCCCGCCTGGCGTCGGCGAGGATGCGACGCAGGCGCTTGTTTTCCTCCGCAAGTCGTTCGATTCGCGGATTCGCCGTCGCCGCGTCTTTGGCCGGAAGATCCTGCGCTCCGGCACCGGGGGACGATGCGCGAACGTCTCGCTCCAGGCTCGCTCGGCCGTTGTCCGCGACGTCGGGCCCGCCATGCTGGCGCAGCAGTTCCCGGACGCGGTCGCCCAGAAGAGCCGTACTCTTGGGGTCCTTGCACCTGGCGAGATAGGCATTGAGTTCGCGCAGCTTTGGCAGGCCGCTCTTGATGTCGCCTGAGCGCAGATACCACGCAGCAATTTCGAGGCAGGCGCGGTTGTCCTCGAAGTCGCCCAACTCCTGGCTTTCGTCCATCATGTCGCCCTCCGTGGTTGCTGTTGGACAAGAGACGCGGTACAGGGGAGGTAAGGTAACTTAAGACTCGTTTCGGGCATCAAGGAATTTGCGCCCTGCGTCGATCCGGATGACGCATTTGCACGAGAACAGGCCGAAAAATCGGCGTTGGCACGCGGCGTCGGTCCGATCTGCCCGAAGCCTGGCCGGCGATCGTGGTGTCCCAGGGCGGGCCGTCGAGCGAACCGCGGAGCGGGCCAGGCGCTTTCGAGCTCCACCTCTGAATCCGGGTGGCCGCTCGCCAGGGAGGGCACAGCCCTGAATTTGCCTGGCCACCGGCCTGTGATAGCGTGAAGCGAAAAGCGACGGTGCACGGTCGCCGGTCGCCACCGAAGTCACGCGCAAGAGGGGGAGGGAATCTTGCTCGGCCTGATGCAGCAACAGCCGCTGCTGATCTCGTCGCTGATCGAACACGCGGCGGGCGCGCATCCGGACGTCCCCATCGTTTCCTTTGCGTCGGATGGCTCGACGCATCGATGCAGCTACGCGCAGGTCGATCGACGTGCGCGCCAGGTTGCCGGCGCCCTCGCAGCCCTCGGAATCCGGCCGGGCGATCGGGTCGGCACGCTGGCCATGAACGGCCACCGGCACCTGGAACTGTTCTTCGGCACCTCGGGCATGGGCGCGGTGCTGCACACGGTCAATCCGCGCCTGTTCCCGGAGCAGATCGAGTACATCGTCAATCACGCCGAGGACCGGCTCCTGCTGTTCGACACCGGCTTTGCGCCGCTGGTCGAACGGCTGGCGCCGCGCCTGCCGTCGGTGCGCTGCTTCATCGCGATGACCGACCGCGCCGGCATGCCCTCCTGCTCGATTCCCAACCTGCTCTGCTTCGAGGAACTGGTGCAGGCGCAGGGCGCCGGCTTCGACTGGCCGCGCTTCGACGAGAACGCCGCATCGTCGCTGTGCTACACGTCCGGCACCACCGGCAATCCGAAGGGCGTGCTGTATTCGCATCGCTCCACGCTGCTGCACGCGATGCTGCTGTGCATGGCGGACGGGATCGCCCTGTCCACGCGCGACACGGTCTACCTGGCGGCGCCGATGTTTCATGTCAATGCCTGGGGCCTGCCGTACGCCTGTGCGCTCACCGGCGCGGCCATGATCCTGCCGGGATCGGCGCTCGATCCCGCCAGCATCTACCGCGGCATGCGCGACCAGCAAGCCACGGTCGGCGTGGGCGTGCCGACCGTGTGGCTGGCATTGCAGCAGCATGTCGAGGCGCAGGGCCTGCAGCCGCGCCAGGACCTGCGCCTGGACCGCATGCTGATCGGCGGAGCCGCGGTGCCGCGTGCCGTGGTGCAGTCGTTCGAGCGCGACTTCGGCACGCGCGTGCTGCACGGCTGGGGCATGACCGAGACCTCGCCGCTGGCCACCGTGGCCAATCCGCTGCGCAAGCATGCGGGGGCCACGCAGGAGCAGCGCATCGAGCTGCAGTCCCGCCAGGGCCGCGCGCCATTCGGCGTGCGCATCAGGATCGCCGACGATGAGGGCCGCAGCCTGCCGCATGATGGCCGCACCTCCGGGCACCTGCTGGTGCAGGGTTACTGGATCGCTTCGGCCTACTTTGGCGGGGCGCCCGGATCGATCCTCGACGGCGACGGCTGGTTCGACACCGGCGACATCGCCACCATCGACGCCGACGGCTTCATGCAGATCACCGACCGCGCCAAGGACCTGATCAAGTCGGGCGGCGAATGGATCTCATCGATCGAGCTTGAAAATGCGGCGATCGGCCATGCGTCGGTGGCGGAGGCCGCGGTGATCGCCATCGCCCATCCGAAGTGGCAGGAGCGGCCGCTGATGATCGTGGTCCGCAAGCGCGGCTGCGAGCTGACGCGGCAGCAGCTGCTCGACTACCTGGCGGACAAGGTGGCGAAATGGTGGCTGCCCGACGACATCGTTTTCGTCGACGAGATCCCGCACACCGCCACCGGCAAGATCCAGAAGATGAAGTTGCGCCAGCGCTTCCAGGGCTACTCGTTCGGCAGCCAGTGAGCCTGGCCCGTCCCGTGAAGCGCGCCAGGGGAGCCTGGCCCATCGGACGTTTTCAGCCGCCTCTTGCCCGCTTTGCGGGAAAGAGGCCGGGGGCGGGGGCGCGCAAGCGAGGTTCTGTCTGCCGCGCTCAGAACACCGCGTGGTCGCCTCGCTCGGCCACTGCGTCGCCGCGTACCAGGCGCTCGTAGTAGTCGAACAGCGTCTCGCGCCCGGTCGAGGGAGTTGCCGCCGCGTCGTAGCGGCCGGTGTCCGGATCCAGCACCAGCATCGATTCGGTGGCGTAGTAGCGGCCGATGCGCGCGAACTCGGCCTTGTCGGCCGCCGCGGGCACGATCCGACCGATGGCGCCGAGCACGCCGATGATGGCGTCGAGCAGGCCGACCGGCACCGATCGGAAGCGCGGCGGCCGCCCGAGCAGCGAAAACAGGTGTTCGCCCTGCTGGCGCGGCGTGATGGCCGCACCCGGTCCGCCGATCGGCAGCACCCGGTTGCGGCGGGCCGGATCATCGAGGCAGTCGACCAGGTAGGCCGCCAGGTCGCCATCGCTGATGGGCTTGCAGGCAGTCAGCGTGCCGTCGCCGAATACCAGGAACGGCCGGCCCTGCCGGACCCGCTCCACCTGCCCCGACAGCGACTTGAAGAGCGCGGTCGGGCGCACGATCGAGTAGGTCAGGCCAGAGGCTGCGAGCGCCTGCTCGAAGGCCAGTTTGGCGTGCTGGAACGCGAGCAGCGGCTTTTGCACGCAGATCGCCGACAGCTGCACCACCTGCGACACCTGGGCATTGGCCGCCGCCTCGAGGGCATTCAGGTGCGCCCGGTGGTCGATGGCCCACGCATCTGCAGGCGACCCGGTGCGTGACGCCATGCATGAGACCAGCGCGTCGAAACGCTCGCCCTGGAAACCGTCCCGGGCCAGCGACGCCGGCTCGCCGACATCGCCCTGCCGCAGCGTGGCGCCGGCAGGCAGTCGGGCGCCGTTGTCCGCACTGTCCTGCGAATCCGCGCTGGCGCCGTCGCCAGCACGCGGCCGCAGGAAGCACACGACCTCGTGACCGCGCCGGACCAGTTCGCGCACGGTCGCGCGGCCGATGGTGCCGGTGGCTCCGAGCACGAAGACGCGCCGCGGGTTCGGCGGGAAAGCTTGCGGGGAAGTAGGCAAGTCGGGCTGCGCCTGTGCGTTGCCGCGACCAGTTTAACCAAGGGGTGCTCTCGCAAAGCGAGGCTCGCGACGCTTGCCCGGTTCGCGCTAGCAGCCGCTGGTATAGGGTGTCACGACCGGCACGCCGCTGCCGTTGTAGGTGTACTGCACGGAGCACTGGCTCGGTGTCGGTGCGCTCTCGATGCGCCAGCCCGCATCGCCATTCGGAATCTGGCTGTTGCCGTAGCCGTAGAACGTGTAGATCTGGTATGGAACCGCCGCCGAGGAAAGATAACAGCCCCCGGTAGGGACGCTGGCGTCGCCCTGCATCACGCCGATGCCGTCGCACCATCGATCCGGATAGCCGCTCCAGATCCGCACCGGCGTGCCGTCATCCAGCGTGACCCAGGTGATATTGACCTGCGTGCCCGGCGTGCCATTGCCGCGCACGCTGGTCAGGGAGTGCATCTGCGCGATCGAACTGCGCACCGCGCCCGCCAGGCTCTTGATGGCGCCGGCGCGCGCGTCCGCGCCCATCGCGTTGAACCTCGGCAGCGCGAGTGCCGCGAGGATGCCGACGACCAGGATGACCACCACCAGTTCGATCAGCGTGAAGCCGCGCGCCGCGCGAGCGCAGCGGGTCGGACGGACCCCGCGTGCCAGCAGTCCGCTGGTTCCGGTCCCGCCCGGCGGGCAATTTTTCGTAAGGCGATACATTCCGAAATCCGGTGAAACACCCACAAGCCGCGCGGCCGGTTATGACCGGTCAGTTCAGGGCGACCCGACCATGTTATTCCTGGTGGCAGAAGCGGGAACCGCAAGGTTTCGCGAAGATGGGGGTCAATTTGTGGCTTAGACCGCCCGAAGCACTCCAAGGCAGCAGACCGTGGCAACTCTGAAGCAACTGCTCGGAACCGAACTGCCGATGACCCAGGCGCCGATGGCCGGCATCCAGGCCGGCGTGCGGCCATCTAACGTCAATCTCTGCTTCCATGTTCCCGCCCGCCGGATGCCGCGCGCGAGCTGGCGGCAGGCCTGAGAACGCCATGACCGCTTCGATGAGGGATCGGGTCAGATCCGCGCATCCACCGCAGTGCGCCACACTGCGTCGATCTTGTTGTAACCCCGGTAGTTCGGGTGGATCTCGTTGATGAAGTCGCCCGAGTCCCCGGTGCTGCCCGGATCGGCCAGCACCAGGTTGGCCTGCCCCTTCGTGTCGATCAGGAACACGTTGCAGCCGGCGTCCTTCGCCGCCGCGCTGGCGACGATGCCGTCGAGCAGCTGTCCGAGCCGGTCCAGCAGGTTATTCGACAGGGCCAGCCAGTCCTGCGCGGGCACGGCGTAGGCGATCATCGCCGCGCTCAGCCACGGTCCGAATCCGAAACCGGCGCCGGCGGGCCGCGGCATGACACAGGCGTAATTATGGAAGAACAGCGGCTTGCGCCGGTTGATGCCGCTGTCGCGCTGCTGCACCAGCTGATCGAACCAGTACGCCATGTGATCCGAGAAGGCCTTCCAGCCAGGCGCGCTCACGTACTGGTCAACCGGCACCGTGTCGCCGCCGCGCTGCGCCGAGGTCAGCAGGATCTGCTGCTCCGGGCCGCTGGCCGCTCCGGGCGCCGTCAGCGCCGCAGCGATCAGGTCGTTGCCGCCGCCCGACAGGAAGATCGCGTCGAATTCGACCGCCAGCTTGCCGCCCGCCAGGAAGCGCATGAAGTGCGGATCCTGCATCCAGTCCACCATCAGGCGCAATTCCATGCCGGGCCGCGCGCAGTTGACGACGGCCACCGAGCGACTCAGCACCAAGCCGTCGAGGATGTTGCCGGTCAGGCCGGGCGGAAGTGCGCCGAGCGAAAACCAGGAGTCACCCTGCGCCAGCACGCGCCGATCGATGCCGACCGGAAACGCTTCTTCCTCGCCCTGGTTCTCGAGGCGATTCGGATCGACGAAAGTCACCGCGAAATCGGCCATGACCCTGCCACGTCGGTTGTCGTGTCGTGTAGCGGGACGGTACGCCGGGGTCGTGGCGGCCACAACTGAGCGGGGTCAAGAAAAGGCCGGGCGCGCGGCCCGGCCTGCAATGCAGTAAAGCGTCTCGTTACTTGAGGGTCAACACCGGCATGGTCTGCGATCCGAGCGTGCGGCTAGCGCAGCCCGGCAGCCGCCTGGCTGCGCGCCCTGAGCACCTGCGCCGAGGATTTCACCGCGAGCGCGCGCTGCAAGCGCTCGCTGGCGGCCGGGTGGGTGCGGATCAGCGAGGTGCTCTGTGCGTCGTGACCGGAGAGCTTGCGGAAGAATTCCAGCATCTGGTCCGGGTCGAAGCCGGCGGCGCCGGCCAGCAGCAGGCCGGCGCGGTCGGCCTCGAATTCCTCGGCCAGCCATTCCGGGCCGAGCTTAAGGCTCAGGCCGAGGTCGAAATCCAGCTCTCCGACCATCGAATCGACGGTCCGCGACACCGCGCGCGGGACCAACGCCGCCGCCACCGTCAACGCTTCGTTCTCGTGCTGCAGCAAGGCGTGGCTCATCTCGTGCGCCAGCACGAAGGCCAGCTCGGCATCGCTGAGCTTGAATTCGTCGATGAAGCTTTCGGAGATATACAGGCGCCCGCCGGCCAGCGCCCACGCGGTTTCGCGCGGATTGGACCCGACCGCCAGCTGCCACTGCAGCGGCGGGCCGTCGATCACCGTAGCGGCCGCCCTGACAAGCTGGGCGAAGATGCGGGTGAGCCGCTCGCAGTGCCTGGCGCAACCCATGCGTCCGCCATTTTCCTCGACCGCGATGCGCTCGCGATAGGTGTGTTCGGCGTAGACGTCCAGTTCGGCGGCGGCAAAGGCGAGCTGCGCCGGCGCCGGCGACTCCAGCACCGGCTGCGCGCGGCAATCGGTGCACAGCGCCTCGAACGTCAAGGCCAGAGCGAGCAGATTGCGCACCATGGAGCCACCTTCCATGTAAAGG
>Ga0209698_10005539_pt1 | contig 13640 bp, 6 predicted proteins | sample LitLauG_LLR_2012_FD_187203 | JGI IMG/M metagenome (GOLD analysis project Ga0209698, IMG submission 187203) | Freshwater sediment microbial communities from Pennsylvania, USA - Little Laurel Run_MetaG_LLR_2012 (SPAdes) (version 2) | ecosystem: Environmental > Aquatic > Freshwater > Creek >... | reverse complement strand
GAGGCTGCCGTGAAGGAAGATGCGCACGGCCTGGCGCGCGAGCCGCGCGCGCTCCGGTTCGGCGGGGCGCACGCTTACCGCACGCAACATGCGCACGCGGATGCCGCCCAGCACCAGGAAAACGAACTGCTCGCAGGCCAGGTCGACATCCTCGAATTGCACCAGTCCGGCCTGTACCGCTTGTCGCAGGTAGCAGGCCAGTGGCGCCATGTCGAGCAGAGCGCCGTTCCGGTCGTAATAGCCTTCGATCATTTCCGGGAAGCGGCGCGCCTCGACCAGCAGCAGCCGATGCAGGGCGATCATGTCGTCGCGGGTGCCCATTTCGAGCAGGTGCAAGGCAACCTCATACAGCGCCTCGCGAGGGTCCGGGGCCTTGATGACGATCTGGCGCAGCCCATCGACCCAGGCGCCGCGCAGGCCTTGGACCACGACGGCAAAGAGGCCGGCTTTGTCACCATAGTGGTCATAGAGCGTCTTCTTGGCGACGCCGGCTTCGCGGGCGATGCGGTCCAGCGTGGTTTCGGCATAACCCATGGCCAGGAAGGCGCGCTGCGCCACGCGCAACACGCGCAACTGCCGGGCCTCGGCGTCCTGCCGGCTGGGCCGCCCGCCGGCGCGTGATCGGGCGGCGCGCCCCTGGGCCGGTGCGACGCGGGTGTGTGCTTTCATGCGGTTGGAAACTAGCCCGTTTCGTTTCGCTGGTGGCATAAGCATGATTCAGTGCAAGCGCTTTGTCAAAATCGCTGGTTGCCCGCTCGCTATCCACCGATTCCGTTGCGATTGGCTGTTGTTATTGGCCTCGACCGAGACGGGTGCGTCAAGGTCAGGTGTGCGCGAATGCGGGTTTCGTGTCCGTGGACGCGCGATTCGACGGTCAGATTCCCAGCTGCTTCCGACAAGACCTGTCACGTGCGCGGGAGCACGGGTTTATCCCGGCGGCGCTGCACAGCAGTGTCGTCCACGCCGCCGGCGGCTACTGCGAAGGCGTCCCGGACGCACACGGAAGGGGCAGGCGCCGCTGGGACCGGTGGCCGGCCATGCGCGCCACCCGTCTGGAAAAACCGCGTTTGACGCGGTATCCTGAGAGCGGTCGCTTGGCTGGCGTTGCGGATGGGCGCCGACCTGATCCGGCAGTCTGGGGCGCAAGGGGCGTCATGGCGCCGGCTCGCAACCCGTGGGGCCATATGAGCCCTTAAACCGTCCGCCGTGGGTCCCCGGGCGGAATTGTTCCTAGGAGTCGGAAATGACAGTATTCTTTGCAATCTTCGGTGGCATAGCGGCATTCGCGGCGATCGCCTATTTTATTGTTCGCACCTGAGCGGCCGCGCGGCTGGGTGCGCGGAGCTCGGCCGGCGATCTTGTTCGCGGCCTCGCGGGCCGGGGCACGACACTAGTACGATCAAGCAAGGAATTGCGCGCTCGACAGTCACAACGCAAGTTCCCGAAGGCGTCTACGGCAAAGGTGAATTTTGCCCCGGCGCACGGACGACTGCCGTGGCGCGGGCTTTGCACACGGCGGCACATTGGCAAGCCTGCAGCGCGGTATCGCTCGGTACCACGGGCAGAAGCTGCACCTTGCGCGGCAAGACGGCGCCAAATTGGACATGGCACCGCCCGGTATAAAGGTCGCCATCACAGGCCGGGGTAATTTCCGTTCGCGATGTCTTCCAGCACCGTAGGGTGCGTCGGCTCCCAGCCAAGCAGCGATCGGTCTGCGCCGCGGCCGCCATCTGGGAGAAGTCTTGCTTGTATCCGAGGTGCACGACACCGTGGGCAAGCGCCGCTGCGGCCCGCAGACTAGCCAGATAGTCAAGGCTGCACCACCTCGGCGCCTAGCGCGGCAACCTTGGCTGCAGACTCGTCGCTGCGGGCGAGGCCCAGGACGTGGTGCCTCGCGGAGATGATTTCCTTGACGCTTGCCGAGCCGATCCAGCCCGAGGCGCCGGTGACAAGGATTTGCATAAGACCCCAATTTATGTCATTTAATGACATCATTGTGGCCCTATGATGTCACTTGATGTCAACACTATGGGAACGGCATGGCACGCTGGGAGCCTGATGCCGAAGGCCGCTTTCGTTCCGCGGCCATCGAACTATTCGGAGAGATCGGCTACGAGCGGACGACCGTAGCCGCCATCGCGGAGCGTGCGGGGCTGACCGCGCGCACATTCTTCCGCCACTTCGCCGACAAGCGGGAAGTACTCTTCAGCGGCGCGGAATCATTGCAGCGAACAATGGTCGATGCGCTTGCCAACGCGCCGGCGGAAACGTCGGCGGTCGATGCGATCGCGGCAGCCTTGGTGAGGGCGGTCGACTTCTTCGATGACGATCGTCGCCCATTCGCGCGCCTGCGCAGTTCCGTGATCGCCGCCAATACGCAACTGCACGAGCGGGAACTGATCAAGATGGCGATGTTGTCCGCGGCGCTCGCGCAGGCGCTTCGCGCGCGCGGCGTCAACGAGCCGGACGCAAGCCTCGCTGCCGAGCTGGGCATCGCCGTCTTTCGAGTCGCGTTCGCGCAATGGGTCGGAGCGGCAGAGCAACGCAGCTACGACGAGATTGTGTACCAATCGCTCGCACAACTTAGAGCGCTCACGGCGCGCTGACCGGCTTGCTTCAAAGACTCGAACCACGGGCCCCTCGGCTTTGACGACGGTTTCATAGCGCAAGGGTCGTGCTGCTTGCGGCGAATGCAGCGAATGGTTGCACGCAAGGCAATGGTGCGCCGCGCGCAGGCGTCGCCTGCATTAGGGGGCCTATCGTTTCGATCGTTCAAAAAAAATGGGCGCGTCGTCGCCTTGGTCTGGTTGGCGTAGGCCGAAATCACGTCCGCAGCAGGCCCTCGAGGGGAGCAATGTGGCCGCTGCCCGGGAACACCTTTTCATTCAATGCGGCCTCGCCCAGTCCCATATGTCGGGCCAGGATTGCCTTGAAGACGGACCGAAGGTCGGTGGTTGCAGGGATGTCGCGCTGCTCATAGAGCCGGTCGGCGGCCAAGCCGGGCCATTGTCCGGCGACACGCCCTCCGCGAACCGCACCGCCGGCCAGAAACATGGCGGCTCCCGTTCCGTGATCCGTTCCCCCGGTGCCGTTGATCGCGGCCGTACGGCCAAATTCGGTGACAGCCACGATCACAGTCCGGGACCAGGCAAGCGGGGCCGCGTCGTAAAAGGCGGCAAACGCATCATCGAGCTCCCGAAGTTTGCGGCCCAGGATCAAGGCCTCGTTGGCATGCGTATCCCAGCCATAGTCCTCCACGAAACCAATGCGTGGGCCGTCGGGTAGCGCCAGGAAGTTGCCCGCAACTTTCATGAGCGCGGGCAGGCGCGGCGCCGCATCGCCGCGGCTCGCGGTTCGCGCGCCTGCCGCCATGGCGGAGTCCGAGCCGGCCGCAGCGCCGTCCTCGTCCTCGGTGAGCAGCGAGTAGCCCGTGTCTTTGCGTGCGCACGCCTGCGCAAATGCGGCGGCGAGATGCCGGTCTTCTCCGTACAGCGGCTCGAGCCGCTGCAGCAGCACGGGGTCGATCGCCTTCGGCAAGGGAGGCGACCAAGTTTTGACATCGACCGGTCCGCGCAGGATCAACGGCATGACGGCGGTCAGGGCAAGACTATCCCTTCCCAAAAGGGTCGCGGCGGCGCGGTTAAGCCAGCCGGTTTGCGCCCCGTAGGGGGTAGCCGTTCCGTTTTCGAGGCAATCCTGGGCATCGAAGTGCGAGCGGCCCCGGTAGGGCAGCGCCACCGCGACCAAGGGCAGCAGATCGCCCCGCGCATAGAGCCGGGCGGCAAATGCAAGCTCCGGATGCAGCGCGAAGGTGCCGTCAAGCTTCCAGGCCGCCTGAGATCCGTCCGGCGCCAGCGCCAGCGGTCCGCGCAGACGCGCGTAGTCCGGATCCCCGTAGGGCGGCACTGCGTGCAACCCGTCGAGTCCGCCTCTGAGCATCAGAACGAGGAGGCGGGAGTCGGCGCCGGACGCCGCGGTGCCCAAGCGGGGCCACAGTGCCAATGTCGCTGCACCTGCCCCCATCGTGGCAAGCGCATGACGACGGGTAAACGTGCCCATCATGCCCTCCACTGGAAAGCGGGGCTTGCAATCAGGATGGCGATGGCCTGCCCCTGGGATTCTGCGCGTGCCAGCGCCTGCCGCGTCTGCGCGTCGAGCCGCGGTCCGAGCACGGCGTACGCGCGCGCCATAGCATCCGGACCCTGACGGGGCGAACGCTCGCCCAGCGCCTGGGCGATCTGCATGCGCTTGTAAATGGCATCGGGGGTGATCCACTCGTCAGCCAGATCGGAAAAGCCGGCGGGAGAGCGCGGCTGCAGCGAGGGCTGCCCCAGGCGCATCAAGGCCCCTTCCCAGGGACGCGGAGTCTCACCGATGGCTACGCTCGCGCCGCGTATTGCAGCGATGACAAAATCCTGGGGCGTGCGGAACTTGCGCGCCTGCGGCTCCCATGCCTGCGGCGCCTGGATCAGGGTCCGATACATCGGCGCAAGGTTGCCATCGCTATCAAGGTAGGCCCGCGCAATGCGCTGCACGAGCGCCGGCGGCGGCGTGTCGGCGACGAAGTGCCGTGCCATCCGGGTCGCCAGGTGGCGTGCCGTGGCAGGGTGCATTGCGAGGTCGCGCAGTATCGCCTCGGCCTGGGCTTGGCCGTCGTCCGCATAGCGCCGGCCCAGGATCTTTCGTGCGCCAGGCTCGTGCGCAGCCTCGCGATAAAGAAATGTTCGGGCCGGCACATCGCCGCCATCGAGCGCATCGGCGACCAATCGGGGCATGCTCCATCCGGTTAGCGCGCGCGCGAGCTCGGTGACATCGTTCTGCGAATAGCCCGCGTCGGCGCCAAGCGTGTGAAGCTCCAGGATTTCCCGGGCCAGATTTTCATTCAGGCCGCGCGTGCGTGCTGCCGCGCCTTCGGCGCGAACGGGCATGCGCTGCGCCATGCGTGAATTGGGGCCGATCGATTGGACCTGGTCCAGATAGCGCAACATTGCCGGGTGCATCTCCACCGCCAGGAGCAGGTCCACGTAGCGGCCGTTGATATGCGGCCGGATGGCCTCGCGCTCCATGGGCAACGCGTATACGCGCGCGGAGAATTTGTCGGTGGAGACGGAGAAATGGTTCGACCAGAAGCGCACCAGCCGCTCCGCGAAAGGCGTGGCGGAATTGGCCGCGACCGTCCAGCGCGCGAGATACTCGCGCTGCAAATCGGCGCCAAAGCTGCGGCGGTAGAGATCTGCGGGGTTGCCGCTGGAAGCGGCGCCCGCATCGGTATTGTCCGAGGAGCTTCGACCGCGCCTCCGTCGTGCAAGGCGCGCAATCTCTCCCTCGCGCTTCATGTAGTCGATACTGCTGGACAGGCCAAGGAATGCCGCTCCGCCGTCGGGACCCGAGCGCAGTTGCGACGCCAGCCAATCGACCGGATCGCCAGGCACGCGCTCGCCCGGGCGCGCTCCGAGTCCGAATCGGTTTACGGCGCTCATGGCCTCTGGTGACGGATCGTCCGCCATTTTTGAGTAGGTTCCGGCTGGAAAAGAAGTGGCGGCTCGCCTGCGCAACTGCGACCGATCTTATCGACCGAATCGACGCAAGCGCAACCCGCAGTTGTAAGCAAAAGCTTCCACCAGGTGCCCGCACGTCCGCCCGCATGCAAGGCAGCTGTGGGGCGCGCAAACGGACCACATGGGCGCGGCGAGCGGCGATTGCAGCGATGATGGCGCCTCGTTCGCCTTCGTCTGTCGATACGCCTTCAATTCGCTTTTGCCGGACCAGGGAACAGCGCTATGCCGTCGGGCGGCGCCTCCGAGACGCGCGGGATGCCGTCGTCGGGTTCATGACCGATCGGATATCAGCGCCCGCGCGTACCGTGCACACACGCACACACGAAAGTGGAACACGTGAGCACCTATCGATTGCTTCCCATGCGTGCAATCGTGCCACCCACGGCGACAGGGGGAACGACTGTCCCCCCTGATCGCGCAGTCGATCAGCGCCTCTGCGCCGTGAGGCCGCTCAAAATTGCGAGATGAAGTTGCGGCCCTGCGAGTCGGTGTACCAGATGCTCATACCCGGCGCGTTACCGCTGGGAATGACAGCTTGCGGAACCGTTGCCTGCACGCTTGTCGCTGCCGGCGAGGCAAACCTCTGGATGTTGACATTGTTGCTGGCGTTTGCTCCCGTGGGCAGGTAGAAATTGACCTCGCTAATCGACATCCCCGGGGCGGTCGGCGCCGTCCAAGTGATGGTGGTGGTGCCCCCGGTTGGGGCAAGCGAAGCCAGGCTCGGCGTTGCCACGGCATTCGTGGCAAAGACGCCCGTCAACTGGGTCGACAGCAGCGGCGCAACTTTCAACGTGCTCGTGTACTGCGCCAGTTGCACATCGTCGGCCAGATTTGTCGGCGTGCCGTTGTCGTAGTACAGCGTGAAGGTATACACGCCACCCGGGGCCAGGGTGCCGATCACCGAGTCGGTCATCCAGTACATTGAACTGTTGCACTCACCGCCCTGCCCATTGCCGATGAATTGCGGCGTGGTCGTACCGACGTATGTCGTCGGTCCTCCCGCGGCCAATTGCAGGCCGTTGCCGTTGACGCCGCCATTGGCAAAATACAGCAATCCAGCGGTGGGCAGACCGGGGCCGGTGATGATGGCATAGCTGAGCGACTTTCCAGTGGGAATGCCGCCGTTGTCCTTCACGTCGAATTCCAGGCCCGAGCACGTGATGGCGCTGGCGTTGCCGGCCGCATTGGGCATTTCCTCCGCCGAATCTGGGTGCACTTCGGCACCGGCAATGCGCTGGTCGCCCAGGATCAGCCAGGTTCCGCTGCTCGATTTGTACATGACGAAATCGTGCGTTCCGCCGTTGGCCCCAAATACGACATCGTAGGACGCGGTTGCCGTAGATGGAACTGCGGCCGTGGCATACGCGGGCACAGGACCCAGGCTGAGGCTGCGGTTTGCACCCACCTTCCCCTTTCCAAGAACCTGCTGCAGGAACGCGGACAGGGTCTGGCCACTATCGCGAAAACCGGTCTGGTCGAACAACGCAAGCAGTTGCGGATTCGAGGCCGTAGTCGTATTTGTCGCTAGAAAGTTCCCGAACGCCGCGAGCACGGCCGTGACGCCCTGCAGGTCGGTGACCGCGCCCGCTGTCGTGCCGGCCGTGGAGATGGGCGTGGTGTTGGGCGTCGTGGCCGCGAGATTGTTGGCTACCGAGGCGCCATTGAGCGCATTGGTGATCGTGGCGATCTTCGTGAGCGGATCGACGTTAACGCTCAGGACGTTGAGCAGCGCATCGATCCCGGTGCCGTTGGCCTGGAACGAGCTGTGCAGCAGGTCCACCGTGGTCGATACGCCCAGCTGCGTGAGCAGGGGCGCGAGCTGGGCTTCCAGCGCAGCCTCTCCAGCTGCGAGCGCCGCTGGCGTGAGGAGCGTGCTGTAGTTGGCGTTGTTGAAAATGTTGGTCGCCAGGTCGTGACCGACATTGGCGATCACCAGGCTTGTCAAGGGCGTGATGTCGATGGTGCCCTGCCCGCTGCTGTTGATGTCGGCAGCCGTGCCGGCCGAATTGAGCTGATACGTGACGCCGGCAATCTGGTAGCTGATCTCCACCATGAACGGCGGATGAAAGCCGCTGTTCAGGTTGAAGGTGTAGTTGCCGTTGCAATCGGTGGCCGTGGTGGCGGTCTGTGCCGGGATCGAAGAGTCGCGCAGGGTGACGACGCCATTGAGGGAGCCCCCCGTGCAGGTGCCGCCGGTTATCGGATTACCGGTTGCGGCCGTGCCGGTGATGGTGGTTGCGGCGGCGGCACCAGTGCCGCCGCTACTGCTGCTGCTGCTGCCGCTGCCGCAGCCGGCCAGAAGCGCGGCGCAGAAGGCTGCAAGAACGAATGTCGGTTCCAGTCCTGGGATTTTCGCGATTTGCATTGGCATGCTGCGCTGCTCCGGGCATTTGGCCGCACTTTCCGCTGGCGGCAGGAGGGCATAGGAATTTTCCTACTGCCCCGGAACGATACAGCGCGAAAATCTTCTTCGATACTGTAAAAAAAATCAGTGCGCTATTGCCCCCCGCTTCGCATTTCGCCAGTCTGACTTTCGGAGGGAATCAATGCGATTGGAGTTTGCAACAACCGAGAAAACTCGAAAATTCAGTGTTGGGATTTGTCATTGTTACACGCACGCCACATGTACAACAAACCAAGGATTTGAGCGCTCGACCGTCACGACGCGAATTCCCGAAAGCGTCAAAGTTAACCGCAAATTCTGCACCGGATCGCCGACGACAGCTTTGGGGCGGATCGCGGCTGTAGCAGCAACCGCCTATGGAATTGCTTTTACACGTGCTGTTGACCTACTGCGGGAATCCGGGTTCTCCAAAAACGGCAACGAAAAACCTCGGAGGCGAACATTCAAGGACATGTGACCGTCGACAGCGTCGCCGCGAGCGACATCGCATCGAACTCAATCCTTCAAGACAAATCCCAGCAAGGCCTCGCGCCGCCCCAATTGCCCACAATCTTCTCGATTGGATGCGAAGTGTGACTTTTCCGCATCAGAATAGCAGCGGTAGAGCGGCTGCGTATTGGGCTCCTGGCTAGCGAATGCAAATCCGGCTGCACGCACGCGCTCATAGTCCTGTGTCTCGCATACGCCCTTCTCGATCAGGATATGGTCGGGATGCCCTGGCCATTTGCTGACGCATTCTTCTAGCGCCACGGTCTTGCGCGTTGCTTCGGGCGCTGGCATCAAATAGCCCGACTGCTCGATCAGCCGGTAGGTGCTCCAGTTACCCGGCAGGGGCGCAATCGTCGAGACGTGGTCGTGATGGGCAGCGTCATACCAGTGCGCCAGCATGACGCCTGATGCGAGCTCGTCGCCTTTTCGCGAAGCCCAGATATCGACGGGCCGGAACACGAGGTAGCGCTTGTCAAAGCCTTCTTTGGGCTTGAGATACATGTAGACCATGAGCCAATGATCGCCAAGCACGTTCAGTCCGGTCTTGGCATCGATCAAATCGTGGTACGCGACCAACTCAAGGCCGTTGCGGCGCGACCAATCTCCCGGCTCGGCCGGCATCAGGGGTCCGGGGAACGGGTCGATGAAATGGATGCGATCCTGCGAAAGCGAGATGCCGATCCCGGCGCCCTTCCATTTGACGGCGATCGTCTTGTCGGCACTTGACCAGTAGCCCACGGCCAACGCATCCACAGGGCTCGACAGGCCGCCGACTCCAGGCTCGCTGAAGCTGCCTTTGTAGAATTTCTTCCAGTTTCCAGGCCCCGGTTGTGCAACCGGCGCGCGGGCGAGAAACGTGTAGCCGCCGTTCCAGGACTGTCCGCCGTTGCGCAAGCAATAGGCGTAATAGAAACCGTCCTTGTCCTTGATCACGGTCGGGCAGCTGTCGCCGGTGTTCTTGCCAGCCGCAGATGGGTCGGGGCCGGTGATGATTGGGCCCTCGATCTTCCAGGTCAGGCCGTAGTCGGACGAGGTGGCAAGCGTCATGGAGGCGTGGGTCTGTCCCTTGGCATAGTTGCAGGCGGTCTCGTTGTGGACCCAGCCGATCAGCGTTTTTCCCGCAAGTTCCACGTGCTGGATCCATTCTCCGCAGGACGACGGACTGCCCGCCGCTCCGGGATTGAGCACGGTCTTCGCAGGGCCGCCCATGCTGTACGGCTCCTTGCCGTCGATGGCGAGCGTGCTGCCAAGCGCCGTGAAACCGCGAAAGCGCCCGTCCGGAAGTCTCGCCTCCGTGAACCAGCTGTCGGCAATTGCGCCCGGCCCGCGGGCCACGTAGGGCACGCCGACACGCACGCGAATTCCGCTTGCGGAGCCGGGCCCAGACATGGTTGGTGAGGCAAGGGGAGCCCCGCCGCTCGCGCCGGCCGCGGCATCCTGCGCGCGCGCCCTAATGATCCTGTCCGTCGAGACCGGGTCGATCCACACAGGTCCCGCGCCCTCCATCGGGTTGTTTGCTAGATAGACGTTGTGGGCGTGCGTGATGACGATCGAACCGTTGAGATTGGGATCGGCGTTCGGTATGCGCAAGAGATTCGTGTTTTTGAATTCGTTGTTGACCACGACCACGCCATTGGCTCGCGAAATGAACAAACCCGGACCCTGGAGGTCGCTGAATTTATTGGCGTCGAAGATCAGACCTGCGTGGACCGGGGTCAGTGCATCCACGTTTTCGCGGTTCTGAATCACGGCCACTACGATGGCTCCTTGGGCCGCATCCAAATTGGGGGTCGACGCAACGGTCGGGAAACTGCCGACATTCGAAAATCGGTTACCGCGAAAGATGACGTTTTGCACTCCCGGACCCTCGCCATAGCCATCGCCGGCAACGATGGCGTGCGCCGTCTGCCCGGTGAACGCATTTTTTTCCACGAGGCCATGCGACGACTGCACGAACAGTCCGCGTTCACGGTTGAACATGAACTGATTGTTCCTGATTACAAAGCGCCCGCTGACCCGCGACAGGTCGGCAAGCTGAGTGGCCGCCTGGGGGGCAGCATCCTTCATCGTGAGACTCAGGCCAGCTTTCTGATTGGCTCGGGATTGCAGGCGGGCGCTTCCCAGGAAGCCAAACGTACCGTCAAAGAACCCGAGCGTATCGGTGCCCGCGTTCCAGCCATAAGGCGCGTAGGAACTTTCGCCCCCTGCGGTCCAGTGCAGCGAACCGTCAGCCTCGCGTTCGAACGAGCCGACCGCACCATGGATGTTGATGCCGTCGTCCCCTTGGTAACCGAAGGTACTATCTTCGATGATGATGTCGCCGGTGTTGTCCGCTATGTGAACCGCGTCCGCCTCGCTCGAAACGAGCCTGGCGGCGTTCAAGCGCGTGACGCTGCAGTGCGAGAGCCGATAACCGCCGCCGCCGGAAAGCAGGAAGCCCAGATAAGGGCTCGAGTAAACGTGCACGTTCTCGAAATCGAGGTTGTAACTGCCGCCGGTCTGAATCGCGTTCTTCCAGGGGTCCCGGCCCCAATGCCGGACCATGATGACATCGCCGACCTTGAGGTGAAAGTTCCAATACGGAATTTGAAAGTTGTTGTCGCCCAAATACATCGTGCCCTGGTTGTTGGTGTATTGCTCCCGGTAGTCCTTGAGCGCGAGATGCGGATTCTTCGGATCGCTTCTGGCGTCCCAGAGCGACAAAGCGACGATATGGGTTTTTGCGTTGACCTGGTACTGGGGCGCGACCTTGATCGTCATGGTGTGCCGCGCCTGATCGGTCGAGGCAATTGTCGCGACCGAGGCCATCAGCTCGTTGGGCCAGTCGACATCGAAATTCCTGAAGATGACCCGCTGCGAGCCGCCGATCGTGACACCAGCCACCAGCGGCGAGGCGAAGTTGAGAGTCGAACCTTGTCCGTCGATGGTCAGATCCCTGGCTCCCTGGATCAGCCAGTGGCCCGGGCTGTTGACCGGCGGCGCAGAGAAGTTATAGATCGCTTTCGGAAGGATCAGGGCTGCGTATCCGCCCGAAATCGCCTTCTGCGTGGCGCGAGCGAAATATTCATTTGCGTCCTGGCCCGGGGCGATCGGAGCAAAACGGAGTATCTTGCCGGGCTGTGCCGGAGCGGGCGCCTTCACAAGGACGCGAACGTCGCTCCCGTCCGGCCCTTGGAAGACTTTCACGAAGTCACCTGGCGCCGGCGCCTCGGTACTTGATCGCGGAATGTACTTGGAGAAAAGCGGACCGTAAGCCTCCAGTGCCTTCTGAAGGCTTGCGTCAAAATGGGCCAGGGTTTCTTGCGAGGTCGTTTCCGTCGCACCTGCCTCAAACGCGAGAATGCCGAGCGCCGCGAAGACCCCGCTGAAGGCAGTAGTCATCCGCGTCCTTGGCTTGCGAGGATAGACTGGAAATTTGGTGCGCACACGAACCCTATCTTCGTAAGACGTCCCTCCCGACGTAGTAGCCGGGTGTCATGTGGAACGATTATCGGATTCTGGCGATTACGGGGTGCACCGGGAATCACGTGCAATGGTCGGTATGGGCGAATCGTGCACTTTCGCCTCGAGACCAATCGTCAACGCGAATGACCGATTGCACCTTCTTTAAGGGCGGTTTGCCAAAGTCGGCGATGCAGCCCTTGACGACCCCTGCAGCTCGGGAACGGCGCAGCGGCGGCATTCTTCTATAGCGGCGACTATGGTAGATCAGGCTTGGGGCGGACGACCTCAAGCAACCGGCGACCTTCAAACCGCAGTCGCAGCCTCGGCGTGCAGCCTTGTGTGCCGCACATCATTTCCGTCAAAGTTTGCGCCTAATCTTGATTGCGTTTGCACTTAAATTTGACACGGGCCAAAACTGGATTTCGTCAAAAATACGCACACGCAATAATTGAATGATTTCAATGAGGTGGGCTGCCCCTCGTCACAACGCAAACGCCGCGAATCGCCAAAGATACGCGAAAATTTTCCGACCTCCGACGTGCAGTCGCAATAGTGCCCCGTGACGTCAAAACTAGTGCCAATTGGAATATCCTTCCACGGGGTTTGTTCCTTGGAGCGGTCCCATGGCCAGGATTCTGCGGGCCTTTGGTATGGGCATTTTTTTGGCGCGCTTGTTGCTGAGCCGACGCGCTAGGGACGAATTCGAACTGGCGGTTACGGACTTCCGGGAGGGAATGCACGCCACTGCCGCAATTTTGGCAAGGATGCGCGCTGAAAGAGCAGGAGAGCGCCCCCCCTTATCCTCGTCGCGAACAATCCGTCTTCTTGATGGTCGCCAGATGGAGTTCGTTGTCACCGAGGGGGCGAGTTGCTAGGTGCGCGCGCAGGCGTACGGCGGCGGCCGAACGATCGCATTGCAGAGGCGGCGGGTTGGGGAAAAGCATGCAGGAAGTTGGAAAGAAGGAAGTGCCCTTTGTCTCCAAGATCATTTGCGATCGGTGTGGCTTTGAGGAACTTGCCGATCGCCCTTCTTCTTTTGAAATGACTTCTATCGCTTTCAGAGCCGGCTACGGTTCGAAGTTTGGTGATGGGTCGCTTGTAGCCATAGATCTGTGCGAGTCGTGCCTACTCGATGTGCTCGGCCCGTGGCTTCGTGTTACGGAAGATGATCCTTTGACGCCCAAGCTTTCTCGATTTGATCGGAAGATTCACGGCGGGGAATTTCCATTCCAGAAGTGAAGCGTTTCCACTGAAATGCCGTTTTACGTGGGTAGAGCCCGCTATTAAGAAGGAAGCTCGTCCCACACGCGGCCCGCAAAAGCTCTGCAGTTGGCTTTCTGAATTGCGACCGCGGAAATGCCGTCGCAGACGGCGCTGCCGCAGGGAGTCCGACAGTTGAACCTGCGCGAACTTCTGGCAGGTTGCGACCCAATCAAATGTTGCGCCTACAACCAACCCCTTAAACGCCCGCCGCGTGACATGTAAGACTCAAGGAGGCCGATCGGCCGCTTGCAACTTAATAGGACTGGGTCAGTCAGTCTGCATTTGGTGCGCCGCACACCAATTCCGTCAAATTTAGCGCCTAACTTTGATTACTTTTGCGCCTAACTTTGACGGATCCCAAACCTACAAGCTCAGTGTAGGTTTGTTGATTCCGTCCGAAATCTAGGCCAAAAAAACGCAAATTCCGGCTGAAAACTGGGCCACGTTGAGCCCGTACTCTGCTGCATTTTTAGGCAGGGGCG